>Ga0209465_10000135_pt1 | contig 34334 bp, 36 predicted proteins | sample PanSoiPlot1MoBio_FD_188321 | JGI IMG/M metagenome (GOLD analysis project Ga0209465, IMG submission 188321) | Tropical forest soil microbial communities from Panama analyzed to predict greenhouse gas emissions - Panama Soil Plot 1 MoBio (SPAdes)... | ecosystem: Environmental > Terrestrial > Soil...
GCCGGCAATACGCGGAGACCATGACTTGGAAGGCGAGCGCGCGCCTGTTCCTCGGCAATCTCGTCAGTGCCCGCAGTTTCGCACAGGAGCCCGGCTCGGCCTGCAAGGCCGTGCCTCTTGCGGCTAACCTCTCCCCGCTTACGGGGAGAGGTCGCCCCCTCCCTAACCCTCCCCCGCTTGCGGGTAGGGAAGGGTGGGGGGCGGGTGAGGGAGCCTCTCCGCTAGCCTGACCTTGTGGAAAGGCCCCCTCACCCCAACCCTCTCCCCGCAAGCGGCGAGAGGGAGGAGTCAATTGTGCGGCGCGTCGATTTTACCTCATCTAAACACGCTCCCACGACCTTACCCGATTTTCGGTTCCAGCCTCGTCGACCACAATGCGCGATCGTCGACATCCCTCAGCGTCACCGTCATGACTTCCGTTGCCCCGTCGATCGCCACATGACCGAAGAACTGAAGGCCGAGCGCCGGCGACAGGTTCTGGCCCTGCTCCCTGGTGGGTGCTTTGACGAAAGCGAGTTGCGGTCCGAACGTGTTGTCGAGAACGTTGGGTCCGAACGTGCCGGCGTGGATCGGGCCCGACACGAACTCCCAGAAGGGCTCAAAATCCTGGAACACGGCTTTGTTCGGGTCATAGTAGTGCGCGGCCGTGTAGTGGACGTCGGCGGTCAGCCACAGCGTGTTGCGGATATTGGCGTGCTTGATGAAGGAGAGGATATCGGCGATCTCAAGCTCGCGCCCACGAGCCGGACCATCGCCCTGGGCAATCGCCTCGACGCCCCAATTGCGGTCCACGTCATAGACCACGATGAGCCCGATCGGCATGTCGGCGGCAATCACCTTCCAGGTCGCACGTGAATTCAACAGTTCGCGCTTCAGCCAGGCGACCTGCGTCGGCCCGAGGAAGTGGGAGGCGGGACCGTAGGTTTCCTCCTTGCCCTCGCCGTTCGGGCCGCGATAGCTGCGCATGTCGAGCATGAACACGTCGAGCAACGGACCGTACGAAATCTTGCGGTATACGCGGCCGCTCTCCGATTGGGTGATGCGCATCGGCATGTATTCGTGAAAAGCGCGACTCGCCCGCACCGCGAGCGCAAGCGCATTCTTGTCCACGTATTTCTTGCGTAGATGCTCGGCGCGGTCGAGCGGCTCACCAGGCCACCAGTTGTTGGTGACCTCGTGATCGTCCCATTGCGAGAAGATCGGAATCTCGCGATTGAAGGCGAGCACGTTGCGGTCAATGAGATTGTATTTGTAATTGCCGCGGAATTCCGCGAGCGTCTCAGCCGGCTTGGACTTCTCCTCGGTGACGATGTTCTTCCACACCTCGCCGTTCGGCAGCTTCAGTTCCGCCGGCATTGGACCATCGGCATAAATGTTGTCGCCCGAGTGGATGAAAAAGTCCGGTCGGTTGCGCAGCATGGTGCCGTAAAGACGCATGCCGCCGCGGCTTTCATCGATGCCCCAGCCCTGGCCCGCCGTATCGCCCGACCAGGCGAACGAGATCGATCGCCGGTCCGCCGGCGCCGTGCGAAACCGGCCGATGACCGGCTCACCCATCGTGGTGGGCGATGCATGGTCCTGGAGCTGAATGCGATAAAAAATATCCTGGCCGGCCGGCAACCCCTCCAGCAGGAGATTGGCGGTGAGGTCGGTCTCCGGCAGCACATCGACGAATGCGGCGCGGTGGCTGCTCTTGAAACCCTCCGTCGTCGACCATTCGACCAAGGCCCGCGACGGCCGGTCGCCACGTGCCCACACGACGGCGGAGTCGACCGATACGTCGCCCGATTGCACGCCGTGGGTGATCAAAGGGCGATCCGCAGCGCGACTCACCAGCGGCCGACCGATACCGCCCATCGCGGCGATACCGGCCAGAGCCGATGTCTTCAGCAACCGACGACGCGTGACGGGTTGGCGGATGCGAATGCTCATAGGACCCCTCCGAAACTCACAAATGAATTCTCCGGCGCCAGCCGACATCAGGTTCATGAAGCCCTGATGACATGCCTTCCGTGGCAATCGCATTTGGTGCGTCCCTTTGAGCAACCGGCAACATAGGTAACACGTCTGACCGAGGACATGGGTAACACATTTCTCGTTTTGTTCAGCTGTGTTGCGGCGGTACTGGCCGCGGCCAGCACCAGCCCGTTCTTTTTTAGGTGTGTGCCGGCAGAATTGAGAGGACCGGCAGAATTGACAGGATAAGGCCGCCAACTGAAGCCTACGTCTTGGGTTGCGGTACCTGTCTTAAGGAATTCCGGATCGATTCGACAGCTTGCGAAAATCGATCAAACTCATTTCTGTTGAATGCAAAATATGTAGGACGGAGACCGCCGCCTCTCAGCACGACATAATAGTTGTCTGAGCCTCGCGACCTTTTCAGACGGAGCGATACCGTAGCTGTGTCGATTTACTGAACGACCTCTCCGGTCACCAGTCTCATCACCCGTTTGGCTGTACGAAACATTCCCATCGGCTCGCTCCTGGGCATCTGTGGATCGCCTCAGCCAACATGAGGGATCGCAACATCACGAAAAAGCGATAACAATGGATTCGTACCGACGTAAGGATGCAGCCGCAAGGGCTGCGCGCCGTCAGACCAATCAACGTGCATGAGAGGCGGGCCGACCAGTTCGCGGTCCCGCCAGAGGGCGACTCACCGCTGCCGTTCCAAACTGTGAGCCGCCATGATCCATCTTCGTTGGGACTACACGAAAGTCCCTGTGGCCCCGAGCCAAGAGCGGGCTGCGGAGAATCTCCTCTGGGCGTCGTCCGCTGTGGCTATCTTGAATTGAGCGGGCAATTTGTCGATTTCGGACAACCTCGGTTAGTTGCCGGTTTTCAAATCGCGATTGGCCGGATTTGCATCAAATCGGGCCAGCACCTGTTGCTGCGGTTGTTGAGAGGTGAAGGCGCGGCCAGTGCGTTGCCTTTCTGCCGGTCTCCGACTCCGCCGTCATCAAACCTACATTACCAGTAGTGCTTAATCGGCTGTTGATTCCACGCGACGTGATGGAAGCCGATGGCGAAGTCGGGCACTAAAATCGCGGCGAACAGCCGCTTGAAGCAGGCGGTCCGTCGAAATCGCGCATTTTCGACGGCAGGAATGCTGGAATTCCTGTTCACCTTGGCATTCAAGGGGCTGGTCTATCCCCAGATATGGGAAGACCCCGAAGTCGACATGGAGGCGCTGGCGATCACGCCGGACTGCCATGTCGTGACCATCGCGTCCGGCGGCTGCAACGTACTGTCGTACCTGATTGCCGATCCCGCCCGGATCACGGCGGTCGATCTCGCCCGTGCCCATGTGGCTCTCAATCGTCTCAAGCTCGCGGCGGCGCGTTGGCTGCCGACGTGGCAATCGTTCTACCGCTTCTTCGGCGAAGCCGATGCGGAAGCGAACGTCACTGCCTATTGGCGATTCCTCAAGCCGCATCTCGATACGGAAGCCCGCGATTATTGGGAAGGGCGCGGCCTGTTGGGGCGTCGCCGTATCTCGATGTTTTCGCGCAATGTCTATCGCTGTGGCCTGCTCGGGCATTCGATCGGGCTCGGCCATCTCCTGGCGCGCCTCCATGGCGTCGATCTGCGCAAGCTGCTGCAGGCTCGCTCCCTGGTGGAGCAGCGGGCATTCTTCGAAACATCGCTGGCTCCGCTGTTCGACAAGCCGCTGGTGCGTTGGATGACGGAGCGGCGGATGTCGCTCTACGGCCTCGGGATTCCGCCCGCCCAATATGCCGTCCTGGGCGCTGGCGCCCCTCACATGGCTGCGGTGCTGCGCGACCGGGTCGAGCGCTTGTCCTGCGGCTTCAGCCTCGACGACAATTATTTCGCCTGGCAGGCGTTCGGCCGTTCCTATGCGGACCAGCCATCCGGCCCGCTGCCCCCATATTTGAAACAGGGGCATTTCGAAACGATCCGCGCGCGGGCCGATCGCGTCGAAGTCCTCAATCTTTCCTTCACGGAATATCTCAAGAGCAGGCCCGACCGGTCGCTCGATCGCTACGTCCTGCTGGACGCGCAGGACTGGATGTCGGACCAGCAACTCAACGAACTGTGGCGCGAGATCACCCGCACGGCACGCCCGGGCGCGCGCGTCATCTTCCGCACGGCCGCCGCGCCGAGCCTTTTGCCCGGGCGGCTCGATGACATTGTACTGGCGCAGTGGCGCTACGAGGCCGAGCAATCGCGCGATCTCATGCAACGCGACCGCTCCGCGATCTACGGCGGATTCCATCTCTACGTGCTGGCAGCCTGACGTGGCCACGTCCGCCCAGGAGCTGATGAACCGGACCTACCGGCATCAGCGGTATATCTATGACCTCACCCGCAAGTACTTTCTGCTGGGCCGCGACCGCCTGATCGCAGAGATCGACGCCCACGACGGCGCTCGCGTGCTTGAGATCGGCTGCGGCACCGGGCGCAATCTTGTCCTGGTGGCGCGGAAATATCCCGGGGCACGTTGCTTCGGGATCGACATATCGACGGAGATGCTCGACTCCGCCGTCAGGGCGATTTCGCGTGCGAGCCTCTCGGCACGGATTCGCGTCGCCCACGGCGATGCGACGCGATTCGATCCGGAATCACTGTTCGGGACCGCGCAGTTCGAGCGGATTTTCATTTCCTACAGCCTGTCCATGGTTCCGCGCTGGCGCAGTGTGTTGGACACCACGGTCGCGCTGCTCGTTCCGAACGGGGAATTGCGCATCGTCGATTTCGGTGGCCAGGAGCGCCTTCCGGGCGCCTTCCGTCGGCTGTTGCGCCGCTGGCTCGCGGGGTTTCATGTTGCGCCGTGCGACGAGCTGGAAGCAGAACTAAAGGCTCGCGCCATGGCAATTGGCGCTTTGCTCGCGTTCCAGCGCCCCTATCGCGGGTACGCGCAATACGCGGTGCTGCGGCGATAGGTAGGCCGCACCCGACGACGCGCCTCACTCCCAACCTGCACCCTTAAGCCGCCCGGTCTTGGCCATAACGGTGCGCTCGCCATCGAAAGGCTCCGCCGGGCCGTTGCCTTTGCCACCGTCCCACATCTGCCGGAGGCGTTTGGTGTCTTCCTGGCGAAGCTCGCGTTTGAGTTGCCAATCGCGGATGGCTTCGCGGACGATCTCGCTTGTGGTTGCATATTCGCCGCTTGCAACGGCTGCCTTGAGAGCCGCGAGTTGCTCGCCGGTCAGCGCAATGCTGACCTTGTGAATATCAGGCATGACGGATCCCCCATCGTCAATCTGGGCAAATTTTACTACTTCGTAGCAATCAAATCTACGCGAAAACGCCATTCCCCAATTAACTGGCCTCGTCACACACAGAGACGGACGCATCTTGCCTCCCTCCTTGCCGCCCTCCACATTCGACAAACCGTGGCCCCGACCTTCTCCAACCTCTTCGAACAAACCCGCCTTGCCGCGCGTTCGCTGGTGGAATACGGCGAGAGCCTGATCCATCCGACTGTACGGCTTGGCATCACCGGCCTGTCGCGGGCGGGCAAGACCGTGTTCATCACGGCACTGGTGCACGGGCTCGTGCGCGACGGGCGCTTTCCGGTATTCGAGGCGCTGTCGGAGGGACGCGTCGTGCGGGCGCGGCTCGCGCCCCAGCCGGACGACGCGGTGCCGCGGTTCGATTACGAGAACCATGTGCGGGACCTGGTGATGGATCGGGTATGGCCGGATTCGACCCGCCAGATCAGTGAGTTGCGCCTGGTTATCGAGTACCAGTCGCGATCCGGCGCCATGCGCAAGCTGGTGCTCGACATGGTCGACTACCCGGGCGAATGGCTGCTCGATTTGCCCCTGCTCTCGAAGAACTTCGAGGCGTGGTCGGCCGAAACCCTGGAGCTGTCGCGCAGCGAACCCAGGGCGCGGCTCGCCGCGTCCTGGCACGCGCATCTGGCGACGCTCGACGCCGCTGCACCAGCCGACGAGAGCACCGCGATAGCGGCGGCGCGGCTGTTCACCGCGTATCTCACCGCCTGCCGCAACGAGCACTACGCCATGAGCCTGCTGCCGCCGGGCCGGTTTCTCATGCCTGGCGATCTGGCCGGCTCGCCGGCGCTGACCTTCGCCCCGCTCGAGGTGGCGGGCGACGGTGCGCCGCGCGACGGGTCACTGTGGGCCATGATGCGGCGACGTTACGAAGCCTATAAGAACGTTGTGGTGCGGCCCTTCTTTCGCGATCATTTCGCCCGGCTCGACCGCCAAATCGTGCTGATCGACGCGCTCGCCGCCCTCAATGCCGGGCCCGAGGCGGTGGACGACCTCGAGCGCGCGTTCCGGTCGCTGCTCGATTGCTTCGCGATCGGGCGCCGCACATTTTTGAGTGCGCTGCTGCGGCCGCGCGCCGACCGCATTCTGTTCGCTGCCACCAAGGCGGACCATCTCCATCACGCAAGCCACGACCGGCTGGAGGCGATCCTGCGCCGCATGGTCGAGCGCGCCATTGCGCGCGCCGACGTGGCCGGAGCCAGCGTGGACGTGATCGCGTTGGCCGCCGTGCGGGCGACGCGTGAAGCGGAGGTGCGGCGGGGCGGTGCGGCGCTTCCCTGCATTCTGGGCGTGCCGGCGCCTGGCGAGGCCGGGAGTTCCGGCCGCGACGGTTTCGACGGCAAGATGTTCGACGGCAAGACCGAAATCGCGGTGTTTCCAGGCGAGCTGCCGGACGATCCGGACGATTTGTTCGCGTCCGCCGCGTCGTTCCGCGGCCTCACGGCGGCAGGCATGGAGGGGACTGATTTCCACTTCATGCGTTTCCGCCCCCCGCCGCTCGAAACGACCGGTGACGACGCCCCCGCGCTGCCTCATATTCGGCTTGACCGGGCGCTGCAGTTCCTTATCGGAGACCGGCTCACATGAATCGTGCTCGTAAACCCGCGGTCTTTCGGCTGGACGATCCCGGCATTGTGGTCACGCCGTCGGAAGAGCCGCACCGTATCGCACTGACCGGCAATAGTGCTCAGGCGGGTGAGGCTGATCCAATCCCTGCGGCGCCCCTCCCGCCTCGCCGTCGTACGCCGTGGGCCGCCATGTTCTGGGTGTCATCCGCGGGCCTTCTGCTGCTGGCGACAGGCCTTGGCATCGCCAATCTGATCGAAGACCTGTTCAATCGCGCCGCCTGGCTCGGCGGCGCCGGAGCCGCATTGGCCGCCATTGCGGTTGTGGCCCTTCTCGTCATCGTGACGCGGGAGGCGCTTGGTCTGGCCCAGCTTGCCGCGATCGAGGCCATGCGGGATCGCGCTGCCGCGATCCTAATCAGCGACGACCGCGCCGCCGGCCGCTCGCTCAGTCGCGATCTCATCGCCCTGACGAGGCGGATGCCGCGCCTTGCCCGTGCGCGGGCGAGGCTCGAAAGCCACCTCTCGGATATCATCGATGGCGGCGATCTCGTTCGCCTGAGCGAACGCGAACTGATGCAGCCGCTCGACGACGAGGCAAGGCGTCTGGTCGGCGCGGCTGCCAAGCGCGTGTCGGTGGTGACTGCCGTGAGTCCGCGCGCCGCCGTCGATATGTTCTTCGTGCTGGTGACCGCACTCGGCCTGATACGCCGGCTCGCGCTGCTATATGGCGGGCGCCCCGGTACACTCGGGCTCTTCAAGCTGCTGCGGTACACGGTGTCTCATATCGCGCTCACCGGCGGCATGGCGGCGAGCGACAGCCTGATCCAGCAGATGATCGGCCATGGACTGGCGGCGAAGCTCTCGGCGCGGCTCGGCGAGGGCGTGCTCAACGGCCTGCTGACGGCCCGGCTCGGACTTGCCGCCATCGAGGCCACCCGGCCGCTGCCGTTCGCCGCGCTGCGGCAACCGGCGCTGAACGACATCGCGGGTTCGCTGTTGCGCGGTGGCGAAATTCGCGGCACCGAGGAAGTCTTGCAGGACAAGAGATCATCATGACCATCCGGCGCTTTATCGAAAGACTCGGCGCGGCCGCAGCCTGCGCCATCATGCTCGCAGCGGCTGCTGCGACTTCGGCTCGCGCCTGGCCAGACCGGCCCATCACCCTGATCGTGCCGTTCGCACCCGGCGGACCAACCGATATCATCGCCCGCATTCTCGCGACCTCGCTGCATATGTCGCTCGGCCAGCCCGTCATCATCGACAATCGAGCCGGCGCTGCCGGCAATACCGGCATGGGCGTGGCGGCGCACGCGACACCCGACGGCTACACGCTGCTCCTGACCTCCACCTCGATCGCGGTCAATCCGGCGCTGTTCAAGAACCTGCCCTACGATCCGTTCCGCGACTTCGTGCCGATCTCGGAGCTGGTCAACGCCCCCAATGTGCTGATCGTCAAATCGAGTTCGGACATCAAGACCTTGGCCGATTTGATCGCACAGGCCAAGGCGGCTCCGGACAAGTTCAATTACTCAAGCCCCGGCGCCGGCACAAAATCGCATCTCACCGGCGAACTGCTCAAGCTGCGCGCCGGAATCCAGATGGTCCACGTGCCCTACCGGGGTGCCGGCCCGGCAACGCTCGGCGTGCTTGAGGGCACCGTGCAGGTCGGCTCGGTGGCGCTCCCACCTGCGGAACCGCTGATCAAGGACGGCCAGTTGCGCGCGCTCGCCGTCACCGGGGCGCAGCGCTGGTTCTCGCTGCCCGAAGTCCCGACGATGATCGAGCTGGGTTTTCCGAATTTCGTGTCCGACACTTTCAACGCGCTGTTCGCGCCTGCCGGCACGCCTGCCGACATCGTCGCCACGCTTACCAAGGAGAGCCAAGCCGCCTTCACCAAGCCGGAAGCGCGTGAACAGGCCCGCAGGGCCGGCTTCGAGATCGTCGCCGGCCCTCCGGAGCAGTTGGCCGCACGGATCGCCGCCGAAGTCCCCGCCGTGCGCGAGCTGGTGGCCAAGGCGGGAATCAAGGCGGAGTGAGAGTCGGGGCCGCACTCACGTGCAGCTCGTGCCCGCTCTTGAGCCGCTCGGCGATCGCGTGCAGTCCGGAATCGCGGCAACCTTGCGCCTCGATTTCGGCGACTGTGGACAACACGTAGTCCAGGTTTGCCCCGGATCGGCCATGGCCCTGACGTACCAGGTGCAGTTGGCGTTCAAGGTCGAGGCGGCCGGCATATTGGGGGTGGCTGCGATCGACCACGAAGAGGAGGGCCGTCACATCGCGCGGTGGCACAGTCGCAAGCGTAATCCGACGCCAGGTTTCGAGGTAAACGGACGTGACTTGCTCGCGTTCGCGCAGATACGCGATCGTGGCATCGCGGTCCACCGCGGCGACCCGGTATGCGATACCGCGGCAAGCACCGCCGCGGTCGAGACCAAGCACGAGTCCCGGCTTTTCCGGCGTGCCACGGTGAACGAAGGAATAGACGCATAAGGCCCGGTGCAGGCCAATGAGCCGTGCCGGGACCCGTTCGAGGAACGCAAAGCCCGGCCGCCACATCAGCGATCCATAGCCGAATACCCAAAGATCGTCGTTGGCGTGGGATTGAGAAACGTGCATGAAGAGCTGGCTGCCGTGGCGAGGGCGCGAGCTTCGCTAACAGCCGGCAGGGGGCGATGCAAGATCGTGATCTGAGGAGTGGGAGTGGGCGTGAGCACGCAAAAGGATTCCCCAAGGTCGCGGCCATGGCTGATCGCTGTGCCGACGATCATCGTCATCCTGCTGGGCGTGATCTGGTCGGGCTTCTGGTACTGGTCGACGACCAGGGCCGAAGCCACGATGACGGCATGGCGCGCCCGCGAAGCGGAGGCGGGTCGCGTTTACGGCTGCGCCTCCACGAAGTTCGGGGGCTACCCGTTCCGCATCGAAGTCGCCTGTGCGGAGCCGTCGGTCGAGGACCGCGCGACCGCGTCGGTGGTTCGGGCGCGTAATCTCGGTGCGGTCGCGGAGGTATGGGATCCGACCCTGGTGATTGGCGAGATTGCGGGGCCGATGACCGTTGCGCCGCTCCGTGGCACGCCGACTGCGACAATTGACTGGGCGCTCGCGCAGGCGAGCCTGCGCGGAGCACCGGGCGCACCCGAGCGACTCTCGATCGCTGTCGACAAGCCGAACGTTGCAGCGGCGCCGTCGGGCGAATCACTCGCCATGGCCGAGCATGCGGAATTCCATGGGCGCTTTGCAGCCGAATCGACGCCAGGGCATCCGGTGCTCGACCTCGCGCTCGACCTCAGAAGCGCAACGGCTCCAGGGCTTGTTACAGTACTCGGGACCTTTGGGCCGCTGGCTTCCGCTTCCAGCGATCTGTCTGTGGTTGCAGTGCTGCGCGGAGCTTCGGACCTTGCGCCGAAGCCCCTGGAGCAGCGGCTGCGTGAAATCCAGGCCGCCAACGGCGGGCTCGAGATCACCAACGCGCGGCTGCAGCAAGGCGACCTGATCGCCACCGCCACCGGCGCCCTCGGCCTGACGGCGCGTGGCACGCTTAGCGGAGACTTGCGGCTTACGGTCGTCAATCTCCCGAGGCTCATCCCGCTGCTGGGGATTGACCGCGCCGTCGCTCAGGCCGTGCCGCCGGACACCCTCAACCGCCTCGCCCCGACCCTCGATCGGCTGATTCCAGGACTGGGCAGCGTGCTTCGCGGCGGTAATGTGGCGGGCGGCAATGCCACAGGCGCAACGCCTAATATGAACACCGCATTGGGGGCAGCGGTACTTGGGGGGCAGCAGAGCGAACTTGAAGGCCAGCGCGCCGTAACGCTCAGCCTCCGTTTCGACGATGGCACGGCCTTCCTGGGACCGCTCAAGCTCGGGCAGATACCGCCGCTGTATTGAGGATCGTCATGGCCGCGCCTGTCGCGGCCATGCAACTGCCTAATTGTCCTTCAGCAAGCGCTCGATGTAATCGAGTTCGAGTTGCGGCCGGAACGCTTCGCCGAAGCGGCGGCGAAGTTCTTCGATGATCCGGCGCGCGCGCTGGGCATCGATCTCGCCCGGGACCTTGACGGTCGTATCGTCACCGTAATCGCGTCCACGCAACGGGCGGCCAAGCGGGTCAGTGTCCTGCTGGGCGCGGCCTGGACCGAGACGACCGGGCTGGCCGTAGGGTCCGGGTCCCTGGCCCTGCCCCATCTGCTGCTGGAGCTGTTGGGCGAGACCCTGCGCGCCCTTGCGCATGGCGTCGATGGCGCGGCCCTGGCCGTCGATGGCGCGGTCTGAGTTGCCTTCGCCGAGTGCGTTTTCGGCATCGCCCATCGCGCCATCAGCATCGGCGAGGTCGTCACCACCCTGGCCCTGCTGCTGACCTTGCCCTTGCTGCCCCTGCTGCCCGTCCTGACCCTGTTGGCCCTCCTGTCCCTGCTGGTTCTGGCCCAGGCCACGTTTTTTCATTTCTTCGAGGAGCTTCTTGAGTTGATCGCGCAATGCCTGCTGGTCCTGCCGCAATTCGCCGAAGGCGTTCGGATCGCCGCGCTGGCCTTGCTGACCCTGTTGACCCTGTTGACCACGTTGGCCGCGCTGGCCCTGCTGACCGCGTTGGCCGCGCTGCTCCTGGCCCTGGCGGAAGGTCTTGTCGCGCAATTGCTGCTGCTTACGGATCATGTCGCCGAGTTCATCGAGCATCGACATCATGTCGTCATCGCCCTGGTCCATTTGCCCTGGGCGAGCCATCTGCAGATTCTGCATCATCTGGGAGAGCTGATCGAGCAACTGCCGCGCAGCGTCCTTGGCGCCGTTGCGCATCATCTGTTCCAGGCGGTCCAGCATGCTCTGCAGGTCCTGGGAGCGCAGTTGCCGCGTGTTTTGATCGAGCGGGCGCGCCATCTGCGGGTTCTTGCGCAGTTCCTCGGCGAGCGCCTGGAGAAACTGGTTCATCGCGGCCCGCAGCTCATCCATGAGCCGCTTGAGCTCCTCGTCGCTGGCGCCGCGCTCGAGCGCGTTGCGCAGGGCCTCCTCGGCATTCTTTAGGCGCGCCGAGGCGTCGGCCATGTTGCCGTCCTCGAGCATGGTGGCGTACGCCCACATCTGCTTCACCACCTCACGCAGGTCATCGTCGCTCTTGGCCTGGGCGAGCTGCCAGTACAGTGCCCGCAGGCCCAGATAGTGGCCAAGCTCCGGCATGAACTTATCTGGCGCCATGGCGAGCGCATCGAGCGCGATCAGCACCCGGTCGCGGTTCTCGGCATCGAGCGCAAGATCGCGGCGTTGCTCGATGACGGAGCGGGCGAGCTGTTTGGCGAAGGGCCGTTCCGGCAGCCGCAACTCGTGCGGCGCGCTGTGGCCTTCGTTGTTCGCCTCGTCACGGGCAGTCAGCGTCATCACCACTTCGGCGCCGGCCCAGGGGTGATCGCTCAAATCCTTGGTGGTCTGGCCGACGCCGTTCTTGACCCGCGCTTGCGGGAGGGCCAGCTGCATCTCGGGCGGACCGAACAACGGGCGTGCTCCGCCGTTGCCGTCCTTGGCGCCCTTGAGGGCGAACAATGCCTTGGCTTCGACGACGCCGTAGTCGTCTTCCATCTTGTAGTTGAGCTGCAGTGACCCGCCCGGCTGGGACTCGGGGTCCTTGGCGAGCGCAATCGTCGGTGGCTTGTCCGGGATGGCGTTGAATGCGTAGGTCAGGTCTTCGTTACTCAGGCCGCGCACCATGGCAGTGCCGCGATCGGTGATGAGGTAACGGCGTTCGAGGGTACCGGTGGGAGCCTGCGGACGCTGCTCAGCGGGCACTTCCGCGACCCCGCCCGCAGTCGCCACGTCGAACTGGACCTTGCCGCTGGCCCTGATCACCAGCACGCTGCCGGCCGGCACCGATAGGGCGGCCGTAGTTTGCGTCTGCTCGCCGGGCCGCAGACCCGGAAGGATCACGGGCGGCTTGCCCGTATAACTCGGTGGCGACACCCAGGCGTCGAGCCGGAAATTCGCTGGCACCACCACGCCGTGCCAGTCAAACGCCGCCGTGAGGCGGTGACCGCGCTCGCCGCCGGCGGCGATGAAGGTTGCCACCACAAGCATCAGCACCAGCGCGCGCACCGCCATCGGATCGCGCAGGTCGAGGCGGGGCGCGGGACGGCCGGCCTTGAGGGCGCGTGCCGTCAACAGCGCACGCTCCACATGAGCGCGCCACAGTGCGGCCGACCCTGGATCGGACTTCGGCGTCGCAAGCTCGTCGCCAATTGCGGTGGCCGGACGGTGAGGGAGGCCGGCATTGCGATCAAGGCGGCGCAGCCCGTCATAGCGGGTGGGAAACCGCACACGGAGCAGAGGGAAGGTCGCGACTGCGGTCAGCACAAGGAAACTGGACAACACAATGGCGCGCCCGGTCGGCGGCAGCCACAACCATATGCCGAGCCAGGAGACAGCGAGGAAAATTCCGATCGCGGTGGCGAGGGTTACAAGCGGCGGCCAGACACGCTCCCAGAAGGTGGTCCACCGCGCCCGGCGAAGCGCGCGCTGCAGCATCTCACCTGCATCCGGCAGATGCGACGCCCTGTTCACATTGCTGGCCTCGGTCACACAGTTCTCCTCGCGTCGGGGTCAAAGCGATCTTCACACACAACAACGCCCGCTCAAGCAATATAGCATAGGCACAGGCAAAATTTCGGCCATTTTATCGTGAAAAGCCCCACGAGACCGCGCTCATCGGGTAAAGGCGTGGCGCCACAGACAGTTACATCTCGTCCCAATCCGGCATGCGGTCGCGGCTGATGAGCTCTGCGATTTCGATCCGGGGGCGCACAAGGGCAAAACGGTCGCCCTTTACCATGGCTTCCGGGACCAAGGGTCGGGTATTGTACGTTCCGGCCTGAACGGCGGCGTAGGCGCCGGCGGACATCACGGCGAGCAGATCGCCCGGCGCTGGCTCGACCATTTCGCGGTCCAGCGCCAGAAAATCGCCGGACTCGCATATTGGCCCGACCACGTCGGCGACAATGCGCCGGGCACCGACGATCGGCTCCTTGACCGGAATGATGTCGTGGTGGGCCTCGTAGAGAGTCGGCCGGATGAGGTCGTTCATGGCAGCGTCGACGATGATGAAAGTCTTGGTCTCGGCCCGCTTCACATAAAGGACGCGCGTCACCAGGATACCGGCATTGCCAACGATGAGGCGGCCCGGTTCAAAAATAAGCGTGCAGTCGAGCGCGCGCGTTGCCCGCTTGACCACCTCCGCATACGCCGCCGGGTCGGGCGGCGGCTCATTGTCGTGGCGATACGGGATGCCGAGCCCGCCGCCGAGATCGACGTGCTCGATTTCGTGGCGGTCGGCGCGCAGCGTGCGCACAAAATCAGATAGTAGCACGAAGGCGTCGTCGAACGGCTGCAGTTCGGTGATCTGGCTTCCGATATGCATGTCAACACCCTTGACGCACACACCTGGCAGCTTCGCCGCGTGGGCGTAGACCTCGCGGGCGCGGCTGATCGGAATGCCGAACTTGTTCTCCGATTTTCCGGTCGCGATCTTGGCGTGAGTTCGGGCATCGATATCCGGGTTGACGCGCAGCGAAATGGCGGCCCGACGGGCCTTCTGGGTCGCAACCGCGGAAAGTAGCTCAAGCTCCGGCTCGGATTCCACATTCACGCACAGGATATCGGCATCGACCGCGGCGGCCAACTCGCGCTCGGTCTTGCCGATGCCGGAGAACATGATCTTGTTCGGCGCAATGCCCGCCGCAAACGCGCGTGCCAGCTCCCCGCCCGATACCACGTCAGCACCGGCGCCAAGCTTGGCCAGCGTCCTGACCACCGCCTGGTTGGAATTCGCCTTCATGGCGTAGCAGACGAGCGCCCGCACATCCGCGAAGGCACCGGCGAACACATTGTAGTGCCGCGTCAGGGTTGCGGTGGAATAGCAATAGAACGGCGTACCGATCTCGTCCGTAAGCCGGTCGAGAGGAACGTCCTCGGCGTGAAGCACGCCAGTGCGATAGGCGAAGTGATGCATGACGTATTGCGGGCGAACGGACCGATGTCGGCCATGCCTATAGCATGAGACGTACTAAACATAAGGTCCCTCGGTCGCGTGCGGCGTGGTTCTCAGCTATAGCGTCCTCATCGAAAGCCAAACAACGGGAGGTGCGGATGCCTCATGCCTTGTCTGCCCGGTTCTTAGTGCTTGTTGTCGCCGTCGTCATCGGCATCGGTTTCCAACCCGGGGCACGCGCCGCCAGCGAGCTTGATCGCGCCTATAGGACCATTGCGGGAAAGAAATTCGTCGACCTGACCCACAGTTTCTCAACCGACACCCCGGTGTGGTCGGGGTTCGGCCAAGCCAGAATGACGCCGGCAGCCGATCCCAAGACCCATGAGCCGTACACCATTCCGAAAGACGGATTCCGCACCACCTTCTACGAGATGGTCGGTCAATACGGCACCCACGTCGACCCGCCTGCCCATTTCGCCGAGAACGGGATCACGATGGACAAGATCCCGGTGAAGCAAATGATTCTGCCGCTGGTGGTGCTCGACGACACGCCGTTCCTCGCCAAGGACCCCAACCACGCCTTCTCGGTCGCCGACCTCATGGCTTGGGAAAAGATCCACGGTCGCATTCCCAAGGGCGCTTTCGCGGCGTTGCGCACTGACATGTACAAGGATTGGGACAGCAACCCGGAACGCTTCAAGCGCAGCGAATTCCCGGCGTGGTCACTGGAAACGATCAAATTCCTGGTCGAGAAGCGCGGCGTGACGGCGATTGGGCATGAATCCATGGACACTGACACCACCGACAAGATGGAATCGGAAACCTACATCCTGCAGCAGGGGCATTTCCAGATCGAGGTGATGGCCAATCTGGATCAGGTTCCGGCCAAGGGCGCCCTCCTCGTCGTGACGTGGCCGAAGGTGAAGAACGGTCTCGGCTTTCCGGCGAGGGCAATCGCGATCTTGCCGTGAGGCCAAGACCAAGATTTGCCGTGAGCAATGTCCGTCCCTGCCGCGATGACGATCGCGGGGCCATTCTCGCGATCATCAGCGCTGCAGCTGAGGCTTATCGGGGCGTGATCCCGGCTGATCAGTGGCACGAGCCCTACATGCCTCGGGACGAGCTCGATAAAGAGATCGCTGCCGGAGTTACGTTCTGGGGCTATGAGGAGGACGGCGCGCTCGTGGGCGTGATGGGCTTTCAGTCGGTGCGCGACGTCGATCTCATTCGTCACGCTTACGTCCTGCCGAGCAGGCAACAGCGCGGCGTTGGCGGCGCGTTGGTTTGCCATCTGCGGCGCCTGAGCACGAGAACTATGCTGGTCGGCACCTGGGACGCTGCGGAGTGGGCCATCCGGTTCTATAGGCGCCACGGCTTCGAATTGGTCTCGCCAGTGCGCAAGTCCGTGCTCCTCAAAACCTATTGGACGATTGCGGATCGACAGATCGAGACCTCGGTAGTGCTGGCCAATCCTCCGGACGACGACGCGTGAGACGTTGTGATCAGCATCGTAGCCCGGATAGAGCGCAGCGAAATCCGGGAAGGACTGTCCACGACTGAAGCGCTGACCCCGGATGGACCGCAGAGAGGCGGTCCATCCGGGCTACCCAAGCCATGTCGGACCGGAAGAGAAGCGTTGCGGCGTAGTAACTTGCATTATGATAGTTACTTGCCTAGTCTCTTGGCATGCAGCACAAGAGCTTCCGCAGCATGCCCTGCCCGATCGCCCGCAGCCTGGAACGGGTCGGGGAGTGGTGGAGCATGCTGATCATGCGCGATGCCCTGCATGGGCTGACGCGCTTCGACGAGTTTCAGAAGAGCCTCGGCATTGCGCCCAACATGTTGACGCGACGGCTCAATGCCCTGGTCGAGGCCGGGATGCTGGAGCGTCATCGCTACAGCGCCCGCCCGCCGCGCGATGAATACCAACCGACGGAGCGCGGGCGCGATTTCCGGCCGGTCCTGATCTCCCTGCTGGCCTTCGGTAACCGACATTTCGCCCCCGAAGGCGCAAGCGTCACCATCGTGGATGCCCAAACCGGCGCCGAGACCGAGCCGATCATTGTGGATCGTGCCACCGGACGGCCGATCCGTGAGCCCGAATTCGCCTGGGTGCCTGGCCCCGCCGCGGGCGAGCGCACGCGGCAGCGATATGCACGGCGGCGGCCGTCCAAGCCCAAGCCTCAGCTGGAGCCGCCGTCGCATGGCCCCAAAGGGCAGAATCGGAGCGCCACATGAGCATTGCGGAAAAGTACGAGCCGCGCCGATCTGCGGCGCCGTCACTTTCGTTGGCTCGCACCGCCATTGCAGCGCCCGCTGCCGCGCCTATCAATCCCCGCACCCGCGTTCTGCTCGAGGGCCCGATTACCAAAACCCTGGTATGGCTCGCGGCCCCCAATGTGCTGGTGATGGTGGCGCAGGCTTCGGTCGGGCTGATCGAGACGTATTTCGTCGGTCAACTCGGCACTGACGCTCTTGCCGGCGTTTCGCTGGTGTTCCCGGCCGTTATGCTGATGCAGATGATGTCGGCGGGCGCCATGGGCGGCGGCATATCGTCCGCCATTGCCCGCGCGCTCGGTGCCGGGCGCCGCGACGATGCCGACGCCCTGGTGCTGCACGCCCTGGCCATCGCGGTGGTCTTCGGCCTCGCGTTCATGGTCGCGTTGCTGGGCGGCGGCCGATGGCTGTACGGCGTCATGGGGGGCAGCGGGGCCGCGCTTGATGCGGCCCTGACCTATTCGAACGTGGTGTTCGCCGGTGCGGTGCTGCTGTGGGTCTACAACTCGCTCGCCAACGTCATCCGCGGCACCGGCAACATGGCAGTGCCCGCGATCGTCACCTGCGTGGGGGTCGCGGTGCTGGTCCCGCTGTCGCCATGCCTGATTCTCGGGTGGGGACCGTTTCCGGCATTGGGCGTCGCGGGCGGCGCGTTCGCCGTGGTGGCCTTCTATCTGGCCGGCAGCCTCGCGTTTGCGGGTTATCTGTGGTCGGGCCGCAGCGTGGTCCGGTTTCGTTTCAAGGGCGGGCTGCGCTGGCCGCTGTTCTTCGACATCATGCGCGTGGGGGCGGTCGCGGCTCTGATCACGGTGCAAACCAATCTGACCGTCGCGATCGCGACCGGCCTGGTCGGTCAGTTCGGGCCGGGCGCGATCGCCGGATACGGCATCGGATCTCGCCTCGAATACCTCCTGATTCCGCTGGTGTTCGGGCTAGGTGGTCCGCTGGTCGCTGTGGTCGGCACCAACATGGGCGCCGGCCTGCGCGAGCGTGCCTTGCGGGCGGCCTGGATCGGTGCCGTCATCGCGGCGGGATTGTGCGAATTCATTGGACTGTGCGCCGCTGTCTTTCCGCTTGCCTGGCTGACGCTGTTCGACACCGACCCCGCCATGCTGGACGCCGGAACGCGCTATCTCCACTGGGTCGGGCCCGTCTACGGCGTGTTTGGGCTCGGCATGGGGCTTTATTTCGCTTCGCAAGGGGCTGGACGCCTGCTGTGGCCATGGCTGGCCAACATGGTGCGGCTCATGCTTGCGGCGGGCGGCGGCTGGTTGGCGCTGCGCCTCGGTGGCGACGTATCGACCATATTTCAGGCGCTTGCGGTCGCACTTGTGGCCTTCGGGGTCGTTATTGCGACCGCAGTTGCGGGCGGCGCTTGGTTTACGGACTCCGCAACCCGATCCCGTAGGATGGGCTGAGCGAAGTCAACCCATCAGCAGCTTTTCAGTGCGGCGCGTGCTCTACTTGGCGAGCAGGAAATCGAGAAAGAACGTCTTCTGCGGCGGCGGAGGGGGCGCGGAAGAAGGTGCCGCATTCGCGGCGCGGGCGCGATTGTCGGGCGGCGGTGTAACGCCTTCCTCGCCCAGCGAGGGACGGGCAGGATACGCCTGCGGCGTAGTGAGCCCGGCGCTTGGCGGTGGGTCGAGCGGGCCTTTGCGCCCGCATGCCGTAAGGCCGAGCGCGGCCATCATGGCCGCCGCGAGGGCCAGCCGGCTCCATCGGTCGAGAGATCTGTTCACTTGCGCCCCACCTGTCCCCAAGGTTGCGTAGTCTCGTCGCGCGCCCATCGTCATGGCCGGGATAAGCCCGGCCATGACTCCGGAAGAATGCTTCAACGCGACTCGGAATTCGCTCTAGCAAATCACGCGCACCATACCAGATAGCGGAGCGGACGCGAGCGTCGCACTGCACTATCTCACAAGTCCCTCTGATCCCTCGCTATTTCCTCTTTTCGTCCAGCCGCGCCAACCATTTCTTCGCCTGAGTTCGGACATTTTTCGGCGCCGTGCCACCGAGGCTGGTGCGGCTCGCGACCGAATGCTCCACCGACAGCACCCGGAACAGCGCAATGGTGATGCGCGGCTCGATTGCCTGCATGGCGGGAAGGGGCAACCGGTCGAGCGTGACCCCCGCTTTTTCGGCCGCCGCCACGATGCGCCCGGTGACATGATGGGCCTCGCGGAACGGCATTTTCAGGTTCTGCACCAGCCAGTCGGCGAGGTCGGTGGCGGTCGCATAGCCGAGGCCGGCGGCTGCGCGCATCCGCTCGGCATCGGGGTTCATGTCCCGCACCATGCCGGCCATGGCGGCGAGGCAGAGCGAGAGCGCCGCGAGAGCATCCATCGCGCCTTCCTTGTCCTCTTGCATGTCCTTCTGGTAGGCGAGCGGCAGGCCCTTCATGACCATCAACAATGCATCGAGCGCACCGACGATGCGGCCGGTTTTAGCCCGCACCAGCTCGGCTGCGTCCGGGTTGCGCTTCTGCGGCATGATCGAGGAGCCGGTGGTGAACTTGTCGGAGAGCTTGAGAAAACCGATGAGCGGCGATGTCCACATCACGATCTCTTCGGCGAACCGCGACAGATGAACGGCGGCGATCGCCGCTGCCGCCAGAGTCTCCAGCACGAAGTCGCGATCCGATACGGCATCGAGCGAGTTTGCGGCCGGCCGGTCGAAGCCAAGCTTTTTCGCCGTCGTGGCGCGGTCGAGCGGAAACGACGTGCCGGCGAGGGCCGCTGCCCCGAGCGGGCATTCGTTGAGCCGCTTTCTCGCATCGGTGAAGCGGCCACGATCCCGCGCCGCCATCTCGACGTAAGCAAGGAGGTGGTGGCCGAAGGTAACGGGCTGCGCGGTCTGCAGATGCGTAAAGCCTGGCATCACGGTTGCGACATGCGCCAGCGCCTGCTCGGCGAGCGCCCGCTGATAGGCGGCGAGGCCGGCGTCGATGTCGTCGATGGTGTCGCGCATCCACAGGCGGAAATCGGTCGCGACCTGGTCATTGCGCGAGCGCGCGGTGTGCAGCCAGCCGGCCGCCGGGCCGATCAGCTCGGCGAGGCGCGCCTCGACGTTCATGTGAATGTCTTCAAGCTCGCGCTTGAACGCGAACCTGCCGGCCTCGATATCTGACAGGATCGTGTCTAGACCGTGAACGATCTTTTGCGCATCTTGCGCCGCGATGATGCCCTGCTCCTTGAGCATTTCGGCGTGCGCTTTGCTCGCCGCGATGTCGTGGCGAAACAGCTTGCGGTCCACGTCGATGGAGGTGTTTATATCCGCCATGATGGCGTCGGGCTCGGCTCCAAAGCGGCCGCCCCACATCTTGTTGCTCATGACGGGTTTATCCGGTCTACAGAAGAAACGGCTGAGATCATGACGGTTCATCCCGAACAGACAGTTCCGCGCCGCAGGGGTCGGCTTGTGGCGGTCGCGGCGATCGCAGGGCTTGGCGCAGTGGCGGCGGTATACGGCGTTGTGGGCGCCTCGCGCAATGCAGGCGAGCCCGCGTGCCGGGCGGCCCTCGACCTTGCGCGGCGCATCGAACCGCTTGCCCGTGGCGAGGTCGCGGCCGTCAGGCTCACCGACGAGGCCCACAAAGTACCGGCACTGGCGTTTAACGACGCGACCGGACAGCCGAAATCGCTCGCCGACTGGGCCGGCCGCACCGTGCTTCTCAACTTATGGGCGACCTGGTGCGTGCCGTGTCGCAAGGAAATGCCCGCGCTCAACGCGCTGCAGGAGAAACTCGGCTCGCCGGATTTTGACGTGGTTGCGGTCAACGTAGATACCCGCAACCTCGACAAGCCGAAGAACTGGCTGCACGAGGTCGGGGTCGGGCATCTCGCCTACTATTCGGACGCCAGTGTCAAGGTCTTCCAGGACCTCAAGGCCGTCGGCAAGGCGATCGGCATGCCGACCACGCTGCTGATTGACCCGAACGGCTGCGAGATCGCCTCGCTGTCCGGGCCGGCCGAATGGGCGAGCGACGACGGGCTGAAGTTCGTGAACGCGGCGCTGGGGCGGTAGTGTGCAGTCATAAGCGTTTGCATCCATTATTCCAGAATACTTGTGTCCGTCATTCCGGGCTCGCCGCTTTCGCGGCACCCCGGAATGACTTCGATGTGTATGGAGCATTACGCTCAGCACAGGGTTACCCGCGTTATCCAGACGATGCGGCCGCCTTTCTCCGGATCATTGATCGAATGCTCGATGATCTCGAACCCGGCCTTTGCTAACAAGCTCGCGTATTCGGCCGCGCCCAGGCTCGCATGATAGAGGGGGTCGCCGCGGTATGAGCCAATGGCCTCGCCATGGGTCAAGCCGGCATTGAACATCAATATGGCGCTGCGCGCCGCGTGGGCTGCGAATACCGGAAACATGGCCCGCTGATCGTCAGGCCTGAGGTGGAAAAAGCTGTCCCACGCAATATTCCGTCAAACCGCCGGCCGCCGGCCAGCGAGCGCATATCCGCCACGATCCACCGCTGATCGGGCATTCTGCTGCGGCACAGCGAGATCAGGGTCGGCGAGCTGTCAACGCCGGTGACCCCGAAACCATGCGCAACCAGGCTCCGTGCCACCGGCACCCCGCCGCCGCAGCCGAGGTCAAGTACCGTGCCGCCTGTTGGAAGCAAGCTGATGAAGTGATTGATCCAGCCCTTGTCGTTCCAGCCGGCGGCACGGCGATCCACATCCCATGCAAGCGCATGGCGCTCGTAGTGGCTGGTAATCAAGTCGGCAGGGTTGGTCATGTAGCGTCCACGGCGGCCGTATTTCACCAAGCGCGCACGCGCTAACGCGGTCCCATTGCGGTTCGCGGTTTCACCTTCGCCCTTTCATCATCCGGCAGAGGACGATATGTGTTCTTGCCACCGCTAATTGCGTACCGGCGGACGAACCGAAATGGCCGAAGTCTTCATTTCGTACAAGAGTGAGCGCCGACGAGCAGCCGAGCACATGGCTGCTGTGCTGGAGCGCTACGGCTATTCGGTCTGGTTCGACTATCAACTCATCAAGGGCCGTGATTTCGGATTACAGATCGACCGCAAGGTGCGCGAGGCAAAAGCGCTTGTGGTGCTGTGGTGCACCAGGTCGGTCGAGTCGCGCTGGGTAGCGGAAGAGGTCGATCTTGCGCATGAATTGGGGATTCTGGTCCCGGTAAAAATCGAATCCTGCGCATTGCCCGTGGGCTTCCGACGTCAGGATTATATTGATGTTTCGGAGTGGGATGGGGCACCCCGCAGCCATCGTCTCGACCCGGTCATCGAGGCATTGGAGCAGAAGATCGTCCGTCCGTCCGTGCCCGATTTCAAGGCGCTGAAGGACTATGAGACGATCTGGCGGCGATTCGGTGCTTTGCCGCTCAAGGCCTTTGCGTTCGATCAACCGCCAGAGGCTGACGAGGGCGATCGGGGTATGCCCGATAGGGCAAGCCCGCAAAGGCCGATCGCCGAGCCACATGTGAACAGCGAGCGACATACACTGGTGGCGCTTGCGGCCCAGGAATGGCCGGCGGTGCGCGACAGCGGTGACCCGCGCCGCCTGCTGCGCTTCGAGAAGCATTTCGCCGGCACCCATTATGCGGAAGAGGCGCGCGAGTTGCGCGAAGCGGTCGAAGCTACGGATCGACGCCGGCCCGCGCCGGGACCGGAGGAATATGCTGAGGCGACACGCCGCCGAGCAGAGGGTTTGATCGAGGTACGAATCGGAGACGGACGAAAGGACGACGTGCGTTGGCTCCGGCCCGGCTCCGGCAAAACGGAATACTTCAAGGATCATCCTGCCGGCCCCGAGATGGTCGTCGTACCGGCCGGCGCCTTCCTGATGGGCTCGCGAAAAGGCGAGGGGGACAACGACGAACGCCCGCAGCACAAGGTAACCATCGCGCGTCCGTTTGCTGTCGGTCGCTTCGCCGTTACGTTCGACGAATGGGATGCCGCGGTCGCGGCAAAAGGTGTGAAACACACGCCCCACGATGCAGGCTGGGGCCGCGGGCGGCGGCCGGTGGTCAACGTATCATGGGAGGATGCCCTGGCCTATGTGGGCTGGCTGTCGCAGGCCGCCGGCAAGATCTATCGGCTGCTCTCAGAAGCGGAATGGGAATACTGCTGCCGGGCCGGCACGACCAGCGTCTATTCTTTCGGCGACACCATCGACGAAACACAGGCGCAATTTTCGCAGGGCATGACGGCCGAGGTCGGCAGCTTTCCGGCCAACGCATGGGGTCTCTACGACATGCACGGCAATGTGTGGGAATGGTGCGAGGACAATTGGCATCCGACTTATCAGGGGGCGCCGGAAGACGGATCGGTATGGAAGGGCGGCGATGCGTCTTCTCGCGTCCTGCGCGGCGGTTCCTGGCACGGAAATCAGCAGGACCTCCGCTCGGCCATCCGCGACTGGGTCCGACCAGACGGCCGCGACTTCAGGGTGAGTTTCCGTGTCGCCAGAACGCTTTAATGTCTCGCCGCTTTCCTCGCGCTCTTTACGTCTTGAGCACGACGGTCTATCCGAGCCGCAATCATTCCTGCCGGGGGCGGGTCGAATTTTCTGCGCGGCTCTGACGCGCATAATAGGAGATTCCTCTGTGGAAGCTGAAGCGGCAATATATTGGCTGTCGTGGGTGCGTTTTGGTCAGCTCATTGCGGTCTTTCTCGTCGCCATTGGTGTGGTCGCTGAATTTGCCGGCGAATACCTATCTCGCTCATTGGAGCGCCCGATTGAGGCCGCTAGGGAAGAGAGGCTTGCTAGACTGGCTGCTGAGGCCGAATCATCGCGCGCCGCAATAGCAGAAGCGAATGCCCGAACCGCAGAGGCGCAACTAAGCTTAGAGCGACTTCGCAAGCAGATGGAGCCTCGCCGAATTCAGCAAGATGGCTTCCTGAAATCACTTGAGGGAAAGCCAAGGGCACCGATCGAGATCATGTTCCCCAAAGAGGATGGAGAAGCGTTCCAGCTTTCTATGCAGCTACGCGATTTGCTGCGAGTCGCTCAATGGGAGGTTAAGGATCCCGCGCCGATTCCTCCGACGGAGATACCACGACTATCCCAACAACCTTCGCATATGGCAGCAGGAGCACAGCCGACCGGCATCGCAATCGTTGTTCGTGCGGCCACCCAGGAGGATTTTAAGTTGGTGGCAGACAAACAAGCCAACACGCCATTGAACGCCTTACAACATGCACTGTTCCAAGCCTTCGGTACCATAAGCACATCTGCCAACGATCTTGCCGCACCGCCCATCGGGATACTTCGGATTATCGTGGGACCCAAGCCGTAGCTTTGCGCCCGCACCGGTTCCCCGAAACAACTGACGCCGCAAGCTGGACTCAGGCATCCTTCGCACCACCGCGACGTATCCTGTCCGCAGGTCGCCCGGCCAATGTCCAGAGTGTCGAGATCGGAACTATTGGCGTCGAAACTGTCGACATCGGAACTTGACAAGTAGGAGTAGTCCTATATACTTAGGTTAGACTGAACCTACAGATCACCGCCCGCGAAATCTCGTCGTCCGCCGACGTTGTGTTCGCTGCCTTGAGGGTTGACGCGGGGCAGTCCGCGCGTCATTGAGCGGAGGAGTTTTCAGCAGGCCGGCAGACCGCTTCCATGAGACCAATCGGAGGACGGAATTCCCTGTTCCGACGGATCAATTCCCTGTTCGGGCGAGAAAATTCCCTGTTACATACGACCTCGGAATTTGCACACAACGGATTGGAGTTACTACAAGATTTTAGGTCGCTAATAGCCCAAAAACCGGCAAATTCTGCAAATTCCCTGTTATTTTCCCTGTTCTCAGGGAATTCGCTGATCGACAACCGGCATGTGCAGGTCATGTGAGCGATGCCGGGCGAGCCGATGATGGATAGCGGTGCCCTGAACTCCTCCCCTCCCCCTTGTGGGGAGGGGTTGGGGGTGGGGGTCGCGAGGGGGGGCGTGGCATTGCCACTACTCCCCGACCCCCCGCCCCAACCCTCCCCCACAAGGGGGGAGGGAGTCGGCGAGGCCTGAGCCATGCCGCTCCGCCTCGACAGCCGCGCCGGCAATTTTCCTAAGCGCTTTGCCGCGTTCCTCGCCGCCAAGCGCGAGGCCGCCGCGGATGTGGAAGCGGCGGTGCGCACCATCATTGCGGAAGTGGCGGCGCGGGGCGATGAAGCGCTGGTGGCGTTCACCCGCAAGTTCGATCGGGTCGACGTGAAAGCCTCCGGCCTGCGCGTCACGCCGGCCGAGATCGACGACGCATTCGCCTCCTGCGATGCTGCTGCCAGCGACGCGCTGGCGCTGGCGCGCGATCGCATCGAGGCCTATCACCGCCGGCAGGTGCCGTGCGACGAGCGCTTCGTTGACGAGGCGGGGGTCGAGCTTGGCTGGCGGTGGACCGCCATTGCGGCGGTCGGCCTTTATGTGCCGGGCGGCACCGCGGTTTATCCGTCCTCGGTGCTGATGAACGCGGTGCCGGCCAAGGTGGCGGGCGTGCCGCGGCTCGTCATGGTGGTGCCGGCGCCGGACGGCCGGCTCAATCCGCTGGTGCTCGCGGCTGCGAAGCTTGCCGGGGTGGACGAGATCTACCGGGTCGGCGGCGCCCAGGCGGTGGCAGCGCTCGCCTACGGGACCGCCACCATTGCACCGGTCGACAAGATCGTCGGGCCCGGCAACGCCTATGTGGCGGCGGCCAAGCGCCTGGTGTTCGGCAGGGTGGGCATCGACATGATCGCAGGGCCCTCCGAGGTGCTGATCCTCGCCGATCGCGGCGCCAATCCGGACTGGATCGCCGCGGATCTGCTCGCCCAGGCCGAGCACGACACTGCCGCGCAATCGATCCTGATCACCGACGATGCCGCGCTGGCAGATGACGTGGAGCGCGCGGTCGAAGCCCAACTCGCCACACTGCCGCGCGCCGATGTGGCGGGCGCGTCGTGGCGCGATTTCGGCGCCGTGATCCTGGTGCGCAGGCTTGAGGATGCGGTGCCGCTCATCGACGCCGTGGCGCCCGAGCATCTCGAAATCATCGCCGACGATGCGGAATCCCTTGCCGGGCAAATCCGCAACACCGGCGCGATCTTCCTCGGCGGCCATACGCCGGAAGCGATCGGCGATTACGTTGCAGGCTCGAACCACGTGCTGCCGACGGCGCGCTCGGCGCGCTTCTCTTCCGGACTGGGCGTGCCTGACTTCATGAAGCGCACCTCGATCCTCAAATGCGGGCCGGAGCAGCTGGCGCGGCTTGGCCCGGCCGCAATCGCGCTCGGCGAGGCGGAAGGCCTTTCCGGTCATGCGCGCTCGGTCGCGATCAGGCTCAACCGCCGATGACTGGGTCGCAAAGCGGCAAACGCCTCGTCAAGGTTGTGCTTGACGAGGACAGCATCGGTCCCGGCAACCGCGACGTCGAGCATGAGCGCGCCGTAGCGATCTACGATCTGGTGGAGGAAAACTCGTTCGCTCCGGCAGGGCACGACGGCGGACCCTACTGCCTCAAGCTTCAGGTCGCCGGCAACCGGCTCATCTTCGATATCCGCACCGAGGACGACCAGCCGGTGGTCGCGCACCATCTGTCGCTGTCGCCGTTCCGTCGACTCGTCAAAGACTATTTTCTGATCTGCGAGAGCTATTACCAGGCGATCCGCACTGCGACGCCGAGCCAGATCGAGGCGATCGACATGGGCCGGCGCGGCCTGCACGACGAAGGCTCTGAGCTGCTGATGGAGCGGCTCAAGCACAAGATCGCGATCGATTTCGATACCGCGCGGCGGCTGTTCACCCTGATCACCGTGCTTCATTGGAAGGGATGAGGCATGCCGGCTCGCGCCCGCCCACAGGCGGTGCTGTTCGCCTGCGGGCTCAATTCGGTGCGTTCGCCGATGGCGGCGGCGCTGTTCCGGCACATGTTCGGGCGCACGACCTATGTGGGCTCGGCCGGCGTGCGGCGCGGGGAACTTGATCCGTTCGCGGTCGCCGCCATGGACGAGGTCGGCCTCGATATCGCAAAGCATCGCCCGATGACGTTCGAGGAACTGGAAGACTGGGAGGGCCTCAACTTCGACCTTATCGTCACGCTCGCGCCGGAGGCCCATCACAAGGCCATTGAACTCACCCGCATGGTGGCCGCCGAGGTCGAGTACTGGCCGACCCCCGATCCCACCATCCAGGAAGGCAACCGCGAACAGCGGCTCGACGCCTATCGGGCGGTGCGCGACCAGCTCCTGCGGCGCATCAGGGATCGGTTCGCCACCGCGCCGGCCGGCAATGAGTAGGGGGCTGCAGACAGCGGGATGATTTCATCGTAACGCGTTCCAGCGCGTGTCTCGATGAGGTTGATCCACGCCGCTCCCGTCACCCGCGGGCTTGGCCCGCGGGTCCATCTTCGTCGCATAAAAATGGATTGCCGGGTCAAGCCCGGCAATGACGTTGGACGAATATCAGCGGGATGCGTTCCAAGTTTCGCTGCGGTTGAGTGCCTTGGAGGTTTCCGCTAGTTTGCGCGCCGATCGCGGTGCGCGTCCGAATCGCTTATCGTTTTCCACTGACGGGCGGGGCCCGTCCGCTCGCGGCGGCGGGCGTAAACAGAGTTTCCCCGCATGGTCAGCCGGCCCAAACTTATCCTTGCTTCGGGTTCGCCGCGCCGCCTTGGCCTGATCAATCAGGCCGGCATCGAACCGGATGCGCTGCGTCCCGCCGACGTCGACGAGACGCCGCTGCACGGCGAGTTGCCGCGCGTGTGCGCCAACCGGCTGGCTTACTCGAAGGCCACGACCGCGCTTGCGGGAATCGGCGTCGACGACGACGTCTATGGTGCCTTCATCCTCGCGGCCGACACCGTGGTGGCGGTCGGTCGCCGCATCCTGCCCAAGCCGGAGCTGGTCGATGAGGCGGCACAGTGCCTGCGACTGCTGTCGGGCCGCAATCATCGCGTCTACACGGCGCTGTGCCTGATCACGCCCAAGCGGAGATATCGCCAACGGGTAGTGGAGACACGAGTCCGCTTCAAGCGGCTGTCGTCCGAAGACATGGAGTCCTATCTCGGTTCTGGTGAGTGGCGCGGCAAGGCCGGCGGCTATGCGGCTCAGGGTCTCGCGGGCACGTTCATCGTCAAGCTGGTCGGCTCCTACACCAACGTGGTCGGCCTGCCGCTCTACGAAACCGTGACGCTGCTCGCCGGCGAAGGATTTCCGACCCATCTCGGCTGGCTCAATCCGGCGTGACCAGTTACGCCTCGACTTCGCGGAAAATATCGACCTCAATGGTGCCGGGAAACATCTGCCGCCAGGCCTGCAGGAACGCTTGCAGGCGGGGATCACCGGCGATCTGCTGGCGGCTGGTCTCGAATGACTCGTGAATCTCGTAGTCGACGATCTGAATGAACTGCGACGGATTATCGACGTTCTGCAGCAGGCGCACCTCCTTTCCGCCGAATAGTTCGTAATAGGGCTCGGTCGCCTTGATGAATGTCACGAACTGCGTGGGGTCCGCGGTCGGCAGCGTGAATCTGAGCTGCAGAACCCGGAGAACTCTTTTTTCTCTGTCTTTGGCCATATTCGGTTCTAGCCCATCCGCGGGACGCTGCCGGACCATGACGGTCACACCTGCCACTCATTCCATATACACGAAAATGACATCGGATTGCGGATCGTTTCCCCTCGCAGTCAGCTCTGCAGGTTCCTAGATTCGTCCGATGAGTTCTACCGACCACATGAAGCCTTGCGTCATCTGCGGCAAGCCGCAGGATGCGCGCTTTCGTCCGTTCTGTTCCCGGCGCTGTGCGGACGTCGACCTGCACCGCTGGCTTTCCGGCGCCTACGCGGTGCCCGCGGTCGAGGAAGATGACAGCGGGACACCGCTGCCGAATAGGGATGAACGGCATGAATGAAAATGAGACAACGCGGCATTTGCGGTTTGCATTCACGGTGCCGGCGTCAAGCCTGCAATTGAGGGGGCCGTTCGTTCCGCCAATGCGTGAGCCCAGGCGCCAGCTGCCCCAATTCTGTGGTGCGTCTTGTGGTGCAGCCGACCTCTGGCCGCATGCTCTTACCGCAAGTTTGCCGCTGCAAGCCTTCTGCTGCGAGCCTCCTGGACAGCATCCGATCGAGCCTCTATAACGCCCCGCGCTCTTCTCGCGGCTGGCCCGCGAGCCCGGCGCCCAGGTAGCTCAGTTGGTAGAGCACGTGACTGAAAATCACGGTGTCGGTGGTTCGATTCCGCCCCTGGGCACCACGTTGATTTCAAATGGAAAATGAGCTTTCTGACAGGATCGAGATTAGGGCTCGAAAAAGGGTCGGGTCAGCACCGGGTCAGCACCGAGGCCCGATTTGAGCCTGTCTCGTCCCTCTCCTAGCCTAAGTGCCCATTCTACGAATGGCGCCTCCCCGCCACCGCGGCCGTCAACGCGATGGCCAGCGGATCACAGCAAAGGACCATGAGGGCGATCAGCCAACGAATCGCCCGCTCACTGTCCGCCCCGCCCCCTAGCAGCTCAGTGACGTAGCGGATCGGCGCTGCCTCGACTTCGGCCTGCCTGCCTTTAGCGGCCACCTGAGCGCGTTCGGCCTTCAGGGCTGCCAGAGTACCGGCCTCGCGGTTTCGCTCATCCGTGAGCCCCGCACGAGTCCTGCGCTGCCCTTCCATCGCCGCCAGGGCCACGTTGGTCCGACCACGCCGCGTCGCCTCGGAAATGGCCGCGTCAATCTGACTCACCCGTGCATCAAGGTCGGCGACGACATGGCTCGCGACTTCGATTTTCCCGGCAAGGATCGCATCCTGAGAATTTATATAACTTTCCCGTTCGCCTCGTTCCCCGACGTGCGCGCTGACAAGTTGGGCATAGACCCCGGTCGCGTTGATGACCGCGAGCCCGGCCACGAACGCCGTGAGGGCGAGGCCCCAAATCCTAACCGTGACTTTCCACCGGCTGGCCAGCCATCCTGCCGTCACCAGCTTCGCGCTCTCCATCGCCACCGTCATGGCGACCACTGCAACCGGCGCGCCGGGAAACAGCACAGTCATTCCTCGGATTGAGAACCAAGCGGCACAGCCCGCCAGCGTCACGGCGGCAAAATATGCAGCGACATCAATCGCTTTTTGATTCGTCTTGGGTTGCTGTAACGGCGTGACGCCGTGACCGGTCGCGGCCTCCATCGGTGCAGGTGTGACAGGCAACACCGTGACAGCGTGACCGCCGGGATTGGCCCGGCGGTTGCGCTTGTTGGCCCGACTGCGCCGCTTGCGTTCGGCTGCCGTCGGGTCTTTGGGGCGTCCCTCCGCCTTTGCGGGGGAGGGGTGTAGCGGCACGATGCTGGGGGCGTCGGTCATTCGTCCTCCACCACACGGGGGATGGCGGCCTCCAATAGCATCTTGAGGAACCGACGGTGACGGGCGAGCGTCGCCTTTGGGATCTCCACCGCAACTACGATGTGCGTAAGGGATTCGGAGAGGATGACTGGGGTCGCCTCGGGAAGGTTCGTGCGTGCGGGCATGGTCAGCTGCCCGCGATCGGGTTGCCGTCGCCATCATACGCGCCGGGGACCATCCAACCGCTGTCAGTTAGTCCCAGCTTGGCGGTGACGCCAATGCAGCCCGGATAAGCATCAATGGCCCATTGGGCTTTGCCGCGGAAAGTCAGTCGCCAGTAAATCACCAGCATGGTCACTTCCCACCCTTACCGTGGCGCAAAGCCGGCTTCGGCGAGCGCGGTCCGCAAAAGATTGAGCGCGGACCACATCACGTCGCATTCGGCTCGACCGTTGTACCGATCGAACCGGCTGGAAAGCCGAACACAATCGTCATAGGGGATACGTTTGGTCAGCTGGGCAAGCGCCGTCGCTTCGTCGGACGGCAGGCGCAAGGGAATCGTGATAGCTTCCTGGGCAGCCATGGGAACCCTCCTTATCAGGGTTGCTGTGGTCAGGGCTGCCTTGGTGTTACCAGCACCTTGGCAGCCCGCCTCACCGGGCGGTGAGATAGTTGGAATCATGCGCTTCGAGCGGTGCTAAATCAAGACAAAACGGAATTTTCGCTAGTTTTAAAAGTCGCACTGCGTAGTTTGAAAACCGCTAATCATCGGCACTTCTGCGGCTTCAAACTCGGGTATTTGCCCGGCCTCGCGCGCAGGCGCGTGACATTTATAACCCGTCTCAAAATTGCAGAGCAGGATTTTTTCTGAGTTATAACTTCCCTCTTTTGGATTTCATCGCAGCTATATCTTCGCATCTTCGCGCTGCGACGACCCCTGCGCTGTTCGCCAGGATATCGCGTAATTACAGAGGGTTACAGATGCGCCTTGGGTTTGCAGCGCCGCACCGATGGCTAGGTTGACTTGACCAGCTTCACGCCGTTATTTTGAGTTCGCTCGCGCGAACGGCGACTTGCTCTCGGCGCGTGTGAACGTGCACACCTGGTTGAGAAGGCCGCTCGATACTAGGGCTTTATCTTATGGACGAGCTGTCGAGGCATTACCGGCAAAGACGAGATATTCTGTTTCGGGCGTGTAACCGGCTTCGGTCCATTTTACGTACTGTCATCACCAAAATAGAAGACAAGACGCTCGTACGGGCCGAGTTCGGCTACGTCCGCGTTAAAAGACTCGCTAGCCTAAGAAGAAAAGCCGCGAAGAATGGCTGGCAAGCGCACGAGGCCCTCGACCTTTGCAGCGACCTCATTGGCGGGCGAGTGGTCTGCAACAACACCGAGGACGCCTATCGCTTCGTCGAACTGCTGCGGGAAACCCTCCCGAGCGCCTGGGCCGCGATCGAGGTTCAAGATCAGATACGCGAACCGAACTCCGCCGGTTATCGCGCCTTGCATGTCAACTTGAGGCTCGATATTGGGAAGACTCCGCTTCAACCTCAGCTGGTTCCCTGCGAGATTCAAATCCGTACTCGGCTCCAGGATGCGTGGGCGGTGTTGTCGCATGACGACATCTACAAGCAACAGGACCTTCCGGAGGATCCGACGGCGGGTGACGCAGCAGACAGCGCCGCCCCATAATCGCCCGAGCATCACCAGCGTGTCCGCGGAAGCGATCGCATATATCTTTAGCGACACGTTCGGGCGTTCGGCGGCTGACTACGTCGTTCGCGAGGCGCTCAATATCTGCCAGGAGCTTCGGATCGAATCGCTCAGGGCGTTGCCTGATATCTTGCGGGATAACCAATTTCGCCAAGCCGCGGAGAATACTTATCAGTCTATAATGCCGGTTTCGATGACGGTCGAAGATATGTTTCTCGTCGCGATTCGAGCTTTAGGGACCGACAAAAACGCCGCGATCAGGCGTGTCCGACGGGATGCAAAGCGGGACTGGGATGAGATCGACCAGGTTTGGAGACGTGAGGCCCTGAGTTCGTTGCCGACGACCCTTGATCAGCTCATCGAAGGCCTGAAGACTTCGGACGCCGATATTGAGGGCTGGGCCGACGCGCTTGGCGCCACTCATGGCTGCGCTATCTGCGGCACGGCGATCGTTGATCCCTATGAGTTCGCTCACGCTGTAGTTCAGCACTATGGCGCGACCGACGATGTTGAGAACGACATTGTGGCAGCCCTCCACAAGTCGTCGGTCGAGACCGGCGGGTGGGGTGACGGGACCTACTGTGCTTATCACAGCGATCGGCTCGACAAGGACTGATCGAGGCATCTGCATAAGGGATTACACAGAGAGATTACACAGACTCTTTTGCCCGGTCACCGACAAGACATCGTGCCACCGGTGATGCCGCCGATGTTAGAGCCGTAATAGGTGCAGTTCTGAGTCTGCGTTTGCGGTAGCGGCTGGTTCCACCATGCACTCGCGACGTAGGCCGCTTCGCGAGCGCGCGCGTCGGCCGCGGCCTGGCGGTTCAGCTCCATGCGGCAATTCGCATACCCGTCAGTCCCCGGCTTCAGCCCCCAGCTTCGGCACGTTGCGTCTTGCACTGCGTTGACTTGTGCCGCGCGCTCTTGCGCGGTGACGCAGCCGGTGAGAGCGGTGGCCAACGTCGCCACCGCGAAGATGGTAAGTACCGTTGAGGTTTTCATGATGTGGTGCTCCCCCAGCGCGAGCCATCGAAATGCTGCCGGGCGAATGTAACTTAAAAGCGGTCGCCTTAAAATAGTCAATCCACATCATGTGCGGCCGTGAAACGGACGCACAAAGGCAAGCTGAGGGACGTGCTGGCGAAGAACATGCGCCGGCTGCGGGCGGCCCGCGGTGTCAGCCAAGAGACCCTTGCGCACGAGTGCGGGATCAACCGGACCTATCTCAGTTCCGTTGAGCGATCGGAGCGCAACGTGTCGATCGACAATATCGCCCGAATAGCCAAAGGGCTGCACGTTGAGCCGTGGCGGCTGTTGAAGGATGATTGAGCAAGCCGACCATTTCGCAGAATTCTATCAGGGACGAAGCTGCGCAGAACGTCAGCTCATGTAAGGGGATCAGACCAATAAATGCGCATCCACACAGCGCCCTTTTTGGTCTCAAAATGACCCGAAGCGGTCCTCGCCATTCAAATCGCCAGTGACGGAATCCAAATGAAGACAGCGTTCAGCATGTAGAGGCCCGAAGCAATCAGCGTAACACCGCCGATCACCTCGAAAGCCCTTTGGTACCTGGACAGCACGCGAAGATTCTCAAGCCATCCGACGGCGCATGCACCAAGCACGATGGGAATCGCGCGCCCCAGGGCAAACGCGAGTAGCAGCATGGCGCCAAAAACTGGCGAGGCAATCCCCGCAGCCGATCCCAGCAAGATCACCAGGGCGGGCGTGCAGACCGGGCAGACGGCGACCGAAAACACGGCGCCGAGTGCAAACGCGCGCACGACCGTTGTCGGGCGCTTCACGCGCGGCAGGAAGGATGGCAAGGGCAAGCGGACCCACCCGGGCCACATGAGCCCCAACACGATGAGCACGGGGCCAAGCAAAAGCCCCCATTGCCGGCCGACCAGACTTGCCGCCCAGGCTCCTCCAAGCCCGGCAACGAAGCCGAGCAAAGTCTGGACTATCACCATGGCCGCCGTAAATGACGCACCAAATAGGGCTGATTGTTTCGTGCTCCTAGCCTTGGTCACGTAGGCGAGTGAAACCGGAATCGAGGCGAGCGCGACCGGATTGAAGCTGAATACAAGTCCCGCCAGAAATCCAGCCGTGAGCGCAAGAAGGCTCGCGTGTTCGGCTGCCTGCTGTAGCGTGTCTGTGTCCATATCAAAGCGCTTTCTTCATCCGCAACGTCAGTTCACGGCGCAGTTGTCGTGGTGTCGGCAGCGACGAAAACACCAGCTTGCCATTAATCGCCATTGCCGGAAGG
>Ga0209465_10000136_pt1 | contig 34183 bp, 37 predicted proteins | sample PanSoiPlot1MoBio_FD_188321 | JGI IMG/M metagenome (GOLD analysis project Ga0209465, IMG submission 188321) | Tropical forest soil microbial communities from Panama analyzed to predict greenhouse gas emissions - Panama Soil Plot 1 MoBio (SPAdes)... | ecosystem: Environmental > Terrestrial > Soil...
GTCACCCTTCCGATTGCTGGATATCACTACAACAGCGACTGGACTCCTCTGTTGGCGGGACTTTCACCCGCTGGAATGGCAGCTAGCCTCGCTGCACCAAATCCCACCGCGCATCCCCGGATTACGCGACCGCAGACGGTCGCTTCATCCGGGCTACACGGCCCTCGCGGACCGGCCGCAAATCCGTTACCATCCGCCGCACCAAGTCAAAAAAAATTTCTTTCAACGAAGAACGACGAATGGAGGGAACGAATGGTCGCCTTCACGGTCAACGGAGTGCGTCGGGAGGTGGGTGTGGATGCCAACACACCGCTCCTGTGGGTCCTGCGCGAACACCTCAAATTGACGGGTACGAAGTTCGGCTGCGGTATCGCGTCGTGCGGCGCCTGCACGGTGCACATCGACGGGCAGGCGACGCGCTCCTGCGCAACGCCCGTATCCACGGTCGAAGGCAAGTCCGTCACTACTATCGAGGGGCTTTCCCCGGACGGCAGTCATCCGCTGCAGAAGGCATGGATCGCTGAGCAGGTGCCGCAATGCGGCTACTGCCAGTCCGGCCAGATCATGCAGGCCGCAGAGCTGTTGGCGCACAACAAGTCGCCGTCGCGCGAGGAAATCGTCGCACACATGGATGGCAATATCTGTCGTTGCGGCACTTATCTGAAAATCATCAGCGCAATCCAGCGCGCTTCGCGGGAGGGCTGAGCCATGACGAAACACATCGACGTGCGTACCGCCGCGCTTAGTCGTCGTGAATTCCTTGGTTCAGCGGCCGGCCTGTCCTTGGCGCTGACGGTGGCACCCGATCCGCTGGCATTTATCGACGAAGGTCTTGCGGGCACCGCGTTAGCGGATGCTCCGTTGGTACCTAATGTGTGGCTCACGATCGCGACCGACGGCATCATCACGATCGTGTCGCCGGCCGCCGAGATGGGGCAAGGCACCTTTACGACACTGCCGGCGATCATTGCCGACGAACTCGACGCTGACTGGGCAAAGGTCAAGCCGGTGTTTCCGCCCGAATGGAACGAAAAGAAGTTCGGTAACCCTGGATACGACAACTACGCGTTCCAGACCTCGGCGAGTTTCGCGACGCGCGGATATTTCAAGGCGATGCGCGTGGCAGGCGCCCAGGCGCGGCGCGTCCTCATCGACGCGGTCGCCGCGAAATGGGGCGTGCCGGCGGCTGAACTGTCGACCGAGCCGAGCGTGGTAGTCCACAAAGCCACGAACCGCCGCATCTCCTATGGCGAGATCGCGACCTTCGCCAAGGCGCCGGCCGAATTGCCCAAAATCGAAGACAAGGATCTCAAGACGCCGGCAGACTTTCGTTACATCGGCAAGGATCTGCCGCGGGTCGAGGTGCCGCTCAAAGTGACCGGTGCCGCCAAATATGGCATGGACGCTCAGGTCCCCGGCATGGTTTATGCCGCGGTGCTGCAGTCGCCCTATCCGGGCGGCAGTCCCGAGACGGTGGACGAAACACGCGCGCGGCAGGTACCGGGCATCACCGATATCGTGAAGCTGCCGGAAGGCGTCGGCGTGGTCGGAACCAGTGTCGAGGCGACCCAGCGCGCCAAGAACGTGCTCAAAGTCACCTGGGGCGACGCCCCTGGCGCCCGTCACGATAGCGAGAGGGCGCTTGAAGAGTTCGCGGCCATCGGGCGCGACAAGAGCCGCGAAGGCGTGCCGTATGAAAGCGTTGGCGACGCCAAGGCGGCGATGCGCAGCGCTGTCAAGATCTACCGGGGTGAATACCGCACCCGCTATTTGTACCACGCCCAGATGGAGCCGATGAACGCCACCGCGGCCGTCAGTCCCGACGGCAAGTCCGTCGAGATCTGGACCGGGACCCAGGGCCCCACCAACCTGCACAACCAGGTCGCCCGTCTCTTGGGGATAGACCGAACCAGTATCACCCTGCATCAGCATTTCCTCGGTGGAGGTTATGGTCGCCGCAGCCAGCAGGAAGTGGTTGTCGATGCGGTGCGGCTCGCCAAGGCGGTCGGCAAGCCGGTCAAGCTGATCTGGACTCGCGAGGACGATGTGACGGGCGGCAAGTTCAGGCCGATGACGGCGCATCACATCGAAGCGGGTTTCGATGCCGCCGGCAAACTCGTCGCCTGGCACCATCGCGTGGTCGCCGAATCAGTGGCCGCCTATACGTCGATCGCCAATGGCGCACCGCCGCCGCCTGTCGACCGCGTCGTCATGAAGGGTTCGCCGATACCGCAATATCCGATCCCGAATAAGCTTGCTGAGCATGTCATCGAAACACGCGGCGCGCGGCTCGCGGCCTTTCGCGGCGTCGGCAACGCCTACAACGCCTTCGCGGCCGAGAGCTTCCTTGACGAGATCGCCAAGGATCGGGGCCTCGACCCGATTGCGTTCCGGCTGGTAATCGCCGAGGGCCAGCCGCGGATGCAGACGCTGCTCCGCGCAGTTGCCGAGATGTCCGATTGGACGCGGCCCCGCGATGGACGCGGTCTCGGCGTGTGCACCATGGTGAAGGACGATACTTTGGCGGCGGGCGTTGCCGAGGTTTCGGTGGATCGCGCCACCGGCAAGGTCAAGGTCCATAATTTCTGGGCCGCGATCGATCCGGGCCTGGCGGTGCAGCCGCGCAATGTGGCGGCGCAGACCGAGGGCAGCATCGTCTATGCGCTCGGCCACGTGCTGCGAGAGAAGATCACCATCCGGAACGGCCGCGTGCTGGAGTCGAATTACAGCGATTACGAAGTGACGCGCATGTCGGACGTGCCCAACATCGCGGTAAAGGTGGTCTCAACCGACAACCCGCCGACCGGTGCCGGAGAGGACGGTGTGCCGGTGGTCGCGGGCGCCGTCGGCAATGCTATCGCGGCGCTCACGGGTGTGCGCCTGCGCGAACTGCCGTTCGCGCCGGAGCGCGTCCGCGGCGCACTGGGCGCGTAGGCAGCAAAGTGGATTTCGGTCCCTTTTGTTTTCTTGCGATTGGGCGACCCCCTCCCCGCTTGCGGGGAGGGCAATCGGCTAACAATGTTCCGTGCGCCCTGGGAAGCCATCCGCAGCATTGGTATGGCCCATATAGTTTCAGCCCGACCGGCAATTCCCACGAAGCCGTTACCCCGACCGCCGCCAGTCTTCCGCCGTAAGCCGTTCGAGTGCTGCGAAATATGGCACATTGGGATCGGCATCGGCATCAGATGGCGGCGCGTTCAGCAGGTCATTCATGAATTCGAACAGCACCATGCCGATGGCGTGAATCGCCTCGTGGCGATCAAGGCCCTCGTCCATTAGGCGCTGTGCGGTGCGGCGCGCGGGCGTTTCGTCTCCAAGCGCGATTTGGCTCTCGACGATCGCGTGCGCCGTCGCATGCACCGTTGCGTTAGGCACGCGAATTCCTTGCGGCGGTGATAGTCCCGCGCAAGCTCAAAACGCTCCTGCTCATCCAACGCGAGCCATTCTTCGGGATCAGGGGCCTTCAGTGGGTCGTAGCGCTGCATGGAGGACTCCGTGCCGTGAAGATCGAATAACCGGACCGAGAAGGGCTCTACACCGACATATCAAGGAGTTCGCTTAGCGTCGGGCCGAAGGCATCTCCGGCGACTTCGGCCAAAGTAGTGGGGCGCTTTGTGGGCAGGCCTTTCCGACTGACGGTCTTAGGCCGCCCTCATCGCGTCTTCTCATAAATCTCCCGCCCGATCAGCATGCGGCGGATTTCGCTGGTGCCGGCGCCGATCTCGTAGAGCTTGGCGTCGCGCAACAGCCGGCCAGCGGGGAAGTCATTGATGTAGCCGTTGCCGCCGAGGCATTGGATGGTCTCCAGGGCCATCCAGGTGGCCCGCTCGGCGGCGTACAGAATGGCGCCGGCGGCGTCCTCGCGGGTGACGCGGCCGTCGTCGCAACTGCGGGCGACCGCGTAGACATAGGCCTTGGCGGCATTCGCCGTCACATACATGTCGGCAAGCTTGGCCTGGATGAGTTGAAACTGTCCGATCGGTTGACCAAACTGCTGGCGCTCATGCACATAGGGAAGCACAAGGTCGAGGCAGGCCTGCATGATGCCCAGCGGGCCGCCAGCGAGCACCAGGCGTTCATAGTCGAGCCCCGACATCAGGACATTGACGCCGCTGCCGACCTGCCCCAGCACGTTCTCGGCCGGCACATCGCAATCGCTAAACACGAGCTCGCAGGTATCGGAGCCGCGCATGCCCAGCTTGTCGAGCTTCTGGGCCGGCGCAATTCCCGCAAATCCGTTCTCGACGATGAAGGCCGTGATGCCGCGCGCGCCTGCGGCGGGATCGGTCTTGGCGTAGACCACCAGCGTATCGGCGACGGGGCCGTTGGTGATCCACATCTTGGAGCCGTTGAGAACGAAGCGATCGCCTTTACGCTCGGCGCGCGTGCGCATCGAGACCACGTCCGAACCTGCCTCAGGCTCCGACATGGCAAGCGCGCCAACATGGGCGCCGGAGATCAGCTTGGGCAGATAGCGCGACTTCTGCTCCCGCGTACCGTTGCGCCGGATCTGGTTGACGCACAGATTGGAATGGGCGCCGTAGGACAAGCCGACCGCGGCCGAGGCGCGCGACACCTCCTCCATGGCAATGCAATGGGCGAGATACCCCATGCCGGCACCGCCCCATTCCTCTTCGACCGTGATGCCGAGCAGCCCGAGCTCGCCCATCTGCGGCCACAGGTCGCGCGGAAACGTATTACTGCGATCGATCTCAGCAGCGCGCGGCGAGATCTTGTCACCGGCAAAGCCGGATACCGACAGGCGCAGCCGATCGAGGTCCTCGCCGAGCCCGAAGTCGAACCCTGTCCAGGCATTGGGGATCAGAGCCACGGATTGAGCACCTCTAACTCGCAACCAGCAAAATCATCCACATTGCGGGTTGCCAGTTCCGCACCCCGCGACCTCGCGATCGCAGCAATCCGAGCGTCCGGCTCGGACATCGGTCGGCCCGAGCGCCGTCGTGCCGCGGCAATATCCGCATAGTCTCGTGCGGCGGCACTATCAAACGGCAATATTCGTCCCGCCAAATGAACTGCAAACATTCGCATCACGACAGATTCCAACAAATCTCGTCGTTTACCCTTTGGTAACAAGGCAATGCCGTAGAGGAACTCCGCCTCCGTAATGGTTGTCGTGAAAAGTACCGTATTGGGCTGCGATCGCATCCAGTCCAGCACTTTGGCGGATGGCGTCGGCCGCAAAGGCTCCGACAGTACGTTCGTATCCAAGACAATCATTTGAAGTTCGGCGGCTCCCGCATTGGCGGGCGCGGCGGCAACTCCAGTTCAACCCCTCCGAACGGTTTAACGAGTTCACGAATGGCGTCAGCCAGATTTTGTCTCTCGACGGACTCCTGAGCCAGCGCCGTTCGCAAAATGTCTCGTGCCTCGTCCTCCATCGATCGGTTTCGATGAGCGGCGCGTAGGCGCAATTTGCGCTTCAGGTCATCGTCAAAATTTCGGATCGTGATGCTGGCCATGGGCATCTTTAAGCGTTGTAATCATTGCAATCATATTAATCATTGCTAACGTGCCGGGCAAGCCCGAAAGCCATGATTCAGGATCGCGATCTGCCCCCGGACGTCCCTCGAACTGGTCAGGTGGATGCGATGACCGATCCGGGTGCGGAAATGTTCCTAATCACCGAAGTCGTTGATTTTCTCGACCGTCGCCCGTAGCTGAACCCAAAGGAATTTGCTCCCGCGATCTCTATCCCCGAACACACACGCCAAATAGCCCCAGTACCTCCCAAACAGCCCTGCGCCGCACCAGCCGTACCTTTGCGCCACTACATCGCACAAATGTCCATCTCGAAGGCAACCTTGGCGGCCGCCCTCCTCGCGGCACAACTGGCGACGGCCCGAGCCGAGCCGCAGACCTGTCCCGGCAACCCGAATGCCCTCGCGACCGCGCGGACCATCACCGTCGACGCGGCAACCACGCCCCGTATCGGGCTCAAGCATTTTCCGGCTACTTTGCCGCTTGACGACAAGGAGGTCGTGCTGACCTTCGATGACGGCCCCTGGCCGGGTACGACCTCAGCGGTGCTCGATGCTCTCAAGCGAGAATGCGTGCGTGCGACCTTCTTCCTCGTCGGGCGAAACGCCACAGCGTATCCGGAGCTGGCGAAACGAGAACTGGCGGAGGGCCACACTGTCGCCCACCACAGCTTCCGGCACCCGCTGCTCAATCATATGGACCCGGCCGCGGCCGAGGCCGAGATCAACCGCGGCTTTGCGGCCGTCGACACGGCGCTTTACGGCCAGCACAGCAAACAACCGAGAACACCGTTCTTCCGCTTTCCGGGTTTTGCCGCGACGCGAACTCTGCTGGATCGTCTCGCAGCGCGGGGGATTGTTGTGTTTGGGGCCGACCTATGGGCCGGCGATTGGAACCGGATGTCGCCAAGCCAGGAGCTGAGCCAGATTCTCGAACGGCTCGAAACGACCCGTGGCGGAATCATCTTGTTTCATGATACCAAGCGGCAGACGGCTGCCATGCTCCCCGCGTTCTTGCGTGCCCTGAAGGCAAGGGGCTATCGGGTCGTTCACGTGGTCGGGCCGGCGACTTGAGAAAGATCACAAAACCACCACCTCTCATCCACGAAAAATTAAAACTTGGTGACGGTTATTGCGACTTGGTCACAGGGTGGGCATAAGACGCCGTGATGGCGCCACGCTCACCGGAAGGGGGCTTGGCATTAAGGCGGGCAGGCTTCGCTTTGCTCATCCTACATGTTACTGCGACCTCAAAGGCAGTGGGGGGTCAGGCCGCCGCTGTGCGGGGAAAGAACTGATGCACGGCTTGCTGATGGTCATATGTGGATTGACCCTTTTTGGGGCGACCGTCGCGGGGGCGGCCGAGTGCCCGGGCAACCCTGAAGCGCTTGGCACCAGCCGAACCCTTGTGGTCGATCCCGTCGAGCATCCGCGGCTCGGCTCCATGCAATACCAGGAGAGCCTGCCGCTAGAAGACCACGAGATCGTCCTCACCTTTGACGATGGTCCTTTGCCGCCGCGCTCGACGCGCGTGCTGGACATACTGGCCCATGAATGCGTCAAGGCCACCTATTTCATTATCGGCAAAATGGCGCACAGCTACCCCGACATGGTGCGGCGCATCCGCGATGCCGGCCATACGATCGGGACCCATAGCTACAGCCACCCTTTGACCTTCCAGAGGATGTCGCTGGACAAAGCGGAGCTGGAGGTCAATGAGGGCATCGCCGCAGTGGCCTCGGCGCTGGGCGATGGCACGGGCCCGGCACCATTCTTCCGCATTCCCGGCCTGCTGCGCGCCGAAGGCGTCGAACATTACCTCGCGTTCCGGCATGTCCAGGTCTGGAGCGCCGATTTTCCAGCGGACGATTGGCTGCGGATCGGCCCCGTCCAGGTGTATGCGCGGGCTTTGCAGCGCATCGAAGCCAATCACAAGGGCATCTTGCTGCTGCATGATATCCATGAAAGGACTGTGGAGGCCCTGCCCTATCTGCTGCGGGAGCTGAAGCGGCGGGGATACCGGATCGTGCACGTGGTGCCGGCGGTCCCCGATCTCCCGAAAACCGCGACAGATCCGCGCCAATGGACCATCCACGCGCGCCAGACGTGGCCGCATACACCGGTCTTCGCTGAAGCAGAGCCGGAACTACCGGCACCAAGCCCGGCAAACTTCGGGTTCGATGCGGCGTTGACTTCAAGTGCCGCTGTTCATGGTCCGACGCATCGGCCCCATGCGCTCCTGGCCCATGGTCAAGTGTCATCGCCAATGGTTTCCACGTGGCCCCGCGGTCTTGAGGCTGTACCAAACGTGCCAATGTTGCTTGGCCGGCCCCAGTTGCCAGCGCCTAGTCCGCAAAGCTTTGGCTACCTCGACGCTCCGCGATCCCCGGCCACCCGCACGGCATCATTCGATGTGGTGCCGGAAACGACAGGAGCTGGAAATGAAATCCGCCGCCTGTTGGAATCCCTTCCGCCGGAAGATGTGCCTGTCGGCGGCGATCAGCAACATAAGAATCCTCCACCGTTTGATTCTCTGCCCCCGGAAGACGCGCCTATCGACTCGGTGCCGCCGCAACCGCGCGGGCCGATTGCCAACGCAATGCTGCCACACGGCGCGTTTCCTTAGCCCGCCCACGATCGAGCCAATCGATCGAGGCCCTGCACAGGCCCTAATCTTCTCAAGACCCCGTCCGCGATCTGATGGTTTCGCGTGGAGGCTGCACGCCTGCATCCAGCATGTCGTCCAGCCAATGGCCCGCACGGGCCGCCTTGGTGGCAAGATAGCGGCGGTTTTCCGGGTGAATTTCGGTATGCAGTGCGATGCGGGCGCAAACCTCGACTCCGCCTTCCGACAGTGCTTCGAGTTTGCCGGGATTGTTCGTCAGCAGCTGAACGCGGTTTGCACCGATCATCTTGAGCATGCGCGCAGCCACGCCGTAATTGCGCTCGTCGTCGTCGAAACCGAGCATCATGTTGGCGTCCATTGTATCGAGCCCATCATCTTGGAGCATATAAGCACGCATCTTGTTAGCGAGCCCGAGGCCGCGCCCCTCCTGCTCCAGGTAGAGCACGATGCCGCCGCCCGCTTCTGACAGCTGCGCCATTGCGAGCTTGAGCTGCGCCCCGCAATCGCACCGACGCGAGCCGAACACGTCGCCGGTGAGGCACGCTGAATGCACGCGCACATTGACGGGTTTGGAGAAGTCAGGCTTGCCAAGGATGATAGCGACCGGGCTTGACCCGACCGCATCGCGGAATACGCAGAACCGCGCTGCAGCGCCATCCGGCAGCGGAATCCGCGCCTCGCTGACGATTTCCAACGTGTCCAGGATTTTTGCGTTGAAATGGGTCACGGCATCGTCGCGGACCACAATCATTTGTGCAAGCATCGCGGGCGCAACCGCCTTGGCATCGGCCACCAGCAAGGCCGGAAGACGCTGTGCCAGCTTGGCAAGCTCGATCGCGCGGCTTGCCGCGTCGCTCGCAATCCCGACCGCACTCCGCGGTTCACAATGCAACCCTGCGGCGAGACACCAAATATCATCCCGCGTATCGCGAGGTACCACAAGGATGAACACTGGCCCCGGAGCTTCCAAGCCGATCACGCGGGCGCGCCGCTCCGTTATGAGGAGCCGCGGGACACCCGGCGCGCACAGAGCTTTGAATGCGTTCCACGTCGCCTCAGTCAGACCGTCGACCGGCAACGCCACGATCATCTCGTCGACATTCGTGACGACAACGGGTCGACCGCCCCGAAACTCAGCAATGCCCCGCTGAACCGCAATGTCGTCGGCCGTACCGAACAGGCCGACCCCCATTGGCATGTTTTCCAGTTGCATCCGCCCCACCTGGTAACGCGAACATTATTCCAGATCGACATACCTGCCCCGCTGGTTCTTTAGTCCTCCCAGCGGCTCAAAGCTATGCCGTTTTTAGCTCGGTATGAATGATCGTAACGATCCGCATGGCGCCTCAAAACGTTGCCGGTTTCCGCGTCGTCAGGTTCTCCTGTAAAGCGGCGCCAGAGAACCAGTCATTCACATCTTCAATTGGGCCAATATTTTCGTGAAGATCGGGTTCCAAACGAGTCCAGAACCGATTATCAATTCTGCAAAATTTAGATAGCTGGGCCGCGTCGGCTTACATTGAGCTAACGACGGCTGCGGTCAGAAAAGGCGTTTCATCGGCACATCAGCCACACGGGACATCTCATGCGCGTTGCGATGATTGGCTCCGGATATGTCGGACTTGTGTCGGGGGCTTGTTTTGCGGATTTCGGTCATCATGTCACCTGCATCGACAAGGATGCCGACAAGATCGCGCGGTTACGAAAGGGTGAGGTGCCCATATTCGAGCCGGATCTCGACCGTCTTGTGATCGGCAACACGCGCGAAAAGCGGCTCGATTTCAGCACGGATCTTGCCGCACCGGTCGCCGAGGCGGATGCCGTATTCATCGCGGTTGGCACCCCGTCGCGCCGCGGCGACGGACACGCCGATCTGTCCTACGTCCACGCCGCGGCGGCCGAGATCGCCGCGGCACTCACAGGCTTTACGGTCGTGATAACCAAGTCAACTGTGCCGGTGGGCACAGGCGACGACGTGGAACGCATAATTCGCGAGGTGCGCCCCGACGCGGACGCGGCGGTGGTGTCGAACCCGGAATTCCTGCGCGAGGGTGCGGCCATCTGGGATTTCAAACACCCTGATCGCATCGTGGTTGGCACCGAGGACGAACGCGCCCGCAAGGTAATGGCGGAACTCTACAGGCCGCTCTATCTCAACCAGGCACCGATCCTCTACACGAGTCGGCGCACTGCAGAGCTGATCAAATACGCGGCCAACGCCTTTCTCGCCACCAAGATCACCTTCATCAACGAGATCGCAGAACTGTGTGAAAAAGCAGGGGCAGACGTGCAGCAGGTCGCGCGCGGCATCGGTCTCGACAACCGAATAGGATCCAAGTTCCTCCACGCCGGACCCGGCTATGGTGGATCGTGCTTTCCCAAGGATACGGTGGCGCTGATCAAGACCGGACAGGACTATGAAGCGCCGCTGCGCATCGTGGAGACAGTTGTGGCCGTCAACGAAGCGCGCAAGCGCGGCATGTTTCGCAAGATCGCGTCCGCGGTCGGCGGCAGCCTGCGCGGCAAGACGATCGCGGTGCTCGGCCTGACGTTCAAGCCCAACACTGACGATATGCGCGAAGCGCCCTCAATTCCGCTGATCACCGCGCTCACCGACATGGGAGCAATCGTGCGGGCGCATGATCCGGTCGGGGTGGAACAGGCACGACAGGTGCTCTGCGGGGTCGAGTTCTGTGACGGCCCATACATCTGTGCCAAGGGCGCCGATGCGCTCGTCATTGTTACCGAGTGGGAGCAATTCCGTGCACTTGATTTTGATCGCCTCAAGGAGGTGATGAAACAGCCGATCTTGGTTGACTTGCGGAACGTATATCGTCCTGAGGAGTTGCAAGGGTTTGGCTATCACGGGATCGGGCGGCCCAGGGCCGGCGGCACCCAATAGTCTCCGATCTTCATCATGCGAGGCGTTGGTCTGTAGAAAAATCCTGATAGAGTGCACGCACCTGCCCCGGGTATCCCATGAATGTGATGGAGCCGATCTCTCGACATCCCGAGGACGTGCAGTGGCGGGATGCCATGGTGGCGATCCGGGCCGGACGCCGCAATGGCTCATCCCATTGGGATGGAATTTTCGGGCCGCTGCGTGCCGGGCAGGTCGACGATCTCCTGGTCGTCGGCCAGATCGGGCAATCGCTCGACGGGCGCGCTGCGACCGCTACCGGGCACTCCCATTATATCAACGGTGCCGAAGGGCTCGATCATCTGCACCGTTTGCGCGCGCTCATGGACGCCGTGGTGGTGGGCGTGGGGACCGCCGTGGCGGATGATCCGCTGCTGACGGTGCGCCGAGTGGCCGGGCCCCATCCGGTGCGTGTCGTCATCGATCCCAACGGTCGCCTGCCCGCAGCTGCGCGTGCATTCCGTGACGACGGCGTGCGCCGTCTGGCGATAACGGCCGATCGCGCCGCCGTTCAACTGCCGGCCGGAATCGAGCGCGTTGCCCTGCCCTTGGCGCAGGGCCGCCTCGACCCTCGCGACATTCTCAAGAGCCTCGCGGCACGCGGCCTGCGGCGTATTCTCATCGAGGGCGGCCCAGCCACGGTCGCCCGGTTCCTCGAAGCGCGGTGCCTCGATCGCCTGCATGTCGTGGTGGCGCCGATCATCCTTGGCGGCGGCCGTTCTAGCCTCGATCTTGCACCCATTACACGATGCGAACAGGCGCTGCGACCACGCACCGTCACACATGTGCTCGGCAACGAGGTGCTGTTCGACTGCGATCTTTCCGCTCAGCGCCGACCGATAGGCATTGCAAAAAAATCGACGTGACCAATCTGCATGTGCGAGTGGCCAGCCGTCACATGATCGCGGCGCTCGCAGCGCCATTCTTCGACAACCGAAGGATCAACCCCGATCTCGCCGACGGCCCCCGCCCAACCGTCCAGCATTTCGAACTGGATGTCGCGGTCGTCGGCACCCAACCGCCAATCGGACCGCCCTTCCAGAACCGCAAAGCCGATGCGGCGAAATCGCTCCGCTGCAGCTTGTGCCGCGTCTGGGCCGAGAGCCGGTCCGAAGCCCTTGTCGGTGCGTTGATGGCGATTGACCGCTGCGATCACGGCCGCGTCGTGAGGAGTCTCAGGCCTCAGGACCACGGCACCATCGTAATTCAGGGCCGCATAGAATGGGCGTGACAGCTGGACCAAGGACGCCACCAGGCGGTCGAGCCAAGCGGCCGACACCAGATCGAGCAATGCCGATGTGGCCAAGAGATCACATGCGCCGCACGCCTCCTCGACATTGCGGGCAAGATCAATCGCGATCGTGGTGACGCTTGTCCCCGCAGGCGCCATCTTTCTTGCCGCGGCAAGCAAAACTTCGTCGTTGTCTACCAGGCGCCAGCTCTGCCGGAGCGGCAAGCATGGCGAAATCGCCCGCATGGTCGCACCGGTTCCGCAGCCGAGATCCGTCACCGTCACTGACGAAGCGCTCGCAAAAGTGACGGCCAGTGCATCGAGCAGAGATCCGTTGCGCGCTGCCTGATCATAAGGCTCGCGCATCGCCAGCCATTGGGCCGAAAAGCCGCTCATGCCACGGCGTTCAGGACGTCTAGAAATGTCTCCGCAGCAGCTTCCCAGGTCGGCAAGGGCGCGGCGCGCGCCGCTGAGGAGCAGTGCTCGCGCAGGCCCGCATCGGCGATCATCGAACGCAGGGCGGCCGCGAGCGCCGCGACATCGTCCGGCGGCACCAAAATGCCGGCGGCTTCCGGCACCGTCTCCGGAATGGCACCAGTCTTGGTTCCGACTACCGGCAGTCCGTGAGCGACCGCCTCCGCATAGGCCATGCCGTAGCCCTCGAAACGCGAGGCGAGCACAAATACGTCCGCGTCGCGATAGAGCCCCACAAGGTCCTTCTCACTGACCGCACCCGCGATGCAAACGCGCCCTCCGAGGCGCTTGCGCACAACGGCTGTCGCCAATTCCCCGGCGGTCTCGCGATCACGCTTGCAATCACCCGCAATGACGAGTTGCCAATCGAGATCGGTGAGCCGGCCCAGCGCCTCGATCAGAATGTCATAGCCTTTGCGCGGCACGACGGAGCCCACAGCAAGGAGATTGACGGTTTCACCTGCCCGTTTGCGCGGCACCGCAGCACTTATGGCGCTTTCAGTACCGGGTAATGCGACTGCGATGATGTCGGCCGGAACCGCGTAATCTGCCACCAGGATGCGGCGCGTAGCAGGGCTGGTCACGATCACGTGGCGCACCGCTGCGAGCGCCGCACGCTCGCTTTCCCGCAACATCGCTGCTTCCGTCGGCGTCAGCCCGGACTCCAGCGCAAGCGGGTGATGCACAAGCGCGATCACGCGATGGCTCTCCCGCAGCGCCGCGGCGGCTTCAGGCAGCACGCCGAGGGCAAGCCCGTCGATGATGATCGGCCGCTCAGCGGGCGCGCGCCTCAAGCGCGGTAATGCGGCGTTGACTGTGTCGGGCGCCGGACGTGGAAATCCATCGCCCAGGTCGATGATATCCACTTCGCAGCCGCGCTGCCGCAACCCGGCGATCACCCGCCGGTCATACGTGTAGCCGCCGGTGGGTTGATCGAGTCCCCCGGGCACCGAGAACGTTACCGCTGCCATAGCGCCCTCTCGTACCAGGCGCGCGCGGTCGGGGATTCCGCGACCGTCACGCGGATGATCTCGATATCGCGGCCGTCACGGCCGAGTTCGCCGTTCTTCACGGCCGCGGCCAATCCGTCGAACACGTGTTTGGTGAGGAACTCGGTGGTGGTGTTGATGGACTTAAACGCCGGGATTTCGTCGAGATTGCGATAATTGAGAGGTGCGAGCACTTGACGCAGCACTTCGAAGGCCCGCCCGATATCGACCACGATACCGTTTGCATCGAGAGTGTCGGCCATGAAGGCCGCCGAGACGGCAAAGGTCGCGCCGTGCAGACGCTGGGCCGGACCGAATACCTCGCCCTGAAACGAGTGCGCGATCATAATGTGATCGGAAACTTCGACAGCGTACACGGGTGGTCCTTCAGATCGGGGCGGCAGGGCAGATCAGAGGCAGGTGGATCAACGTGCAGGATGGGTTGAGCGAAAGCGAAACCCATCGCGGGCCGCTCCGCTTTCGCACCCAATGATGGGTTTCGCAAGAGCTCAACCCATCCTACGCCGGGGGCGGATAACGGATCAGCTGACATAGCACATTGCTTGGCCCCATAAGAATTCTTGGCAGTTGCGCCGGCAGATCGTGAAAATCGACCGCCGGGGCGATCAAGGTGTCGAGCGCCGGATCGGCGAGGAGCGCGAGGGCTGCTTCCATGCGGCGCATATGCGACCACCGTGGCCGGTGCGAAGGCGACACCTGCCCGACTTGGCTCGATATCAACCGCAGACGGCGGCTATGGAACGCCGCGCCGAGCGGGATCGCGACTTCGTCTACCCCATACCAGCTCAACTCAACGACGGTCGCCTCGTTCCCGGCGAGCTGGAGCGCAGTGGCGAGCCCTGCCTGGGACGCGCTCGCATGGATCACGAGATCGCATTCGTCGGCCGCCGCGTCGGGTAGCGCAAAGCGCACGCCGAGAGCATCCGCCACGGCGGCGCGGCTCTTGTCGATATCGACCAGCGTGACCTCGGCGCCCGGCAACTTCCCGGCCAGCCATGCGCACAGCGACCCGACCACGCCAGCGCCGACGACCGCGATCCGATCCGCCGGGCCGGGCGCCGCGTCCCACACGGCGTTGAGCGCGGTTTCCATATTGGCGGCGAGGACACCGCGGGACGCCGGCACATCGGCTGGCAACAGGGCAGCCCGGCCCGCCGGCAGGGTGAACATGGTCTGGTGCGGGTAGAGCGCAAAGGCGGTGCGCCCGAGAAGCGGATCGGGCCCCGCCACGACGCGGCCCACCGTGGCGTAGCCGTATTTCACCGGAAACGGGAAGTCTCCGACCATAAATGGGGCGCGCATGCGTGCATATTCGCTGGTCGGCACGCGACCAGTGAATACCAGACGTTCAGTGCCGCGGCTGATCCCGCCGTAAAGCGCCTGAATTTGGATTTCGCCCGGCCCCACCTCGCCTGCCAAAATCTCGGCACGAATTTCGGCACAGTGGGGCCCGACATACCACAGGGCATGCGCCCGCTCGTTAACTTCTTCGCCCACCTGCCTGCCTTCGCATTGGACTCCTGAACGCCTGACCCGCTATATCTCATCAACCGCAGTACCGTTCCACAGCAATTCTTCCATGACAGAATTCCAAGTTGGCTCCGACGCCGAGTCGCCGGCGCTGCCCGACCTGCTTGCGAGCGCGTCGCCGCTGAGCGGAAGGCGGGTGCTGTTCGCATTTCTGGTGACCAGCACCATCGCGGCGGTGATGTGGCTCTCTGCCGTCGCGCTATCGGCGGACGGCCTCAGCATGCTCGACCTTGTGCTGCTGGCGCTGTTCCTCGTCACCCTGCCGTGGACCGTCATCGGCTTCTGGAACGCCGCAATTGGGTTTCTGATCCTGCGTTTCGCCAAGGACCCGGTCGCGGCCGTCACGCCTGCCGTGGCGCGCATTCGCGGCGACGAGCCGATCACCGCCTCGGTCGCTCTGCTCGCCTGCATCCGCAATGAGGACCCGGCGCGGTTGATCCGCAATCTTGCCCCCATGCTCGATGGCCTCGCCCCGGTGGGCGCGCAGTTTCATCTCTACGCCCTGAGCGATACCAATGACCCTGCCACAGCCGCGATCGAGCGGAAATGCTTCGAAGACCTCGCCGCCAAATGGCGGGGCCGCATCGCCGTCACGTATCGCCGCCGTGACGACAATACGGGCTTCAAAGCCGGCAATATCCGCGACTTCTGCCTGCGCTGGGGCGGCGCACACGATTTCGCCGTGACGCTCGATGCCGACAGCTACATTCCGGCATCTGCGGTCCTGCACATGGTGCGCATCATGCAGGCTTCGCCGGAAATCGGCATCCTGCAAGGCCTTGTGGTCGGCATGCCATCGACCAGCGCGTTTGCCCGCATCTTCCAGTTCGGCATGCGGCTTGCGATGTGGTCCTACACCACCGGCAGCGCCTGGTGGCAGGGCGACTGCGGCCCGCACTGGGGCCATAATTCGGTGCTGCGCCTCAAACCCTTCACGGCCCATTGCCACATTCCGCCGCGGCCCGAAGGCGGCCCGCTGGGCGGGCACATCCTCAGCCACGACCAGATCGAAGCCGTGCTGATGCGCAGCGCCGGCTACGAGGTGCGCGTTCTCCCTGAGGAGCATCTCGGCTGGGAGGAAAACCCGCCAACCCTGTTGGAATTTATCCGGCGCGACATCCGCTGGTGCCAGGGCAACATGCAGTACTGGTACTTTCTCAGGCTCCCCGGACTGAAGTTCATCAGCCGCTATCAGCTCGCTTTCGCAATCCTGATGTTCCTGGGCTCGCCGGCCTGGATCGCCCTGCTCGTGCTCGGCACCTTCGGGGTAATCACCGCCGAGCGGCCGTCGGCCTTCATGGCACCCGACGCCGGCCTCGCCGTGCTCTTCATCGTACTGTTCATGTGGTTCGCGCCCAAGATCGCAACCGTGATCGACGCGCTGACGCGCGTCCAGGCACGTACGCGCTATGGCGGCGGCCCGCTGTTTCTCGTCAATGTCGCTATCGAGACGGTGTTTTTCCTGATGCTCTCGCCGATCATGTGGTTCGCCCACACGGTGTTCCTGGCGGCCCTCGTGTTTGGCGGCAGCGTCGGCTGGGGCGGACAGGCGCGCGACGATCACGCTGTGCCGCTGAGGCTCGCGGTCGCCAAGCTGTGGCCACAGATGGCGCTCGGCTGGGCCTGCATCGCTGCACTAGCGCTGGCGGCCCCTGTCGCGATCCCCTACGCGCTGCTGATCGCCGGCGGGCTGGCGCTCGCGGTGCCGCTGTGCGTGATCACAGCAAACCGCGCCATCGGCGCCGCCCTGCTGCGCGTCGGCATCGGGCGTTTGCCGGAGGAAACGGCGGCCTCGCCGCTCGACACGCTGCAGTTGCCAGCATTGGCGATGATCGGTCGCGAAGTTGAATCGGGGAGCCGCGTGGAGCGACGGAAGGCGAAGGAGGGCTCATTTCGACCGGACGAGCCGGAGTTGCGATCGACCCTGGTAACCGAAGACATCGAATAACTTCCAGCTCTTTGGCAACCCGCCATCGTCACCCGCCCCAAGGGTGGGTGTGCGATGATGATCTTTCGGGATCAGTGTCGGAAATGGGGACAAAATATGTCACCGCAGTATACGGTCTGGTTCGTAGATGATCTGCCGCGGAATCGTGCTACGTTCGAAACGAACCACGGAAACGATTTTGCCATCAAGACTTTTTCCAAAACAAGCGATGTGCTAACGCGGATTCATAAAGGGGAATATCCCGATGCACTGTTATACGATATTTTTTTCTACGATACCGTCGAGGAAGCTGAGCGCGTCGAAAAGACGATTGCTGATCTCGCCGAGAATTTGAAAAAAAAACAGCTATCAAGATTGGTGTGCACGATCATACTCACGCAACTGGTATCACACTGATGCGGCAGATCTACGAGCATTTCAAGAAGCATCCTCCCCCGTTTCCAATGTACGCTTACACTTCCAAGGGCCCATTCCTATTGGAACAGAGTGAATGGGATAAAATCTCCGAGTATGGAGCCGAAATACTTCTCAAGGGTCGGGTGACGGCTGAGGGCGAGAGAACTGAAATAATCGGGGACATTGAGTTCTATAGAAATAAGAACTCGTGGACCGCTAGGATGAAAGGTGCCGCGCACGGGCTTTTCTGGACGTTGCTTCAAGGTTTGTTCTTCATCGGCTTGAGCCTTGTAATCGGTAGATTGGTCCGGGAAATGTGGTGATGCCGTTTTGAGGGTAATCGGCGGCATAAAGAAGGACGACTGAGCGCATGTCCGGATCGGACATGGTGGCAGTATCATCGATGTTCAAGAGCGTCGGGTCATCCTTCGACAACAGCCACATCGATCCAGGCGGCCATGCCTCGGTGCTTTTCTTTGACTGTCGCGCTTGGCCTTTCGTCACTCCACCTTACCCCCCGCTTTCGATCTTCTCCCGGGCGGCGCCCGCGAGGAAGGCCGACCGCGTCAAGCCGCGGGCGGCGGCAGCCTCGTCGATAGCGGCAAGCAGGCCTGCATCGAGCGACAAATTGGCCTTGGCCGGCCGGCCCGCATCGATGATCAAAGGCACGATTGCAAGCGCCGCACCTTCGGCAAGAGCAGCGGCGACCTCGGGATCGGCACGCAGCGCCTCGGCCGATCGCGGCACCGGGAGTTCTTCGCCGTCGGCTATCGCATCCTCGGCCCAGAGTCGCACGGCCTCGATTGCATTCCGAAGAGCTTCGTCGGTCGTACGCCCTGCCGACGTACATCCTGGAAGATCCGGCGCGGTCACGCCGTAGGCGCCGGCTCGACCGTCGACCAACGCAACATATCGCGCCATTATTGAATCCTTCTCTCAGACCGTCCAACCCGCGACCTTCGCAATTGCCCGCGCGACGCCAATGGACAGCAAACGATGACGTGGCACGACGATGCGACCAGCCTTCGCCGGATGCTTGAAGACATCGTGGTTACCGCCGTGCCGAACAACCCATCCCTCTTGCTCCAGCCGGGCAACAACGGTGCTCCGGTTCGTATCGAGCGTCGGTTTGGGCACGAATGCCGCCGTTTATGCGCCATTATTTGCGCATTTACCGATGACCTTGTCAATTCCAGCAGCTACAAAAAGCTCCGTGATCGATATGTCTCGGTGAATTTTTTCATAACGGGAGCAAAACTCATGGCGCCCGGATTGAGGGCAGCAAAATCCGGGTTCGGCCGCGCCGGATGTCATTGCGCTCCATCCGGCTTCTAGGAACTGCCATGGCCTCTTGGCCATCTACAAAGTATTATAATACCAGCAAGGTGCGATTGGTAACGGACCGGTGACGGATTTTGTGAAAACGAACTAATTTTGGAATTCCCAACGAAATCAATGCCGTCCGATTTCTGTGCGCAAGACCCGTGGCAGCTTGGTAGCCGGATTGAGCCACTGGGTCCGGCCGGAGCCTGTCATCGGCCCGGCCCGATGATAGACTCCGCGAAATCCGGGTGGCCGTCCGGGATGTCGCTCCGCTCCATCGAGCTACATCTGGGAACTGCCACGACTTTTGCCCTTCTTACATTTTTTCGCCTTCGTGTTTTTTGCGTGAGCCAATTTAGGGAAAACATCTATGAGAGGTACTGCTAATGCGTTAGCAATCTGCTTTGGGGATTACTCCCCTCCCCGCTCCCGCCGCAGCTTGGCCCAGTATTCCAGCCGTTTCCTGATCTCGCGCTCGAAGCCGCGTTCGGGCGGATCATAGAAACGCCGGCGGCCAAGCGCCTGGGGGAAATAGTTCTGGCCGGAAAACGCATCGGGCGCATCGTGATCGTAATCATAGCCCGACCCGTAGCCCTCGCCTTTCATCAGCTTGGTCGGCGCATTGAGGATATGCTTCGGCGGCAACAGCGAACCCGCCTCCTTGGCGGTCCGCATCGCAGCGCCGAACGCTGTGTAGGCGGCATTTGATTTCGGCGCCGTCGCGACGTAGATCACCGCCTGTGCGATCGCCAGCTCGCCTTCCGGACTGCCGAGGAAGTCGTAGGCATCCTTGGCGGCATTCGCCACCACCAGCGCCTGCGGGTCGGCGAGCCCGATGTCCTCAACCGCCATCCGCACCACACGCCGCGCCAGATACAGCGGGTCTTCGCCGGCATCCAGCATACGGCAGAGATAGTAGAGAGCGGCATCCGGATCGGAGCCGCGCACCGATTTGTGCAAGGCCGAGATCAGGTTGTAGTGACCGTCCTGCGACTTGTCATAGATAGGCGCGCGGCGTTGCAGGACCTCCTGCAGCTTCGCGGCATTGAAGACCTCCTCGCGGCGCGCGGCGCGCCACGCCTCCTCGGCGAGCGTGAGCGCAGCACGGCCGTCGCCGTCGGCCATGCGCACCAGCGAAGCGCGCGCCTCGGCGTCCAGCGGCAGCGTCCGGCCTTCTATCGTCTCGGCGCGCACCAGCAGCTTTTCGATCGCCGTTGCATCGAGCGGTCGGAACACCAGCACGCGGGCCCGCGACAGCAACGCCGCATTGAGCTCGAAAGAGGGGTTTTCGGTGGTGGCGCCGACCAGCACCACCGTGCCGTCCTCCATCACGGGGAGAAACGAATCCTGCTGCGCCCGGTTGAAGCGGTGCACTTCATCGACGAACAGCAGCGTGCCGAGCCCGGTTTCGCGCCGCGCTCGCGCCGCATCGAACGCCTTCTTGAGATCGGCGACGCCAGAGAACACCGCGGAAATCTGCTCGAAATGGAGCGCGGTCGCATCTGCCAGCAACCGCGCCACCGTGGTTTTGCCGGTGCCGGGCGGCCCCCAGAACACGAGCGATCCCAGCGTCCGGGTCTCCAGCATGCGGGTAAGCACGCCGTCGGGGCCGACCAGATGGTCCTGGCCAACCACTTCGGAAAGGTGTTGCGGTCGCAGCTTGTCGGCGAGCGGGCGCGGCGCATCCCGATCCAGCCCGGCCGCTGCGAACAGCCCTCCGGTCTCCCGCTTGCCTCGGGGGCTCATCCACTGAAAACGGCGGAAATCTGCTGTCCGCCGCGTTGAATGGTGAGGCGCCACAGCCGGCTTGACTGGCTGAGAGCGCGCAGGAGGTCCTGCGTGGTTTCGATCTTGGCGTTGTTGACAGCGAGTACGATATCGCCCTTTTGCAGGCCGAAGCTCTGCGCCGTCGATCCGTTCTCGACGTCCGTGACGACAACGCCTTTCGATTCGGTGTCCAGCCGCAACTCGTCGGCGAGCGCCGGCGACAGGGTCGCAACCTTGGCGCCGAGCAGCGGCGAGCGCGCCTTGATCAGGGCTTCATCGCGCGGCGTTTCGGGCGCGGATTCGAGCGCAACCGCGAGCTTGATCTCGCGCCCGCCGCGCATGACGCCGATATGGGTCTGGCCGCCCAGCGGCTTGGTGGCAAAGCGATAGTCGAAAGCATTGACGTCATCGACCTCCTGACCGTCGACCGACACCACGAGATCGCCAGTGCGCAGTCCGGCCCGGGCGGCCGGGCTTCTGGTCACGACGCTCGACACCAGCGCGCCGACCGGCCGCTTGAGGTTGAGGCTTTCGGCAATCTCCGGGGTGATGGCCTGCAGCTTGGCGCCGAGCCATGGCCTCCGCACGACGGCACTGCCACCCTGGGCGGAGGCGATCACAGCGCGCACCATGTTTACCGGTATCGCAAAGCCGATACCCTGGGAGCCACCGGAACGGGAAAAGATTGCCGTATTGATGCCGACCAGCTGGCCGCTGAGATCGACCAGCGCGCCGCCTGAATTGCCCGGATTGATGGCTGCATCGGTCTGGATGAAGAACTGGTAATCAGTAATGCCGACCTGGGTGCGCGCCACCGCCGATACGATGCCGTGGGTCACGGTCTGACCGACGCCGAACGGATTGCCAAGCGCCAGCACGACGTCCCCGACCTGAAGCGCATCCGAATCGCCGAGTTCGATCGCGGCGAAGCGTTCGCGGACGTCCTTGAGGCGGAGCACCGCGAGGTCGGAACGCTGATCCTTGAGCACGATGTCGGCTTCGAATTCGCGCTTATCGGCAAGCGAGATCCTGATCTGGTCGGCATTTTCGATGACGTGGAAATTCGTTACCACGAGCCCCGCCGAATCAATGATTACCCCGGAGCCGAGCGAGCGCTGGACCTGCTCGCGCGGGCTGCCGCCAAAAAAACGGCGAAAGATCGGGTCATCGAACATCGGCACGCGATTCTCGATCACCCGGGCGGCATAGACATTCACCACCGCGGGCGCCACCCGCTTTACCACCGGCGCATAGGATAACCTGATCTCACCCGCGGAGGATGGCACGCGCGCGTCCTGCGCCATGGCCGGCGCACATAGTGACGCCACCACTACCGAGACGCGTGCAATCAGACGTGCAACCATCCCCATGGCTCCGAATCCCTCCGACATTGAGTAGGCGAGATATAGAACGGGGGCTCAGCATTTTGAAGGGTTACCGCTGTCGGCCCGAAGCCGGACGCCGGCTGTGGCCTGCCCATTTTGAGGTGGCGGGGGCGGGTGCAGCACCACGGACTCCTGGGCTGACGCAAGTGCGTCTGGAGACCCCTCACCCTTCAAAGCCCCTTCCGGGGCAGGTAAAAACCCGCTATGATCCAGCTAAATAACGATGCGAATGCATCCCGATAACGTCTGCGGTAGGTTGGAAAGGGCGCCCTCAAATGAAAAGCATCACTGTCTCCGCTGTTGCCTTGACCGTCGCGGCTCTCGGCTTCGCCTCGAGCGCACAGGCCCAAGCTCAGGGCCAACAGGCCCAGCCGCCCGGAAAGCTGTTCTTTGAAGGCGACATCGTTCGCCACGCCCTCGCCGATCAGGCCGGCCCCTTCTGCGTCTTGGTCAACCAGTTCAAGCGCAAGGAAGCGGTTGCATTCCGCATTCGCGTCCTGCAGCCGAACGGCCAAGTGGCGGACGATAAGGTGCTCAAGAGCCTTGTCGTAGAACTCGGCAATGGCCAGCGGCTGCCGGCCGGCTATAAGTCGCACGGCGCTCCGCCGACCGATTATTTCTGGTCGTTCTTCTGGACCATTCCGGCCGACCATCCGACCGGCTCGATCGGCTACAAGGTTATTGCCACCATGAACGACGGCTCCACGGTCGAATGGAAACCGTTCAACCGCGCGACCACCCAGTTGATGGTGGTGGCCGGCGAACCGGAAATGAAGAAGTAACAGCTCCAAGAGGTCATCGATGAGCTTTGGCAGCGGCCGGCTGGCCGGGTTGTCGTGTGCGCTGGTGTCCCTGGCGCTGATGTCCCAAACGCCGGCGGCCGCAGCTCCTGCCGCCGCCCTTGGGCCGCAAGTCGAGGTCGGGCAGCCGTCCGGCGGCTATGTCGGGCAGCTCGACGTATCTCCGACCCATGCGCCGGCCGGAGCGCCCGTGACCGCTACGGCCGAGGGCTTGCCGCCTGGCCGGGAATTCCAACTGGTGTGGATCACGGCCGACGGCGCCTGGAAAGTGGCGGACGGCGAGTACCACGGACGCGAATTCACGCCGGTCGCCTACCAGATCGCCAAGGCCCGAAGCGATCAGTCCGGGCGCTTGTCGGTCAATTTCGTCGCGCCGGACGATTACGGCTTCATGCACGACATCGTGCTGCAGCAAGGCTCCCGCCTGCTCACGCAAGTCGCCTTCAATCTCGACATGACTATCGAGGTGTCGCCGAAGATCGGGCCGGTGGGCACGCCTATCAAAATCGACGTCAAGGGCATCGGCTACCGCTCGCTCTACAATTCCTGGGACCTGATCTACGACAACAATTTCACTGGCTGGATCTCGTCCGTGATCACCAAGGGCGCGGCGAGCTTTACGATCCCAGCAACGGGCGGGCCGGGCGTCCACGTCATCGAAGTGATGCACGGCGAGCTGACGTTTCCGTATCGCAATCCGGAACAGAATCCGGCATCAGGCCGGCCACGCTTTGTGTTCCAGTTCACTGTCACCGACGGCCCGCCGGTAATGCCGGCGCCTCCGGCGGAGCAGGCGCAGAAAGTCGTGCGCGCACTGCCGCCGCAAGGCGAATTGCTAGCGTCGCCGCAATTCTCCGGCGTCGGCGAGCCCGCCTTGGTTCGCGGCGAAGGCCTGGAGCCGGGCAAGAGTTACCAGCTCAACTGGACCCGCGTCGTTGGCAATCGCATGACCGGCCAGGGTTGGGAGGAGATATCGAAACCCGTTGCGGAGAGCCGGGCAGACAGCGCCGGACGGGCTGAATTCCGCTTCGTGACGCCCGACGATCTCGGCGGAACGCACGGCCTGTGGATCGACACCGGCCTTAAGAAAAAGATCGGGTCCTATTGGATCAAGCCGACCGCATTGCCCATGGATGTGACCCGCGGACCGGCCGGGACGACATTCACGATCCACCTCAAAGGCGTCGGCTGGACCGAGACCGCCAACCTCTACAACGTCGTCTACGACAACAGCTACACGGGCTACGTCTGCGCCTTCAACAGCCAGGGCGATGTCGAGATCATCATGCGGGCGACCGGCGCGCCCGGCATGCACTACATCGACCTCTACCCCGGCATCTACAAAGGCTCCGAGACGCGGCCGAACAATTTCCGCATCCCACAGCTCACCTTCGCGGACGACCATCCGGGCGAGGACCTGCCGGCTTTCCACTTCGCGTTTGAAGTAACGCCGGAGGGCCAGCGGGCCGAGCTGAAGTAGGATGGGTTGAGCGCAAGCGAAACCCATCGGGCCGTGCCGCATAGAGCGGCAGATGATGGGTTTCGCTGCGCTCAACCCATCCTACAGGCCAAAACGCGGGGCGGGACGCCCGCGTTCCTGTTCTAAGCCGCGGCTGGCGCGCTTTCCGGCGTAGCCACGCCCTGATCCTGTCCCGAGTCGAGCCCCTTGGCGGCCACGTCGCGGTCAACGAATTCGATCACCGCGACCGGGGCATTATCGCCATAGCGGAAGCCCGCCTTGACGATACGGGTGTAGCCGCCGTTGCGATCCTTGTAGCGGGGGCCCAGCACTTCGAACAGCTTCTTCACCATGCCGACATCGCGGATCTTGGCGATCGCCTGACGCCGCGCCGGAAGGCCGCCGCGCTTGCCAAGCGTGACCAGCTTTTCGACAACAGGGCGGAGATCCTTGGCTTTCGGCAGCGTCGTCACAATCTGCTCGTGTTTGATCAGTGCCGCGCACATGTTGGCGAACATGGCCCGACGATGCTCAGCCGTGCGATTGAGCTTGCGATAGACCTTACCGTGACGCATCGCCGTGACTCCGTTTGTGCCCCAAGTTGTCATCGCCCGGCTTGACCGGGCGACCCAGTAATCCCGGCAGCGCCGTGGATACTGGGTCCCGCTTTCGCGGGGACGACAGGTGATGGTGTGATTCCATCAGAAAGAACCCACCTCAATAATGGTCTTCGAACCGCTTGGCCAGTTCGTCGATATTCTCGGGCGGCCAGCCGGGCACTTCCATGCCAAGATGGAGTCCCATCTGGGCAAGCACTTCCTTGATCTCGTTGAGCGACTTGCGACCGAAATTCGGGGTCCGCAGCATCTCGCCCTCCGTCTTCTGAACCAGATCGCCGATATAGACGATGTTGTCGTTCTTGAGACAGTTGGCCGAACGCACCGAGAGTTCGAGTTCGTCGACTTTCTTGAGGAAGGCAGGGTTGAAGGCGAGGTCAGGGATCGCTTCGGTAATACCAACTTCCTTGCGAGGCTCTTCGAAATTGACGAACACGTTGAGCTGGTCCTGGAGGATGCGCGCCGCATAGGCCAGTGCATCTTCCGGCGAAACCGCTCCATTGGTCTCGATCTGCAGTGTGAGCTTGTCATAGTCGAGAATCTGGCCCTCGCGCGTATTCTCGACGCGGTAGGACACCTTCTTCACCGGCGAGTAGAGGCTGTCGACCGGGATCAATCCGATCGGCGCATCCTCCGGGCGATTACGCTCCGACGGCACATAGCCCTTGCCGGTACTGACGGTAAATTCCATGCGGATCTCGGCGCCCTCGTCGAGATGGCACAGCACCAGCTCGGGATTGAGGATCACGATATCGCCGACGGTCTGGATATCGCCCGCGGTGACGAGCGTCGGCCCTGACTTTTTCACCACCATCCGTTTCGGGCCGTCGCCCTGCATCTTAATGGCAATGTCCTTGATGTTGAGGATGATGTCGGTCACGTCCTCGCGCACGCCGGCGATCGAGGAAAATTCGTGCAGGACCCCGTCGATGTGCACGGACTGCACGCTCGCGCCCTGCAACGACGACAACAGGATACGGCGCAGCGCATTGCCGAGCGTCAGTCCAAAGCCGCGCTCAAGCGGCTCCGCCACCACGGTGGCGGAGCGCTTCGGGTCGGGCCCGGGCATCACCTGAAGCTTGCTCGGTCGGATCAGTTCCTGCCAATTCTTCTGGATAGTCACTTCATCACCCATCGCGTTGAGCAGCATGCGCCTTGTTGGCGCAACTAACGCCGCTTCATGGGAAAATCGGCCTGGCGCGAAGAACGCCTGCCAAACCAAACTACACACGCCTGCGCTTGCGCGGCCTGCAACCGTTGTGCGGGATCGGCGTCACATCGCGGATCGACGTGATGGTAAAGCCAGCCGCCTGCAGCGCACGCAACGCCGATTCACGACCCGAACCAGGGCCCGCTACTTCCACTTCAAGGGTGCGCATGCCATGTTCCTGGGCCTTGCGGGCAACGTCCTCGCCGGCCACCTGGGCCGCATACGGCGTCGACTTGCGCGACCCCTTGAAACCCATGGTCCCGGCAGACGACCACGCGATCGCATTACCTTGGGCGTCGGTGATCGTAATCATCGTGTTGTTGAACGACGCGTTCACGTGGGCAACGCCGGACGCGATGTTCTTGCGCTCCCGTCGCCGGACGCGGACAGCTTCTTTACCCATTCTCGACCCTTTCGCGGCCCGCCGCTGCGAGCCTGGTACGCTCGCAACTACTTCTTCTTGCCGGCGATCGCCTTGGCGGGACCTTTGCGGGTCCGCGCGTTGGTATGGGTGCGCTGGCCGCGAACAGGTAAGCCGCGCCGATGCCGCAGACCCCGGTAGCAACCGAGGTCCATCAGCCGCTTGATATTCATTGCGGTGTCACGCCGCAGATCGCCTTCCACAAGGTAATCGCGGTCGATCACTTCGCGAATCTGCAAGACCTCCTGGTCGGTGAGCTGCGACACCCGCCGCTCGTCCGGAATGCCCACCTTTTTCACGATTTCCCGGGCCTTTGCGGGGCCGATGCCATGAATGTATTGGAGTCCGATCAAGACCCGCTTGTTAGTCGGAATGTTAACGCCAGCGATACGGGCCAAGACCTTCACTCCTGTTGCCGATTTTCGTGTCGGCCGGTTCGTTCACGTCCCCTGAGTATTGCAACGTCCACGTGAGCACGACGTGAGCGCAACCACACCCGGTCAACATCGCGTACGCACAAGAACGACGCCTCCCTCAAAGCAGGGCGTCGTTGAAGGAATTCTGTGACTGGGCGCGGTTTATTTACGGTCTCCGTTGCCGTCAGTCAACCTCTTCGCCCGCGTTTTCTTCACTCCCGGACGGGTTTTACCGCGGGTCAGCCGTCCCGGCTTGGCGGAAGCCTTGCCGCCACGCTTGGCCATAATTTTGACACCGGCTTTGGCACCTTTCCTATCACGCTTGGCGGGTTCTGCTTTGGTTGCTGACGCACGTTTTGCGGACTTGCCTGCAGATCTGACCGCAGACGGGGCGGCTGCAGACCGGACCTTCGCCCTACCACCAACCGCCCGAGCCGGGTTGGTCCCGAGGCGCGCCGCAGTGACGCGTCCGCCCGGCCTCCGGCTACTTTGACGTTTCGCCGCCTTGCGGGCGGCTGCCGTGCGCGGCGCCGCCGGCCGACGTCGGGCGGGAATTGCGGCCGTCCCCTCGGAGTCTTGATCCAATGCCGCCGCGATAGCAGCGCTGACCTTTTCGACTGGCGCTGTCCCATCGATCACCTTGAGTGTGCCCCTGCCTGCATAATAGTCAGCAACGGGCGCGGTTTGGACCCGATAGGCATCGAGCCGTTTCTTGAGACTTTCCGCGTTATCATCCGGGCGCAGCGGCTCTCCGCGCGCGATCATTTCGGCGATCCGGCTTTCGATCCGCTTGAGCAGGAGACACTCGTCGACCTTAAGCTCGATCACAGCGTCGAGGGCGAGCCCTTTTTGGTCGAGCATGCGATCGAGCGACTCGGCCTGGGGTACCGTGCGGGGGAAACCGTCGAGAATAAAGCCATTGCGGGCGTCGGGTTGCTCAATGCGATCGGCGACGATCGCTACCACGACATCGTCCGGCACGAGTTCGCCGCGCGCCATGACATCCTTCGCCTTAAGGCCGACTGGCGTTGCCGCTTTCACGGCGGCACGCAACATATCGCCGGTTGAAAGCTGAACGATCTTGAATTGCTCCACCAGGCGCTGCGCCTGAGTGCCCTTTCCGGCCCCCGGTGGACCTAACAGAATCAACCTCATGCGCGTCAGCCCCCATATTCACAGGCCTGCCCCCGCGGCCCTGCTTATTATCTGCGTTTGCCTCGCAGCTTCGATTTCTTGATCAAACCCTCGTATTGGTGCGCCAGGAGATAGCCCTGGATTTGCGCGACGGTATCCATCGTTACGCTGACCACGATCAACAGCGAGGTGCCGCCGAAATAGAATGGCACTGCCGCATAGGAAATCAGGAGCTCAGGCAGGACGCAGACGATCGCCAGATATGCGGCGCCGATCACGGTAATGCGCGACAACACATAATCGATATATTCTGCGGTCCGCTCGCCCGGTCGGATACCCGGGATGAAGCCACCATGCTTTTTGAGATTTTCGGCGGTTTCGGTCGGATTAAACACGATCGCCGTATAGAAGAATGCGAAAAAGACTATCAGCGCCACATAAAAGACGAGGAACAGCGGCCGTCCGTGACCGAGCTGAGCCGTGATGGCGCCGAGCCAGTCGGGAATTCGGCCGGCATTGAAGTTCGCGACCGTGGTCGGCAGCAACAGCAGCGACGACGCGAAGATCGGAGGAATGACGCCCGACGTATTGAGCTTGAGCGGCAGGTGGGACGATTGGCCCTCGAACATGCGGTTGCCGACCTGACGCTTGGGATATTGGATGAGCAGACGGCGTTGCGCCCGCTCCATAAAGACAATGAAGCCGATCACGGCAACGGCCATCACCACCACGACAAGGATCAGCCCGGTCGAGAGCGCGCCTTGACGTCCTAGCTCAAGCGTACCGGCAATCGCGGAGGGAAGCTCGGCCACGATACCTGACAGGATAATGAGCGAAATGCCATTACCGATGCCGCGCGAGGTGACCTGCTCGCCGAGCCACATCAGGAACATGGTGCCACCAGTCAGTGTGATCACAGTCGACAAACGGAAGAAGAAGCCCGGCTCGGCGACGGTCTGGCCGAAACCTTCGAGCCCGACGCTGATGCCGTACGACTGAACGGCTGCCAACCCGACGGTTAGATACCGCGTGTACTGGTTCATCACCTTGCGGCCCTGCTCGCCCTCCTTCTTGAGCCGCTCCAATTCGGGCGACACTGTCGTCATCAGTTGAATGATGATCGAGGCCGAGATGTACGGCATGATGTTGAGGGCAAAAATCGCCATGCGGTGAATGCCGCCGCCGGCGAACATATTGAATACGCCGAGAATGCCGCCCGCATTGGTGCGGAAGATCTGCTCCCATGCGGCAGGATCGATGCCGGGCAGCGGTATGTAGGTGCCGAGCCGATAGACCAGGAGGGCGCCGAGCGTGAACCAGATGCGCTTCTTAAGTTCCTCGGCCTTGGCGAGTGCCGAGAAGTTGAGATTGGCTGCCAACTGTTCTGCTGCAGAGACCATAGTCCTGGCTCCCGAACCCCCACGATGTACCGGCTGTCACACCTTGGCGGCCGGGTCGTCCATTTCCTGGAAAATGGAAATCGTGCACACGCTTCGCAAGGCCGCTCTCACGCCGTCGTTCCTTTACCAGCCGGGTTTTTTTGCTGCACGAGTATCTTCACCGATCCGCCTGCCTTCTCGACCGCCGCAATGGCGGATTTGGATGCGCCGTGAACGGCAAACTGCAGCGCCGCTTTAATCTCGCCCTTGCCGAGCAGACGAACACCGTCCTTGGCGCGCCGCAGTACACCACCCCGCACCAGAGCCTCGACGTCGACCGTATCGTTACTGTCGAGCGCACCCCGATCGATCGCCGCCTGGATTCGATCAAGGTTCACCACATTGAACTCACGAGCGAATATATTATTGAAACCGCGCTTCGGCAGCCGCCGATGCAGCGGCATTTGACCACCCTCGAAGCCCTTTATGCTCACCCCGGCCCGCGCCGTCTGGCCCTTGCCGCCGCGCCCGCCCGTCTTGCCTTTCCCGGAACCGATGCCGCGGCCGACGCGCATGCGCCTTTGGCGGGCTCCCGCATTGTCGGAAATCTCATTGAGCTTCATGGCGCACTTCCTTGTTGTGGGAGCGCGGGCGTCTCGCCCGCTTTTCTTAACGGAAGTCCTTCATCCGAAGAGGACTCGTTTCCCTCATTCGTGAGGATAAGGTGCGGACGGAACGCCCGCGCTCCCGGTCCCCTACTTCTCCTCAACCACGCACACGAGATGGGCGACCTTGGCGATCATGCCTCGTGTCGACGGCGTGTCCTGCAGCTCGTTGACGCGGCCGATGCGATTGAGGCCGAGGCCGATAAGAGTTTCGCGCTGATCGTGGCGCCGTCGGATCGGGCTGCCGATCTGCTTGATCTTCAGCAGCTTCTCGGTGGTTGCCATGGCGGGCTCCGCAAATCCTGTTTATTCGGCGGCGGCGGGTTCGGCGTCGACGTCGCGGCGGCGAGCCTGCAGCGACGACACCTTGACATTCCGCCGCGCCGCAACCGAACGCGGCGAGTCCTGACGCTTCAAGGCGTCGAAGGTTGCCCGGACCATGTTGTAGGGATTCGAGGAGCCGATGGATTTCGCCACCACGTCCTGCATGCCGAGCGTCTCGAACACCGCGCGCATCGGCCCGCCGGCGATGATGCCGGTCCCAGGAGAAGCGGCGCGCAGGTACACTTTGCCGGCGCCATGCCGCCCCTCGACGTCGTGATGCAGCGTGCGCCCTTCGCGCAGCGGGACCCGCATCAGGGCGCGCTTGGCCGCATCGGTCGCTTTACGGATCGCCTCCGGGACTTCGCGCGCTTTGCCGTGGCCAAAGCCGACCCGGCCCTTCTGGTCGCCGACCACGACCAGTGCCGCAAAACCGAAGCGCCGACCGCCCTTCACCACCTTGGCGACGCGGTTGATGTGGACGAGCTTGTCGGTGAACTCGCTGTCCCGCTCTTCCCGGTCTCGATGTTCGCGTTCACGTGCCATAACAAATGTCCGTCTCGGTGTTATTAGAAATTCAGCCCACCCTCGCGGGCGGCGTCGGCGAGCGCCTTGACTCGGCCGTGATAGAGGTAATTGCCGCGGTCGAACACCACGTCCTTCACGCCGGCGGCTGTGGCCCGCTCGGCAACGAGCTTGCCAACCGCCTTGGCAGCGCCGATATCGGCGCCGGTCTTGAGGTTTGTGCGCATGTTCTTTTCGAGCGACGACGCCGCCACGACCGTGGCACCTTTGCGATCGTCGATCACCTGGGCGTAGATGTGCTTGGAGGAGCGAAACACACTCAGCCGCAGCCGCGCGCCGGCGGCTGCCTGGATCGTGCGTCTGATGCGCGCCTTGCGCCGTTCAGCCTGTTTGGTCGCCATGGCGTATCCCGTTCAACTTGCCGTTACTTCTTCTTGCCTTCCTTGCGGAAGATGTATTCGCCCGAATACCTCACGCCTTTTCCCTTGTAGGGCTCGGGCGGCCGGAAGCTGCGGATTTCCGCGGCGACCTGACCGACCCTCTGCTTGTCGATGCCCGTCACCACGATTTCGGTTGGTCTCGGCGTTGCGATCGCGATGCCGTCCGGGATCGGATAAACGATGTCATGGCTGTAGCCGAGTGCAATCTGCAGGTTCTTGCCCTGGACCGCCGCGCGATACCCGACGCCGGTGATATCGAGTTTGCTCTCGAACCCTTTCGTGACGCCGGTGGCCAGATTGGCGACCAGCGTGCGCGAGGTTCCCCACATGGCAAGGGCGCGCTTGCTGTCGAGGCGCGGATCCACCTTGATCGCTCCGTTGTCGAGTTTCACCGCGATTTCGTCGGGCACGACGAATTGGAGGGCTCCCTTGGGTCCCTTCATCTTCACGGTTTGGCCCTCGACGCTCGCCGTAACACCGGTTGGGATCGGAACAGCTTTCTTGCCGATGCGTGACATAACGGTCTCTCAGAACACCGTACACAGGATTTCGCCGCCCACATTAGCGTCGCGGGCAGCATGGTCCGCCATCACGCCCTTGGGAGTCGAGACGATCGCAACCCCGAGGCCGTTGTTGATGCGCGGCAGATTCTTCACAGAAACGTAAACGCGACGCCCCGGCTTCGACACGCGCTCGATCACGCGGATCACTGGTGCGCCGTCGAAATATTTGAGTTCGATCTCGAACTCGGTACGTCCGTCGTTGCGTTCCACCGTAGAATAGTCGCGGATATACCCTTCGCTCTTGAGCACGTCGAGCACGCTCTTGCGCAGCTTTGAGCCTGGAGTCGACACCTTTGACTTGGTCCGGCTTTGCGCATTGCGGATGCGTGTGATCATGTCGCCGATCGGATCGTTCAGATTCATCGTCGGGAGCTCCTTACCAGCTCGACTTCACCAGCCCGGGGATCAGCCCCTTGGCACCGAATTCCCGAATTGCGATGCGGCTCATCTTCAGCTTGCGGTAATAGCCCCGCGCGCGACCGGTCACGTTGCATCGATTGCGGATGCGCGTCGCAGAGCCGTTGCGCGGCAGGGCCGCCAGCTTGACGGCGGCATCGAAACGCTCCTCAAGCGGCTTATTCCTGTCGTTGGCGATCACCTTGAGACGCGACCGTTTGCTGGCGAATTTTTTAGTCAGCTTGCGTCGTCGCTTATTCTTCTCGATTGAACTCGTCTTCGCCATTCTTGTCTCCTGGGTATCCGCGTTTGAGGACGCCGTCCTCACTGCCGGAACGGGAAGTTGAAGGCCGTCAAGAGGGCTCGCGCCTCCTCGTCGGTGCGCGCGGTCGTGCATACCGTAATGTCCATGCCCCAGATATCCGTCGTCTTGTCATAGTCGATCTCAGGAAACACGATGTGCTCCTTCAGCCCGAGCGAGTAGTTGCCGCGGCCGTCGAAGCTCTTCGGGTTGAGGCCACGGAAGTCTCGCACGCGTGGCAGCGCGATGTTGATCAGCCGGTCGATGAACTCGAACATTCGCGTTTTGCGCAACGTCACCTTGCAGCCGATCGGCTGGTTCTCGCGCAACTTATAGGTCGAGATCGCCTTGCGTGACTTGGTGATCACCGGCTTCTGGCCGGCAATCAGCGCGAGGTCATTTGCCGCCGACTCGACTTTCTTGCGGTCCGCCACCGCTTCGCCGACACCCATGTTGATGACAACCTTATCAACCACCGGCACCTGCATGGCATTGCGGTATCCGAATTGTTCGGTCAGCTTCTTGCGGATCGCGGTGTCGAATATCGTTTTCAGTCGTGGCGGCGGCACTGCCATATCGACCGGAGCGGGCGCTTCGGCCTTGGCACCTTTCGCGGGTTTCTTGCCCTTCTCGCCTTCGGCCTTTCCGCCATCAGCTTTCTTGCTGTCAGCTTTTTTCCCTTCGGCTTTCGCAGCCTTCGGCGCCTTGGCGGATTTCGCCTCGTCTTTAGCCTTGGCAGGCTTCTTAGCCTTTTTATCTTCCTGATCAGCCATCGATCTCTGCTCCCGAACGCTTGGCGATACGGACCTTCCGGCCGTCGCCGTTGACCTTGAAACCGATGCGGGTCGGCTTGCCGTCCTTGGGGTCGGCGATTGCAATGTTTGAGAGGTGAACCGGCAACTCTTTGGAGATGATGCCGCCCTGCTGCTGCGCAGTCTGCCGCTGATGGCGCTTCGCGAGGTTGATGCCACGTACCAAGGCGCGCCCCGCTGTGGGGTTGACCTCGATAACTTCGCCGGTGCGACCCTTGTCGCGGCCGGCGAGAACGACGACCTTGTCGCCCTTGCGAATTTTCGCGGCCATCACAATACCTCCGGCGCGAGTGAAATGATCTTCATGTGGTTCTTGGCGCGCAATTCGCGTGGTACCGGCCCGAAAATGCGGGTACCGACCGGCTCCATCTGCGGATTGATCAACACGGCGGCGTTGCGATCGAACCGGATGACAGAGCCATCGGCGCGGCGGATATCCTTGCGCACTCGCACCACCACGGCCTTCATCACGTCACCCTTCTTCACGCGACCGCGTGGGATGGCTTCCTTCACAGCGACCACGATGACGTCGCCGATCGTGGCGTATTTGCGCTTCGAGCCGCCCAGCACCTTGATGCACATGACGCGCCGCGCGCCGGAATTGTCCGCCACGTCG
>Ga0209465_10000137_pt1 | contig 34081 bp, 31 predicted proteins | sample PanSoiPlot1MoBio_FD_188321 | JGI IMG/M metagenome (GOLD analysis project Ga0209465, IMG submission 188321) | Tropical forest soil microbial communities from Panama analyzed to predict greenhouse gas emissions - Panama Soil Plot 1 MoBio (SPAdes)... | ecosystem: Environmental > Terrestrial > Soil...
CGCGGTTGTCCTCGGTTTTCACGGGTGTAGCAAAACGGCCACACCCCAAGTAAATCTGTCATTAGCGTTCCCCACAATTGATTGCAGCCGCCGTTCTGCCTCGATCGGCTGTCGGATTCTGCGTGTTTGGGGGTGGGGCATGTCGGTCGGCCGGTGGCGCATAGTCCGTAGTGATCGTTCCGCGTCCGTGGTCTCGAGCAGATCGGAGCGAAACGCGCCGTCGTATATTGCGCTCGCTGCGATCATTCCGATCCTCGCCACGCTTGCGGCCTGTGGTCCGTCGCCGTTCGTTCAGAACAAGACGCAGTTCGCTGCGCCGGCGCCGATGCCAACCGCGACCCGGCAGGCAGCGCTGGATCTTCGCACTGCATCGTCTGGTAACATCGCCCGTCGCTCAGTCGTGCGAAAAGTGACGGTCGCGAGGAAACCCGACCCGGCGACGCCGGCAGTGCTGAATGCGCATCCCGCCGCCAAAGCCAAATCGTACGATGGGGTGGCGAGCTTCTATAACGAGGACGAATGGACGGCGAGCGGGGAAAGATTCAACACCCATGCGATGACAGCCGCGCATCCGACGCTGCCATTTGGCACCCGCTTGCGCGTAACGAACGTCACCAACGGGCGTTCGGTCGTGGTCCGCATTAATGACAGAGGGCCGTACGTTCCCGGCCGCGTCGTCGACCTGTCGGAGTCAGCGGCGGAAAGTCTGGGAATGGTCGAGCGCGGCATCGTCAAGGTGAAGCTTGACGTAGTGCAGAAGGCAGGCGGCTCGACCCCGCCGGCGAAACAATTCTGATCGATTGATTGAAGCTGAAGGGAGCAGTTTCCGATACTTCCACCGCGCAACGGCGCGCTAATCTATGGTTCAAACGAGGGTGTCGGTGCGCTTTGACAGTTTTCTCGGTTTGCTAGGTGTCGCCTGGTTGATATCCGCTTGCGCGGAAAACCCCTCTCATCTGAATACGACTTAGCTTGATCGCTATGCCGACCCCAATCCGACACTGACATCAATCCTCGAATGTCACGGCTTTAGTTGCAGTGAGACATCGCGTGCCTCTTTGAACCGATTTGGTGCTCACCATTTTCGCCTCGATACGTCGCGCCTCATCCTTTTAGACAGCAACTTGGCCGCCGAGCGCCGGCCGGGCTCATCCTCGAAATAGACATAGGCCAGTTTTTGCCCGGCGCTGTCGATCACGACCTCCTCATACATAAACACTTTTCATCTGCGCCTCAGGATAACGCAGCCCGGCAACCGCACCGACCGGGACCGCCTTTTCGATTTCGGCAAGATCCGCGGCGCTCAATTTGACCGACAGCGCACCGATATTTTCTATGAGCCGTGCTTTATGCTTGGTGCCGGGGATCGGCACGATGTCGTCGCCTTGAGCGAGAAGCCATGCCAGCGCGAGCTGACCCGGCGTGCAGTCCTTCTTGGCCGCGATCGCCTTGAAGCGATCCACCAGCGTGATGTTGTTGGAAATGTTCTCGGCGGCAAAGCGTGGATGGCGGCGCCGCGCATCGCTCTCCGCCATGTTGTTCGGGTCCTCGATCACGCCGGTCAACAGCCCGCGGCCGAGCGGCGAATAAGCGACAAAGCTGATGTTGAGCTCGCGTGTGGTGCGTAAGCTCTCCTCGGCTTCGGCCCGGTATAACAGCGAGAACTCGTTCTGCACTGCGGCGATCGGATGCACGGCCTGGGCGCGGCGAACGGTCTTCGGGCTGGCTTCGCTCAAACCCAGCGCGTGCACTTTGCCCTGCTGAACGAGGCGCGCCATGGCGCCGACGGTATCCTCGATCGGCACCGCGGGATCGATGCGGTGCTGGTAATAAAGATCGATGACCTCGACGCCCAGGCGCTTGAGGCTCGCCTCGCACGAGGCGATGACGAATTCCGGCCGGCCGTCGGCGAACTTGCCGCCACGGCCGCCGACATTGCCGAATTTGGTCGCCAGCACCACGCCGCTGCGCCGCCCTTTGATCGCCTTGCCGACCAGCTCTTCATTGTGGCCAGAGCCGTAGGCGTCGGAGGTATCGAGGAGCGTGACGCCGCGATCGAGCGCCTCGTGAATAAGCGCAATGCCTTCATCGTCGCCGCTCGAGCCGTAGATGCCGGAAAGCGACATGCAGCCGAGTCCGATTGCCGACACGGTGATGCCGGAGGAGCCGAGCACGCGCGTAGGAAGTTTTTCAACTTTGCTCATGTTTTGTCATCTCACTGAATTTCTGACGCCCCCCGCCCTCGCGTCTTATCACATCGCAACCGAAAAATTCGGCCCCGGCCAGCGGGGTGCGACCAGCGCTCACGAACACCGCCTACGCTCGGCGAGCTACAGCGATCGACGATGGCTGTGGTCCGAACGCTGCCAGCACCATGCGCCACTCGCTTGTGCCGTCGCCGTCATCTTGTGGGGCCGAATACCTCAAGCAACAAACTGCGTGCCGGCGCACGCTGCACGAGCTGCGGCGGGAAAGGCGCGACCAGCGGCCAGGCTGGGCCGGCAATCATATCGGTTTCTATCCGTACCCGACCGGCAAACACTGACGTGTTCACCCGCGAGTGAGTGCGTTAGCGCCACTCGAACCCGTAGCTGCGGCCCCAATAGCCTCGATTCCAATATCCTGGTGCTGTGTAGTTATACCCATATCCAGGCGCGTAATCATATATCGGCCCCCGTATCGGCTGCGGCGGAACCGGATGCGGAGCGTAATAGCCGGCCGTAACGGGCGGTGCTGTGTAAACTTGGGGTGCCGGATCGACGGGCGGCGCTGCGTAGATCGGCGCTGCGTAGACAGTCGGTGGTGTGTAAACCGGGGCGGCATAGATGGGTGGTGCGGCGTACAGCGGTGCAGGCGCCTCATAAGCTGGGGCAGCGTAGCCGTAGCCAGGCGCCACCAAATCAGCGGCCAATGCGCCAGCCGCTGAAAACACTAAAGCGGCTGCTCCGAGAACAAGAGCCTTACTCATAACTATTCTCCCTCGTCGTGCTGTGCGGACGCTTCGCGTCTAAACATGTAACGAGGATAAGGGGCGTTAGTTCGGAGCCGCTAAACCATCGTCTAGCCAACAACCCGCACATAGTTAACGAAGTCGAGCAACCCCGTGCGAAGCCTACTTGGCGGCCTGCCTGTTCCCCTTGACAGATCAGTGCGGCAATCGAGCATGGAGACTATGGGTTTCCATGGAGACTATGGGTTTCCATGGAGACTATGGGTTTCACATCCTACCGCATCTCGGTCGCGTTCGGCTCGCCAAGCTCACGCCGGAACGGATCGAGGCCTATCGCGATCAATATCTGCTCGGCAAAGACGACAACGGCCGCGGCCTGATCTCCCGCGCGCTAGCGCGCAAGGTCTTGGTGTCGCTAAAGTCGATGCTGCGCAGTGCCAAAGTGCGGACATCTCGCCGGCGACATTCGCATTGCTGTTGATGGGCGGGCCAAACGTCGGCTCGAGATCGGCCGCGATGTGCCGGGAAATGCCGAAATCAAGCGGCTTTTCGACGCCACCGCCGGCCAGCCGAAGATGCGGGCGCTGCTGCTGATCGCAGCGTTTACCGGATTACGGGCCAGCGAATTACGCGGATTCCGCTGGTACGACGTCGATCTCAAGAACCGCGAATTGCACGTGCGGCAGCGGGCGGATTGTTATGGCGCCATCGGCAGTCCGAAGTCGAAGACCAGCCGGCGCACCATCCCGCTCGATTCCGACGAGCTGATTACGGCCTTGAAGGAATGGAAGCTCGCCTGTCCGAAGAGCGAACTTGACCTGGTGTTCCCGACAAAGAGCGGCGCGATCGACCATCACGCCAACCTAGTGCGCAGTTTCCACTCGATCGTGCGCACTGCCGGCGTGGTGCCGAGAACCGCGGTGGAACGCCGATAGATGTGCGCCTCCCGTATCGGGGGCGCGGCCGGGGCCCGATGGTCCCGGCAGAATACTCCATTGCCTCTGTCGGCGTTCTGCCTGAGCCGAGCGGTAAAGCCCCTCATCCCAACCTTCTCCCCGCAAGCGGAGAGAAGGAGTTCGCAGGCCCGTCGCGAACATGCCTTGTCATTACGAGCGTCCACGAAGCAATCCAGCGCTCCTCGTAATGATTGTCATCTGCCCCTATGCTCGCGGCAAAGTCCGGGAGGAGCAAATGGCGGAGCCGCAATTAAAGCCGCACGAAGCAAAGATCCGCGTCCATGACAGCGTCGAGATCGCACTCGCGCTCTATATGCCGCATGACGGCGGGCCGTTTCCGGTGGTGCTTGCGGCTTCGCCATACCGCTACGACAACAACACTTTGCCGGCGAGCCCGCAATTTCTCTGGCGCGAAACCGGGCCGATCGGGCTCTATGTTGAGCGTGGCTATGTCTACGCGCAGATGGACTTGCGCGGCTGCGGCAAATCCGGCGGCGAATTTCGCTTTCTCGACCGCAACGAGCAAAAAGATCTTTACGACGTCGTCGAATGGCTCGGCCGGCAATCCTGGTCGAACGGCAAGGTCGGCGGCATGGGCCAATCCTATTTCTGCATGCTGCAATGGTGGATGGCGATCCAAAAACCGCCGTCGCTGGCCTGCATCGCCGCTTTCGATGGGCTGAACGATCCTTATCGCGCCTCGGTCTATCAGGGCGGCATCCTCGGCGATTTTTTTGGCAGTTATTGGTGGAATCAGAACCGCATCATCAATCGTCATCCGGCCAACGGCGAACATCCACGCGAGCAGAGCTGTGACCTGAACCTGCTATTCCAGCAGCATCCGACTTACGACGCATTCTGGCGCGAGCGCTGCGCTGCCGAGCACCTGCACGAGATCGAAGTGCCGCTCTATTCGATCGGCGTCTGGGGCAAGATCGATCTGCACACCCGCGGCAATATCGAGGGCTTCCGCCACGCCAAGGGAGAAAAAAAGCTCAAGATGATCGGGCCGGTGAATGCGTTCGTGGCCAACCGTGAATTCAACAGCCGCGAATTGCACGAAAAGCTCTTGCTGCCGTTCTACGATCATTACCTCAAAGGACTGCCGACCGATTACGCCGATCGGCCGGCGGTCGAATATTTCGTGCGCGGCGCCGACGCCGTGCGTACCGCACCGAACTGGCCGCCCGAGGGCGCGCGCTATCTCACCTGGCATTTGAGCGGCGCCAAATCCGGCAGCGTAACTTCGCTGAACGACGGCTCGCTTGGGCGCGAACCGGCAGCCGGCGAAGCGCAGACGTCTTACGCCTATCCGAATCCCGGCTGGATGATGGGTGTGGTCGGGTTCGGGCCGAACAATGCGCCCGATCCGGCGCGGCGCGTGCTCACTTTCACCACCGCGCCGTTGCCGGACGATCTTGAAATCGCCGGACCCATCAAGTTGACACTGTTTGCGTCATCGACCCGCGACGACATGGATTTTTTCGTCAAGCTCTCGGAGCAGATGCCGCAATCGCCCGAAGATCGCGGCAAGGGGCTCAATCCGGCCTCGTACTGGATCACCAAGGGCTGGTTGCGCGCGTCGCATCGTGCGCTCGATCCGGACAAATCGACCGAGATGGAGCCCTATCACAGCCATGTGCAGGCCCAGCCGATCGAGCCACGCAAGGTGTATCGCTTCGACATTTCGATCGAGCCGATGGCGCATCGCTTCAAGAAGGGCAATCGGGTGCGGCTGGAAATCGTCAACGGCGACTCGGTCGTCACCGACGTGCTGTGGACCCATTATTATGTGCCGAGCAAGATCGGCACCGACACCATCCATCATTCGGCGGAACATCCCTCGGCGCTCACGCTTCCCGTGATGGAGGGTGGGTGAGGCAATTCGGTGATTTCACCCGTCATGCCCGCCCTTGTCGCGGGCATCCACGTCTTAAATGCGCGACTAGAAGACGTGGATGGCGGGAACAAGTCCGGCCATGACGAGGTCAGGGAGAACCTTTTCCCGGCGGAATGCGACCCCATATAGGGCGGCGAGGGGGCGTCACGGGAGAGATCATGTCGACGCCATTAACAGTCTCGATCCCGCACCGGCTTGGCAAGGAAGAAGCGGTGCATCGCCTCAAGTCCGGTATCGGCGGCGCGCGTACGAGTTACGGGCACCTGTTCGCGATTGATGAGGAGACTTGGACCGGCAACCACTTGCAATTTCGCGTTCGCGCGCTTGGTCAGGAGGCGAGCGGCACGATCGACGTCGCCGAAGAATATGTCACGCTGCAAGTCTATCTGCCGTGGCTGTTGGCGAAGATCGCCGCGGCGATCCAGCCGCTGGTGCGCAAGGAAGGCACGCTGTTGCTGGAGAAGAAGTGAATTGTAGTGCCGACTTGGGCGATGCGGTTTCCGCTCATTCCCGCGCAAGCGGGAATCCAGCTTCTTGATCTGGGTCCCCGCTTTCGCGGGGACGAGCGGATCAGCGACTGTGACCTTCACAGCTTTTCGGTGAGAAAGCGCATCAGCTGTGGCGCCAGGAATCCGGACAGGCTGCCGGTCTCCTCGATCGGATCGTTCATCCAGTAATGCGGCGCGCCGGGCACGATGCAGGGCCGCAGGAAAAAGCCGGCTTGTTTGAGCGCAAGCTGGAACGGCTCGGTCTGCGTCTTGGGATCGACGAGATCATCCTGCGTGCCGGTGGCGAGCAGCACGCCGATACCGTTGTTCGCGTAGGTTGCGTAGCTGATCGGCGACGCGTCGAAATAAAGCTGCCGATTGGCCATCGGCGGCGCGCCGACGAATTTCTCGACCTTGTTGTCGCTGTTGCGCCCGTCCTGCACCTGAAGGGAGGTCCACATCGCAGTGAGATCGTAGACGCCATAGACGCCAACCAGCGCTTTGACACCGGTGTCGACGCCTGCAAATGGATCGCGCGGATATGCGCCGGTAAATTTCTTGCCGCTGAGCGCCGCGACCGCCGCAAGGTGCGCGCCCGCCGAGGCGCCGAGCAAACCGATGCGCGCCGGGTCGATGCCAAAAGCACTGGCCTTGCCGCGGACGAATTGCACGCCGGCGAGCACATCGTGCACCGCTTCGGGAAATGTCTTGGATTTCGTGGCGAGCCGGTAGGAGATGGCGAAGAGCGCAATGCCGCGTCCGGCGAGATAGGGTCCCCAATACTGAAAGGCACCGCGCACGCCGCCAACCCAGCCGCCGCCATGCACGGCGACTAAAGCCGGCGCCGTTTTGGCGTCCTTATAGAGAGCCTCCTTCGGCAGATAAAGATCTCCGAGAAGCTCGACGCCATCGTGATTGGCATAGGCGACAGCCTTGTGGACCGTAACTCCGTCCGTCATTTCTACGCCTCCTGTATTGTGCCGCACGCAATGGCAAAACGTATTCGCCGTGGTAGAACAACGCGTAAAGATTGAAAAGCTTTGGAGAGGGAATGCTGCAAACGGCGCCAGCGGAGTCTGACCCGCTTACTGTCGAGGGTGCGCGTATCGATGTGATCGAACGCGGCGCCGGACAGCCGTTGGTTTTTCTGCACGCCGAAAACGGTATCGAGCCGGCCCGCGCCACGATTGAAGAGCTCGCCAAGTCCGCGCGCGTCATTGCGCCGACGCATCCGGGTTTCGGCTGTTCCGAACTGCCTCACGGCATCCGTACGGTCGATGACCTGTCGTACTTTTATCTCGACCTTCTCGATCAGCTCGGGCTGAACGGCGTTACCCTCGTCGGCGTCGCCTTGGGCGCGTGGATCGCTGCCGAGATTGCGGTGAAATCGACGGAGCGGTTGTCGCGCCTGGTCATGGCGAACGCCGTCGGCATCAAGGTCGGCGACCGCGAGACGCGCGACATTGCCGATATATTCGCTCTAACCGAGCCGGAATACCTGGCAATGACTTACTGCGATCCGGATATCGGGCTGCGCGACTACAAGACGCTACCGCAAGCCGAGGTGCTCGCCGCCGCCCGCGCCCGCGAAGCCACCGCGCGTTTTGCCTGGAGTCCTTATTTTCACAATCCTCGGCTTAAAAGCCGGCTACATCGTATCCGTCTTCCGGTGCTGTTCTTGTGGGGAGCGCAGGACCGCATGGTCGATGAAGCCTACGGCCGCGCTTATTGTGCGATGGTGCCGGACGCGCGCTTCGAGCTCGTCGAACGAGCCGGCCATTTTCCGCATCAGGAACAGCCGATAGCCTTTGCCAAACGGGTGCTGGCTTTCATGGATGAGAAGCAATGAAGCCGATCGTCACTGCGGGTCCCAGTGAAACGATGAGCCCGGAATGACGGCAGCGCAGGAACGCATCATGCGAGTCTATCAATTCAGTGAACAACCCTATTACCCGACCTGGAACGATCATTCAGGATCCCTGCGTGTGATCCTGCCCAATCGCAAATGCGATCCGCGCGTCGCGTCGGATCTGTTCCACCGCTACTACGACGAATACCAGGCCTGCGACGATATCGGCCTCGATATCATGCTCAACGAGCATCATCAGAGCGCGACCTGCATGTCGTCGGCGGTGGTGATCGGTTTGGCGGTGCTGGCGCGCGCCACCAAGAAGGCGCGGCTCCTGGTGCTCGGTTATCCGATCGGCCACCGGCCCGATCCGCTGCGCGTTGCCGAGGAGCTGGCCACGATCGATGTTCTCTCGCGCGGCCGGCTCGATATGGGCTTCATCAAGGGTATTCCCTATGAGATTGCCGCGTCCAACCGTAATCCGGTCGAACTGATGGAGCGGTTTTGGGAGGCGCACGATTTCATTCTCAAGGCGATGACCACGCATGATGGGACCTTCAACTGGGAAGGCGAATATTTCCACTACCGCCAGGTAAACATCTGGCCGCGCCCATTGCAGGAGCCGCATCCGCCGGTGTGGTCGACCACCGGCAGCACGACGCAAGCGCGCGTGCTGGGCGAACGCGGCTACGTCATGGCGACGCTCGGCACCGGCTACGGCACGCGTAGGATCTATGACGCCTACCGCAAGAGCTATGTAACGAAGTTCGGCAAAGCGCCGGGCGCCGACCGCTTTGCCTATCTGGGCCTGGTCGCGGTCGCCAAGGACCGCGAAGAAGCGCGCCGGCGCGGCCACCTGATCGCCGGCTATCTGCGCACCAGTTCCATCGTGCATCTGCCGTTCCGCAATCCGCCGGGCTATCTCCCAGCTGAGGACAATGCGCGGATGATGCGCGGCGAGACGCCGCCGCGCAGCTTCACCAAGGATGGCCGCAGCATCAACATGCATGGTGGCAGCACCGACGAATTGATCGATGCCGGCATCCTGTTTTGCGGCACGCCCGACGAGGTCTACGCGCAGATCGTCGATTTCTGCGAACATTGCGGCGGCATGGGCAATCTTCTGATGATGGGTCATGGCGGCGAGCTCAGCCATGCCCAGACGATCGACAATCTGACCTTGTTCGCTGGCGACGTGCTGCCGCGCCTTCGGGCCTATCGTCAGCCGGACGCCGAAGCTGCGGCGGCTGTGGTCGCGGCGTAGTCACTAAGTTACTGAAGATAGTTAGCTTTTCAGCCGTATGTCCAAAAATTGGAATAAATCTTGATTTTGGTACTGCGTGCGTTCATTTCTCCATTGGCGCCAAAATCGCCTCGATGAATTTCGCGGAATGACATCCGCCCATTAACGCTCAACAGGACTTGAACGCTCAAACAGGACTCGGCCCGATGAACGGTGAGCCATTTGCGTCCGCGCCTTACGTCGTCGGCAAGGGCGAGACCGTCAGCGCGCCACCGCACATCCCGGCCGAAGAATCGCTTTGCCCGGTTGTCACCCACGACTGGGTCAACCCGGAATACAAGCACCTCGTCGTTGAAACTTCGCCCAAGGCGCTCACTGTCGCGCCCGGCCAATTTTTCAATCTGTTGTGTCCTTCGCCGGATGTCGGCGAATTGTTTTTTCGCCGCCCGCAAAGCGTCTATCGCATCATCCGCACCCGCGGCCGGATCGAATTTTTGTACAAATGCGTCGGCCGCGGCACACGCGGCCTAGCGACGCTGCGCCCCGGCGACACGCTCAACATGGTCGGCCCGCTCGGCGTCGGCTTCAAGCTCGATCCCGCCTGGCGCAACATCGTCGTCCTCGGCCGCGGCGTTGGCATTGCCACGCTCGGGCCGATCTCCCAAGCCGCGCGCGAGCGGCAGATCGGCGTCACCGCGATCCTCTCCGCGCGCAATCCCGATTTCATCATGGCCGACGGCTATTTCCGCGAAGCCGGCGATGTGGTGAGCGTGCTCGACACCGACGGAACGAGCGCGGTCGAGAACGTCGAACGCCTTCTGCGCGATCTGATCGCGCAACAACGCGCCGACGCGTTCTTCACCTGCGGATCGAATCGGCTCTTTCAACTGATGAAGCGGCTCGGCAAAGCGCACAATATTCCGGGGCAAGTCGCCATGGAGCAGGTCATGGCCTGCGGACTCGGCCCATGTTACGTCTGCGTTCGCACCTTCGACGTCGGCGGCAAACAGGAATTGCGCCGAGTCTGTATCGACGGGCCGGTCTTCGACATGCAGGAGGCGGTCGGATGGTAGATATGAGCGTCAAAATCGGTGCGGTGACGCTGAAAAATCCGGTCATGCCGGCCTCGGGATGTTTCTCGACCGACCTCGCCCAGGTCATGGATTTGAACCGGCTCGGCGCGCTCGTCGCCAAGACCGTGTCGCGCGAATACCGCGCCGGCAATCCGCCGCCGCGCGCCGCCGAAGTCGAGGGCGGCATGATCAACTCAATCGGCCTGCCGACCAAGGGCCTCGACTATTTTTTGCAGCATCAGGTGCCCGATTATAAGCGCTTTTCGCCGCCGCTCGTCGGCTCGATCTCGGCGACGACGATCGAGGATTTCGAGGCCATGGCGCGCGACGTGGCGAAGTCGGCGATCGACGTGCTCGAAGTCAATATTTCTTGCCCGACGCGCGATCCCAAGGGCGGCAACTTCGCCCTGCACGAGGAACACACCTATAATGTCGTCAAGCTCATTCGCGCCACGACCGACAAGCCGATGTGGGTGAAGCTCTCGCCGAATGCCGGCGATGTGGTCGCGGTTGCCAAAGCCGCCGAGCGCGCCGGCGCCGACGCACTCGTCGTGGCGAACACCATTCTGGGGCTAAAGATCAATACCGACACGTTGCGGCCGGCGATCGGCAACAAGTTCGGCGGCCTGTCGGGGCCGGGCATCAAGCCGATCATCGTGCGCATGGTCTACCAGTGCGCCAAGGCCGTGAAGATCCCGATCATTGGCTGCGGCGGTATTATTAAGATCGAGGACGTGGTCGAATATATGCTCGCCGGCGCCACCGCCGTGATGATCGGTTATCTGACATTCCGTAATCCCACCGGCATGATCGCCATTATCGAGGGCCTCGAGCAGTGGTGCGCCAAACGCGGCTTTGCCCGTGTCGCCGATCTCACCGGCGCGATGATCGACGAGGCGCCGATGGAAACCTTCGCTGCCGCTGCGGCGCCGATCGGATAGGTTCTCTGCAATGACCACGCGCATCACGATCCGCAAGCCGGACGACTGGCACCTGCATGTTCGCGACGGCGAAATGCTCAAGGCGGTGTTGCCGTTCACAGCGGAAAAATTCGGCCGCGCGATCCTGATGCCGAACCTGGTGCCGCCGGTGCGCACGACCGCCCACGGCAAGGCTTATCGGGAGCGCGTCGTGGCGGCGCTGCCGCCCGGCTCGAAGTTCAAGCCGCTGATCACTTGTTATCTGACCGACGATACCGATCCCGACGATGTCGAACGCGGGTTTCGTGACGGCCTGTTCGCCGCAGTGAAGCTTTATCCAGCCCATGCCACCACCAATTCTGCGTTCGGCGTCACCGACTATGCCAAGATCACCCGCGTGCTGAAGCGCATGGAAAAGATCGGCATGCCGTTTCTCATGCACGGTGAATATGTCGCACCGGATGTCGATATCTTCGACCGCGAGGCGGTCTTCATCGAGCGGCTCTTATCGAAGTGGATCAAGCAGTTTCCAGGCCTGCGCATGACGCTGGAGCATCTGTCATCCAAGGATGGTGTCGATTTTGTCGCTAGCACAACGCCGCAAGTGGGCGGCACGATCACGCCCTATCACATGATGCTGACGCGGACCGATTGGCTCGGTCATGGATTGAAGCCCTATATGTATGTAATGCCGGTGATCAAAACCGCGCGCGACCGCGTCGCTCTGCGCAAAGCCGCGACCTCGGGCAAGCCGTGCTACTTCCTCGGCACCGATTCCGCGCCACATCCTTACGCCAAGAAGGTCTCGGTCAACGGCATCCCGGGCATGTTCAATGCCCCGGTCGCGATTGAAACTTATGCGCAGGTATTCGAGGAGGAAGCCGCTCTCGATCGGCTGGAAACCTTTGCCTCGCTCAATGGCCCCAAGCACTACCGGATGCCGGCGAACGAGGAGACGATTACCTTGGAAAAGGTCGAATGGACCGCGCCGGAAGAGGTGAAGGTCGCCGGTCCCGACGAGCGCGCCTTGATCTTTCGCGGCGGCGAGACCATCGCCTGGAAGGTGGTCAGTTGATATCCTACGGGTCATTCCGGGGCGCCACGAAGTGGCGTCCCGGAATGAGCCGAGTATGGAAAAATAACCATGACGTGCTTTGCCGACAAAGCGGTCGTCGCCGAACTGACGGCCAAGATGCTGCTCGAGGTGGATGCCGTCCGCTTCATGGCCGACAAGCCTTTCATCTATACGTCAGGCTGGGCGAGCCCGGTCTATACCGACTGCCGACGGCTTATTTCCTTTCCACGCGTTCGCCAGCAGCTGATTGATTTTGGCGTGGCGACGCTGATGCGCGAGGTTGGCTTCGAACAATTCGACGGGGTCGCCGGCGGCGAGACGGCCGGAATTCCTTTCGCCGCTTGGATGGCGGATCGCCTGATGCTGCCGATGCAATATGTGCGCAAGAAGCCGAAGGGCTTTGGCCGCAATGCGCAGATCGAGGGCCATATCGAGCCCGGCGATCGCGTGCTCCTGGTCGAGGACATGACCACTGACGGCCGCAGCAAGGTGAATTTCTGCAAGGCGCTGCGCGAGGCCGGCGCAGTTGTCGAACACGTATTCGTGTTTTTCTTCTACGACATTTTTCCGGAGGGAAAGCAAATCCTGGGCGAGCTTGGCGTCACCCTGCATTCACTGGCAACGTGGTGGGACGTGCTCGAAGTGGCCAAGAAGAGCGGCGCTTTCGACAAGGGCAAGCTGCGGGAGGCCGAGAAATTCATGAAAGATCCCGCTGCCTGGTCCAAGGCGCATGGCGGCGTGTCGCAGGCGGCGGAGTAATCGCCCATGGCGAGGCAAACCGTGGCGACGCGAACCATGGCGGCGCAAACCGCAGACGTGATCGTCGTCGGCGCCGGCAATGCCGCATTTTGCGCCGCGCTCGCGGCACAGGAGCAGGGCGCCAAAGTGGTGATGCTCGAAGCGGCTCCTGAAGAGGAATCTGGCGGTAACAGCCGCTTCACCGCGGGCTCGATCAGGGTCGTCTATAACGGCGTCGACGACATCAGGACCCTCGTTCCTGATCTGACCCCCGCGGAAATCGAAACCACCGATTTCGGCACCTATACGGCCGATCAGTTCTTTGACGACATGGCGCGCGTGACGCAGCATCGTGCCGACCCGGACCTGGTCGAGCTTCTCGTCACCAAGAGCTTCGATTCGCTCAACTGGATGCGTAACAAGGGCGTGCGCCTCATTCCGATTTACGGTCGCCAGGCTTTCAAGATCGAGGGCAAGTTCAAGTTCTGGGGCGGATTGACTGTCGAATCGGTGGGCGGCGGACCGGGCCTGATCGCGATGCTGACGGAGTCGGCAAAGAAGCGCGGCATCGAAATTCGCTACGCGGCACGCGGCCTCGATCTATTGTTCGACGGCAACCGGATCGAAGGCATCCGCGCCCGGCATAATGGCGTCGTTATCGAGTTGCGCGCGCAATCCGTGGTGCTTGCCTGCGGTGGCTTTCAAGCCAATCCGGAATGGCGCACGCGCTATCTCGGTCCGGGCTGGGACCTCGCGAAGGTACGCGGCAGCCGCTACAACACCGGCGACGGCATCCGCATGGCGATTGAAGTCGGCGCGGCGCCGCGCGGCAACTGGTCCGGCTGCCATGCCGTGCAATGGGAAATGAACGCGCCGGAATTCGGCGACCTCGCGGTCGGCGACCAGTTTCAAAAACACTCCTATCCGTTCTCGATCATGATCAATGCGAACGGCAAGCGCTTCGTCGACGAAGGGGCTGACTTCCGCAATTACACCTATGCGAAATACGGTCGCGTGGTGTTGGAACAGCCGGGACAATTCGCCTGGCAGGTCTTCGATCAGAAAGTGAAGCATCTGCAACGCGACGAATACCGCATCCGCCAGATCACCAAGGTGACGGCGAACACGATCGAAGAATTCGCCGGCAAATTGGAAGGCGTCAACGCAGCCGAGTTCTTAAAGACAATCAAAGAATGGAACGTGGCCGTGCGCACCGATGTGCCGTTCAATCCGAACATCAAGGACGGCCGAGGCACGCAGGGGCTCGCCGTGAACAAAAGCAACTGGGCGAACACGATCGATGCGCCGCCGTTCGAAGGCTATGCCGTCACCTGCGGAATCACGTTCACATTCGGCGGTCTGCGCATCAATACCGATGCCGAAGTGCTCAACACCGATTATCAGCCGATCCGCGGACTTTACGCGGCCGGCGAACTGGTCGGCGGCCTGTTCTACTTCAACTATCCCGGCGGTTCCGGCCTGATGTCCGGCACGGTATTCGGCAGGATTGCCGGAGCCAGCGCCGGCCGCGCCGGCAAGAACTAAGCGGGCCTCGTCATGGATGCAAAACTTGCATCTGGCCTCAACCAATTGAGCGCCACCGAGATCGTATCGAAGATCGAGGCGGGCGATACGACGTGCGAGGCGGTGACACGCGATTGCCTGGCACGGATCGCCGCGCGCGAACCTGTCGTCAAAGCCTGGGTGAATTTCGATCCGGAATTGGCGCTCGCCCAAGCCCGCGCGCTCGACCGCGAACCGCGTCGCGGCGGTCTTCACGGCGTGCCCATCGGCGTCAAAGACGTCATCGACACGTTCGACATGCCGACCGAGATGGGTTCGCCGATCTATCGTCATTACCGGCCGGCTGCGGATGCCCCTTGTGTCGCGCTGCTGCGCCGCGCCGGTGCGGTCATCCTCGGGAAGACTGCGACGTGCGAACTTGCGGGCAGCGCGCCGAGCGCAACGACTAATCCGCATAACGCCGCGCACACGCCGGGCGGCTCATCCAGCGGGTCGGCGGCGGCAGTCGCCGATTTCATGGTTCCGGCTGCGCTCGGCACCCAGACCGGCGGTTCGGTGCTGCGGCCATCGTCGTTCTGCGGCGTGTTCGGCTATAAGCCGACCTACAACACTTTCAACAAAGCAGGGCTTAAGCCCGCCGCCGAAAGCATCGACACGATCGGATGGATCACGCGCTCGATCGATGACCTGGCCCTGCTCACGGCCGTGCTGCGCATGGACGCACCGCGCCCCCTGAGCCGGCGCAGCTCAGCCCCGCGCGTCGGCCTCTGCCGCACTGAACTGTGGGATGGTGCGCAGCCGGAGACGAAGGCCGCTGTTGAAAACGCCGCCGCCGGCCTGGCCAAGGCCGGCGCGTTCGTGCGCGAGGTCAATTTGCCTGAAGCTTTTTCCGACATGCCGGCGCTCGCGCGCGGCACCATCAATTATTTCGAGCGCGCCGCCTGCATGGCTTTCGAATGGGATCACCATCGGACTGCGTTGTCGCCGCAGATGCGCCGCTACATCGAGAGCGGTCTTAAGACTTCGCGCGCGCACTATGTCGCAGCGTGGCGGCGCGTCGAGGAGTGCCGCGCGCTGTTACCGCAAGTGTTTGACGGCCTCGATGTACTGCTGGCGCCTTGCGTGCTGGGCGAAGCGCCGAAGGGGCTCGCCTCGACCGGGGACCCCAGCATGCAGGCAATGTGGACTGCGCTGCACACGCCGAGCATGACGCTGCCGACGCATCGCGGGCCGAACAATCTGCCGGTCGGGGTCCAGCTTGCCGCGCAGCGTTACGATGACGACAATTTGCTCGCCTGTGCGCGTTGGATTTGGGACCAACTTGGCGCTCCGGAGCTCATTGGAGTCGATCGGGTGTGAATGCCGATGGCAGGGTTAAAGACCATAGGCAGCATGGCTGCTCAATCGCTTCTGGCGGCGGCCGCTTTTGTTGCAATCGGGCTGCCGCTGCGAGCCGAGACCATCGCGGATTTCTACAAGGGCCGCAGCGTGCCGCTGGTCATCGGCTTTAGCGTCGGCGGTGGCTATGACGCTTACGCGCGACTGTTGGCGCGCTACATCGGCAAGAACATTCCCGGTGAACCGTCGATCGTTCCGCAGCAAATGACCGGCGCGGGCAGCCTGCGCGCCGCCAATTACATTTTTTCCGTGGCGGCCAAAGATGGTTCGGTATTTGGCACGTTCTCGCGCAGCATGGGAATCGCGCCACTGCTCGGTCAAGCCGAGTTCGACAGCCGCAAGTTCAGCTGGCTCGGCAGTGTCACCGATGACAACACCACCTGCGTCACCTGGAAGACCTCGCCGATCAAGACCTGGGATGACTTTCTGAGTAAACCATCCAAATTCGGCGGCTTGGGCGCGGACGCCGATCCGGACATTTGGACGCTGCTCTATAAGAATGTGTTCGGCGCCAAGGTGCAGCTTGTGAGCGGCTACCCCGGCACCAACGACGTCGTCCTGGCCATGGAACGCGGCGAAGTCGATGGCCTGTGCGGCCTATCATGGAGCACGATCAAGACGCGGCATGCCGAATGGCTGGCGAACCATTCGGCGAACATCATCGTGCAGGCGGCTCTAAAAAAAGAACCCGAAATTGCCGATGTGCCGCTGGCGACCGATCTCGTGCGCGATCCGGAGCAGCTTAAGATCATGAGGCTCTTGCTCACCAGCCAAGCCATGGCGCGGCCCTTTGCGGCGCCGCCGGATATTCCCGCGGAGCGCAAAGCGGCACTGGTCGCGGCATTCGATGCCACCATGCGCGACGGTGATTTTGTCGCCGAGGCGCAAAAGCTCAGCTTCGACGTTCGTCCCGTCGGTGCGTCGACAATCGACGGCCTGCTTGCCGAAGTCTACGCCACGCCCAAGGACGTCCTCGCCAGGGCGGCAAAAGCCATATCGAGCACTGGCCAGTGAGCACGGTCGGAGCGCGCGTTCTACGCCTGGAGGACCGTGCGCTGGTGACGGGCCGCGGTCGTTTCGTCGACGACATCCCCACAATGGACGTCGCCGTCGCCGCTTTCGCGCGCAGCCCCCATCCCCATGCCTTGATCCGCGGCATTGATCTGAGCGAAGCGCGCGCCGTGCCGGGCGTTATCGCGATATACACGCTCGACGATCTTGCGCCGGTGCTCAAGCAGCGGCGTATGATGCGGGTGTCGAATTCCGGCACCAATCTCGCCCAGAGTTGGCCGTTCGCGCTCGCCGATGGTGAGGTCTCGTTTGTCGGCGAGCCGGTGGCAATCGTGATCGCCGAGAACCGCTATACCGCCGAAGACGCCGCGTCGCTGATTGAAGTCGATTACGAGGTATTGGCGCCGGCGCTCGACTGCCGCGCCGATCGAGCGCCGGCGGTGCGCTGCGAGCTCGGTTCGAACCGGGTGATTTCTTATAAGGTTGCCTACGGCGACATCGAAGCGGCTTTCGCCAAAGCGGCGCATGTATTGCGCGAAGACTTCTGGGTGCATCGCGGCGCTGGCCATTCCATCGAAGGTCGCGGCATTCTGGCCGAAATTCTCGATCGGGAGACGGTGGTTTGGGCCTCGACCCAGAAGCCGCATGATCTGCGGACCGCAATCGCCGACTATATCGCGCTGGATGAAAGCCGATTGCGCGTGGCGGTGCCCGATGTCGGCGGCGGTTTCGGGCCGAAGCTGTGCGTCTATCCGGAAGATGTCGCCGTCGTCGCCGCTGCAACGCTGCTGCGGCGCTCGATCAAATGGATCGAGGATCGGCGCGAACACTTCACCAATGCCGCGCAGGAGCGCGACCAGTACTGGCAGATCGAACTTGCTGCGGACGCCGAGGGACGCGTGCGCGGCCTGCGCGGCCGGCTCGCGCACGACATCGGCGCTTATGCATTGCACGACGTGAACATTCCCTACAATTCCGCAACCGCGCTCACCGGCCCCTATATCGTACCGGCGCTAGCGATGGACGTGATCGCGGCGCATACCAACAAGGCCCCGGTTTCGTCAGTGCGCGGCGCCGGCTATCCGCAGGCGGCGTTCGCCATGGAGCGCGTGATAGATCGCTTGGCGCAGAAGCTCGGGATCGATCGCGCCGAATTGCGCCGCCGCAATCTGATCCCGGCGGAGAAGATGCCGTATCTAAAGCCGCTGAAATCGCGCTCTGGCGAGCAGATGCAATATGACAGCGGTGATTATCCCGCCTGTCAGGCCGAACTGTTGCGTGTCGCACAGTGGCAGGACTTTCCGCGCCGCCAGGCGGCCGCGCGCGCCGAGGGTCGCTATATTGGCATCGGGCTTGCGCATGGCATGAAAGGCACTGGGCGCGGCCCGTTCGAATTCGGCAATGTGCGAATTTCGCCGACCGGCCAGATCACGGTTGCGACGGGTGCAGCGGCAATGGGCCAGGGGCTTTGCACCGCGCTCGCGCAGATTTGCGCCGATGCCTTCGGCGTGCGCGCGCAGGATGTCACTGTCATCGCCGGCGACACTGCTGCAGCGCCGCTCGGCCTCGGCGGCTTCGCCAGCCGGCAGACCGTCACCGCTGGCTCATCGGTGCAGATTGCCGCCGCGTCGGTTGCGGTAAAGGCACGCAAGCTTGCCAGTCATATCCTGGAAGCGGCTGAGGAAGATCTCGAACTCGCCGATGGCGAAGTCCGCGTTGTGGGCGCGCCGCAGCTTTCCGTCAAACTTGCCGAGTTGGCCCGCGTCCTTAGAGGTGCACCCGGCTATCCGTTTCCCAAGGACATCGACCCGGGCCTTGAGGCGAGCGCGACATTTCGTGTGGATCAGCTTGCCTATTCGAATGCCTGCCATGCCGTCGAGGTCGAAGTCGACATCGAGACCGGTGGCGTGAAGCTCTTGCGTTATGTCGCCATGCAGGACGCTGGCCGCCGCATCAATCCGATGATCGTGGAAGGCCAAGTTCATGGCGGGATCGCCCACGGCATCGGCAATGCAATTTTTGAATGGATGGGATATGACGAGGCCGGTCAGCCGATCACCACGACATTTGCCGATTATCTTTTGCCGACCGCGAGAGAAGTGCCCAGCTTGGAGACGCTCTACAAGGAATCGCCGTCGCCGAACAATCCGCTCGGCGTCAAAGGCGTCGGCGAAGTCGGCGTTATTCCCGCCGCTGCGGCCATTATATCGGCCGTGGAGGATGCGCTTTCGCCCTTCGATGTGCGCATCGCGCAGATGCCGATCACGCCCGCCAAGCTCGTCGAACTGCTCGGCAAGAGCCGGTCGACGGGTGCGACACGATAAGCTTTTGACGCGTTCCGTCCGCGAGAGCAAACTGGCTCCCGCTTGAGGAGAAAAAATGACTCAATTAAGATGCGTGACGCATTTGTTGCTATGGGCAGCTGCATTGGCGTTATCGCTTGCCGCGCCCGCGTCCGCGCGCGCCGAGACGTTTCCATCACGGCCGATCCATTTGATTATGCCTTACGCACCCGGCGGCATTGTCGATTTCGCGGGCCGCGTCCTGGCGCAAAAGCTCGGCGAGGTTTTAGGACAGCCGGTCGTTGCCGAGAACCGCCCCGGCGCCGGCGGCATTGTCGGCGTCGAATATGTGGCGCGTTCGATGCCTGACGGCTACGACTTAGTCATCATGGATCCTGCGTACGTCATCAATCCGATCATGCAGAAGTCCATGCCTTACAACATTTTCAAGGATCTCGTGACGGTCTCGGTCGTCAACTCCTCGCCCGAGGTTCTGGTTGTTTCGCCGCAGCTCGGCGTCAAAACCTATGCGGAGCTAGTCGCCTACGGCAAGGCCAATCCCGGCAAGCTCAACTATGCCTCTGCCGGCGTCGGCACGACGCCGCATTTGGCCGCCGCGATGTGGGCTCAGCGCAGCGGTATTGATGCGGTGCATGTGCCGTATAAGGGTGTCGGCCCATCTTATGTCGATCTGATCGGCGGCAAAGTGCAGATGCTGTTTTCCAGCATTGCCGGCGCGCTGCCGTTCACCAGTAAAGGCAGCGTCACCGCGCTCGCAACGACCGGTACCGAGCGCTCGCCGGTCTATCCCGATCTTCCGACCGTCGCCGAAGCGGGCCTGCCGGGCTACGTCGTCGACCTCTGGCTCGGAGTCTATACACCGGCCAACGTACCGCCCGACGTGGTGGCGAAACTCAATGCCGGCATTGGCAAAGCGCTCAAGGACGAGCAACTGAAGGCCTCTTTCGCCACTTTCGGCCTGACCCCGCGCGGGACCACGCTCGCCGAAGGCGCCGCCTTCACCAAATCGGAATATGAGAAATGGAAGAAGGTGATCGACGACGGCCACATCACCCTGGACTGATCCAATACCGCGGCTCGCCTGCTCGGTTGATGGGCGCGATATTGCGATGAACGGTGCGTGGCAATGAATGCTTCCGCCAATCCGTGGCCGACGGAATTGCGTCTGCGCAAGGATCGTAAGACCTTAACCGTCGCCTTCGACGACGGCGAGACATTCGACCTTCCGGCCGAATATTTACGGGTATGCAGCCCGAGCGCGGAGGTTCAAGGTCACTCCCCGAGCGAGCGGCGAACCGTTGCCGGTAAAGAGAACGTGCAAATCCTGGAAGTTCATCCAATCGGCAATTATGCGGTGCGGCTGGTATTCGACGACATGCATTCGACCGGGATTTTCAGTTGGGACTATCTGTTCGAACTCGGTCGCAACCGCGAAGAAAATTGGGGGCGTTATCTCGCCGACCTCGCGGCGAAGAAACTGTCCCGCGCCCCGTCTGCGCGTTAAGCGGTGGCTTTGTTCCTCGCCGGACGGCAAGGCTGCGCAAGCAATGCCAAGAATACTCTTAAAGAAAACATTTACTATGCGCGACGGCCGGTGAGGCGAATGCATCCTGCCGCACCGCCCGTCAACCATCAGTCAACTTGGTAATGGCACCATCGCGGAAGTGTCGGGGTGGGGCATTGATGGGGCACCAACCGGCATAAGAACGGCCTTAGCCCTCTCCCTCGGGCTGAGGTCGTTCGCTTTTGCAGGCCGCATAACGGACCGGCTTGAGGCTCATCGCCTCAGTGCTGCCACTGCGATTTGAAATTTTTGCACCCATGGTTGATGGATCCTTGCTCGCGGCCTAGTTCGCCTCGATCGCCATTTCCCAGCACAAAGCCCGCGTTGCCGCCCGCTATCGACGTCCGAGTCATGCACTTGAAGACGGTGTGCAAAAAGCGGGGCTCAATTATTTGTTGACACTCGACGATGTGATCGGCTCGCGCGGCGGCATTCCGTTGATCGAGGGCGGCAGGATCATCGGAGCCTTCGGCTGTTCGGGCGGCACTGGTTCACAGGACGAGACCGTGTGCAGTGATGCGGCCAGTACGGTCAATAAGTAAGCAGCGCGCTTTCAATGATCCCGGGGGCGGCAGCAATGCCGCCCTCGTTGCGTCATAGAATCGGTTATGAAGTCTGCGGCTAAGGACCGAATATGCCGACCATGCACGCGCGCCAAAGACGGTTTTGTCTTTTTGCTGCCGCATTAGCTGGTTCGCTCGCAGGGCCGCCCAATTGCCCGGCCGTCGCGCAAGTCGTTCGGCCCGTTGTAACACCCACCTCGTCTGATGCCGCTGCGATGACGCCGGACGAGCGTCGTGCGCTGGAGGAATACAAGAGGGCTTGGCAAAACTATTCCGCAGCAGCGGGTGCGTACTGGAACTCGGTTGCCGAAAGGCGGCAATTGCGCAACGGCAAGCGAGCGCGTGGCGAGCGGCTTTCAGTGAATGACTACGTGCTCGCGCAGCCGCCCGTCTATACCGGCCCGCCAAACCCCCTCAAGCGTCCACCGCACCCGGTCTACGTGCCGGTTGTCGCAGATTTTCTTGCCGCGGCTCAGCGGGAATTCGGGTTTGCCCCGCGCTTGCCGCAGAGCGAGAGCGAGTTCAAGCGGGCTTATGCCAAAGTGGCACTCGCCGCAGGTCTGACCAGAGATCAGATCGTTCGAATCTATTCTTTCGAGGCGACTGGGAACGGCAGCTACGACCTTGAGGCCGGCCTTGAACGTAATAAGTATGCGCGCGCGATCACGACGGCGCTCGGTTACAATCAACTGTTGGCGACCAATTCGGTGGAAATTCTGGCCGAGAAGGGTGGCGAGTTCATCAAACACTTCGAGTTGGCAGCCGCCATACCGGCCGTGCCGCGAGGGGCGCTCGATGTCAAAATCGAAGTGTTGCGGAGAATGATCGCATTTACCCGCAGCGTTCCGGACGCCTGGAACCAGCACGAGATTCTGGCGAATACGGCGAAAGGATTGGGCGTGCACGCGCTCAATCTCGACCTCGACATAGGCCCGATGCTGCAAACCCAGAAGCTCGTGGATTCAGTTGTGTTCGCGCGTAAGAAGGGTTTTGCGAGGGTGCTCACCGCCGCCGAATTGGAAATGATGAATCTGACCGGCGACGGCAACGGTTTTGACATGGTGACCATGCCATTGCCGTGGCGCGACCAGGTCCCTACGGCGAACTTCTTTCGGCCGAGCGGCTATGCCGACAATCCGGTCGCGCAGCATAATAATGTCGTGGCCAAATTGATCGCGGCGACCGACGCGCGCATGAACGAAGAAATAAAGAAACCGGGCGCGCGGGAGCTTGCCGGCTTCTTGCAGTGATCGCGCGCCGGCGGCATTGCGATGCGTGGCTGGGCCGCTAGGATGCGCGCTCCACATGGGCTGGGGCTTATGAAGCGGCGCGATTTCATCGCATGGCTGACTGGCGCAGCGGCAGGTTTGCCGTCATTTTGGCCGCTCCTGGCCCGTGGCCAAGCGTTGCCGCCGTCAAGTCAGACCGTCGCGAATAATTCGGTCGGTCAAGTCGCCAGCGTAAACGGAAGCGCCATGGTGACGTGGGGCAATGCCGGCCGCGCTTCGTTCAAGGTCGCCGACGAGATCTACCTAAAGGACGTCGTGCAGACCGACCTCAGTTCTTCGCTTGGCATTACATTTGACGACCAAACGACGTTCAGCCTCTCGGCCAACACCCGCATCGTGATCGACGCATTCGTCTATAAAGAAGGCGGCGCCGGCAATAACGCTTTGTTCAATGTGGCGACCGGCACGGTGGCCGCATCGAGCTTTTCGACCGGCAAGGCGCTCGTCTTGGCGCGCTCACGCAGGGCGCCGGCGCCTTTTCCCTTCGCGTCGGTGCTGGCGATCGTCTCGCCGCCGTGCCTTTTCGGGTTCCTGCGCAAGAGGCGGCGCGCGATCGCGGCGTCTTGCAGCGCCTCAATGCCTCTCACAACATTGGGCGACCGATGGCGATTCAGCGACAGCGACTGCGCGGACCCGGGCAGCCAGGCCGGAACAATCAACGCAATAATCAGCGCAATAATCAAGGTCCCCGTGGGGTGGCCAGCATTTGCGGCCCGGTCGCGCTGGCCCGCAGCCGCTCAATCGCCCACAACATCCGTCCGGTCAGCGTCCGCGGAAAAACATTTTCAACGAGCCGAAACGATAGTCGGAAAAGCTCGATCACTCAGCGAGGTTTCGCATGCGTGTATATCAATTGGCCAAAGGCGGGGCTGGCATTGAAGCCTTGGCGCAAGTCGAGCGCCCGGATCCCAAGCCGGCCTATCGGCAAGTCCTGGTGCGAGTCAGGGCCTGCTCGCTCAATTTTCGCGACTTCGCTATTGCGCGTGGCAGTTATCGCATGGCGGTGCGTGAAAATCTGATCCCCCTTTCGGACGGCGCCGGTGAAGTGGTCGAAATCGGCCCCGGCGTGACGCGGGTAAAGGTCGGCGATCGCGTTGCTGGAAATTTCTTTCAGCGCTGGAGCGGCGGCGAACCTGCTTCCGATGTTCACAAAAGCGCGCTCGGCGGTGGTATCGACGGCATGCTCGCGGATTACGTCGTATTGGAGGAAGACGGCGCGGTGAAAATCCCACTGCATCTGTCAGTAGAGGAGGGGGCAACGCTGCCATGCGCCGCACTGACGGTCTGGCATGCGATGATGGAGCACGCCAAGCTCAAAGCCGGCGACACGGTTCTCCTGCAAGGTACAGGTGGCGTTTCAATCTTCGGCCTGCAATTTGCGCGCACGATGGGTATTCGTGCCGTCATTACTTCGTCCAGCGACGAGAAACTCAGCCGCGCGAAAGCCCTCGGGGCGGCGTTCGGCATCAATTACCGAACCACGCCTGACTGGGAGAAAGTTGCCGTAGACTTCACCGGCGGGACCGGCGTTGACCATGTCGTCGAAGTCGGCGGCGCGGCGACATTGACGCGCTCGTTCGGCGCCATCCGGGTCGGCGGCAAAGTCACGCTGATCGGCGGCTTGAGCGGCGGCGCCACCGAGCTCAATCCCGCGCTCATCTTTGCGCGGCGCGCCAATGTGCAGGGCATTTCAGTGGGCTCGACGCAAATGTTCGAAGCCATGAACCGCGCCATCGAAGCGAATGCGATCAAGCCGGTGATCGACAAGATTTTCGGCTTCGAGGAGGTTCAATCAGCCTATGGGCACATGGCCGCAGGCGCGCATTTCGGCAAAATCGTCATCCGGATCAGTTGAGGCGAGTCCGGCTGAAGCGTGTTCCGCCTGTTGCAATCTGTTGCTTGAGTGATAAAGATTGATATTTAATACATCATTATTCATGGTTGTAACGTAACAGCCATCAATCATCGTGATCACCGCCGCTCAGCTTCGCGCCTCACGCGCGCTTCTTGGCATCGATCAGCGCGGGCTTGCTGAAGCGGCCGGGCTGTCGCTGCCGACGATCCAGCGCATGGAGGCGAGCGAGGGCGTTATCAGGGGCAATGTCGATTCGCTCATGAAGCTTGTTGCTGCGCTCGAGGCGTTGGGGGTCGAATTGATCGCGGACAATGCGTCCAGTCACGCCGGCGGCCGTGGCGTGCGTCTAAAAGCGCCAGCGGCATGATGCTGAGCGTGGTCATTGTTTGCGCCGCTACGCTTTTGGCGCTTGGTCCCATCGCTGTGCTGATGGTGCGCTCGCCTGCCGCGACGCGGGTGATCTACGCCGCGAGCATGGTCACGACTGCGATTTCACTCGCTGCGGCCATGATCCATCTTTTGGCGGTGCGGACGCCTGAAGCCGTTGCATTCCCGGTGGGTGTGCCTTGGCTCGGCGCGCATCTGCGGCTCGATGCGCTGTCAGCATTCTTTGTTGCCGTGGTCGATCTCGGCGCGATGAGCGCGAGCCTATTTGCACTCGGTTATGGCGAGCACGAAGAAACTCGGCCCGCATGTTGCCGTTCTATCCTGTTTTTCTCGCCGGCATGACGCTTGTGGTGCTCGCCGACGACGCGTTCACATTGCACGACCTCAAGCGGTTACTCGCCTACCATATGGTCGAAAACATCGGCGTCATTTTCATCGGCCTCGGGCTAGCGTTGGCTTTCAAGTCAGAAGGCAATGCTGTTCGCCGCTGCTTTGGCGTTTACCGCCGCGCTTCTGCATGTGTTCAACATTCCCTGTTCAAGAGGTTGCTATTTTTCGGCGCGGGCGCCGTGCTCACTGCTACCGGCGAGCGCGACATGGAACGCCTCGGCGGCCTCATTCATCGCATGCCGCAGACCGCTTTCGTTTTTCTGATTGGCGGCGTGCGAAATACGCGCCTAATCGGCCTATCGTGCGACACCCGATCCAAAATGGGTAGTCGCAGTTGGCGATTGCGCTTTTGACGCCGGCATTTTCGCTGGCAGTTACGCCGTGGCTGGCGGCGTTTCGAGCGTCATCCCCGTGGATCTGCATATACGCGGTTGCCCGCCATCGCCGACGCAATTGTTGCAAGGTCTGTTGGCAATCATGGAGCAAGACACCAGCAAAAATATCGCTTGGTAGTGATTCGCGGCCCTCGCTCCAATTGCAAATGTGCGCTTGCCCACGGTCAGGGCAACAGACGCGTGAAAAAAATCCGGAGCGCCCCTTTTTAGACCACTTTTGTGGGGGTTAAACGCGGTGGCGGCAGGAGAATGCACGTCGACCGGCGCACCAAGCGAATTCGCTAGATTGTGGCGAGAGGGTGACAATCGGCGGCTTTTGCCTGTGTTATGCTGATTCGTGGGGACCGTGGTCACCTGAGAACTTTATTTGGTGTCGGCAAGTCGCCTGCTGGAAGCAGGCAGGCGACGTGCATCGGGGGACGTGCAGATGATAATCAGAGCCTTGCAGCTCGCCTTTATCATTCCGGCGATCGCGGTAATCTATCCGTTTGCGGCGCGTGAACCCGTACTATTTCCTAAGGACACAACAACACCGGATGGCGTTGCGCAGACGCAAATCCAAAAATCCGACAGGCTCATGCAAGCAAAAAAACTCGAAGAGGAGATCGTGACTGCATCGCTTCCGCCGGAAGCGATTCCGCCCGAACAATCCAGAAGCGACGAGCAGGGCCGTCCATTCTTCCAGAGCCGTCCGGCGGATTCGGCTTCGCCCAAACTCGACATGGCCTACCTCGCTTATTACGCCTATTCCGAAGTGCCACCTGACAAGAAGCCGGCCGATACGGTTTTGGATGCCCTGAAGGATGTTCCGGTCGGTGCACCGGTCGATGAGGTCAAGCGCGCGTCCGACGTGTTCGGGATCGATGTCACCTTCATGAAGACCGTTGCCAAGATCGAATCAGACTTCGATCCCAAGCAGCGCACCGGCTCGTATATCGGCCTGTTTCAATTGAGCAATTATGAATTTAACAAGTACGGGTCCGGCACCATTACCGATCCGCGCGATAATTCGATTGCGGCCGCTTACAAGTTCACCACCTCGGCCATACTGTTCGAGCTGGCCACCCACCAGAAGCCAACCTTGAGCGATCTTTATCTGATCCACCAGCAGGGCACCCAAGGGGCGGCCGAGCATGTGGCTCACCCGGACCGCGCTGCGTGGAAATCGATGTGCGCGACGGATGAGGGCCGGCAGAAAGGCGAGAAGTGGTGCAAGCGTGCCGTCTGGCAGAACACACTTCCAACGATCAAGAACATCTGGAAGTCGGTCGAAAATCTGACTTCGGGCGCGTTCGTGGAGATGTGGCGGCAGCGAGTCGCACAGTTCTACACGCGTTATTCGGCGGCAGTCACAGCCAAATAAATTAACATTGAGCATCAAACAGCCGACGAAGGCCGCGTCAGCATCCGATCTGGCGGCTGACGGCATTCTTCTGCTGATCGAGCGCTCTTAGCTCGGATTTTCTGATATGGCCGCCTTTTAATCTGGCCGTCGTTCGCCCTGGAGCGGCCCGAGAGGCGGCTCAAGTGGCCGCAAAATCCGCGGTGCCACAAGCGATTCTAGATCTTGAGTTCACCTTGGCTTTTTGGCCATGCTAACCTTTGTGCCCGCCGCAAGGGGCCCACAAGCACGGCCAGGAAGGAAAGTAAATGACAAGGCAAAGAATAAGCTACGTCCCGCTCGAGAACATGGATGCCAGAATGCGCGCCGAAATGGAGCGCTGCCAGCGTGAAGGCACGCCGCGGCCTGAAAGCTCGGCGATCCGCGCCCATGTGCCGGCTTGTTTTTGGTTTTTTGCAGAATCCTGGCACAACATATTCCGTAACGGCGTGCTCGATCACTCCATCAAAGAACTGTGCCGGTTGTTCGTATCACGCTCGGTCACCTGCGAATATTGTGGCAATCAGCGCTCGATGAAAGCGATCAAAACCGGCGCGCTGATCGAAGAGCATGTGCTTGATCTCTTGAACTTCGAAAAATCGGCGAAATACGACGAACGCCAGAAGGCCGCGCTCGCTTATGCCGAGGCGATCGTTTGGCGCCTCGATACCGATGATGCCTTCTGGCACCGGATGCATAGCCACTTTAGCGAGCCCGAACTGGTCGAGCTCGGCTGTATGATCGGGCTTACGCTTGGCCAGCAAAGCTGGCTGCGACTTCTTAACATCGAGCATCACCAAGTGCTCGCTGGCACTTCGGCATCGATGGCGCCCGGTTTTGAAACCGTCGATGACCTTGCGGCGACCAAGGCGCAGCCGGATTATTGGGCCAAATCCAAAACGACGGTGCGGTCCGAGAACGCCGCCTGAAGAAGCACGCTCCGAAGTCCCCGGTCAGAAATATGGGCATGCGCCGAAGCCAGGGAGGATGAGCGCCCGGAAAGACAGGCATCGATCAAGGGGAGGACGACCCTGAGAAGCAAAATAAGCCGGCGCAAGTTTCTGGCCACAACCGGCGCAGCTGCCGGCATCTCCAGCCTGGCGCGGCCTGCCCTCGCGCAGCAAAAACCGGTCAAGATTGGACTGATGACCGTTAAAACCGGCGGCCTCGCGGCCGGCGGTGTTCACCTCGAGGAGGGCATTACCTGCTTCCTCAGGGACAAGAACTTCACGCTCGCGGGCCGTCAGATCGAGCTTGTCGTCGCCGATACCGCCGGCGTGCCGGCAACCGCGAAGGCCAAAGCGATCGAATTGGTTGAGCGCGATAAAGTCGACCTCATCATGGGCCCGCTCGCCGCCTTCGAGTGGCTGGCGATCAAGGACTATCTTGGTGAGCACAAGGTGCCGACTATGGGCTTTGGCGGCGCCGAAGATCTGACTCAGCGCCATCGCGACCCCTACCAGGTCAGAACTTCCGACAGTTCGGCACAGTGCCTCTATCCGCTCGCCGATTATGCCAGCAAGGAAATGAAGCTTAAGGCGGCAATCACCGCCGGCGATGATTTCGCGTTCGGTTATGAGCAAGTCGGCGGCTTCCAGTCGGTTTTTGAGGATAGCGGCGGCAAGCTCGTCAAAAAGCTATGGTCGCCCTTCAATACGCCGGATTACGTGCCGTACTTGGCGCAAATCGATCCGAAGCAGGCTGACGTGGTGGTGCTGGTCTATGCCGGCGCCAATCCTCTTAAATTCATCAAGCAATATCGCGACCAAGGACTGACGTTGCCGCTGCTTGGCGGATCGACCGTGGCCGATGACAGCATCATGCGCAATTTCGGCGACGAAGCGATCGGGCTTATAAATTCGATTCCCTATACGCTCGACTTGGATAGTAATGCCAACCGGCGTTTCATCGCCTCGATGCAGAAGTACTTCGGTACCGACGTTCCGATTGGATTTTATGCGGCGGCGCTCTACGTCAATGGCCAAATTCTGGAATCGGCGCTCCAGGCGACCGGCGGCGATACCGAGCCGGACAAACTGATCGGGGCAATCAGACGGGTCTCTCTCGCCGAGACGCCGCGTGGACCCGTCAGATTTGACGATTACGGCAATCTCACTTTCACGGTCTATATCCGAAAGGTCGAAAAAAAGAACGGCAAGCTCGTCAACATCACCATCAAGAGCTATCCGGATGCCAGTCAGTTCTGGCATTACGATCCGAAGGAATTTCTCAAGCAGCCTGTGTTCTCGCGCGATTTCCCGCCACTAAAAAGCTGACGGCAACCTACGAAGGCGACAGGTGCAGCCAGATGACTTCGCCAGCGCACTCGACCGTGCACCTAATCCTCGTGTTCACCGGTCGATTTTCGTCACGATAGATTGATTGCAGATATCCAAGCGCCCAATGCAAGATATCGCCGATATTGATGGTGAGCCTTGGTCCCGGTCCCTCTATTCCATATTGTGTATGTAGAAATACTGTGACCTAGGTCAAATTACTGAAGTCTGGCGTCTATAAAGTCGGGGTCGGTCCTCGTCCGCGAGAGCCCGGCCCCGATCTCAGCCCCATCCCCCAAACCCCCATGAGGTCGGGGTCGTCATTTCCGCTTCGATTATGGCGTTCAGTGGGCAGCTTATTGTTGTTGCCACGCAACAGTGGATGAAGCCAAACCGTCCATAGACCGGATAATTTTCGAGAGCGATATTTGTGACAGCGCAACAGGTGAAGGGGGAGCGCAATGGGTGAATTCCTAACAGGAGCAAGCTGGGGCGCGTGGTTCATTCTAGCTGCGATCACCGCCGCGGGACTGTGGGCCTTCGTCCACTAAGACCACTACACCTGTGAAATGACCGAGGGCACCACCCCTTTGCGGCGGTGATGCCCTGCGCAGGCTACTCAGAACTCAATGCCTGCTCCGACGACGTTGGCCTATTTCAGCAGCCACCATCATCGTAACGATCGCTATGAGGAGCGATAGCGAAATCCACGTTATATCGGTCATGTGTTTGCCCTCCAAAAGGGACATGCCGAAGGTTACGAACCCAATCATCAGTGCTGTCTAAATCCTCCCTTGCGCACCGTCTTGCGCTGATGCGCCAAAGTCTTGCTCAATCCTGCCAGAACCTCGCAAACCGATCCGGTACTAGCGCGGTGTACCTCGCGGTACTTTGCAAATTTCGATGACCGAGATAGTGCGCCAGCGAGCGCGTATCATGGCCATCATTCGCCAGCTTAAATCCAGTCGCATGTCGCAGCACGTGCCGATGCACTGGAAAGGGTAGCTTTCCAGCTCGCCCAGTGCGCTGAACCATTCTGAGAAACCAAGACGTAGTCACTGGCGTGCCTGCTTCAGTGGTGAACACATAAGGACTTGTGCCTTGTAGTTGGCGCAGCGCGCTTAGCTCCGGCCCATGCAGCGGATGCACGCTCTCGATCCCGCCCTTGGCTCGATTAACGTGCAAGCGCCCATTGCGTAGATCGAGCTGCGACCACTTTAGTGAACACTGCTCAGCAGCTCGAAGTCCATGCCGATACGCTAACAGGATCGCAGCTGCATCCCTTGGGCCATTCCTCCCACGTTTACGCGCTGCTTCGATCAGTCGATCAACCTCATTCTCAGTCAGATATTCCGTCCTCGACGCCCACCGAGCAAATAACCCGCCGTCCTCTTGTCCTTGAAATCAACCAAGCCTATCGTGACGTCATGGGGTTTTAGAAATGACAGGCGATACTTTTACACTCGTCGTTCTGCTTGCGGGCGGCTTCGTCATTTTCCTTGGTGCGATTTGGTACATAGAGCGGCGTGGCAATCGTCGAAAGGCAAAGCGGGAGCGCCGGAAATTTAAATTATGAGTGAATTGAGGAAGGCAATTCGCGCACACGAAAAGCTCTGAACTTCCTCGACCCAAGACGTGGCTTGTGGCGCGCCGATGTTAGTTCCTTTTGCGTAGACTTGCCCCAGTTGGGAGCGTAAAGTTCGGCAATGGTTGTGGTAGGGTGTCATGCACAAATTCAAGATTGGTGAGCGTTTGTTTCCTGCGCGCTTGGATGTGCCGGATGGCGCGTATGTCGTCATCAAACGATTGCCGATGCGCGACGGCGAGTTTGAATATCAAATCAAGAGCCTTACTGAGGGAGACGAACGCGTGGTTCGCGAGAGGGAATTGAGACTAAATCCATTAGGCAGAATTGGTCGGCCGTCCGCACATTAGCACTTCAACGAAAGTGGTCCGCTGCTTGGGTCAGCAACTCTGGCTTGGCGAAGTTAACTGTAATCCGCTACGCTATGCGTGTTCTCTTGACGGTCATTGAAACAAATAGGATGCTGACAGTCTTACGATAAGAACGTTGAGTTTTGTTTGCCGTGTCGATCGTTGAGTTCAAACGCGCCAAACTTTTGCAAGACGCGAAACTGTCTGGCATTACTGTTAAGGATATTGCGAGAGCACTGGCTACTATGGCTGGGGTTAAGGCCGTATCGGATTTCGATGCTGGATTAACTACCGTCTACCTCCAAAAAGCCGAGGCGCTGCTCGAATTGGCAACCGAATTTGCCCAAGAACGTCGCAGCAATGATTAGCGGCAGATAGCCGCTACTCAGCCGCTCCCCTTTTTCGCGCTTCGCACCAACTCCGCAGCTTCGCCAACGTTGGCCGCGGTGCGGCGCGCCTTATCGCGCTTACATTTACTGAGGCTCTGCGACTGCGGGAACCGATGTGGATTGTGTCAGCCTTTGTGTTCCTTGATTGGTATTCGACCTTCCTTCCAACCTCTCGAGCCGCCTTTCCAATTCCGAGTAGTTGACTTGGCCGTTATCCTTTACCTGTTCCAGTATGAGATTAAGCCATCTGAGCTCACCCTCGGCTTTGTCCAACCGTTTCATTAGTTGGTAAACGTAGTAAATTCCTACCACCGCGATAACGAATGGTCCCACAAGATCCCATAGGCGATCCCAGGTAGGTGTTTCGCCGTTACCCAACCAAAGTACTGTGCCAAGTACGCAGAGCGCTGCACCAATTCCAAAGGTAGTCCAATTGGCCAATTGAAACCTGATATTGTTGCGCCAGTTTTTGTGCTCTTCGAACTTATCAAAGTAGGCTTGGCGTTCCGCTTTGGCGTCGTGTCCCCAAAAGGTTGCAACCTTTATCGGATAATCCAACGCAGCTAGCTCTAAGCTACGACGTTCGCGACGTGCTAGGCGCGAACTGACACTGGCCCACAACAACACCAGACCGATGATAAATATCCATGCTGACATGACCGGTCGCTCCCCGCTTGCGATCATCCATTAAGATGCCCTTCCGCTCGTAGGAGGCGCAAGTCCCCGCCTTCTAAGGTAGCTCCGGCAGCCACCGTCAGTCAGCGATAGACCAACCATAGAACTGCAACAACCGCCGCTATAATGAGCACGAATATAATGGGAGTGATGCCATGCTCCCCTTGGGTCACAGACTTGGTCTAGTTTCTTTGATGGGCGGTACGGCCCCCCCGCTGCCCTTCCAATCAGCGCCCCTTTCTTCTTCGAGAGCGAAACAGCCGGGCTGACGTTCGTCCGGCACTGCTGGCCGCAACGTTTCCCCTAGTGGCTTCTTCGTTGGTTTCCGCGTGAGGATGCAGCCGCAGACTATGAATGCAGCCACGATCGCCCAGAAAATCACGAGTGGCATCACTTGCATTGTCATTGTGGTGTTCTCCGTCGCGCCTAACACCACTACGAGCCATTATAAGACGTTCGGCGTATCAAGTCTTGCGCAATATCTCTGGCAGCTTGGCCCGCTGATCGCCGCCCTGGCCCTTCCTCGAAATAGACGTAAGCGAGCTTCTGCCCCGCGTTGTCGCGCACGACGAACCAAGCGGGCTGTTCTTCGACGGACCAAGGCGCGAGGAAGCTGTGCGCTTCCATCGCTGCCTCATCGCAGAAAAAGAACCACAACAGCAGCCGACCAGATCCCGATTAGGAAGCTGGCCACAGCAAATGTCAGTACCTCAGGCATGGCTCCGCAATAACAATCGCGCTCTGTGACGAAATAGTGATGAGAGCGCCAAGCCCTTGGTCATCGCGTCCAGTGGTGGCGGGAAGCGACGAAAGGGGAGGGCATGTCTGCAAAAGAAGGCCACCAGAACTCTCCAGTGGCCTAAGTAGAGGAAACAACCGCGTCGCTCAGCGTGATCGAGCTAACGACCAGCCCAACGCCTTTAAGGACCGATCAACAAAAATTCGCCGCCCGGTCTGAAAGCGTCGGGAAAGATCACGCTGGCAACCACGACGCCAAGCGCCAGGCAGATTAGAGCAAGCGCAAAGGTGTATCCGTGGTGCTTATCAACGACTACCTGTTGTACTGGCTGGGCTCCAGCTCCACCAATGGTGTTTGCAGGAATGTCCATCTGGTTCCCTCCTGTAACACCTCCATCAAAAGCGACGGAGAGTATTCCCGGCTGACGCAAAAAGGTTCGCACAGCTTCAGGGTAGGTATCTGTAACCTCGGTCACACCGCGCGCCGGCGGCCTTAGCCCCAATGCGGCTGTGACCCCAGTAGGTCCGGCAACCTCGCAAAGTTCACAGCGATCCTTCGCGCTTCATCCTTCGTCAGCAGCTTCGCCGCCGACCGCCGCCCTGGCTCATTCTCATAATAGACGTAGGCAAGCTGCTGTCTGTTAGCGATGCGCACGACCTAGTGGTTCGGCTGCAATTCAGCGGGCCAAGGCGCGGGGAAGCGACGAGTGGAGGGCATAAAGCTGACCTAAGTAAACACCCGTAGTTGTGAAATGACTGCAATCCTGTATGTCAGCCTGGATGAGGGGATGAGGTATGTATACGTTTCTATTTCGG
>Ga0209465_10000138_pt1 | contig 34079 bp, 31 predicted proteins | sample PanSoiPlot1MoBio_FD_188321 | JGI IMG/M metagenome (GOLD analysis project Ga0209465, IMG submission 188321) | Tropical forest soil microbial communities from Panama analyzed to predict greenhouse gas emissions - Panama Soil Plot 1 MoBio (SPAdes)... | ecosystem: Environmental > Terrestrial > Soil...
CCGCGCTTGTTGGCACGCCAGGCCACGCCAAGCGCTGGATGCCCGGGCACGCCGGCAGCGCCGCCGGTCTCCTCGATCTCGGAATTGCGGTACATGACGCCGCCGACCCAGCGCAAGTCGACCTCGAGCGGGCCGACCGGGCGGCCGCCGATCACAATGCCCGCCGCGGCGCCATTGTCGGAAACCGTATCGAAAATCTTGCGGGGGTCTTGCAGGCGCGCATCGACGATCTCGATTGCCGGCACGACATATTCGGTTGCCCGCAGCACCTCAGGCAGCCCGACGCCCGGACCGCGCAAAGGCTTGCCGAGGATGAAAGCGAGCTCGATTTCGACCCGCGGCAGACAATAATTCTCATGCGGAATGCGCGCGCCATCCGCGATCATCATGCAGTCGAGGAGGTGGCCGTAATCGGGTTCGTCGATCTGCGACGAGCGTTGCATCGCTTTCGAGGTCAGCCCGACCTTGTGGCCGATCAGCTTGGCGCCGGCGGCGATCTTGCGATTGGCGACTTCCGTGGAGATCGCATAGGCATCCTCCATGGTGATCCCCGGCCATGTCTTCGACAGCTGCACCGCCTGTTTGCGGTCTTTCTCCGCAGCGACAAGAATGTCGGCGGCTTTTTTGCGATCGGCGTCGGACATCATGGCGGCTACCCTCTCGTGCACCGGAGGGTTTAGCACAGCCGCATGGGGAAATACTCGCGAAGCACTACTGGCAGGCAGCGCGCAACACGACGGTCTCGATCGGACAGGCCACAGGGGTTTGGCGCTGTCCTTGCAGCCAGAGCGAAGCGTTGCACTTCTCGGCGGTGCGCACGTCGAGCGGCTGGCCGTCGGCAAATCCCTTCGCCTTGCAGGCATTGACTGCGGCGCTTGCGCAGTCGGCGGCGCCGTTGCCGGCGATCGCGCACGGCTCGGAAGTTTCTATTACCTTCGAAGTCGCTGACTTCACCATCGCGTCCGCCGCATTCTTCATGGCTTGCTGGGTCGCCGCCGCGGCGTCTTTGGCGGCTTCGGCCGACTTCTTGTTAAAGTCGTCGAGCTTGGTTTGCTGCTCTTTCCATTTCGCGTTGAAGTCGGCGATCGAGTCGTTCCACCAGCGCGAGAGTTCGTCAAAGAACCCGCGCTTCTCGGGAGCGGGCGCCGGCAAGGCGGCGCTCGGCGGCGGCGGTTGCGCCGGCGACGTGACCGCCGGTGCTGGGGTTGGTGGCGGTTGCGTTGGCGCCGGCTGTGCGGCCGGCGGCACAGCCGCGGCAGGAGGCACAGCCGCGGCAAGGGGCGCCGCTTGCCCCTGCGCGAGCACAGCGCCCGTTGTTCCGGCAATCAAACCTGCCGTGAGGGCGGCCCGGATCACAGCGGCTCGCGCCGCAACGGCGGCTGCCGCCACCGCTGTTTCGCTATCGTTGAAGCCTCGTGTCACGGCCGCCCCGTCTTGGCACTCGGTCTTGGCACCCCGTCTTGGGACCTCATCTTGGCCTATCATGAACCCAGATTAAGCGGTTATCGGCTCGCCCGAAACCGGCAGAAATTGGGCGGCAAATTGGGCGTCAAAAAGTCCAGATTCTTGCCCCGCCCTGCCCTGCGGTTGCGGCGCTCGGCGGCGGATTTCGGCGCCTAACCACCTCTCGACCGGCGCCTTTCGCGCCAGCGCAGCCAGACGAACGAGGCCAGACCTGCGGCCAAAAGCACGACAACGACGGCATCGAATTCATGAAACAGATTGCGGAATGTCGGATCGCTATTCCAGCGTTCGCCCAGCACAAAGCCGATATAAGCGAGCCCGAAGCACCAGGGCCATGATCCCAGAAAAGTATAGATCTGGAATTTGATCATCGGCATGCGCGCCAATCCGGCGGGAAAGGCAATAAACGTCCGCACCACCGGCAACAGGCGACCGACAAAAACCGTGATCGCGCCGTAGTGCGCAAAAAAACGGTCGGCGCGATCGAGCTCGGCCGGGCTGATCAGCACATAGGCTCCCCAGCGCTCGAAGGCCTTGCGGCCGCCATTGGCGGCGACGTAATAGGCGATCGTCGAGCCGACATTGCAGCCGAGTGCGCCCATGGTCGCGGCACCAATCAGGCTGAATTGCCCGACGGAAACCAAATATCCGGCAAACGGCATGATCACTTCGGACGGCAAGGGAATGCAGGCCGACTCGATCGCCATCAGGATCAGCACGCCAAAATAACCGGTGGCGGAGATCACGGCGACGATCCAGGCTGCAAGCGCCGAGATGACTTGATCGAGCATTGAGCTATGCGCGGGCGCTTAGCGCCGCTTGCGAACGCGGCGGCCTTCGAGCACTACGATTTTGCGGCGGGGAAATTCCTCGGGCAACTTCTTCGGCACTTTTTCGGCAATACCAAAGAGGCGCTCGCGCCGGTCCATTTCCTTCCAGACGTCTTCGGGTTTGATGCTGGAGGCGATCCACAACACGACGAGATTGTAGATGAGATCGGCGCTTTCCTTGACGACCGATTCACGATCGCCATGCATCGCGTCGATCACAACCTCGACCGCCTCTTCGGCGAGCTTCTTCGCCATCTTGCTGCGGCCCGAGCGCAGCAGGCGCGCCGTCCGCGAGGTGGACGGATCGTCGTTCCGGCAGTTGTAGGCGGCCTGATACAGCCGTGAAATCGAATCAGTCATTGCGCCATCAGAATAACCTGATCTTGTCGCGATTGTGTTAATTCCGGCCTAGGCCCCTTTCTGAGACATCAAGTAGCAACAAAAGGGGTAAATAGCGCGTTTTTCGGGCTCCGCCTAGCAATCGTCCAGCGCCAACAATCCGGCATTCCCGCCGGCCGCCGCCGTGTTGACGGTCATGACCTGCTCGGCCGCGAAGCGTTGCAAATAATCAGGTCCGCCGGCCTTGGGCCCGGTCCCTGAAAGTCCGGTGCCACCGAATGGCTGCACCCCAACCACCGCCCCGATCATATTCCGATTGACGTATACGTTTCCGTGCGGAAGCTGGCTGACGATCTGCGCAATACGGGAATCGATACGCGACTGAATACCGAACGTGAGTGCAGTGCCGTTTGCCACGATCTCGTCGAGGAGCTGATCGAGCCGCTCGGCGCGCCAGCGGACAACGTGAAGCACCGGCCCGAAAATCTCACGATCGAGCTCGGCGGCGCGGTCGAGCTCGATGATGGTCGGCGCGACATAGGTGCCCTCGTTCGGCAACCGGCCATACCGATCCCAGCTAAAGCGCAATCGTGCGGCACGCTCCTGGGCGTTGATCCAGTCCTCGAGTTTTTCCTTGGCCTCGGCGTCGATCACCGGGCCGACATGAGTGCCGAGGACGCGAGGATCGCCGACTTGCAGCTCGCGCACCGCGCCGCCGATCGTTTCCAGGATCGGATCGGCGATGTCGTCTTGCAGGCAAAGCAGGCGCAGCGCCGAACAGCGCTGGCCGGCGGAGCGGAACGCCGAGGTCAGCACATCGTCGCAGACCTGCTCAGGCAGCGCCGTCGCATCGACTAGCATGGCGTTAATCCCGCCGGTCTCGGCAATGAGCGGCACAATCGGCCCGGTTTTCTCGGCGAGCGCACGGTCGATGGCGCGACTGGTCTCGGTGGAACCTGTAAAGACCACGCCGCCGACGAGCGGGTGGCGAATGAGTTTTGCCCCGATCGCGCCGTCGCCCGGAACAAAATGCAGCGCGCTTTTTGGCACGCCGGCTTCATGAAGGAGCGACACGGCGAGCGCCGCCACCAGCGGCGTCTGCTCGGCGGGCTTGGCGACAACCGCGTTGCCGGCGACGAGCGCCGCGGCGACCTGGCCGAGAAATATAGCGAGCGGGAAATTCCACGGCGAAATACAAACGAAGGCGCCGCGGCCCCGATAGCGCAACTCGTTGCTCTCGCCGGTCGGCCCGGGCATTAGTTGCGGGGCAAAACTCCTGCGCGCTTCCGCGGCGTAGTAGCGGCAATAATCGATTGCCTCGCGCAGCTCGGCGACAGCATCATCCAATGTCTTGCCGGCTTCGTTTTGCAGGAGTGCGAGCAGGCGGCCGCGATTGCGCGTCAAAAGTTCGCCGGCGCGCTCAAGAACCGCGGCGCGTCGTTCGATCGGCAATGCCGCCCAAGCGGTGAAGCCGCCGGATGCTGCCGCGACGGCGGCGTCAGCGATCGCCGCGTCGGCCTCGCGCACCAATCCGGTCGCGCTGCCGTCGATCGGCGAACGCAATTGCCGTTCGACGCCAGGCAAAACTGCGCCATTGATCAACGGCGCGGCTTGCATTGTTGCACTGCCGGCTTCGCGGACGTCGTGCAGCAGCGCCTCAAGAGCCGCGCGGTCGCCGAATTCGACGCCTGTGGCAGCACGCCGCTCGGGTTGGAATATGTCCTGCGGCAGCGGAATCTTGCGATTGCGCGCCTGTTCCGGCGTGGCGATGAAGCTCTGCGGCCGCCGCAGGATTTCGGCAACCGGAACGGCAGGATCGGCCGCCACCGAAACAAACGAAGAATTGGCGCCATTCTCAAGGAGGCGGCGCACAAGATAAGCGAGGAGATCGCGATGGCCGCCGACCGGCGCGTAGACCCGGCACGCGGCATCGGGAAATTCGGCCAGCAGCGCCGCGTAAAGCGCTTCGCCCATGCCGTAGAGGCGCTGGAATTCGAAACCATCGATGCCGCCGGCATGCTCGACCACACTGGCAACCGTCAACGCGTTATGGGTAGCGAATTGCGGCAACAACCGGTTGCGCGCCGCTAGCAATCGCTTCACGCAGGCCATGTAGCAAAGGTCGGTCATGGCCTTGCGGGTAAAGACCGGGTAATCAGGGAGCCCGCGCTGCTGCGCGTGTTTGATCTCGCCGTCCCAGTAGGCGCCCTTCACCAGCCGCACGGTCAGCTTGCGATTGAGCGCGGCGGCGATGTCCTCGACCCAGCCGATCACCGCCAGCGCCCGCTTCTGATAGGCCTGTACCGCAACCCCGAAGCCGTCCCAGCCGGCGAGTTCATCGTCGCCGAGCGTCGCGGCGATCACCTCCAGCGATAATTCCAGCCGATCCGCCTCTTCGGCATCGACTGTGATTTCCAGATCGTGCGCTTTCGCCAGCCTTGCCAGTTCGATCAGGCGCGGCGTCAGCTCGGCGATAACCCGCTCGCGCGAGATCGCTTCGTAGCGCGGATGCAGCGCCGAGAGCTTGACGGAGATTCCCGCGCGGCCGTGCCGATCGCTCCGGCTGCGGGCCGCGCCAATCGCGGCGATGGCGCCCGCATAAGCTGCGAAATAGGTCTGCGCGTCGGCGGCGGTGCGGGCGCTTTCGCCCAGCATGTCGAACGAATAGGTGAATTGTGGATGCGCTTTGGCGCGGGAAAGCGCCTCGGCAATGGTGCGCCCGATGATGAAATGCGAAGCCAACAGCCGCATTGCCTGGCGCGTCGCCGCGCGCATGGCCGGAAGTCCGATGCGGCGCACGACATTATCCAGAATGGTTTCCGGCGTTTCGCCGGGATGAATGACCTGCGCTGCGATCCCAAGCGTCCACGCCGAGGCGGAAACCAGAAGCGCGGTCGATTTGACGTCGCCATCAAGCCAGCGCCCAGCGGCGAGCTTGTCCTCGATCAGCCGATCCGCGGTCGCTGCGTCGGGCACGCGCAAAAGCGCTTCGGCCAGGACCATCAGCGCGAGGCCTTCCTTGGTTGACAGCGAAAAGGCGTGCAGAAAATCTTCGACCCCGCCAAGCCCGCCGATTTTCGCGCGGATCGCGCCGATCAAAAGACGGGAACGCGCGTCGATGCGCTGTTTCGCGGCAGGGTCTTCCGCCGCATCGGACAAGAATTGCGCCGCCAGTTCCTCGTCCGGTGGAGCATAGGGCGCCTGGAACGGCGGCAGCGCGGCCGTCACTGCACTCACTGCGCTCACAACGCTCATGCGGCCATTTTACCGCGCCCGTGACGGCGCGGGCGAGGGCTAAGCGCCACGCGACAAAAGCGTTTCAAGCTTGTCGATGCTTCCCGTCCAACCGGCTTCCATGCCCTGCAGGTAGCCGACCGCGTAGTCAACGACGGCGCGACCGCGGGTATGCAATGTCATGGTCGTCTTGCCGTCACGTTGGATAAAGATGACCGTCGTCAGCCCCTCGATGATACGATTGCCTGCCGCATCGACGGCAATGTTGGTGAAAACAAGCCGCTCTGGCGGCACAATCTCGCGGACTTCGCCCTTCATCGGGTAGACGCTGCCGTCGGGACTGCGCATGTGGATACGGATTGCCCCGCCCACGCGCGCGTCGATTTCGCACACCGGATTGGTGAAGCCTTTAGGTCCCCACCATCGCGCCAGTCGATCGGCCTCGGTCCACGCTCGAAACACCGTCGCACACGGCGCGTCGAATACACGGGTGATGGTGACCTCGCGCTCCGCCAGTGTTTTATCTCGCGCGGCGACAGCCATGATTTACCTCCAAGCGCGTCCGGTAAAATTACTGCGCCACCAGAATCATCCAATGCACGCCGAACTTGTCGGCAAGCATGCCGAAGCGCGGCGAGAAGAATGTCTTGGCGAGCGGCATCGTGACTTGGCCGCCTTGCGCCAGCGCCGCGAACTTCTTATCGGCGTCCGTCTCATCTTTGGCGACGATCGATAGCGCAAAGCCTTCGAACTTCGGTTTTCCCGTATTGCGGCCGTCCGACGACATGATCGTCGTATCGCCGACCTGGAACTGCGCATGCATCACTTTCTCGGCGTTTTCCGGCACGCACATGCTTTTGTCGGGGCTGTCTTTCCAGCGCATCAGCATTTTCACCTCGGCGCCGATCGACTTCTTGTAAAACTCGAGAGCCTCGTCGCAGCGTCCGTCAAAGAACAGATATGGCTGAACCTGCATGATTTGTCCCCTGTCGTTTTTGCGCTGGATGGAGAAGACAGCGCGAAGCTTACTGATCGAAACGCGGCGGACGTATGGCGGACGCATGCACGCCACCGACTACAGCCCCGATGAAACAAGATTGGCTGCGACAAAATCGGCGATCCGCGCCACGCGATCGGGCCTGATGATCTCATTGAAGATTACGCAGTTTTGATAATCGTAGCCGTCCGGACCGTGCATCACGAATTGGCCATGAAGTGTGCGGGAAATGGGCGTGTCGGCAGTCTCTCACTTTGCTTTAGCCTAGCCTATGTTTTTCCCGCGTGCCGCCTAGAATCGTCTCATGACATTTATACGCACCTATCTGCGCGTCCTCGGCTTGCTGCGTCCCGACGCCGGGCTCGCCACGATCCTGGCGCTCGCCAATATCGCGCTTGCCGGCGCGCAGTTCGTCGAACCGGTGCTGCTGGGTCGAATCGTCGACGCGCTGGCCGGCGCATTGCCCGCTGATTTCGGATCTGCTGCGCGCGAGCTCGCACCCCTGCTCGGCGCCTGGGTCGGCTTCGGCCTGTTCATCATTGCCGCGAGCACGCTTGTCGCCTGGTTTGCCGACCGACTCGCGCACCAGCGCCGCAACATGGTATTGGCCGACTTCTTCGAGCACGTGCTGCAATTGCCGCTTGCCTATCACTCCGGCGCGCATTCGGGGCGGCAAATGAAAGTGATGCTGTCCGGCACCGATACCTTGTGGTGGCTCTGGGTATCGTTCTTCCGTGAACATTTCGCGGCCTTTATCTTTATCGTCTTGTTGCTGCCCGCCTCGCTCGTGCTCAACTGGCGTTTGGCCTTGCCGCTGATTGCACTATGCGTCGCCTTCGTTGCGCTCACGGCGGTCGTCATGCACAAAGCTTTGGCCTTGCAGACGGCGGTCGAGCGCCACTACTCCGATCTTGCCGAGACTGCTGCCGACGCACTTGGCAATGTTGCGCTGGTGCAGAGCTACGCGCGCGTCGAGCTCGAAGTGTCCGAGCTGAAAGGCTTGGTGAACTCGCTGTTACGTGCCCAAATGCCGGTCTTGTCGTGGTGGGCGATCGCGGCGGTGCTCACGCGCGCCGGCACGACGCTCACGCTGCTGGTGATCCTTCTGGTGGGAGCGTACCTCAAGCTCGTTGGCCTCGCCTCAGTCGGCCAGATCGTCAGCTTCATGAGCATCGCCGCCCTCCTGATCACCCGGCTCGAACAGACTGTCAGCTTCGCCAACCGACTGTTTCTCGACGCGCCGAAGCTCGCGGACTTTTTCAGCGTGCTCGATACGGTGCCGGCCGTGCGCGACCGGCCGGGCGCGATCGATCCGGGCCGCGTGCGCGGCGCTGTCGAATTCAGGCAAGTGTCGTTCTCTTATGACGGCAAGCGGTCGGCAGCATCGGATTTGAGCTTTGTTGCTTCGCCAGGCGAGCGCATCGCGCTGGTCGGCCCGACCGGAAGCGGCAAGTCTACGGCGCTGGCGCTTTTGCACCGCGCCTTCGATCCGCAATCGGGCGCGATCTTGATCGACGGCAGGGATATCCATGACCTCACGCTCGCGGGACTGCGGCGCAATATCGGCGTGGTCTTTCAAGAGACCCTGTTGTTCAACCGTTCGATCGCCGAGAACCTGCGTGTCGGCAAGCCGGACGCCAGCGATCAGGAATTGCGCGCAGCGGCGGCGCGGGCGCAGGCGCTCGACTTCATCGACGGTAATAGCGAAGGCCTGCAAGCGCGCATCGGCGAACGCGGGCGGCTTCTTTCCGGAGGCGAGCGCCAGCGGCTTGCTATCGCCCGCGCGCTACTCAAGGATCCTCCGATTCTCATTCTGGATGAGGCGACGAGCGCGCTCGATCCACTCACCGAGCAACGGGTCAGTCTCGCGCTCGATGAGGTGATGAAGGGCCGCACGACCTTTGTCATCGCGCATCGGTTGGCGACGATCCGTAATGCCGATCGCATCCTGGTTTTTCGCCAGGGCCGTATCACCGAGACCGGCACATTTGACGAGCTCAAGCGCCGCGGTGGCTTTTTCGCTGAACTTGTGCAGGCGCAGTTTGCGACCGCGGCCGAATAGGCACCCGGCATCGTAAATCCGCATGCATGGAGCGGTTCGGCCGTGGAACCGGTCGGCCGCTGCCACGTTGATTCTTGCCCGGCTTAACCTGTCATGACATGCCCGGCCATGGAGTCCCGCTTCCGGTCGACCGGTCGGGACTCCTTGCGCATCGGGGGTATTTTGGGATTGGGGCGCAAGGATCGGCTCAAGCCGGCCACATTTTTCACTCGGCCGGGCGTTGACCCGCTTTAGCGCGGAACGCCGAGCGTCTCAGTTGCTTCTTTGTACGCTATGGCGCTTGTTTTTCCCGCACTGGAAAGCTCGATCGGTCGAAGCTTGAAATCAGCCTGGGGGTTCATTGCAGCGGGCGTTACCCATTTCCTGAATGCGCGTAACATCCTGCGCGGACGCATTTCAAAGCAGAGCCGCCAGGGGCTCGACTGGCTGAATTTCTTTCTCGCCGATATCCAGACCGGCTTTGGTGCTTTCGTCGCCTTTTATCTCGCGGATCTGGGCTGGGACAAAGGCCAGGTGGGTCTCGCACTATCTGCCGGCACGGTCGCCGGCTTGATTGCCCACATCCCGGGCGGTGCGATTGTCGACTGGGTGCCGTGGAAGCGCGGTTTCGCCGCGCTCGGCATTGGAATGATCGCCGTCTCTGCACTCATCTTGGCGCTTGCACCTACCTTTTTCCTGGCTTTCGCAGCAGAAATTCTGCACGGGCTCACCGGCGGCATCGTCACGCCGGCGATTGCCGCGATCAGCCTCGGTCTGGTTGGACGCAGCGCGATGTCGGCGCGGACCGGGCGCAATAACGCTTTCGATGCGGCGGGAAATGCCCTGACCGCCGCCGCAATGGGCGCCGCCGGACAATATATTTCCAAGGCCGCGATCTTCTTTGGCGCGGCCGCTTTATGCATTCCCGCGCTTGTTGCGCTGAGCCTGATCCGTAGCGACGAGATCAACTACGCCCGCGCCCGCAACGCCGGCCGCGGAGCGGCGGATATTCAGCGCATCTTCGATCTCGGAAAAAATCTGCGGCTGTATATTTTCGCAGCCTGCATTTTTCTGTTTCAACTCGCCGACGCCGCGATGCTTCCGGTGGTCAGCCAAAACTTGGCGCAGGACAAAAATCAGTCTTCATCGCTGCTCGTGGCGGGGCTGATCATCACGCCGCAACTCATTGCGGCCGTGCTGTCGCCGTGGGTCGGCTACCACTCCGAGAAATTCGGCCGTAAGCCCCTGCTGTTGGCCGGCTTTGTCGTCGAGGTCGTACGCGCGTTGTTGTTCGCCCTTTACACGACTTATCCATTTCTAATCGTCGCCCAATGTCTTGCCGGAATAAGCTCAGCCTGCGTCACAGTGCTGACGTTGCTGATGATTACCGACATGACGACCGGCACCGGCCGTTTCAACCTGGTTCAAGGCTTTATTGGCACCGTCATCGCCATCGCGGCGGCGATCAGCACCGGCACCACCGGTTTTATTTTCGAACGGCTCGGCCATTTTTCCGGATTTTTGATCCTTGCCGCCGCCGCAGCCGCGGCCACGCTCTTGTTCTGGGTCGGATTGACCGAGACAAAACCCGGCAAATATATCGATTGAAACCGAGCAACCCTCGCGGCGTGCGCTTGGGTGGCGGTCAGCGCAGCCGCTCCAATATGCTGACGTAATTGGCCACCGCGACCCCGCCCATATTGAAAATGCCGCCAAGCTTGGGGTCTTTGAGCTGCATGCCGCCAGCGGCACCGGTGAGCTGCATGGCGGCCAGCGCGTGCATCGACACACCGGTGGCGCCGATCGGATGGCCCTTGGCCTTTAATCCGCCCGACGGATTGATCGGCAACGCACCGTCTTTGTTGACCCTACCCTCGGCAATCACGCGAGCGCCCTGCCCTTCGCCGGCGAGGCCCATGGCCTCGTATTCGATCAGCTCGGCGATGGTGAAGCAGTCGTGGACCTCGGCGAAGGACAGATCCTTGAGCGTAATCCCGGCTTGCGCCAGCGCGCGCTGCCAAGCGACCGCGCAGCCTTCGAATTTGAGCACATCGCGCTTGGACATCGGCAGGAAATCCTGCACATGCTGGGCGCTCCGGAACACGATCGCCTTCTTGAACTTCAGCGCGGTCTCGACATCGGCGAGCACGATGGCGGCGGCGCCATCGGACACCAGCGAGCAATCGGTGCGCTTGAGCGGCCCGGCCACGATCGGATTTTTCTCGCTCTCGGCGCGGCAGAAGTCATAGCCCAGGTCTTTGCGGATCTGGGCGTAAGGATTGTCGACGCCGTTCTTGTGATTCTTGGCGGCGATGCGGGCGAGCGCATCCGACTGATCGCCCCAGCGCTGGAAATAGAGCGCGGCGATCTTGCCGAATATGCCGGCGAAGCCGCCGTCGATATCGGCTTCTTCGCGCACATAGGAGGCTTTGAGGAGATTGCGCCCGATTTCAGCCGACGGTGTCGTGGTCATCTGCTCGACGCCGACGACGAGCACGATGCGCGCGGCGCCGGCGCCGATTGCTTTTAATCCTTGATGCACAGCCGCGGAGCCCGTGGCGCAGGCATTCTCGACCCGGGTCGCGCGTTTAAAGCGCAGATCGGGCGAGGCTTGCAGCACCAGCGAGGCGGTAAAGTCCTGCGCGGAGAAGCCGGCGTTGAAATGGCCGAGCACGATCTCGTCGACGTCCTTGACGGCAATTGCGGCATCGGCAAGGGCATCGCCCGCGACTCGCACGATAAGGCTCTCGAGGGTTTCGCCGGCGAGCTTGCCAAACGGGCTATGTGTCCATCCTACGATGCAGGCGGTCATCATCTCTCCATTGCCGAATTTTAGTCGCTTTTCCTTGGCTCTTTTCCGTGGCTTAGGACGCTGTACGGCACGCGGCGTTGGAACCGGGCTTGACAATACAGCCATTCGGCTTTGCCTTCGAGCCGGCTTGCGTTACATAGTGATGCATCCACGCTTCGTGAAGCTGACCCCGATCCAGGCCGTCCCGGCCTGAAAAAGCGAATGGACCGCGACAGGTGCAGTTGACCAGCGTGTTTGGACATCGACGACTTAGCTCGATATTGGCGTGCGTGGCGCTAAGTGCGGCCGCGCTGACCGTGATCTTGCCGTTCGCCACGGCGCGGGCGATGTCGTTCATTCTGGTCGACGCCGACAGCGGCAAGGTGCTGCGCGCCGAGAATGCCGCTTATCCGTGGTACCCGGCATCCACGACCAAGCTGATGACGTTGTACATGGCGCTGAGCGCGATGCGCGATGCGCGCGTCACGCCGGACACTTTGTTCACGGTTTCGCCGAACGCCAACGAGCAGGCGCCGACCAAAATGGGCTTCCCGGTCGGTACGCAGGTGACGGTCGACAACGCCATCAAAATGATGATGGTAAAATCAGCAAACGACATGGCGGTCGTGCTGGCCGAAGGCCTCGGCGGCTCGGTCGGCGCGTTCGGGCAACAGATGACCGAGACCGCCCATCGTCTCGGCATGACCGCGTCGAACTTCGTCAATCCCAACGGGCTGCCGGACGATGGGCAGATCGTCTCCGCACGCGATCTGGCGATTCTCGCCCGCACGCTTATTCGGGAATTTCCGCAGTACAGTTCTTATTGGCAGATCCCGGCGATCAAATATGGGCGGCGCATCGTGCGCAACTACAATCCGCTGCTCGGCCGCTATGTCGGCGCCGATGGCATGAAGACCGGATTCATCTGTTCGTCGGGCTTCAACCTGGTGGCAACTGCGACCCGCGATCGCAGACAGCTGATCGCGGTCGTGCTCGGCGCACCGACTTCAGCGTCACGTGCACAGAAGGCGGCGGAGCTCCTGGAAGTCGGCTTTAAGCGAGGTCCGCTCGCCTGGTTGACGCCGACACTTGGCAACGTCAACGCGCTGGTTCCGATCGAAGCATCGCCGCCCGACCTGAAAGACGACATGTGCGGCCCGCATCGCAAACGGCGCGCGCTCGAGCAAGCGATAGAGGAAAGCGACGACGATGCCGACCTCGGCGACAATAGCGACAGCACGCCGCCCGACACAGGTCCGCGGCCGTCCGGCACCGCGCTGCGCGTGCCGGTGCCGAAGAATTTGTTGAGCGAGCCCGGGCCGGTGATTCCCGTCGTGGTTTATACCGGGCCGACCAAGACCGCCGAGCAGATCGCCGCGCTGGCGGCCCTGCCCGGCTATGAAGGCGACGGCAAAAAGACAAACAAACACAAGCCCGGCAGCAAAACGGCCGCGGCCAAACAAACCGACGGCAAGCCGGATTCCAAGAAAGAGACCAAGAAAGACGGCGGCAAAGGCGCGGCCAAGCCCGTCCAGCACAAGCCGTCCCCGGGCAAAACCACCAATCGCACCACTACCGCGCAATAGATTTCCTATCTCTGCCGCCGGTGACCGCCGAACTGAGGCGTTTTCTGCCTCTGCGCCATCGCGATGCGCATGTTAGAAGAGACGGTCTCAGAGGGGGGCGCTCGGGGAATGCACGGCAAGATCACTATTTCCGATTTGCAACGGATGAAACGCGAAGGGCTCAAAAGCGTCGGCGTCGTCGCCTGGGATTATCAGATTGCGCGTATCGCCGACCGCGCCGGATTCGACTTCATCTCGGTCGGCGATTCCGTCGGGGTCAACCTGTGGGGCCGAACCGACGTGCTCGACGTGACGCTCGACGAAATGCTGATCTGCTGCCGCGCGGTGCGACGCGGCGCCGAGCGCACACTCGTGAGCTGCGACATGCCGTATGGGCCGATACAACAGGGCAACGCGGCCGCGCTCACGGCGGCGCGCCGGCTCATGCACGACGGCGGCGCGGACATGATCAAAGTCGACGCCGCCGCGGATTTTCCCGACGTCGTTCGTGCGCTTGCGGAGGCCGGCATTCCGGTCTTCGCGCAATTCGGCCTCACGCCGCAGACCGCAGGCAAATACGGCATTCCCTACAGCGCGCAGAATTCGCCGGGCGCACAAGCGAGCGGCGAAGCGGCGGCAAAGCTCGTCGAAGACGCAAAGCTCCTGGAAGCGGCGGGCGCCTCGCTCCTTGATTTCACCAATTCGGGGCCGATTGCCGGAGCGGCCGTCGTCGCGGCGGTGAAAATCCCAGTGATCGGCGGCTTCGGCGGCGGGCCATGGCTCGACGGCCGTGTCCGGCTTGCCCATACCGCGATCGGCTACGGCGAGGAATGGCTTGATGCAACGACGGAGACTTACGCCAATACCGCCAAGGCGGCGCTCGATGCGTTCAAAGCATTGATCGCCGATGCGCGCGTCGGGCGCCAGATCAAGGGATGATGCATGCCCACGGCAGTCATCGAGGGCATCGCGAGATGAAAATCTAGCGAGGTCCGATTTTTATCGTGCAGCGCGCGCCGACGATCATCAGAAGATTGTTGAAATCGTGCGTGCGGCTCGCGCCGCCGCCGAGCGATCGCGGCGACGGCGGATCTTGCTGCGGCGTGGCAGCCGAACAATCGCGGACTCAGGTGAGTAGTGTCTGAAACTCGCGCGCCAAAGGACAGCTCGCTCATTCCCGCGTAACCCGAAATCCAGTTTTAATAAACATTCAGTCTGGGTCTCCGCTTTCGCGGGGGCCAGCGGATGAGTATCGGTTTGCCAGTTCGTGGCTCAGTATTTCGGATCGCGGTCGAGCAATTCGATCGACACCCCTTCCGGCCCGCGGAGGAAACATATGCGCACACCGGGGCGCACGGTGGTCGGCTCGCGAGTGAATTCAACGCCCTTCTTTTTAAGATCGGCCGCAATTGCATCGATCCCGCTCACCGCCAGGCCGAAATGGTCGAGCCCGCGATAGGGCGTGACCGGCGGCACGTTTACGCCGTCGCCGGGAGCGACTGGGGCGATGAAGATATTGGCGCCGCCGAGTTTGAGATCGATGCGCGGCTTACCTTCCTGCATGGAGCGGATCACTTGCGCGCCAAGCATGGATTCGAACCACTGCGCCATGCCCTCCGGATTGGTGGTGCGCAGATGAATATGGTCCCAAGTGATCCTATCTGTGATTGTGTTGGCCACGGCACGTCCTCCCACAATGGTTTTGTTCGGCGGCCATTGTGGCCGAACAGACCGGGCGGCACAATCACGCTCAAGTTGATCGGGTTTTCGTTACGGGATCAGTTCCGGCCAATCAGTTCCGGCCATGGCACGATCGTCGATTTGACCGTTTTCATCGCCATCGCATCGGCCACCGCGCGGGTAATACCATCCTCTGAGAAGGGATAAAGCGTCTGCATGTCGAGCCAGGGATATTTGTCGCGCGCGCGGTAGAGCATATCGACGCCGAGCGGCAGGTCGTTGCCGGTAAATGCCCAGGAGCCGAGCACGCTGATGTCCTTGGCGCAGAAACGATGCCAAGACGTCATGATCGAGCCGGCGTCGGTAAACTGGCCCATTTCGACATAAGTGCCGCCATCGCGCAAAAACTCGATGCCTTCGGGTCCGGCGCTCGGATGACCGGAACAGTCCATCACCAAGTCGGCGCCGAAGCCGCCGACAATCTCGCGCACTCGCGCGACGCACTGCTCGGGTGTTTTGTATTGCTCGATATCGACTGTCGCTTGCGCACCAAACTTTCGCGCGAGCTGCAACCTCGGCGTTTCCGGCGCGCCGACGCAGATCACCCGGCCGGCGCCCATTTCCTGCGCGGCGGCAATAGCGAGAATGCCGATCGGTCCGGAGCCCTGGATGACGACGGTATCGCCCCATTTGAAGCCGCCGGCCCGCGCCGCGCGATTGAAGGCGCGGATGCAAGAGGTCAAGGGTTCGGCCAAAGCACCGAGCCGCAGCGACATGTCGTCGGGCAATTTGTAAATCTTCGTGCCGGGCAGCATGTCGAGATCGACATAGACATATTCAGCCCAGCCACCCCACAAATGCGGCGGCTTGTCGAAACCGAGATACCGCCCGTAATAGACCGGGGTCAGGCATTTATTGGCGTTCTCCGGATAATGGATGCAGTAATAGCAACGCCCGCACGGCATCAGCGGCGGGATCATCACTTTCGACCCGACCCGCAGCGGCTTGCCCATGAAGTCCTCTTTGAGCGCGCCGCCCAATTCTACGATCAGGCCGCCGAGTTCATGGCCGAGCGTGAACGGCCACGGCAGCTCTTTGGGCCAGTGGCCTTTGAGGATGTGCAGATCGGTGCCGCAGACGCCGCAAGCGCCGATTTGGATCAGCGCAGCGCTGTTTCCAACCTTTGGCCGTTGCACAGCATGGATCACCGGCTTGGCGCCCGGGCCGGCGAAGGTGGAGACGCGGATCTGTTCCATGCGGGCTTGTCTCGATACGGCTTGCCTCGATATCGCGGCGCTAGTCTAGCATTCGCAGCGGCGCGTCCGTCACTTTTTGCAAGGCATCGAGCGTCAGCCCTTCGACCATCTCGCGCACCGTGAAGCCGTCCGGCGTAACGTCGAGCACCGCGAGATTGGTATAGATGCGCTTGACGACACCAAGCGCGGTAAGCGGATAAGTGCAGCGGCGAACCAGCCGGCTTTCGCCGGATTTCGTCTGATGGTCCATCAAGACCCAGACACGCCGCGCGCCGGCCGCGAGATCCATGGCGCCGCCAACGGCGGGCGCGCTGTCATTCTCCGATGTCGACCAATTGGCGAGGTCGCCGTTCTCGGCGACCTGAAAGGCCCCGAGCACACATAGATCGAGATGACCGCCGCGAATAAGTCCGAAACTGTCGGCGTGATGCATATACGATCCGCCGCTGCGCAGCGTCACGTATTGCTTGCCGGCATTGATCAGCCAGCGATTGATCCGGTCCGGCTCGGGCGCCGGCCCCATGCCAAGCACGCCGTTCTCGGAATGGAAGACGACTTCGCGCTCGGCCGGCAGATGATCAGCCACCTGCAACGGCGCGCCGATGCCGAGATTGACAAACCAGCCCTCGGGAATATCGCGGGCGACGCGCGCGGCCATTTCGTTGCGCGTGCGCGGTTGGCATGCGGCAAGAACGTTCATGCTTCGCTCGCTAGGTGACGGTCGGTTCGCCATAGGGTACGTGCAGCACGCGATCGACGTAGATGCCCGGCGTCGCGATCTTCTCCGGATCGAGCGCGCCGAGATCGACAATGTGCTGCGCCTGCGCGATCGTCAACTTCGCCGCCGTCGCCATCACCGGATTGAAATTTCGCGCCGAGGAGCGATAGATCAGGTTGCCCCAGCGATCGGCTTCCCAGGCCTCGACCAGGGCGACGTCGCCGGCCAGCGCTTCTTCCAGGAGATATTTGCGGCCGGCAATCTCGCGCTGTTCCTTGCCGGCGGCTAGCTTGGTGCCGACGCCGGTCGGCGTGAAGAAAGCGGGAATGCCGGCACCGGCGGCGCGCAGCCGCTCCGCCATCGTGCCCTGCGGCACGACTTCGAGCGCAACCTTGCCGGCGCGATAAAGTTCCTCGAATACCACCGAACCGGCCGAGCGCGGATATGAACAAATAATCTTGCGCACCCGGCCGAGCTCAAGAAGCAGCGCCAGGCCAGCGCGCCCGACGCCTGCATTGTTGGATACGACGGTGAGGTCTTTCGCGCCATTCTCGATCAACCCATCGATCAGCACATTAGGCTGACCGATGCTGCCGAAGCCGCCGAGCAAGACGACCGCACCGTCGCGGATGTCCGCCATGGCTTGCTTCATCGATTGCACGATCTTGTTGATCATTGCTGCGAACTATCTCACCACTCGTCCCCGCGAAAGCGGGAACCCAGAAACACCGTTGCCATAATCTGAATTACCCCTGGATTCCCGCTTACGCGGGAATTGAGCAGCAAGCCCTCACCCCACTACGCGTGCGCGCCGGTTCTTCGGCAAAGGCCGGCATGACCTCGCGCGCGAAGCGACGCAAGCTGTCGTGCGCCGCGCTGGCACCGCCATTGAGCAGCACGTAACCGACGCCGAGCCCTCGCAGGTTTTCCACTTTGCACGCGATTTCGTCGGGCGTGCCGTAAAGCGCGCTCTCCTCGCTTGCTTCACGCGTATCGGAGAACGCCATGATGCTGGATTTGTTCTTGGTCCCGTCCGGCGCATTGGACGCGGCGGCGAGCCGACGCTGCGCTTCAAGCCGGCGCTCCAGCGCGACCTCCTTGTCGGCCTGATCCTTGGCGACGTAAAAGGCGCGCGCGACGCCGACATCCATCGGATCATAGGTGCGGCCGCGCGCTTCCACGGCCGCCTTGAAGATGGCAATGCGCTCGGCGACGGATTCGAACGAGGCAAACTGATCGAGCAGGAGGTTGAAGCCACGCTCGGCGACTTGCCGTATCGAATCCGGATTGCCGGCCGCCATCCACATCGGGGGATGCGGCTTCTGCGCGGTCGGCGGCTCGACGATGACATCTGCAAAACGCCAGTACTTGCCGTGATGCGAGAAACGCTGCTTGGACGTCCAGCATTTTAAGATCACGTCGAGTGATTCATTGAACCGCGCGTCGGCCTCTTCCATCGGGACGCAGAAGCCGGCGAATTCGCCATGGCGGTAGCCCTTGCCGACGCCGAAATCGAGCCGGCCACCGGAGAGAAGATCGATTGTCGCGGCTTGCTCGGCGAGCAGCACCGGATTGTGCCACGGCAGCACCAACACTGCGGTGCCGAGCCGCAATGTCCTGGTTTTCGCCGCCACCCAGGTCAGGAGCGCGAGGCTTGCCGAGACCTGGCCGAAGCCGGTGAAATGATGCTCGACGAGAAACGTCGAATGATAGCCGAGCGCCTCGGCTTCCACATTGTAGTCGACGAATTGGCGATAGCCCTGGCCCGAATCGACGTCCGGCCCGCCATGGCGGGCCGTCGCGCTGCCGAACAGACCAAAGCGCATTCGCGATTTTCCCGTATGAATCTTCGTCCTACCGTAGCCCACTGTAGCCCACTGCGGCGGAGAGCTATAGTGCCCGCGCGGGAGGAAATCGCATGATCCGAATCACGGTCGCCGCGGCGACCAGCGCATTGGCCGCGGCTATGCTCTGCGCACAGCCTGCTCCGCTGGTGGCGCAGGATTATCCGTCCCGCCCGATCACCATGATCGTGCCCTACCCCGCCGGCGGCGGTGTCGACCTGATGGGACGGCTCGTCGGGCAGCGGCTTTCACTGGCGCTCGGCCAGCAAGTCGTCATCGAGAACCGCGGCGGCGCCGGCGGCATGATCGGCACCCGCGATGCGGCGCGGGCTGCGCCCGACGGCTATACGCTTGTCATGCTGCTCACCGGTTTGAGCCTCAGCGCGAATACCGGCTATGAGCTCAGAAAAGACTTCGCCCCGATCGGGCTGGTCGCGTCCACCCCGATCATCGTCGATGCGCATCCCTCACTGCCGGCAAAGTCGCTCGCCGACGTGATCGCCTTGGCGAAGAAAGAACCGGGCAAGCTCTCCGCCGGCACGCCACCGGCGCCGACGATCAATTATTTCGCTGCGCAATTATTCAATTTGCTGGCGGGCACGGAAATCACCGTTGTGACCTATAAGGGCACCGGACCGCTGACCACTGATCTCCTCGGTAACCACGTGCCGCTCGGCTACAACACCATCCCGGCCTCGGTCAGCAATATTGCGGCAGGGCAACTGCGCGGGCTGGCGGTAACGTCAAAGGTGCGCTCGGCCGCGCTGCCGGAGGTGCCCACGGCGGCCGAATCCGGCCTGCCCGGTTTCGAGGCGGTGCAATATTATGGGCTCGCCGCTCCGGCCGGCACGCCGCGCGCGATCATCGAACGGCTGAACAAGGAATTACAGACAATACTGAACAGCGATGAGATGAAACAACGCCTGATCGCTGATGGCAGTGATCCGGCGCCAAGCACGCCGGAGGAATACGCCGCCAACATCGACCGCGAAGAGAGCAAGTGGGCGGCTCTGGTCCAGCAACTTGGGCTCAAGCTCGAGTGACGGCATTTTCCTCGTAACGAAAATACCGAAGGCACCGTGAATAAGGATTCCGCGTTCGCGCCGCGCGCGCCCCGGAATAACGAAAGGGATCACAGTCATGGAATTGAGCTTGAAAGGAAAAATCGCGCTGGTGACCGGATCAAGCCGCGGCATCGGCCGTGGCGTCGCGCTCGCACTCGCGGGCGAGGGCGCTGATGTCATGCTCACCGGGCGCGATCGCGCCGCGCTCGACGAGACCGCCGCAAGCATCGCCAAGAGCGGTGGCCGCGCCCGCACCGCGCTCATCGACCTGCGCGAGAAGGACGCCCCCGCAAAACTGATCGAACAAATCAAGCGCGAGTTCGACGCGCTCGACATTCTCGTCAACAATGCCGGCGCCACCAAGCGCGGCGATTTCCTGGCTCTGACCGACGCCGATTGGGAAGACGGCTATGCGCTGAAGTTCTTCGCGCATGTGCGGCTCGCTCGCGCCGCCTGGCCGCTGTTGCAGGCACGCCGCGGCGCGCTCATTTCGATCGGCGGCACCGGCGGCCGCAAGCCAACCTCCGAATTCACCATCGGCAGCTCGGTCAATGCCGCGGTTGCCGCCTTCACCAAATGCCTTGCCGATCGCGGCAAGCGCGACGGGGTACGCGTGAATTGCATCCATCCGAGCATCGTCGAGACCGACCGGACTCGGCGGCGCATCAAGGCCGAGATCGAGCGCACCGGCGCGCCGGAGGAAAAAATCCGCGAACAATTGCTGCGCGAATTCAACAATCCGATTCGCATCGGCAACGTCGAAGATGTCGGCAATCTCGTCGCCTTCCTGGTCTCCTCGCGCGCGAGCTGGCTGCATGGCGCGACGATCGACCTCGATGGCGGCGAGATTCCGGTGCTGTGAAAATTCCCGTTGCGCGGCAGATGTGCCCGCTCCAAGGCTTGTTATACTTTACCGGCGATCCTTGGCCCTGGAGTGGCCCCATGAGAGGCGCATAAGGCGCGTGAGGCGGATGAGGCGACGAGATTTCATGGCGCTTGCCGGAAGTGTTGCCGCTGCGCGGCCGCTTGCCGCGCGCGCGCAGCAGCAACGCGATCGGGTTCGCCGCGTCAGCGTGCTGATCCCATTTCGTGAAGATGCGGAAACGCTGGTTCTCGTAGCCGCTTTCAAGCAACGTTTCGAGGAACTCGGCTGGACCGAGGGTCACAACGTTCAGCTTGACTATCGTTATACGGATGGAAATTCAGAACGCACCCGCAGTGCGAGCGCGGAACTGCTCGCGCTGGCCCCCGACGCGATCCTCGCCTATGCCAATCCTGCGGTGGCGTCTCTGATGCCGCTGACACACACCATCCCGATCGTTTTCACGCAAGCATCCGATCCGGTCGGCAGCGGTTTCGTTTCAAATTTAGCCCATCCAGGTGGAAACATTACCGGCTTTCACAGTTTCGAACCTGCGATTGCCGCGAAATGGATGGATGTGCTCAAGCAACTTGCGCCCTGGGTTCGAAGAGTTGCGGTTCTCCACGATCCTGGCATAGCCGCCAATACTGCCTTCGTCCGCACAGCCGAATCTGTTGCAGGAACTTTTGGGGTGACGATTACGGCCGCCGGCGTACACAACGCAGAAGAGATCGAGCGTACGCTAATCGAGCTTGCGAAAGAGCCGGATGGCGGCCTGATCGTGGCGCCGGCGCCGCCTACCTTCGGCAATCGTCAGATGATCGCGGATATGGCAATGCAATCGCATCTGCCGGCGGTTTATTCCTACCGCTTCTTCGTCACGAGCGGCGGTTTGGCCTCATACAGTATTGATGGAAGGGATTTGTGGCGCGAGGCTGCATCTTACATCGACCGTATTTTACGCGGCGAAAAGCCCGGCGATCTGCCGGTACAATTGCCGACCAAATACTATCTCGTGATCAATCTGAAAGCTGCTAAGGCGTCGGGATTCCAAATCTCCGAGAAGCTCCTTGTTAACGCCGATGAGGTGATCGAATAATTTTTTGCCGTGGCGCCGAGTCTGGCACAGCGCCGCCCTTGGGCAATTTCCGGTTTCCCGGAACCGCAAACGGATGAACATCCTTCTCACCCCGGCACGCATCGGACCGGTCGAGATTAAAAACCGCATCGTCATGCCGCCGATGACCACGCGCACGGCGGACGACGACGGCTTCGTTACCGATGACTGCGTCGCCTACTACATGGCGCGGGTGCGCGGCGGCACCGGCCTGATCACCGTGGAGATGGCCTCGCCGGAAAAAGCGGGGCGGCATCGCCGTCGCGAAGTTGGAATCTATGACGACCGCTTCATTCCGGGTTTGCGGCGCCTCGTCGATGCCATCCACGCCGGAGGCGCCAAGGCCTCGATCCAGCTGGGTCATGCCGGTGGCCACACCCGCATCGATATTTGCGGCGAGACGCCGATTGCGCCCTCGGCAATTCCGCATCCGGTCTACGAGAGCACCTTCGAAACCATCGTGCCGGAGGAAATGAGCAAGAGGCGGATCGCAGAGACCACCGCGGCCTTTGTCGCGGCGGCGAAGCGCGCCCAGGCGGCAGGATTCGATTGCGTCGAAATCCATGCCGCGCACGGTTATTTGATCTCGCAATTTCACGCGCCGTTCGAGAACCACCGCACCGACGAGTATGGCGGCAGCCTCGAAAACCGCGCGCGTTTCGGCCTGGACGTGCTGCGCGCGGTCAAGAACGCGGTGCCGGAAACGGCCGTCGCGTATCGCCTCTCGGTGGAGGATTACTTTCCCGGCGGACTGCCTTACAGCGAAGGCCGGCAGATCGCGCTCTGGGCGGCGGCCGCCGGCGCCGACGCGCTGCACATTAGCGCCGGACATTATCGCTCGCTGCCTTCGGCGCAGGTGGTGTTGCCGCCGATGAGTTTCCCGGAAGCGACTTTTCTCGATTACGCCGCCGACGTGAAGAAGCGCGTCAGCGTCCCGGTTATCGCGGTCGGCCGTCTCGGCGATCCGGCTACTGCGGAACGCGCGGTGAGCGGGGGCAAGGCAGATTTCATCGCACTCGGCCGCACGCTCATTGCCGATCCGCAATGGGTCGAGAAAGTGCGCCGCGGCGAGCCGGTCCGGCCCTGCCTCGCCTGCAACACCTGCATCAATGAAATGCGCGGTGGCGCGCGGATCGGCTGCGTCGTCAATGGCGCGGCCGGAAGAGAGACCGTGTTCGAGGCGTCGCAAATTTCGCGCGGCGAGCGCATTGCGGTGATCGGGGCCGGTCCGGCCGGATTAACTTATGCGTCGCTCGTCGCCGACGGCAACAGCGTGACCGTGTTCGATAAAGCAGAAGCACCCGGCGGAGCGTTTCGGCTGGCCGCGCAAGCGCCGCTGTTTCAGGAGGTCGAAGCGGACGCGCGGAACTTCGCGCACTATGTGGCCAACATGACGGCGGCCTGCGAAGCCAAAGGCGTCAAGTTCCGCTGGCGGACCGACGCGACCGCGTCCGGTTTGCTCGCGGCATTCGACCGCATCGTCATTGCCAGCGGCGCCGAATATCGCTTCGGCCTCGGCACGTTCATCAACTGGCTCCTCGCAGCGGGATTTGGCCGAGCGCCGGGGCTGCGGCGACTATTCGCAGCACCGAGATTGCGGCATTGGTTTTATTACCAAGCGCGCCGCGGTACGGCGGAGCGGTTCCGCCATTTGGCGCGACGGGGACAGAATGTCGTCGTGATCGGCGACGCCGCCCGCGCCGGCAAGAGCAAGGAGGCAATTGGCAGCGCATTCGAAGCAGCGTTGCTGGCGCGCGGCACGAAGGATAATCTTTAAGGCATAGACAACGTCACCAATAAGAATCGGTCACGGACAAAAAATCGGGAGGAAAGTCATGGCCAGGCAATTGCATCGTGTGAAGATCGCGCCCAAGGGCATGGGGCTGAATGATTTTGTGGCGATACAGGAGGGCTTCTTCGCGGCTGAAGGTCTTGACGTCGAGTTCGACTGGAAGACGTTCCGCGGCACGCAGTCAAGCTGGAAAGGCCTCGACTACCTCCAGCGCCCACAGGACCGGCCCTATACGCAAGACAAGGCCGAAGTGATCCAGGGCGCCTGTGTATGGGGCAGCATCTGCAATGCCAGCGCCGGCATGGGCCGCTTCGTCGCCGACGCTTATGGCGTCTCGCCCTGGGCGATCTTCGTCCGGCCCGATTCATCCATTCGCAAGCCGGAAGATCTCAAAGACGTGCCAATCTCGGTCGGCATGCGCGCCGGCAGCCACTTCAACGTCCCCTATCGCCTGGAGAAATATCTGCCGCTTGCCAATATCAAGACCGTCAATACCGGCGGCTTTGGCGCGCGATTGACAGCGTTGCTCGACGGCGAGGCAGAGGCGGCGAGCCTGTTGCCGCCGCAGATCGCCATGGCCGAGCAACTCGGTTTGCGCCAGATCATCGCCGATACGTTCCATACCCTGTGGTGGGTGCCGGAAGGCACGCCAACCGAGGTCGTGACCGGCTATCTGCGCGCGCTCGATCGCGCCGAGAAAGTGCTCGAAGCCAATCTCGAAAAATATCTGCCGCTATGGAAGCTCGCCGTTCCGGCGGAATTCGAAACGACACACCCGTGGGATTTCAGCCGGTTCGGCCGTGGCGAGCGTTTCGTTTACAAGGCCATCCCGCGCGCCGAATTCGATGAGGTCATGGATCAAGTCAAACGCTGGGGCCTCGACCAGTATCTCAAGGACAAAAGCTTCGAGAATTTGGCGGCGAGACTGACCTAGAGCGCTCGATCACAATCCGCTCATTCCCGCGGAAGCGGGAATCGAGGTTTTCTGAAAATTTCAAGCTGGGTCCCACTTTCGCGGAGACGAGCGGGGACCATGTCGCCCGGCAGCTAGCCTCGCCCGGTCGCCTCGCGCGCTTTCTCGAGATTGCCGTAGCTGCGCACCGGCGCGCACATCAGGAAGCGATAGCCTTCCTTGACGACGCGCTCCACATTGTGCGTTTCGACATGCGGATGGCCGACGACGACATTGGCCTCCTTGCACGTATTGACGATCTGCGCCATCGCCTCGAGCACGACCTTGTGCTCGTATTGCCGCGGATAGCCGAGCTCTTGCGAAAGATCGCCCTCGCCGATCAGGATCGCGCCGATGCCCGGCACGTTTTTCAGGATGTCCTTCAGATTGCTGATGCCTTCGGTGTCCTCGATCATCAGAATGACGAAGATCTCGCCCTTGGGATTGAGCGGCCACACGTCGGCGCGCTCGTAATATTCCTGCTGGGTCAATCCCCAATAGCGAACCGCCTGCGTCGGCCCATCGCCGCGAATACCGGCGGGTTCATAAAGCGGCTTGTCCTTCAGGCGCGGATAGCGGCACGCCGCCACCGCATTGTAGGCCTGGTCGACGGTGCTGATATGCGGCCAGATAATTCCATAAGCGCCGAGATCGAGCACCTGCTTGGCGTGGAATTGCGCTTTCTCCCCGCCGTTCGGTGGAATTCGCGCAAACGGCGCGACCGCCGGAGCAAGCGATCCCGCTTGCGCGATCTGGCGCCTGTTGAGCATGTATTGCAGGCAGTCGCGGAAAGCGCGGATATCGTAGGCATTGTGCTCCATCTCGTAAACCACGGCGTCGTATTTCGCGGTGGCGAGCGCGATTGCCGCTTCGACGTCGGCCGGCGTGAAAGTCGTCAACGCATGCCGGCCCTTTTCCAGCGCGCCGACCACGCCATTGAGCCGCGGAAGTTCAGCCATTCCTTTCCTCCTTCGATGGCGGGCGCATCCTAGAGCATGATCCGAAAAAGTGGAAACGAGGCAAACGCCGAATGTCAGAGATCAAATGTCTAACCTCTAATCTGCGATCTCCGTCAGGTGCGTTTGACAATCGCGCCGTGGGGCCTAGCATTTAGCCGCCCTATCAAATTTCCAACCCGGATGGCGCCGTCTCATGATTATCGATTGCCACGGCCACTACACCACCGAACCTAAGGATCTGCATCGTTTCCGCAAGGAACAGACGGCGGCCGTGGCCTCCGGCGACAAGACTGCGATGCCGCCGCGCGCCGCACTAAAGATGTCGGACGATGAGATCCACGACAGCATCGAGCAGAACCAGCTCAAGTTGCAGCGTGAGCGCGGCACCGATCTGACGATCTTCTCGCCGAGGGCCTCCGGCATGGGCCATCACGTCGGCGACGAGAGCGTAAGCTTGGAATGGTCGCAGATCTGCAACGACCTGATCGGCCGCGTCGTCTCGTTGTTCCCGCAGAATTTCATCGGGGTGTGCCAGTTGCCGCAGTCGCCCGGCGTGCCGCCGAAGAACGCGATCGGCGAACTGGAACGCTGCGTGAAAATGGGATTCATCGGCTGCAACCTCAATCCCGATCCGTCCGGCGGTTATTTCAACGCGCCGCCATTGACCGACAAATGGTGGTACCCGTTCTACGAGAAAATGGTCGAGCTCGATGTGCCAGCCATGATTCACGTGTCCGGCTGCTGCAATCCGGCAATGCACACGACCGGCTCATATTATCTGAATGCCGACACGATGGCTTTCATGCAGCTCATCCTGTCCGATCTGTTCAAGGATTTCCCAACCCTGAAACTGATCATTCCGCATGGTGGCGGCGCAGTGCCGTTTCACTGGGGCCGCTTCCGTGGCATCGCGCTCAATAATGGCCGGCCAGAACTCGCCGAGATCATCAAGAACAACATCTTCTTCGATACCTGCGTCTATCATCAGCCTGGCATCAATCTCCTGACCGAGGTAGTGCCGGCGGACAATATTCTGTTTGCTTCCGAAATGGTCGGTGCGGTCAAAGGCGTCGATCCGAAATCGGGACACTATTTCGACGACACCAAGCGCTACATCGACAAGGCGCCGCTGCTCAACGACACCGCGCGGCGAAAAATATTCGAAGGCAACGCCCACAAAGTGTTCAGCCGGCTTGAGGCAAAAGCGCCGGCGGCGGCGTAGGATTTATTCGCTTTGGCGAATTTTAAGACACAAATTCAAACCAAACGCCGCGGCGAAACCCACCACATTCGCATCGGCGAGCGCGAGGTAGAGACCCGCGGCCTGCGGGAGAATTTCTGGACGGACCTCTACCACCGCTCGATGACCGTTCAATGGCCAGTCTTCTTCGGTACGGCGGCGGCGATATTCTTCATCCTCAATTCCGTCTTCGCATTTCTGTATTGGCTCGGCGACAAGCCAATCGCTAATGTCCGCGACAATGGTCCGCTCGACTATTTCTTTTTTTCAGTCGAGACGCTGGCCACCGTCGGCTATGGCGATATGCACCCGCAGAGCAATTACGGCCATGTCATCGCCACGGTCGAAATCGCCGTCGGCATGTCGTTGCTCGCGGTGATGACCGGACTAATCTTCGCGCGCTTCTCGCGCCCGCGCGCGCGCTTTATTTTTGCCGCCTATCCCGTCGTTGCCACGCACCAGGGCCAGCCGACGCTGATGATCCGGATGGCCAATGCGCGCCACAACACGATTTCGCAGGCGACCGCCCGGCTGTGGCTCTTTCGTGTGGAAACGACCCTCGAGGGCGAGAGAATCCGCCGCTTCCACGAGCTGCTGCTCGACCGCCGCGACCATCCGATGTTCGTGCTGACCTGGACGATCTTTCATACGATCGATGAGACCAGCCCGCTCTATCGCATGACACCGGCCGATCTCGATGCCGTCGACGGGGCGCTGACGGTCAGCGTCAGCGGCATCGATGACAGCTCGGCCCAGCACCTTCATGCGCGCCGGCTTTATTCAGGCGCGGATATCCGATGGAACCACCGCTATCGCGATATCACGACCGCATCGAAAGAGGGTCGGCTGGTGATCGACTACAAAATGTTCGATGAAGTGGTGCCCGAATAGCGGCCGATCAGCTCGCCTTACGCGCCAAGGATTGCACCGTGCGGGCTCTCCAGCTCGCCAGCGCCTTGGCGAAGGCGTTCGGCCGGGTTTTTTCGTAATCGAGCGCGATCACGTGCTCCACCGACGCAGCAGGCTTCTGCCGCTGGCGCGCGGCACCGTTACGCAATCGGCACGACTTGGTGCGCCGGATTCTCTTGACATAATCGAGCGCGATCGGGCCGACATGGGTGAGAAAGACCTTTTCGTGCGGGCGGTTAAGCATGGCGATCGCCTGCTGCAACGGCAGCCATTTAACGGCCTTGACGTCATCCATCAGCTCACGGGACGGCGAGCCGTTCGCGCGCATGAGCCAGAACTGCACGATCTTGATCTTGCCCTCGGCGGCATAACACATCGAGCCGAGGAACTCGTGAACTGAGACTCGGTATCCGGTCTCTTCCAGCACTTCGCGCTTGGCTGCATCGCGCGGGTGCTCCCGCGGCATGAGCTTGCCTTTGGGCAGGACCCAGGCCTTCTCCCTGCGCAAGCGCACGATGGCGATGCGCGGTCGCGTCTTTCCGCGTAGGACGATGCCCCCAGCTGCCAGAATCGGCGCGTGGCCCTTCGCCGAATCAGTCATGTAAAACCTATGCCGGATAGCCCTGCAAAGGGCAAGCCGGATTTCCCTCACTGCACAGTAGGAAACGATTCTACGACACGCTGATGACGATCTTCCCGAAGTGACGATTGGCGCGCATGAGCGCCAAGGCGTCGGCGATATCGGCAAGCTTGTAGGTCTTATGAATCGGCAGCGACAGCTTGCCCGCTTCGATCGCCGGCCACAGGTCGGCGCGCATCGCCCGATTGATTTCGCGCACCTCTTCGGCGCTACGGGTGCGGAACGTCACGCCGATATAGTCGATGCGTTTGAGGGCATGTTTGTCAAAATCGAACTCCCCCTTCATGCCGCCGAGCCGGCCGACATTGACGATGCGGCCGAGGATATTGGCGGCCTCCAGATTCTGGTTGGCGACCGGCCCGGAAACGAGATCGACGATGAGATCGACGCCCTTGCCGCCCGTGGCCGCCTTGGCGCGTTCCGGCCAGCCCGGGTCCGTGGTATCGAGCGCAAGATCGCAGCCGAATTCATGGAGTCGCGCCCGGCGCTCGGGATTGGTCGACGTGCCGATCACGAGCGATGCGCCCATGAACTTGCCAATCTGCATGCCCAAGAGCCCGACGCCGGCACTCGCGCCCTGCATCAGCATGGTCTCGCCGCGCTTGAGACGGCCGGCGGTAACGACCGCGTTGTGCATGGTCTGTAAGGCGACCGGGAAACACCCGGCCTGCTCGTAACTCATATTGTTTCCCGGAATGCGATGGGCCCGGCCAGCATCGGTGGTGACGTATTCGGCAAAGCCGCCGGGAGCGGAGGCCATGACGCGGTCGCCGGCCTTGACATCACGCACCTCGCTGCCGACCGCCTCGACCTCGCCTGAGCATTCCAGCCCAATCCGTGCCCCGAGGCCGCCAACGCTGCCATGCTGATGGCCCGACGCCACAAGGAGATCGGCGCGATTGAGGCTCGACGCCCTTACCCGGATAAGAACCTCGTTGGGCTTTGGCTCAGGCTTTGGCAGGTCGCGGATTTCAGCTCCTTTTTCACCCAGAACGGCCGCGCGCATGATTAATCCTCCGGTCGTACCTATATTCCATGGTGTGGTATCGTTGATGCCGTGCCTGGGTTCAACTGGCTTAAGGCAAGGCGCTGCGCGAGAACCGTTCGTCTATGAACCACCTGTTCCGTCCGCAAAAGATCGGCGCCTCGGCCTGCCCCCATGACTGCCCATCGACCTGTGCGCTTGAAGTCGAGGTTCTCGACTCGCACACGATCGGCCGCGTTCACGGCGCGCCCGACAATGCCTATACCGCGGGTGTCGTCTGCGCCAAGGTCGCTCGCTATGCCGAGCGCGTACATCATCCCGATCGACTGAAACAACCGATGCGCCGCACCGGCGCCAAGGGCAGCGGCAAATTTGCGCCGCTGTCCTGGGACGACGCACTCGACCTAGTCGCCGAAGGGTTCACCCGCGCCGAGCAGAAACACGGTTCCGAAGCGGTCTGGCCGTATCTTTACGCCGGCACGATGGGCTACGTGATGCGCGACGGCATCCATCGCCTGCGCCACGCCAAGAAATATTCCGGCTTCTTTTCGACGATCTGCGTCAACCCGGCCTTTACCGGCTTTACCGCCGGCACGGGGAAGCTTGCTGGCGCCGATCCGCGCGAAATGGCCAAATCCGATCTGGTCGTGATCTGGGGGACCAATGCGGCGAACACCCAGATCAATGTGATGACGCATGCCACGCGCGCGCGGAAAGAGCGCGGCGCCAAGATCGCGGTGGTCGACGTCTACATGAATACCACCATGAAACAGGCCGACCTGCCGGTCTTGATCCGGCCCGGCACCGACGGTGCGCTCGCCTGCGCGGTGATGCATTGCCTATTCCGCGACCAGAAAGCGGATTGGGATTATCTCGAACGCTATACTGACGCGCCGCGCGAACTTGCCAAGCATCTACGCACGCGTGACCCGCAATGGGCGGCCGCGATCACCGGTTGCCCGATCGAGACGATCGAGGCCTTTGCGCGGCTGATCGGCGAGAGAAAACGCACTTTCTTGCGGCTCGGTTACGGTTTCTCTCGCTCACGCAATGGGGCAGCGAACATGCACGCGGCGAGCTGCATCGCCGCGGTCACCGGCGCCTGGAAGTTCGAAGGCGGCGGCGCCTTCCATAACAATGGCGGCGTGTTCCATTTGAACAACAGCGTGATCGAAGGCAGCGGTCTGCGCGATCCCGCAATTCGCATGCTCGATCAGTCGCGAATCGGCGCCATCCTGACTGGCAACAAGGAGGCGCTATTGGGCGGGCCGCCGGTCACCGCGATGCTCATTCAGAATACCAATCCCGTCGCCGTCGCGCCGGACCAGAACACGGTGAAGCGCGGTTTTGCCCGCAACGATCTGTTTGTCTGCGTGCACGAGCAGTTCATGACCGATACCGCGAAGATGGCGGATGTAGTGTTGCCGGCGACGATGTTCGTCGAGCACGACGATTTCTACACCGCCGGCGGCAGCCAATACATTTTGCTCGGCCCCAAATTGATCGAGCCGGCGGGCGAGTGCCGCAACAATCATGACGTGATCTGCGCGCTGGCGAAGCGGCTCGGCGCGAAGCATCCCGGCTTTGACATGTCGCCGCGCGAATTGATCGATGTGAGCTTGCGCCAATCCGGCTGGGGCACGCTCGCCGAACTCGAAGCCAAGCGCTGGATCGACTGCCAGCCGGATTTCGCCACCGCGCATTATCTCAACGGTTTCGCCTATCCGGACGGCAAATTCCGCTTCAAACCGGACTGGCCGACCGTGCCGTTCCGGCGCTGGCATCGGAACACGATCACGACGCCCATGCCGGAACTGCCCGACCATTGGGAAGTGATCGAGGAAGCCGATGGCGCGCACCCATTCCGCCTGGCGACCTCGCCAGCGCGCGGCTTTCTCAATTCGAGCTTCACCGAGACACGAACCTCATTGGCGGCGGAAGGGCGGCCTGAAGTGATGGTTCATCCGCAGGACGCGAGCGCCTGCGGCATTGCCGATGGCGATGAAGTCGTGCTCGGCAATGCGCGCGGCGCAGTGCAGCTGCATGCAAAAATTTTCGCGGGCGTTCGCCGCGGCGTCTTGATCGCCGAATCGCTATGGCCCAATTCGGCCTACGCCGACGGCTGCGGCATCAACAGCTTGACCGGCGCCGATTCCATCGCCCCGTTCGGCGGCGCGGCCTTCCACGACAACAAGATCTGGCTGCGGAAGGCTTGAGCTCCTTCCGCTTACGCTATCGCTCCGCAGGGGAGGAAAACTGCCGAAACGGCACCGCGTCGGCCGCCACAATCTCCTTGCCGATCGGCCATAGCGCAATTCCGGCAAGCTTCAGATGCGCCCACGCGAATGGAATGCCGATGATAGTGACGGCAAGCACGATCGCAGTGAGAACGTGCCCGAGCGCCAGCCACCAGCCGGCAAGCACGAGCCAGATGATGTTGCCAAGGAGCCCGAACGGCCCGGTGCCGAGATCGTGCCGGCCGGAATACTCAGCGCGTGAAACCGCCCTCCGGCCGAAAGGCAAGAGCGTGTAGGACGCAATATTGAATGCGGCGCGCGCCCACGGCAGGCCGATAATCGTGATCGCCATGATCACGGCGGCGATAACCCAGCCGAGCGCCATCCATAAGCCGCCGAAGAGTATCCACAACAGATTGAGCAGGAAGGCGATTGGCGACATGGCTGTTATTTAGACAGGCTTCGACCGATCGCAATCGCGAAAACCTCAAATAGCAGGATTCTGTTTGCGCAATGGCGGAACCGTTGGAGGCCCCTACTCGACCTTAATATTGGCTTCTTTGATGATCGGGCCCTCACAAGGCCGCGTCGGCGACATTCATTGCCGTAAGCTCCTGCGGGGTAGAGCCTTGCGGCAAGACGCCAAGCACCTTGAACTTTCCCTTGATCGCCGGATCGCGCAACATCGCCGCCATATCCGCATTGATTTTGGCGATGATGTCCGTGGGGGTCTTCGCCGGTACGTAGATCGCGTACCAAGACGACACGTCATACCCGGGCACGCCCGCCTCGGCGACGGTCGGCATTTCCGGCAGGTCCGGAAAGCGCTTGGCGCTGATGTTGGGATAGGCGCCGACCAAAGAAACCGGCGCGAAATCGGTCTAGACAAGTCCGCACCGCCGCCGGGAGGAAAGCCGACAAACAGACGCACGACGCGCGAGGGACAAGCGTCGGCAAGGACCGAATGCCGCGCCAGTGCCCAATTGCAATATTCCGCGGCGGGAAATTTTATGACAAAAGCTCCATTCGTAAAACACAATACGTTAGGGTTTGAACGCCAATCTTTTCCAAAGGCAACCTGGGTTACAAGTCAACCTAGATTACAAATACTGTTCGATCGGATCGTCGCCGACCGTTACGTAAATCAGTGCGCCGTCCGCAAGCCGCGTGACGAGCTGATTGTTCTCCACCGGGTCGACGGTGATGCAGCCGTTGCTCCTTCCGAGCATGCCGTTATTTTTGGCGCGGAAGCCGGCGGTAGTGTACCAGTTCCGGTGGAGGATCCACTTAAAGGGCGGAGTGTGATTGATGTAGCTGTTGTAGGAGGCGACGCCCTCAAGCTCCACAACAACCATGTTTCGATAAACGGTCCCGTCATAGCGGTCCACAATCGTCTTGTAGCGATCCATCACCTCTGAATGCGCGGTCTTAAGCGGGCCGAGCGGCACCATATCCAGGTCTTTTTGGAAACCTTTGAATTTGGTCGCCTTTGCGTTCGGTCCATTGGTTCTTCCATGTGCCGCATAGTGGGCGATGGCCTCACCCGATTTGAAATCCAAGACGAAGAATCTTTTCGTCGCCGAAGGCTGGGAAATGTCGAATACCGCGAGCGCGTCTTTTTTCGAAAAGAGCGGCTGACGCGAGATCGCGATGGCGCGCTCGACCGCCGCCATCGGCGCGCCGAGAGCCATGGCCTGCGGTAAAAGCAAATCGAGTTTGCCGGCGGCGGCGTCAGGCGTCTTGGCGGCTGGTTGTCGGGCCGACTTTGCTGCAGATTGCGCCCGCGCCGCAATTGTTGCCGCGGTCAGCGCAGCGCCACCGAAAAGCGTGACGAACCGCCGTCGCGTTGTTTGATCGAATGGCACGTGGTGTACCCCCCGACCCGGGATCGGCACACAAGATAGTGGCATTCCCAAGTCCGGTCAGCGTGATTGACGCTTTGCGCGTTGCACGATTTGACGACTCTTGACATTGCGCTGCCCGCTCGCCAAATAACGATTGTCGGGCCACATGCAGTCGCCCGGCTGACCCAAGGCATATCGCCCAAGCACTGCAACTCGCTCGCTCGCCGGGCTGGGGACTTTTGGCGATATGTCTAATCTCCACAAGCCTTTCGTCTGGTGGCGGCATCGCAATCCGGGCATTCGACAACCGCCCGGTGAGCTGTCGTGTGCAGCCAAGCGTTGTCTCACTCCCAAAGGAGCTGAGAAATGTCTTGTGATATCTCGACTTACTGCACTGCCATTGTTGAATTCGCCGCGCATTCAGACCTCGCCGTAGAGCTGGGGGATCACCCGGCAGCGAGGGAAGCGGACGATGAGCGCGATAAATCTCTGAAATGGTGCCGGTCAGGGCCCAGATCAGAACCCGTCGCCGATGAATCCAAATCGAAAAGACAGCGGCATCGATCCCGATCATGCACCATTGCGGATAGTACGCACATCGACCCGCAATATGTCTGGGGCGACGAGGGGCCGGTCAATGATTGAGGAGATTCCGAGCACGGCTGTCCGGAAAAAGCATGAGGAAGCTCAGACCGGAAATATTCCGGTCTGAGCTATTG
>Ga0209465_10000139_pt1 | contig 33933 bp, 36 predicted proteins | sample PanSoiPlot1MoBio_FD_188321 | JGI IMG/M metagenome (GOLD analysis project Ga0209465, IMG submission 188321) | Tropical forest soil microbial communities from Panama analyzed to predict greenhouse gas emissions - Panama Soil Plot 1 MoBio (SPAdes)... | ecosystem: Environmental > Terrestrial > Soil...
CTGCAGGCCTTTGCGTAACAGCAGCGCGATCTCAGCCGCCTCGTCACGGGCTACCGGCAGAATGACCGGCTCTCCCCCGGCTTGATGCACCTGCGCGGCCAACGAAAAGCTGTTGGAATTACGGATTTCATTGCGACCAGGCGGCAAGTTAATATCGACCAGTTCATCGCCAGTGGCCAGCACCGCAACGAGCGGCCTGCGATGAACGGCGAGTTCAGGGCGACCAAGGGCAGCTGCCACAGCAACCACCACATGATTGATGCGCGTCCCTTTAGGCACCATGACATCGCTTCTTCGTGCCTCAGCACCTGCGGCAACAACATTCTCTCCGGCCTGTACCGGACGTTTCACAGTAACAACTTCTTCAGCTACCTCGGTGTGTTCCACCATGACGACGGCATCCGCACCAGCAGGTACCGGCGCACCAGTCATGATCTCGACTGCCTGCCCGGAGAGCAGAGTTATCTCATCCTCTTCCGGTGCGCTACCGGCTTTGATCATGCCGATGCACCGTAACTTTGCCGGAACTGCCTGCACGTCGGCAGCGCATACCGCGTAGCCGTCACGGGTTGCTCGCGGGAAGGGCGGGAAATCTCGGTCGGCGCGAAGATCTTCTGCTAGCGCAAGACCCACGGCATCGAGCATGTTGACGAACTCAGGAGATGTCGCCGCTAGCCTGGACGCGTGCTGCTCAACCAAATGGCGAGCTTCGGCAAACGATAGCAGCGGCGATTTTGCAGGGTCGTTCATGGGATCTGCGTAGGGAAATTCTATCGGCCAGGAGCGGTTTTCGCGATTGGCTTGGCATAATCAAAAGGCGGCCCAGGGGCCGCCCTCAATTGGTTCAAGCCAAAACCTTAGGGCTTCTTTTTCGCCGGAGCCTTCTGCTTACCGTAAGTGGTCTCGACCGATGAGCCCAGCATTGCAATCGTGTCTTTTGCGGTTTGCGCATTTGCTCCATCGGGCTTGAGCTCCAGATACTTCTGGAACGCCTCGACTGTGCCCGGAGCAGGCGAGTATTTGCCATCTTTTCCAAGCGTGGCTTTGTTCAGCAATGCCATTCCTTTGTAGTAATAGGCGTCAGCGCGATTCGGGTCGAGCTGGATGGATTTGTCGAATGCGGTAACTGCGTCGTCTGTTTTGTTGGCGTTGTAATTCACGACGCCGATATTGAAGTACGCGGTTGCGGCGCCCGACGGATCCATTTGCGCCACTTGAGTGTATTCAGCAACAGCCTTGTCCACTTGACCAGATTTGTTATAGGCATTCGCCAAAGCGTTGTGGTACAGAGCGCTGTCTCCCTTGATCGCAATCGCTTTCTGATAGGCCTCAACCGCCTCCGTATATTTCTTCGCGCCGGTATAGGCTTCACCCAGATAGGCCCAGAGCAAGTCCTTGGAAGGATCGCTGCTGGTAACCTCCTGCATGACGGTAATCGCCTGGTCGTAGTTGCCGGCCTTTTCCAGATCACGGACCTCTGCCAACTTGGCGTTCAGTCCTTTGATCTTCTCGTTCTGTTTCACGACCTCTTGCTGCTTCTTGATTTGCTCCTCCGACGGACCACCTTTGCCGGCAAGATCTTTCTTTAGATCAAAATTCACTTCCCTCTGTTCGCCCATCGCGAGCGGAACCTTGTTGAAGCCATCAACCGCAACGCCATTGCGCGTCAGAACGACATCATAGGTTCCCGGGCTCAAACCGATGGTGACATACTCGCCGTTCTTGTTGGTGTTGACGGTTATCTTACGTTGTGTGTCGATATTCGTGATCTCGACTGTTCCGTCAGTGATGAACTTACCTTCCGTGTCCCTGGCGACACCTTTGATGCCCGTAATCTGTGCCATTGCGGGCAATGCGCTCACCGCTGCGAGCAGCGCCAGCATTAACAATCCCTGGGTCAATCTCTTCATACTAGCCTCCTGCGCGTAGCGCCATTCGGGCAAATCGGCCCGCGCGCCAGCAAATACCATCTCATCAAAACGAAATTGAATTCTCGAGGACCACTTACGCTTCGCTTAGCGAAAGATAAGGAATCGGGTCGCGAGCGCCCGCCGCCGTAAAAGCCTTCCTGCGCAGCACACAACTATCGCATGTGCCGCAGGCTCGGTCCTCCCGGCTATAGCATGACCACGTTAAATCGAAGGGCGCGCCCAATTCAAGGCCAAGGCGAACAATATCAGCCTTTCGCCTGCCTATCAGCGGGGTTTCGATGCGGATCCGGCCCTCCTTCGTCCCCCTGTGCACCGCTTCATTGTAGGCGGCATAGAACTCGGGACGGCAATCGGGGTATCCGGAGCTGTCCTGCTGCACCGCCCCGATGTAAATCTCGTCCGCGCCTAAAACTTCAGCCCAACTCACGGCCGCCGCAAGAAAATGCGCGTTGCGAAAGGGGACATAGGTGACGGGAATTTCGGCCCCGATCACCATAGGCGCGTCCGGGACGGCGATTTGATCGTCGGTGAGAGCGGAGCCGCCGATTGTGCGGAAAAATGAAGTTTGGACTGCCAGGCGCGTCCGGATACCAAGACGCTTGCAGATTTCCTGGAAAGCCTGCCGCTCACGTTTCTCAGTGCGCTGGCCATAATCGATGTGCAGGGCAGCGGTGTGCTCCGCGCCAAAGTCACGGATCGCCAGAGCAGCGCACACAGTCGAGTCCATCCCGCCACTCAGAATCACAAGCACGCGCGCCTTCGCTTTTGTCGTCACATCACTCATATATGTCTGGAGTATCTCCCAGCGGAAGTGGCGGCCTTTAGGCCGGTGGCAAGGCGCTGATTCTCAGCCGGGCTTTAGCCGTAACAAACCGTCCACTACACCCCCTTCATCGAAGGCTCCCAAATGAATTTATGGATTTGCAAACCCAACCGCGCGTTCAAACCGTCAGCCAGCATCCATTCGGCAAGATCACGCGGATCCACCAAACAATGCGAACTATCGCGGGCGCCAATGGCATCTTTACGAAATGCCGGAGACAGAATCACCGATGCCACTTTGCCGCTGAGGTCGTATTCGCGAATGAAATCGCGGGCGAACTCGTAATCCTTGCGGCTGGCAAGGACCAGTTTCACCTCGTCGCGCTTCGTCAAGTGTTCCAGATTTTCAAGACGAAAGGTTTCGCCTTCGCCCGAGTCGGGACATTTCACGTCCACGATCTTAATCACCTGCTCCGGAACCTTGTTTAGCAGCCTTTCGCCGCTGGTTTCGATCAATACGGTGTAGCCGTGCACCAGCAACTTCTCCATCAAGGCGACCACGGCAGCTTCTTGCAGCAGGGGCTCGCCGCCGGTAATTTCCACGAGACCACCGTCTGGAGAGAGCCGTAGCACTTCGCGCTCGACTTCCTCCACGGTCATCTTCTGACCGCTCTTGAAGGTGTACTCGCTGTCACACCAAACACAGCGCAGATTACAGCCCGCAGTGCGCACGAAGACACACGGCAATCCCGCGTAGGACGACTCTCCTTGCAGCGATTTGTAGATTTCGACGATCTGCATGGACACCTATTCGCTGTACGTCGCCGTGGTGGTGTCCGTTTCCCAGACGGTGATGTCTTTCACCCACACTCGGCCGTTGGTGATGTCCTTCAGATGTTTATTCGTCTCGTCGAAGAAGTACTTGGCAAGGTTCTCGGCAGACGGGTTCAGCACGGTGAAAGGCTCAAGCTCGTTAATCATCTGGTGGTCAAGATAATTCACCACGGGACGCAGCACGTCCTTCAAGTCCTTGAAATCGATCAGCAAGCCCGCATGGTCGAGAGTCTCGCCGCGCAAGGTGACGCGCACCTTGTAGTTGTGTCCATGGGGCTTTTCGCACTTGCCTTTGTAGTTGCGCAGGTAATGCCCCGAGGAAAATGTGTCTTCGACGGTTACTTCGTACATGTTTCTCTGCCACTGCAACGGGAGTCAGCGGTCCATGGCTAAGCCCTTATTTTACCGCCTCTAGTCAGCAACTATGCTGTGCCCAAAGAACCTTTCCACCGCCCGTAAATCTGTCGTCCGCGCATAGTCCGGCAGGCTGGCCAGAAACACGCGCCCGTACTGCTTCTTCAGAATTCGATTGTCGAGGAGGCAAAGCAAGCCGCGATCGTGCAGCGAACGAATCAGGCGTCCAAAGCCTTGCTTCAGGGCGATCACGGCACTCGGTACCTGGTATTCGAAGAAGGCGTTGCCGCCGTTCTCCTCGATCGCATTGATCCGCGCAGCCACAACAGGATCGTTTGGCACTGCAAACGGCAGTCGATCGATGATGACGCAGCTCAACTGCTCGCCCTGTACGTCTACGCCCTGCCAAAACGACGAGGTTGCGAACAGCACGCAGTTTGGCGTCATGCGGAATTCTTCCAGCAGCGCGTTCTTCGGGGCGCTGCCTTGCTGGAGCATGGGGAATTCCAATTCTCCGCGAAGCCGTGCATAAAGCTGATTCATGCACGCATAGCTGGTAAACAGGCAGAATGCCCGTCCGCGGCTGATTTCCAGCAGTCGCCGCACCCGTTGCGACGCCCGCTCGACGAACTGTGGTTCGCGTGGATCGGGCAAGTCGGGAGGTACATAGAGCAGGGCTTGACTCGGATAGTCAAAGTGCGACGGAACAATCATCTCGTGAGCGTGCTCAAGCCCCACGCGCCCGCGAATGTAATCGAAGCTGCCACCCACCGCCAAAGTAGCTGAGGTGAGAATCGCAGTCTCCAAATGGTCGAATAGGGTTTGCTTCAAAATGTCAGCCACAGAAATTGGCGTGGCCTGCAGGAAAACGTTTTGCTGGCCGCTATGCCCGGCTCGCCGCTCACCGCGGCGTTCAATCCAGAAGACCGTATTCTTCTGGTTCGATTCCATCACAAAGGCTAACTGGACGCGTAGCTCTTCGATGCGACGCAGCAGACTATGCACTTCCTCAGGCTTTTCCGAGACGCCCTGCAGCTCGGTGTACAGATGCAGGAGCGTGTTCTGGAGTGCAATGAACTCATCTCCGTTTTCTTCCAGGAACGCGGCCCGGTTCTCGAAAGCAAAGCGTCCCTCGCCAGGAGGCAAGATAGAGAAGAACAATTGCGAGCGCTCGCGAACACGCGCAGACGCCGCCAGCGCCTGGGGGAGGAGAAGATTCGCCCGCCGCAAAGTGTTCTCCAGGTCTCGCAGCAGATCTTCGACGCGGAGGTTCGATACCGCCACGCCGAAGTAGTCTGTTGCCACATCTTCAAGCTCATGAGCCTCGTCGAAAACCACCACGCCGGCGTCGGGCAGCACACCTGAATCTGGACCACGCTCGACGGCAGCCTTAATGGCGAGGTCAGCGCAGAACAGGTGATGATTGACGATGATGATATCGCTGTCGGCAGCCCGACGACGCATCTCGGTGATGAAGCAGCGGTCGAACTGCTGGCATTCAACGCCGATGCAGCGGTCAGTGCGGCCATCGAGTTTCGACCAGAGTGGGCTGTTCTCCGGCAGCTCTGCGAGTTCAGCGCGGTCGCCGGTTTGCGTGGTCTTCTCCCAGTCAGTGATGATCCGGAACTGGTTGATTTCTTCAAGTCCGCTCAGTACTGGCTGCTCGGTCAGGTCATACAGCTTCTTACGGCACAGGTAGTTGGCGCGGCCCTTCATATAGCAGACACGCAACTCGCCGAGATGCGCTTGCAGGAACGGCAGGTCCTTATGAAAGAGCTGCTCCTGCAGCGTCTTGGTGCCGGTGGAGATGATGACCCGCTTTCCGGAGCGGATCACCGGCAGCAGGTAGGCGAGTGTCTTGCCGGTTCCAGTCCCTGCCTCGACGATCAGGTGGCGCTTGTGCTTAAGTGCCTGCTCGACAGCCTCGGCCATCTGCAATTGCCCGCGTCGAAACTCGTAAGCCGGATGCGTTTTCGCCAGCACGCCGCCTGGCCCAAAGAACCGATAAAGCGAAGGAGCCCGCGCAGCGGAGGATGCCAGGGCGGCGGATTGTGACGGAGAAGACACGGCGAAAGTGCAGTCTCCCTATAATAGTCGTTCGGAGTCGCGGAGGCGAAAGCGCCTAAATCGATGTCTCGTAGAGTCAAATATGAATCCCGCCCTTCGCGCAGCGGTGAGCTGCCCGTAGCCGGGACGCTCGCCATTGTCGGCCGCCCCAATGTCGGCAAGTCCACGTTGTTCAATCGTCTTGTCGGTTCGCGACGCGCGATTGTCGGCGATGAACCCGGCATTACTCGCGACCGCCTGTACGGCGAGGCCGAATGGGACGGGCGAAAGCTTCGCGTGGTGGATACTGGTGGCATCATTCCTGAGGACAAAGAGCTTATTCCCGCGGAGATCTTCCGCCAGGCGCGAGTCGCACTCGAAGAAGCCGACGCGGTCGTTATGGTAGTGGATGGGCGCACCGAGCTGGCGGCCCCGGACCTTGAGCTCGCTCGCCTTCTAAAGCGCCTTGGCAAACCCCTCATTCTGGCGGTCAACAAGATCGATTCGCCCAAGCTCGAGCCTTATGCGCAAGAGTTTCACCGGCTTGGGATCGAAGACCTGATCCCCGTGTCCGCGGAGCACGGTGACCGAGTCGCCGAACTGCTGGAGCATGCGCTGTCACTGATGCCCGCACAGCCGGACATTGAGGCGGCGGAGACGCCTTCTGAGGATAGCCAGGAACCTGAGTCGGAAGCGACGGAAGAACAGCCTGCTCCCCTCGAGACCAAAGTCGCCATCCTTGGGCGACCCAACGTCGGCAAGTCCACGTTGCTAAATGCGCTCACAGGCACGTCTCGCGCAATTGTTTCGCCGATGGCCGGAACCACCCGGGATGCGGTGGACGAACTCGTCGTCCGAGACGGCAAGACCTACAGGTTCGTCGACACAGCCGGGATCCGCCGCAAGGGCAAAACCGCGCTGATGGCCGAGAAGCTCTCGGTCGTGATGGCGCGCAAGCACCTCGAAGCCGCCGATGTTGCACTCATCGTTATCGATGCCACTGAAGGCGTGACCTCCAGTGACGCCACGATTGCCGGGTACGCCCACGAGAGCGGTCGGTCGGCCATCGTGGTCATCAACAAGTGGGACGCGGTGACCACCGGCCGCACAGACGGTAAACCCCCGGCCGACCCGGCCATCTTTGAGCAGCAGGCGCGCGCGCAACTGAAGTTCCTGAGCTATGCGCCAATCGTGTTCATCTCAGCGGCGACGGGCGAAAATGTACCCCGGCTGTATTCGCTTCTGGAAAAGGTTGCAAGTGAGCGCCGCAAGCGCATCTCGACCGGAGAGATGAATCGCTTCTTGGCCAAGATCGATTTTGACCGCGCCTCGATGCCGGTCTCGAAGCGAGTCAGGATTCTTTATATGACGCAGGCGGCGGTCTCTCCGCCGACGTTCATTCTGTTTACCGACAGGGCGGTGAAGCTGCACTTCTCGTATCAGCGCTTCCTGGAGAACCAGATTCGGGATGCGTTTGGGTTCGTGGGAACGCCCATCTGGATCAAAGCTCGGGCGCGAAATGCATCGAAGAACAAGTAATCAGCTTAAGCGATAGGAGTTGTAGCACGCTGTGCGTCAAGCCAGCTGTTCAACTCATGCAGCGCCCGATCGCACACCATCTTGTGTCGCCGCCGCTTGTCGCGCACCCGGAGGCGGGTGGTTTCGTCTAAGGGGAGAAGCAAATCGAAGGTGATGTTAGCGGGCTGGAAACTCTTCGTTTCTGCGTGGCAGATGTAGTTGACCAGAGCTCCGAAGGCCGTGGCACGAGGAGGCGGAACCGACTCTGCTCCAATGGCTAGGGCTGCGGCTTGGATCCCCGCGAGAAGCCCGGTAGCGATGGATTCGACATAGCCTTCCACGCCTGAGATCTGCCCGGCGAAGAGCAGGTTGGGATGTTGCTTCATCTGGAGAGTCTCGCGCAGCAGGGCCGGACCATTGATATAGGTGTTGCGGTGGATCTGCCCGTAGCGGAGGAATTGCGCATTCTCGAGGCCGGGGATGAGGCGCAGTATGCGCGCCTGCTCGCCGAACTTGAGGTGGTTCTGGAAGCCGACGAGGTTGTAAGAGTCAGCGCGCAGGTTCTCCTGGCGTAGCTGAACGACCGCGTACGGGGTCCTGCCGGTCTTGGGATCCCGGAGGCCAACGGGCTTCATGGGGCCGAAGCGGAGGGTGTCGCGGCCACGTCGCGCAATCTCCTCAATGGGCAGGCAGCCTTCGAAGTAATTCAGGTTCTCCCAGTCTTTGGCCTCGACTGACTGCGCCTCGAGCAGGGCGTTAAGGAAGCGGTCGTACTCCTCTTTGGTCATCGGGCAGTTGATGTAGTCGGCGGTGCCCTTGCCGTAGCGAGCGGCCATGTATACGCGCTGGCGGTCGATGGAGTCGGCTTCGACGATGGGGCTGATGGAGTCGTAAAAGTAAAGCTGCTCGCTTCCGCTCAGGCGACCGATCTCGGAAGCGAGTGCGTCGGAGGTGAGCGGGCCGGTGGCGATGATGGTGATGCCGTCGTGCTCGTCGATGCGCGTGACCTCTTCGCGGAGGATGCGAATCAGCTGCTCGCGTTCGATGGCTTCAGTGACCGCGTGCGCGAAGCACTCGCGATCAACGGCGAGGGCGTGCCCGGCGGGAACGGCGGTCTGGCACGCGATCTCCATCAGCAGCGAGCCGGCGCGGCGCATTTCCTCTTTCAGCAACCAGGGCGCGGTGTTCTCGGTGTGCGATTTTAGTGAGTTCGAGCAGACGAGCTCGGCAAATCGCGCCGTTTGGTGCGCGGGAGTCTGGCGAACCGGACGCATTTCGTAAAGGTCAACGGGAACGCCCCGCCGGGCACACTGCCACGCAGCTTCTGTTCCGGCGAGCCCGGCACCGATGATGCGAATGTGCTCCATTCTTAGCGGCTGCCCCTCACAATTTGATGTTCCAGCGAGGGCAGATCGATCGTCATGGCTCGACAGCCAGCGGCCGAAGCCACATTGAAGTGATTACCATCAACTCCAAAACGATGATGGATATGCCCGTGAATGTGCGCCAGCACTGGATGCCGATGCACAAAGTCGGCCAATGCATGGCTGCCTACGTTGCCCGTCTCGCACAAATCCAGGCTGCGATAAGCAGGAGTGTGGGTGACGAGCAGCGTGCGTTCGTCCATCAACGGATCAAGTGAGACAAGGTCCTGCGCGATTTCGTCATCGGTTTTGACGAAGGCCTCTCCCAGGAACGGCGGTGTGTACTGATAGCCGACAAAGTTGTAGTCCCCAATTTCTATGCGCTTACCGTGAGCGGGCTTGATTAAGCCGTCTTCGTAATCAAGCGGCACGTTGTCGTCATTGCCCATGATGTACAACACAGGAATCTTGGATCTGCGTAGTATTGCGAGGATGTCCTTTGCTTGCTTTCTCTGCTGCTCGTCGAAATCGGCATCGAAAAGGTCACCCGCGAGGATGAGCACGTCCGCCGAACCCGACTCCTGGACCAGCCACTCGTAAACCGAAAGCACCCCGTGAATGTCGGCCGCCGCAAGCAAACGCATGGTTGACTAACGAGATTAACCCGCCGCGATTGGAGAAAATAATGACGGCGGGGAATCGTCCAACTTAATGATGAAAGTGCGTCCTCAAATGTCGAGGTTCTTCACGTCGAGTGCGTTGTCTTCGATGAACTTGCGGCGCGACTCGACGTCTTCGCCCATCAGCGTGGTGAAGATGCCTTCGGTCTCCGTGAGGTCCTCGAGCTTGACTTCGAGCAGGGTGCGGCGCTCGGGATCCATGGTGGTTTCCCAGAGCTGCTGCGAGCTCATTTCGCCCAGGCCTTTGTAGCGTTGGATGGTGTAGTCCTTGCGGCCTTCGTTCAGCACGTAATCGAAAAGATCGCGTACGGTCTGCTTCTCGACCGTTTCGGCTTCGCTCTTGCGCTTGGATGCCTTGGGCGCTTTCTGCGCGGCCTTTTCCAGATCGGCGCGCTCGGCGTCGCTGAGCTCTTCCTTGCCGTTGCTGCCGGCTTCTTTCTTTACCGTTTCGATGAAGTATGGGGGCTGCAAGTACTGCTCGATCTGCTTGTACTTCGACATCATCTGGCGGAACTCGGGCGCTGAGGCCAGCTCCCAGTTGATGACGTGGGGCGCACCCTGCGAGCTGACGAAGACGCACTCCCAGAGGTTGTGCTCTTCCTCGAAGCGCTTCTCGACAGATTTGAGGCCCCGCTCTTTCATAAGACCCTTGAGTGCTTTCTCCAGGTCGAGGACCTTCTTGGGCGGCTTGCTGCTTTCCCCTTCAAAATCGGCGCGCTTAGTAAAGTCGAAGCGCGGCAGCATTTCGGAGATGACCTCATCGCGAATGCGCTTGTCCACCTTGTCCACGAAGCCGATGTAATCGTTCAGCGTGGTCATGAATCTGGTGAGCGGAGCGCCATCAAGGGCCGCTGCGCCCTCGCCATAGCGCACGACGATGCCATCGGCGGCGCGCTTGACCATGACCTTTACGAACTCGGTGTCGTTCTTGATGTACTGCTCGAACTTGCCCTTCTTGATGCGATACAGCGGCGGCTGGGCGATAAAGACATGGCTGTGCTTGATGAGCTCCTGCATGTGACGGAAGAAAAACGTCAGCAGCAGAGTGCGGATGTGCGAGCCGTCCACGTCGGCGTCGGTCATCAGGATGATCTTGCCATAGCGCAGCTTGGAGATATCGAAGTCTTCTTTGCCGATGCCGGTGCCGAGCGCCGTGATCATTGCGCGGATTTCTTCGTGGCCGAGCATCTTGTCGTAACGTGCCTTCTCGACGTTGAGAATCTTTCCCTTGAGCGGCAGAATCGCCTGGAAGCGGCGGTCGCGCCCCTGCTTGGCGGTGCCGCCTGCGCTCTCTCCCTCGACCAGGTAAACTTCGCAGCGCTCGGCCTGACGCTCGGAGCAGTCAGCCAGTTTGCCGGGCAGGCCGCCGCCGTCGAGTGCGCCCTTGCGGCGAGTAAGATCGCGAGCTTTGCGTGCTGCTTCGCGCGCGCGGGCGGCTTCAATGGCTTTATTGATGATTTTGCGTGCCACCGGCGGATTCTGCTCGAAGAATGCGCCGAGACGCTCGTTTACGAATGCCTGAACGGTCCCGGCAATGTCGGAATTCAGCTTCCCCTTGGTCTGTCCTTCGAACTGCGGCTGCGGCAGCTTTACGCTGACGACGGCCACAAGACCTTCACGCACGTCGTCGCCGGTTAGGTTTTCTTTTACATCCTTGAAAAGACCCAGTTGCTGGCCAGCGTAGTTGATCGTGCGAGTCAGCGACGTCCGGAAGCCCGACAGGTGCGTGCCGCCATCGACCGTGTTGATATTGTTGGCGAAGCTGAAAACCGTTTCGGAGTAGCCGTCGTTATATTGCAGCGCGATCTCCATATTGACGCCGTCGCGCTCGGCCTCCATGTAGATGGGCTTGTCGTGCAGAACCGCCTTGCCACGGTTCAGGTGCTTGATGAACTCCGCGATGCCGCCGTTGTACTTGAACTCCGCGCGCTTTGCCTCCCCGGTCTTGGGATCGGTGGTGCGCTCGTCGGTCAGCGTGATGAGCAGTCCCTTGTTCAGGAAGGCCAACTCGCGCAGGCGCTGCGCTAGCGTGTCGTAGTTGTAATCCGTGACCGTGAAGATGGAAGCGTCGGGCTGGAAGTGGACCTTCGTGCCACGTTTTTTGGTGGTGCCAGTCTTCTTAAGTTTGCTGGTGGGCTCGCCTTTCGAGTAGGTTTGCTCCCAAACCGCGCCGTCGCGCCAAATCTCGAGCTCCAGCAGGCTGCTGAGTGCGTTTACGCAAGAAACGCCAACGCCGTGCAATCCGCCGGAAACCTTGTAGGTGGAGCTATCGAACTTGCCTCCCGCGTGCAGGACGGTCATGACGACCTGAGCTGCGGGAAGACGCTCGCCATCTACTTCCATTTCCCCGGTGGGGATACCGCGTCCATTGTCGACGACGGTGATGGAATTGTCGATGTGAATGGTTACATCGATGCGATCAGCAAAGCCGGCGAGCGCTTCATCGACTGAGTTGTCGACTACTTCGTAGACCAGATGATGCAATCCCATATCGCCGGTTGAGCCGATGTACATGGCGGGGCGCTTGCGAACCGCTTCCATGCCGCCGAGAACTTTGATGGAGTCGGCCGTGTAGTCGCTGTCAGATTGGCCGTTGCCATTCTTGCCGTTGGGCTTGACGTTGGCAGTAGCGAGGGTGTTTTTTTCGTTGGAGTCTTTGGCGGCTTGGGTATCGGTCGGGGGCATCCTGCTCCATTCCATCAGGACCGCGCCGGGGCGGTTCCCGCTGCTTTGCACGGAGGTCGCGGGCAGAGGCAAATCGCCTCCGCAAAATCTCTCAAGTGGCAGTAATTTCAACGATTTGAGAGGTCTACGATCCTTCTCTATTTTAGCACAGAAAGGGCTCGTTCAGGGCTGTGCGAGATATGTACAAGACCCGTAGAATCAGTAGCTTAGATGGAGGTATTTTGCAAGTCAAGGGTTTGCCCGCACGGCTCTATGCGATGGCCCAACGGCGGGCTACGAGCCTGCGTTTTCCGGCCATCAATGAGGGCGAAAATTCCTGCTTTACGCGATCTGCGAAGTGCAGAAGGCGCACTTGCGGGCATCTACGGGAATGGCGCTCTTGCACTCCGGGCAAGTCTTAGTAGCGGGTGCAGGTGGAGCTTCGTCCTTGTGCCTAATGCGCGCCATCAACACGTTTACCGGCAGTACCACAAAGTAGTACACGGCTGCGGCCACCAGCAAAAACGAAATCAGGGCATTGAAGAAGTCGCCATAGAGAAACTTCGATCCGTTGATCTCGAACGTGTAAGCGGAGAAATCTGGCTTGCCCACGAGCGCGGCGATCAGAGGAGTCAGCAGGTCCTTCACAAAGGCAGTCACGATTGCGCCGAAGGCAGCGCCGATCACCACGCCAACGGCCATATCGACCACGTTGCCACGCAATACGAATTCGCGAAATCCCTTGAACATGAATGCCTCCCGACAGCTCTAGTTTGCAGAACGCGTATGAATATAGGTGGGAGCGAGCGCGGATTACAAGTTAAACGACGAAGGCGTTCGCATTGTCGTCGGCTCCAGGCAGCCGCGGTTGGGGATCGGCCAGGGATGGGCAGAGGACTGGAGGTGCGATGAGCTCCTACCAATCACACGAGCCGGAGGGCTGCTTGCTCTCAAACCACGCGATTACCGGCTCTTGGGTGAGATAGAAGACGACCAACACACGAACGATGATCTGCGCTCCTTCACGCGCGATGGCAAACAGACGTGAGTCCACAACGGCGCTGGAAATCGCGGGAACAGCCAATACGATTCCGACGACCGCAAGAAGAATCGCCGTACGGCGAGCCAGGTTCCAGCCTCGCAAGAGGCCTACGGCCACCATGAGCAGCAGCGCGGCATAGATAACGAATGCAAGTGGGCCGCGCTGTTCTAGGCCGCCGGCGAGGAGCAATGTTCCAGAGGAAAGAGGCACCTTTCCAAACAGAATGAGAGCCGCGAAAACCGCCGAAGTGGCGGCGAGGAGCATACACAATCCAACAATGGCGGTGATACCCGCAGGACAATTGTGAAACATGGGTCAGAAAAGAATAAAGGCACGGCCCGAGCCGAGCCCGAATAAAGAAAGAGGAGATTACTTCGCGACCACGGGACGCGGGACAGCTTCCTTGATCTCGCGCGGAGCGTCGAACTGCTCGAAGTTCTTCGCGAACCGCGCTGACAAATCGGCAGCCATCTTGTCGTACGCGGCTTTGTCTTTCCACGAATTGCGCGGCTTCAGCAGATCGGATGGGACGCCAGGTACCTGCTTAGGAATGCTTAACCCGAACGACGGCTCGATTTCGAATTCCACGTTGTCGAGCTCGCCCTCGACCAAGGCATTAACCATCGCGCGGGTGTAGGGCAAGCTCATCCGCTTGCCGATGCCATATGGGCCGCCCTGCCATCCCGTATTCACCAGCCAGCATTGCGCGTTGTGCTCGCGCAGGCGGCGGCCCAGCATTTCGGCGTAAACCTTGGGCGGCAGCGGCATAAATGGCGCGCCAAAGCAGGTGGAGAACGTTGCTTGGGGTTCGGTAACTCCAGCCTCAGTTCCGGCCACCTTCGCTGTATAGCCCGACATGAAATGGAACATCGACTGTTCGGGTGTGAGCTTCGAAACTGGCGGCAACACGCCGAATGCATCGGCAGTCAGGAAAACGACGTTCTTGGGATGTCCGCCGAAGCCTGGAATTACAGCGTTGTCAATGTGCTCAACCGGATAGGCTGCACGGGTATTTTCCGTCTTGCTGTCGTCATAGTAATTCGGCACACGGGTTTCGGGGTCTAAAACCACGTTTTCAAGTACTGCGCCGAAATGGAGTGCGTTCCAGATTTGCGGCTCGTTCTTCTCGGAAAGCTTGATGCACTTCGCGTAGCATCCACCTTCGAAGTTGAAGACGCCGTCTGCGCTCCAGCCGTGCTCATCGTCACCGATGAGCCGGCGCGTAGGATCAGCGGAAAGAGTTGTCTTGCCGGTGCCCGACAGTCCGAAGAACAGCGCAGTCACGCCGTCTTTGCCAATGTTGGCGGAGCAATGCATAGGGAACACATTGCGTTCGGGCAGCAGGAAGTTCATCACGCCGAAAATCGACTTCTTCATTTCGCCCGCGTACTGCGTGCCTCCGATAATGACGAGCTTCCGGGTGAAGTTCACGATAACGAAGACTTCTGAGTTAGTGCCGTCACGCTTCGAATCCGCAAGGAAACCTGGAGCGCTGACGATGGTGAACTCGGGCTTGTGGGTCTTCAGTTCCTGTTCGGTCGGACGGATAAAGAGCTGGCGTACGAAGAGATTGTGCCAGGCGTATTCGTTGATGACCTGGATAGGCAACTGGTAGCGGGGGTCGGCGCCGCAGAAGAGGTCCTGTACATATACTTCTTTGCCGCTGAGGTATTCCAGCACTCGCTCACAGAGTGCGTCAAACTTCTCCGACGAGAAGGGCAGATTGACCGAACCCCAGTTGACCTTGCTTTCGGTAACCGCGTCTTTGACGGTGAACTTGTCTTTGGGGGAGCGGCCAGTGCGCTTGCCGGTTTCCGCGACCAGCGCACCGCGGGAGCTCAACACTCCCTCGCTGTTGCGAATGGCGGCCTCGACCAGTTTCGGGGTGGAAAGGTTGCGCTGCACATTTTTCTGCGCCAGCAGGTCGGCCAATTCCGGATGAGCAATGGAGGCCATAAGAAACTCCTTCGAACAACGCATAGTTCCGCCCGTCGTGCGGACGGCTGATGCCCTTAGGTCGGTATGAATCAGGGAGCAGGCCAGGCTCTCCCAGCGCGCAGAAAAAAGGGCCGGATACCCGGACCCTACCCGGCAACTGCGGTGGCTTGCGCTTCCTCCATCAATGCGTAGAGGTGATCGAGCGTCTCCTGAACGGTCAACGAGTACATTTCACGTCCGCTATCTTCGCCTGATTCGATGGCCCATTTCAAATAATGTCCCGCAATCTGGACCGCCATGGGGTCAGTAATGACCTTCCCGGTTTGTCGGTTGTACTCCACCCACGCGGGATGCGGGATAGCGATCCAGACCGGCCGCTCCTCGACCATGAACTTGATATCGATGGCGTCGGCATGGCGCGTCGCGATGGCGACGATCAGAGCCTGATACTGGCAATGCAGCGGCTTGCCCGACCACTTATCGACCGCATAAAAGTCGTCGTACATAACCTTAGAACTATAGCCGAGGGCATAGGTTAGGGCAATGATGCCGACTCACAAACTTGCTTCTACTGCGAGCCAGTTTTTCACGAATTACTCGGTTGCTTGCAAGAGAATCGGTTCTCTCGAATTCGATCAGCTGAGCAGTTCGGAATCATGCTGCGCAAACAGATTCCGCATCGCCTCCGGCGTCCGTTCCTTTAGACCATGGATCGCCTGGATCAGTGCGTAGGTGTTTGCAGTCATAATGAGCAGATACCGCAGACCGCTCGGGCCTGGGTTCCAGTAGGTGTGAGGCGTGCCGCGCTTTACAAGTACCGCTGATCCTGCACGCGCCTCTATCACCTGGTCGCCGTTTCGGACACACAGTGTTCCTTCCAGAACGTACCAGGCCTCATCATCGTTGCGGTGGAGGTGCAAGGGAGCGATGTATCGAGGCGGACCCGGGGGGCCGCCCGGATCCTGCCACTCGGCAATGACGAAGTTATCCGTCGCAGATCCGATGACCGATCCAGCGAGCGGAGGAGCAGGTACCCCCTTCAAGCAGACCTCCTTTGCGTGCATGAACGCGCCTTGTCTGACAACTCACCAGTGACAGCCGATCACCTGCTCATGCCTGTTCCCGCATCTCCCCCAGCACGACTTTCACATCCATCTTGCGCTTGCCGCGGAAGATCGTGACGGTGACTGTGTCGCCTGCCTGGTGCTTGTTCATGGCGTTCATCAGGTCCTGCTGATCCCCTATCTGCTCGCCATCGATGGCGATAATCAGGTCGCCCCCAAGCATGATGGGAGTGTTGCCGATGTAAGCGCGTTGATTTCCGCCGTGCAGACCTGCTCGTTCGGCAGCACCGCCGGGAGTAGCTTCTATGATCAGTACCCCATAGTCAGAGGCCAATGCCATTTCCTGTGCCACCTCCGGCCCAATCGAGAGCGTGCGTACCCCGAGCGACGGACGCCGCACGCGGCCCATCGTGATCAAGTCATTGATGGCAGCTTTGGCTGAATTAATTGGGATGGCAAAGCCGATGCCCGCGCTTTGGTTCGAGCCTCCTGTGGCAATCATGCTGTTGATGCCAATGACCTCGCCGCGCGAGTTGAGCAGCGGTCCTCCGGAGTTGCCCGGGTTGATGGCGGCATCAGTCTGAATGGCCTCTCCAATCTCCGCGCCCTGAGGCGTTTGAATCGGGCGCAGCGAACTGATGATGCCACGCGTCATGGTGCCGCTCAGTCCAAAAGGATTGCCGATCGCATAAACAAACTGACCCACCACGAGTGCAGTCGAGTCGCCTAAGGTTGCGGGCACCAGCGCTGCGGCCTTGATCTGAATCACAGCCAGATCGTGGATACGGTCGCGGCCAATCACCGTCGCCCTGTACTTTTTTTTGTTATGCAGTGTAACTTCGACTTCACGGGCGTTGGCGATGACGTGGTAGTTGGTTAGGATGTGGCCTTCTTTATCGATGATGAAGCCCGAGCCCTGCCCTTCCTGCGGCACCGGGCCATAGAAAAAGTCGAAGGCCACAGCCGTAGAGGTGATGTTGACGACCGACGGCATCGCTTTCCGATACACCTCGATGTTGGTCTGCTCTTCGCTGTCGAACGCGGGAGGCGCGGCGGCTTCGGTCAGCTCAACTTTGGAGGGACGGGCGATGTAGTCCGCAGGATTGGGGCCGGAATGATGGGTGGTGTACCAATAAAATGCGCCCGCGAGGAGCGCTCCGAGGACTAGAGGACGCAAAATTCTCATGCTAATAGTACGAATGCCTGTGATGACCGTTCCCTGTGAGGTTCAATTCCAAGGGATTCTCTCGTCAAGTGTACCGATTTCCCGAGAAGCCTGCTGAGAAGCGACTGGTTCAGCAGAGGGTTTCAGCTACCCTTGCGCAAATCGGCCCAGATGGATTCGACCTGTTGGGCCGTTTCTTCGATCGTTCCTGCGTTGTCGATCACATAGTCAGCGTGACGTACCTTCTGTTCGTCCGGAAGCTGAGCCGCATTGCGCCGCAACACTTCGGCCCGCGCGTCTTCGCTTGTGATCTTCGCCCGGCGTGCGTAGCGTTCAATCTTCTGGTCCAGCGGACAAGTAACCACAATCAGCTTGTCGAAGTCCTTAGCTGCGCCCGCTTCGACAATCAGCGCCGCCTCCACTATGGCGATGCCTGTGGGGTCGGTGCGCTCGCACTCCGACATCCAGCGGTTCTGCGCATCAATTACCGCGGGATGCACGATGGCATTCAATGCGGAGATGCGATCGGGAAATGCAGCATTAGCCAGCCGCCCTCGATTGATAGTGCCATCGGTATTGAGGATTTCGTGTCCAAATCGTTCTACGACAGCGTAATAGGTGGGCTCTCCGGGCTCATACAGGCGGTGGGCTAAGGTGTCAGCCTGAAGGTAGTGCGCCCCATGCTCAGCGAGCATTTTGCCGACCATGGACTTGCCACAGGCGACACCGCCAGTAAGGCCTACTCGGAGCATAGAACTCCGTTGGTCCGTCTGCTGCGATCAAGAGCGCATGACATATCTGCCCAACGCAGTATATCGGGCAATTAGGAAGACTGGCCTTCACTGGGATCTTTCTTGCGGATGTGCAGAATTTTCTGTACTTCGGCGAGGACATTGCCGGACTCATCTTTGACTTCGACCGTAAACGAAGGTTCGTACTTGGGCTGCGTCTCCAGGATCCGACGGATCTCATCGAGTTGCGCGTCGGTCAGTTGGAAATAGGCGCTCACTGTGCCTGTTCCGGGTCTGCGGAAGCGAATATGCGCGGCTTTGTCCCACACAATGTACTTTGGCCCCAGGTTGTGAATCAGCATCAACATGTAGAACGGATCGGTCATGGAGTACAGCGATCCACCGTAGTGCGTGCCGACAAAATTGCGATTCCAAGGACGCATCTTCATCTGCACATCGACGGTTTTCATATCGCTTCCCCATTTCACGTGAATACCCGCGGCCGCAAGCGGCGGCCAGATGTTGATCAGACGAAGCATCAGGCGCTGTTTAAGGGAAGCCATGGAACATTCAGTGTACTGGCTGCATAACAGGCTTCACACTGCCTCGCGCGTTCCGACGTCGGGCTTTTCCAAAGAGGGAATGCATGGAACAACTATCTTTGCCTCGCCGCGGTCGTCGCGACAGCGCCTGGCTGGTCTTGTTCGAGTTCGCGCTTATCCTTGCGCTGTTTGTTGCCGACTTCAGGCATCACATTTTTTTCAGTAAGGTTCCGTGGTTATTTTTACTTGTGTGGGTCTCTCTTCGCTGGCGTGAACTCGGGTGGCGCGATGTTGGGCTGGCGGGTCCGGCAAATTGGCCGCGAGCCATCACCATCGGAGTTTTGTGCGGCATCGGCATGGAATTGCTCGAGCTCTTTGTCACCCAATCTGTGCTGGTGAAGGTCTTCCACAAGATTCCTGACTTCTCCGAGCTGGGCGATCTGCAAGACAACTGGGAGCTGGCTTTGCTCTTTATCGCACTGGCTTTGATCCTGGGTGCCTTTGGTGAAGAGATGGTCTATCGCGGTTATCTGATGAACCGCGTGGCTGGATTGTTCCGAAAGCCGGAGTTTGTCCTGGGCCCTCGGCTTTGTCTTCGTGAGCTTTCTATTCGGACTTGCTCATATCGATCAGGGGATCACTGGCCAGGTTGAGAATATGATGCTGGCTTGCTGCGGGGCGTGATCTTTCTCGCTACTGGTTGCAACCTGTGGGCGGCCGTTATTGCCCACGGCCTAACAGACACAATTGATCTGGTGCTGCTTTATCTCGGGAAGTATCCCATGCCGAGGTGAATCGATTTGGCGGACGTGCCTGGCAACGCATTGTTCGCCGGCGGGCCTAAACGTGATTGCTTTCGGCAAGCTGGGTCGGCGTCGATTTCGACAGGTTAAATTGGCCCAGAAAGACTGCGAAAATGTGCCATGCGCTGCACCGGCAAATCTGTGCCCGCGAGACAATGTGCGGCCGCGGGGCATTCATTGCAACCAATTGCGCCTCGGGTAAAGGCTCGATTGCCGTGTCGCCGCAATAGGGACAAACCAGGGAGAGGGGGACCATAACTCCGGCCTCGGTGATGTCATGCTAGGCGCGACAAAGATGCGAATCATCCCCTAATAGGGGAAGGTGCGAGAGAATCTTGCCGCCAATTCGCGCCAAATGGGATTAGCTTCGGGGAAGAGCAAGTCTATTGCACGCTAGAGCCTGATTTCCCCGTTAGGTTGCGGATGAGCTGGGCTTCGCTTGTGCGGTAGGGAGTGCCGTCGGCCCTGAATATGTCGTGAAACCACACCTGCGGCTGGTCGAGAACGTAGGGATGGTTCCAGGACTCCCAGGGGTAGATGGTTTGTGTCTTCCCTGAAACCAAGCCCCAATTGATGGCGCCGACGTGGTGCTTCTTCGCTACAGGCAGCACCCCATCGAAAGTACTTCCCGCCGAGCGCGCCATGTATTCCGTGCAAATGATGGGACGGTGCTGGCCTTCCAGCCAGACCACGCGCCGCTCGAAGTCCTCCGGCCAACTGTAATTGTGGAAGGTAATGATGTCGGAATTCCGTAGCTGAATGATTTCCATCGGAGTCGGGCCCTTCACTGAAGGCCAGTCTCCTTCCCAGAGACCGCTGGTGAGCGGCTGGGAAGGATTTGCCGACCGCGCCCACTCAAAAGCCTGGGGCAGCAGCGCTTTCACCAGTTCGATCTTGTTCTTCGGTTCCTGCTGTTCGTAGTAGCCGTATTGGAATCCGCCGGGCTCGTTCCACACGTCCCAGGCAAGAATACGGGAATCGTTGGCGAAAGTAGCCACCACTCCCACAACATATGACTTCAGTCGCGGGTACTGTGAGGGGTCTTCAAGTGCCTTCGCGCCGGGGCTCTGTACCCATCCGGAATTGTGCACACCTTGCATGGGCGGGCGCTGTTTCCCGAGCTTAGGAAGAGGATCCCAGCAAGAATCAAACAGGACAAGCATCGGACGGATGTGGTGCTTCGCGGCAATTGTTAGGAACTGGTCGATGCGCTGTTTAAAACCGGGGGCGTCCTGCTCCCACAGAAGATCGTGCAAAAACACGCGCATCGTGTTCATGCCTAGCCCTTCAGCCCAGCCCAGTTCTTGGTCGATCTGCCGCGGATCGAACGTGTCGGCCTGCCACATCTCCAGCTCGTTGATGGCGCTGGCCGGAATGTAGTTGGCGCCCACCAGCCACGGTTGCTGCTGATACCAAGCATTGGCCCTGTCCGCGGACCATGGCTGCTGGCCCCAAACGGCCGTAGCGAACAAAACGAATGCCCAAACGGCCAACCAAACCAATCGCTTCATGTCTGCTCCAAAATGAAATGGCAGCCGTCATGCCGGCTTCTTCGGGTTCGACGTGAGCGGTTTGATCCGGCGCCCCGCCGCTGAATCCTGAATCAGTATTTCCAGCCTGCGCTTTCGCGTCTCTTCCTTCTTCGCGCTCATTACCCAATAACACGAAGTTCGGCGATACCACGGTGCCTGCGCCTGGTAGAACTGCCAGGCCGTGGCGTTAGCACGAAACTGTTTCTTGAATGCCGGGCCGAGTTTGCACTTGCCCACCTCGTACGAGTAGAGCATTGACTTCTTTTCGTCGCGTTGCTGGAAGACCCCAAGCCCCGCCGCATGGCCGCGCCCTTGCTCGATCAGCTCCTTCATACGGCGCGTGTTAACCATGCTCCAGATACTGCCTGCGATTCGAGGGCTGAACCTGACTGTATAACTGCCGGTGTCATAACGCTTGCGCAGCCCATCGATCCAGCCAAAGCAAAGCGCCTCATCGAGTGCTTCGAGGTAGGTCAATCCGCCCCTTCCTGAGTCAGCTCGATAGAAACCAACCAACAGCTCGTGCGCAAGATTGTGATTCTTCACCAACCAGCTTCGGAATGCGGCTGCACTGCGGAAAAAGGTGGGCTCGGTCACGCGCCAAAAAGCGTAGCACACAGTGCAGGCGCCAACTACTGTCCACGGATTCGCGCCGGTTTGCTATGCTTGTGAAACTCTCCGATGAGGTAGTACGCCCACTTGCCGAACTTCCAATTCGGCCGGTCGGCTAGCCGGCATGGGAAGAAATCTCTCATAACCAAACCGCCTATGAGGCGCAGGAGATCGGGAATGAAGAAGTTCTGGATAGCAATCGTAAGTGCGGTGCTGGCATTTGCACCGGCAATGATGGCGCAAGATGTGGTTACTGGCGTAAAGGATCTCGGAAAGGACGTGGACAAGGGCACGAAGAAGGCCGCCAAAGGCAGCGAAAAAGCCGCTGATAAGACGGCCGACGCCACCAAGGATGCGGCCAAGGACACGGCTCACGGGACCAAGAAAGCTGCTAACGCGAGCGCCAAGGGAACGGAAAAGGCAGCTGACAAGACTGGGGATACAACCAAGGATGCTGCCAAAGCTACTGCGAAGGGCACTGACAAGGCGGCCAAGACAACTGCCAAGGACACCAAGAAGGCCGCTGAGAAAACTGCTGACGCAGTGAAATAACTGCCCAGTTAGCGCAAAAGAAGTGGGATGCCACGTCGGCATCCCATTTTGTTTTCGCTGAGAGACCAAACTATTCGTCGCGAACGGCTGCCTGTACAAACCGCATCAGCTCCGGCGGAATGCTGTCCAATCCGTGTGCCGACTTGGCGTGTGCCGCTGCTGCTTGCATCAGCTCTTCCATGGTGTCGGCACGGGCCGTGAAGTCGCAACCGGGCATCCTCACATCATTACAGCTACTCGCTTTGGCCATTCCTCGGGCCTCCTGTTCGAGCGCCGTCGCGCGCCATCGTAATTTGAGTTCGCTGCTACGCGTAGGCTTAGTTCAGCCGAACAAAAATACACCCACTAACGTGTGACAGCAAGCTTTGAGCAAGCATAGTTGCCAGTTTTTTTTAGACTCGAGGCGGTCGATCGATAGATCAAGACTTACTCGTGCAGCAGCTTACCTGCTCCCGTGAATTGGCTTATGCGGGAAATAAAAACAATCGATTTCCGCAATCCTCACCCGACTTCTACACTGCAGAAACATTGCTAGCTGCCTCGGCATATTTTTACTTCGGCAGGGCTCCGCGCGATCCTCACCGAGGGGGGCGGCAAACATTGCGAATGAAGCCAGCACAAGACTGGCGCGAACATTCGTAGGAAACCGGCGGCAACTGATGAGTTCGCGCGCTGCCTGGCAGCGCACGGTCCAAGTGTTTCAGGTGGATTGATGTTGAGTGACCATGCAAATCCGGACGAGGTCCACGACTGACCTCTGTCCTTGCGGAGGCCATAACATGCACCTGAGTTATCTGAAGAAGTTTGCCGCGGCTGTCTTGTTTGTCGGACTGGCGTGTGCGGGACACGCCCAGGACGCGCCGGCAGCCAAACCTGCCGATACGCAAACACCGGCTGATGCTTCCAAACCGGCTGACACTGCGACTGCAGCGCCGGCTGCTGCACCTGCTGCGCCCGCTCCTCTCCCCACTCCTTCGACATCCGGTCCATTGCAGTTATCGCCGCCGATGAATCTCGAAGCGGGGCCGCTCGGCAAATACGGCCTGAATGGCGTAGTAAGCGGCATTGGACTGTTCCAGAACAATGCTATGGCAGGCAACAACCCTCAAGAAGGCGCATTCAGCAACGCGATGATCTTTTTCCAGAAGCCTGAGGGCCGGTTCCAGTTCTATGTGCAGGTGGGCGCCTACGACATCGTTTCGCTGGGCTCACCATTCATCTCGAACTCGACAACCAACAGCGACCTCTGGGGTCCCGTTCCCACGGCGTTTGGGAGGATTACGCTTTCGAAAAACACGAACATCATCTTCGGTATCCTGCCCACGCTGATGGGAGCCGAGTCCACTTTCAGCTTCCAGAACATGAACATCGAGCGTGGCCTGTTGTGGAACCAGGAGAACGCCATCACCCACGGCGTGCAGCTCAATCAGACGCTAGGCAAATTCACCCTCGCCTTTGGTTACAACGATGCCTTCTATTCCAATCGCTACTCCGGACTGAGTGGCTCGCTGACTTACACCAACGGCCCACATAGCCTGTCATTCCAAGGAATGGGATATCTGGGCACAACCAATTGGCAAAGCCTGAAGACGCCTATTCAGAACAACAGCACGATGTACGTCGGGATCTACACCTACACCAAAGGTCCCTGGGTCATTCAACCCTATTTTCAATACAGCTACGTGCCGGCAAATGCGGCGCAGGGTTTCACGACAGGGGCGTCCACATGGGGTGGAGCGATCCTGGCCAGTCGCGTCTTGAAGAAGGGATTCTCTCTGACCGGACGCTGGGAATACATCGGCCAAAACGGCACCAAGGGCACCAACACGGCGAATCTGATGTATGGCCCGGGCAGCACGGCGTGGTCGCTGACCGCGACCCCGACCTATCAATACAAGAAGTTCTTCACCCGCACCGATATTTCGTTTGTGGGTGCGGGCAATGTTACGCCGGGTGATGGTTTCGGCACGCTTGGACTGAAAACCAGCCAGACCCGTGGAGTGGTGGAGCTTGGTTTCCTGTTCTGAGTAGTCATTATGCGGTACGGCTGAGGGCAGCACGTCTACAGCCCGTCTGAGATAAGCAGGCCCTTCGCCAACCGCACCACAGCAATGGCAAGACGAAGCACGCACAACCTATCGAAGGAGAATAGAAATGGCTGACGAAGCCCCAAAGATGCAAGCAACTCTGGGACTCACTGGTCTCACGATGAACGCGATGGCGCTCATTGCACCCGGCGCCTTCCTATGGCTGACATTCGCCGGGCAGGCGGCCGCCGGCGCAACTGCTCCCGCCATGTGGATCGGCATCCTGTTTGCAACCGTTTTGTGCCTCGCTACGGCCGTTTGCTACGCCGAGATGGCCAAGCTCTATCCCGGCACGGGAAGCTCCTACTACTTCGCCGAGCAGTCCTTCCTGAATCACGAGAAGGCATGGCCGTATGCCCGACTCGCTAAGTTCATCGTCGGCTGGGGCTCACATCTGTACTACTGGGTATACCCGGGCGTGATGGTCGGTGTCATCGGCGTCATCTCCGGCTACCTGGTGGGAACGCTTTGGCCGAACTTCATGAACGCCTCGAATCCTGGCCCTGCGTTCATGATGTTAATGGCGATTGTGTTCTCGTTTGGCGTTGCTTATATCGCCCATCGGGGCGTCAACGGTTCAACGGCAGTGAACATCGTTATCAACATCATCCAAATCAGCGCATTGCTTGTGTTTTCTTTCGTCGCCTTGGGTTACCGCATGAATCATCCGCCGGGTAGCACTGCCGTCCAGTTTGACTCGCAGACGGGAGCCGCATACAGCTGCGAATTTGCTACCACTAAGACGGTTGTGAATGGTCAGCCCACCGATACCATCGTGCGGGCGGCTGATGGCACTCCACAGTGCGCGGTGGATGCAGCCGGAAAACCCATACCTTACGTCATCAGCTATCCCGAGAGGGATGCCAACGGCGGTTTCCTGACCCACCCGAATGCCAAGTCCGTCGTCCGCATGCACAACTTCGGCTGGATGTTCGTTCAAGCCACCATCGCCATTCTGATCCTGGTGGGCTTTGAATCGGTCACCTCGATGGGTGGCGAAGCGAAGAACGCCAAGCGTGATGTGCCGATTGCGGTGATCGTATCGCTGTTGGTGCAAGGCTGTTTCTGTTACCTGTTCGAGTACTTCGCCGCCAACTATGTGCTCAACAGCGGTTACACCATGCAAAACGCTGCGAGTTCGGCAGCGCCCATCGGGGATCTGATGATTCTGGTGGGCGATACTTTGTTCGGCAAAGGACACGGTCGCACTTTTATGCTGATTGAAGCGGCCACCGTGTTTCTTGCGCTGATCGGCACCACTCTCTCTTGTATGAACACGGGTGCGCGCGTGACCTACGCGATGGGGAAAGACAAGGAGATGCCCGATTCGATGGGCGCCCTGCACTCTACGAACTTGACTCCGCATCGCGCTATCTGGGCACTGGCTGTCATTTCCGCCATCGTCGGCTGTCTCACGGTTGTGATGTACTTCGGTGACGGATCAGCACCTGCGGACACCGCCATCCAGGCCCTGCCGCACGGCTTCTGGTCGAGCTTCGGATACACCACACACGACAAGATGGCGGCGTTGCCCAACTCGTTCCTGACAATGACGCTGGCCTCCAACTTCGGCACCTTCCTGCTCTACATGTTGAGTTGCTTTACCTGCATCGTCTGTTTCCACGGCCACCCTCAGTTCAGCTTCTTCCGTCACCTCGTCATTCCACTTTTTGGCCTGCTCGCGAACTTGGCCTGCATGGGTTTTTACCTGGTTGGACCGTTCATGGGGTACGGCACAAAAATGGAGCCGTTGCTCGCCCTGGGCATCGCAATTGTCTGGGCACTATACGGAGGAGTCTATTTCCTTCGTGCCAGCAAGATGAAGGGGCGGACAACGCTGGTGGAGACCCGCAGCGTACCTGCATAACTGAAGCATCGGATGGGACTCAGGCGGGTTGCGACCCGCCCTTTTTTTGCGATAAACAACAAACATCGGAGTGGTCGGCCGGCCGAAGACCGGTTCATCGTCGATGCTCGACATAGAATTCACCCAACTCTCGGACCCGGGTCGGACGCGGGAACACAACGAGGACTATCTGGGATATCTGCTGCCCTACACGCCTGAGCAGCTGCGCTCGCACGGCTGCGTGTTCGTGCTGTGCGACGGTGTGGGAGGACAGAGGAAGGGTGAGGTGGCGTCGCAACTTGCGGTTGAGGCGGTGCTGGAGGGCTTCTCTCATGCCAAAAAGGGGGAGGCGCACAAGGCGGTACTCTCGCGTGCCATTCAAGCCGCCAACTTGCGAGTCTATGAGCAGGGCAGTGAGTCACCCGCGACGGCCGGCATGGCGACTACCATCGTGGCGTGTGCGCTGCGCGCCGATCGCGCTGTAATCGCGCACGTCGGCGACTCGCGCTGCTACTTGGTACGCGACGGTCGGGCACGAATCATCACGCGCGATCACACCATCGCTGCCGAACAGGTACGGTTGGGAGTTTTGTCCGCGGCCGAAGCTATAGAGTCGCCCAATCGCCATCTGCTTAACCGCTCAGTAGGGAACGATCTCATAGTGAACGTCGAAATCGACGAAGTACAGGTGCAAAAGGGCGACCTGCTGTTGCAGTGCTCCGACGGCTTACATGGTTCGGTATTGCCGGAAGACATCGCTTCCATTCTGACCCGCTTCGGCGCTCTAAGCACGGCCGGGGAGAGATTAGTGGAGCTGGCTAATCAGCGCGACGGCAAGGACAACATCAGCGTGCAGTTAATTCGCGTCCATGACGTTGAGCGCACCGGCATGTACCGGGGAAGACCGTACAACTTGCGATGATGCCCCGTTTACTCAAGTGTGCCCTTTATGCACTCTTTATGCTGCAAATTCGCCAATTCTGGCATCATTATTGGAGGGATGACCAATAACACCGCTGCAACCTTCTCCGGTTACGTCCCTGCGGTGTCGCACACTGAATCCAGCCATCCATGACCACCTTTCACACCGACGAACTTCTCGACCACTACCGCATCGACAAGCTGATTGCCCGCAGCGGCATGGCTTCCATCTATAAAGCGACCGATACCCGTAACGATCGTCCCGTCGCCATCAAGATTCCCCATCCCGAGATGGAAGCCGATCCGGTGCTGTTTGACCGCTTCAAGCGGGAGGAAGAGATCGGCAAGAACATGGAGCATCCCGGCGTGATGCGCGTCTTTACCGACGACGACCGTAGCGGGATGTACATGGTCATGGAATGGGTAAGTGGTCGCCTGCTGCGTCAGATCCTCAACGAAGAGCGCAAACTGACGGCCGAGCGTGCCGTCCGCATCACCGCTCGCATTCTCGACGCGTTGCAGTACATCCACGATCGCGGCGTCGTGCATCGCGACCTGAAGCCGGAGAACGTCATGGTTGATGAGCACGATAACATCAAGCTCATCGATTTCGGCATCGCCTCGAATGCCGGTTCGCGCCGCCTGACCTTCGCCAAGCTCTCGCAGACCATGGGTACGCCCGATTACATCTCACCCGAACAAGTACGTGGCGGGCGTGGCGATGCTCGCAGCGACATTTACTCGACTGGCGTGATGCTCTACGAGATGCTGACCGGCAGAGTCCCGTTCACCGGTCCTAACCCATTCGTCGTGATGAATGACCGGCTGCTGAACAACCCAATGCCGCCGCGGGAGATCGATCCGACAATCACGCCGCAGTTGCAGGAGACCATCTATCGGGCTATAGAACGCGAGCCTAAGAATCGCTACCAGCACGCCCGCGAATTCAAGCATGATCTGGAGCACCAGGACCAGGTCGGAGTGGCCGATCGCGCCGAACTGCACGACTGGCGAGTGAAGCGCAATCCCTGGACCCGCCGCATTACCTTCTACATTGCGATGGCTCTGATCCCGGTTGTGGTGTTCGCGCTACTGTTGTGGGTAGCGAAGCACAGCTGACGAGAAAGAGTGGAGCCGCGCTTCAACGCGGCGTCCAAGCAATCCTTCTGCTGTCCTGAGTCGCCTTCCCCCGACGATACATCTTTGCCAGGGCGTGAGACCCAAGCAAGTCAGTCACCCTATCACTATCTCTGTATGAAGTCGTCGCTGTGCACCATAAACTCGGGATATGCGCCTGCGCCGAGTTCGTACAAATCCATGCCCTGGCGCTCGCCGTCCGACTCGACACGATAGTGAATGAGGCGATTCAGGACCCAATTCAAACTGTACGTCATGGGTAAGACGAATCCTACCAGGGTCGCTATACCCACGAGCTGCGCCAGCCATTGACCAGGCGCGCCAGCAGTTCGGATTCCGGCAAACATTCCTGCAGCTAGCAATCCCCATAGCCCGGCAACCGCGTGGGAAGACACTGCTCCTCCCGGATCGTCCACGCGCAGATACATCTCGAGCCACTCCACCGAGAGGGCAACCAGCCCACCCGTTACCAGCCCAATGATGATGGCGGCCGCTGGGCTGATCATCGCCGTTGCCGCGCTGCTGGCCACCAGTCCACCAATCCATCCGTTAGCGCTGATCGATGCGTCAGGCCGGCCAAAACGTATCTTAGTCACAATCACAGCCACCAACGACGAACCCGCCGCGCACAGCGTGGTGTTAATTCCCACCAGCACCAGAGCAGTAGGCGGAATTCCGCCGAACAGCATCGCCCCGGCGCTATTGAGACCGAGCCATCCCGCCCACGCCAGAATGCAGCCGAACACCACATGAACCAGGTTGTGGCCTGGGATACCGACGGGCATCCCATCCTCGGAGTATTTCCCGGTTCTCGGTCCGATGAGCCAAACCACTGCCAGCGCCGTCAGTCCTCCAACGCCATGAATCGTGCCCGCGCCACCCGTGTCGAGGAAACCTCGCCCCAATCCGTAGATCACCCCAACTTGCGATAGCCAGCCTCCTCCCCATACCCAGTGAGCGAACAGAGGATACGTCCACCCCGACATAACCGCCGAAGATGCGCAGATCGCACCAAACCGCCAGCGATCGGCAGCTGCGCTTAAAGGAATCATGGCTGCTATCCCGACGGCGAACATCTGCAGCAGCACTGCCAGTGACGCAGGTGAGTTGCTTAGCTCCTGACCGCGCAGAAAGAATGGTTGCGCAGCGATCCAGTCCCATGGTTTTCCGCCGATGATGGCTACATGTGTGCTGCGGCCTGCGAAACCTTCCCACGAAAATCCGATGGCGATATAAACCAGCGCTGCAACCGCCACCACGCACATGGACGCCAGCATCGCGTGCGCTGCGCTCCGCGTCTTTCCCAGTCCATTGTTGGTAAGCGCCAGCCCGGCGACCGCTAAAGGCACCAGAAGAATGGAGAACACACACAGCGCTGCACTAATTTCTGACCAGACGGGAGATTGTGGCATCAGTCCTCGACCTCGGTTTGGATGAGGTTCGCGCGAAAGACCAGCACCAGTCCGAGAATTTCAATAGCCATCCCGGCCAGGACAAAAATCGCGCGCGACGTTGCTGCATTCAACATCTCGAGTGCTGCAAGTACAAGAAACCATCCCGCAAGAAGTAAGAGAAAGCCGATGGGCCTCATGAGAAGACTTTACAGGAACCGGCCTGCGGCGAAGCTCGCCGTAGCTCCCCGGGGCACACTTCTACCGCAGCGTGTAAGGCTAATCGTCTGCAGCAGCCATCGTCCAATCGATTTTTTTGATGAGCGCTAAAAAAAGGATGGCGTCAGCACCAAGCTCGTTCCTTGCTACGATGAAGACTCTGTGCTGAGTTAGTCTGTGGGCATGAGACAACTATTCAACCAACTGGTCGCCACCAGGCCGGGCATGCTGAGCGTGTTATTGCTGGCCGCATTTTTTGAAGCCTACGGAGACTCCTGCTTTCAGCAGGGAATGCACCGCGCTTCAGGCATCGCGCGGTACGGAGCCTTCGCTCTTGGCGTGCTAGCCCTAGCGCTTTACGGGCTGACCGTCAACACTCCGCCATGGGATTTTGGCAAGCTTCTGGGACTTTATGTGGTTCTGTTCTTTCTCGTGTCCCAGGTATTGGCGAAAGTGCGCTTTCAGCAATCGCCGTCGGCCCCGGTACTCGTGGGCGGGACACTCATCGCAGCCGGCGGCGCGGTTATAACCTTCTGGAAAGCATGACAGGGAGCAAGCCATGACCAAAGTCGAAGCCATCATTCAACCGTCTCGTTTCGAGGCACTCAAGGACGCCCTCATAGAAGTGGGCGTGGACGGCATGACCGTCTTCGAGGTCCGCGGACATGGCCGCCAGAAAGGCCACACCGAGTCATACCGCGGCCGCGAATACAACGTGGACCTGCTGCCCAAGATCAAGATTGAAATGGTGCTCGACGACGCAATGGTCAACCGCGCCGTTGATACCATTCTAAAAGTCGCGTCCACCGGCAAAATCGGCGACGGCAAAATCTTTCTTTCCAAGATCGACGAAGCCATCCGCATCCGCAACCAGGAGCGTGGCGTGATGGCGCTGTAGCTTCTTACGCGAGGTTCGAATTTCCCGTCGCTGCTAACTCCGAAGCAGCGTGCTAAATTCCCCCCAGGACTTGCTTAGAGAATCGTAATTAGTTTTAGCCCTAACAAATAATGGCCCAGATCCCTCACCGGTTCGTTTGGTGGTGGTCGAAGCCAATAAGACTCGCAGAATCGGGGATCAGACCACGGCCAGCGCTTTCCCTGAGGAGTTCTGCGAAGCTTATGGTGATGTGGAAGCTCTCAAGAAGAACCAGTCCTTCAATCGCGCGAAGGCATTCCAAGCCTCCGACACTCGCGCCTATCTGACAGAGCACTACCGCAATTTTTCGGGAACGGATCGCATCTTTAGCTTGCTGATGGACGGCGAAGACCCTCACAGGGCATCGTAAGAACGCAAAACCTACGCTGTCGCTACTCGCTCAATCAGGTTGTCCTGCTCGGCCTTGCTTTCTGCGCCGATGGTGAACGCATCCAGCAGATTCAGCGATAGCGCATACTTCAGGGCCTCGCTCTGACGAGTGCGCAAATCCCCCTGTCCGAGAATCTTCATGCCAACGATTCCCTTGCCCGACGCTTTCATCTGTTTGATCACGCTCACCACCGTGTCGGGATCCGCATCCATATGCGAGCCGATGGGGTTAATGCGCACCAGGTCTACTTCCACCCACGGCGACTTGGCCGCGGCACGCAGCGCCTCGATGCTGTGACAGGAACAGCCATGTGCGCGGATTACGCCCTTCTCCTTCGCCTCCGACAGCACCTCCATTACCCCTTTGTAGCGCTCGGTCCAGTCGCCGTCAGTCAAACAGTGCATTAGCACGATGTCGAGGTAGTCGGTGCCCAGTTCGCGGCGATAACGGTCGAGGTCGGCCCCCATCTCCTGCGGAGTTCGCGACCAACTCTTGGTCATCACCGTGATCTTGTCGCGCGGCAATTGCTTCAGCGCGGCCGCCACATGCGGGTGACTTCCATAGGCGTCGGCGGTGTCGAAGAAACGCAGTCCGTGATCGTAGCCATTCAACAGAAGCGCTGAAAGTCCACCCACACCGAGCGCAGTCTGGTTCGAGTGTTTCGCGTAACCGACCGTGCCGGTTCCCATGGCGAGCCGGCTGGTCTTGATCCCGGTCTTCCCCAGCGTGACGGTGTCGGTGGCCGCGTACTTGCGCGATAGCTGTGTTTCGGCCAGGGCGTTCAGGATCGATTGACGCGCTAGAAATGCGGCACCAAGTCCTGCGGCCGCGCTGCGAATGAAGTCTCTGCGATGCATTTCCGCCTCCCGCGATGTCCCGGCGAACTTTGTACCATTAGACGAACAAAGAATTCCGGCGGCTGCAAGATAAAAGCTCAAGAACCAGCCGTTCCGATGCCCGATTTTGAATTCCGTCCCCGATATGCGACCCTTTCGCCGTGCGCGCTGTTGCCATGCTGGCCCTGTTTGCGAAGCAGCAAGACGTCCGACCCTTCGAGGTGCCGGGCATCAACGTTTTTACCGGCAACGAGCTCGATCCCACCGACACACCCGACGCCGCCTTGATCTTTGGCGGAGACGGCACTTTGCACCGTCACCTGGGCACGCTCGCTCTTAAGAAGATTCCAACTTTGTCCGTACCGATCGGCAGCGCCAACGATTTCGCCACCAGTGTCGGAATTCGCTCCGTCGCCGACGCGCTCGCGGTATGGCAGCGGTTCGTCCACACGCAAACCAATACAAAGCTCGTGGATCTCGGCACAATTCAACCGCTACATCCCTTTGAGGCTGGCGAGATGCTTCCTCCCGCTGAAGGGGATCCTGCCGGCGAGCCGTGGCAAGGCGAGTCGCTTGAAACCCTGCACTTCGTTCCCGACGGCCCCCGCCGCGATCTCCCGCAACTCGGCCCGCGTATCGAACATTCGCAGGCGCGGCGCTGGATTGAAGCTGCTGACGAAGCTTCGCGTACCCGCTATTTCTCCTGCATTGCCGGAACCGGGCTCGACGCGGTCATCAGCCGGCAGATCACGAGGCAGCCACGCTGGTTGCGCTCGCATGGCGGATATGTGTGGGCGTTGCTGCAAAGCCTGCCGCGGTTTCAGCCGCCGCAGATTGTCGTCTCCCTCGAAATCGATGGCGATTGGCGAACGCCGGTGCGCGAACCGGGCATGCTGGTCGCTGCCGGCAATGGCCCCCAGTACGGCAGCGGGATGCGAGTGGCTCATCTGGCGGATATGGCTGATGGGCTGCTCGATGCTTGCTTTGTCCGCCAACTCAGCAAGCTGCGACTGCTGCGATTGTTTCCTGTGGTATTTCGCGGAGCCCACATCGGCATAAAAGAAGTCGAGTACTGGAAAGCCACGCGTGTGCGCATCCAGACCGATCCCGTTATGGACTTCTACGCCGATGGCGAGTATGTCTGTCCTACGCCCGTCGAGCTGGGTGTCAAGCCCGAAGCGCTGCTGGTGATCGTTCCCGCTTAACGAACTGCCGGAAAATTCATTCCCCGAGTTTTTGTGTGGCGAATATCAAATTACTCTTCTTGCTGCCCCTTTCCATACAGAAGAATCGCAACCGCGGTAGGGACATTACCGGATTCGTCTCTCCCTTTACATAACGCTATCCTGACCCGAAGTAAGGGTCCGATTCCGGTAGTTTCATGTGACCACCAACGTACGAGCACTCCTAGAAGGCTGACTCATGGCAGGCAAAAATACCGCCCTGTACGGTATTTATCCCACGTACTCTTCCATCGAAGCGGCGGTCAACGAACTGAAGGCAGCGGGCTTTCGCAATACCGACATTTCCATCTTGATGCCTGAGAACAAAGGCTCGAAGGACTTCGCACAGGAGAAGAACACCAAGGCACCCGAGGGCGCTGCTACCGGCGCCGGAACCGGGGCCATCGTGGGCGGCGGTTTGGGCTGGCTGGTGGGAATCGGCGCGCTCGCCATTCCGGGCTTGGGACCCTTCATTGCAGCCGGTCCGATCGTCGCTGCCCTCGCTGGCGTAGGCGCAGGAGCAGCAGTGGGCGGAGTTGCCGGCGCGCTCATTGGTATGGGCATTCCTGAATATGAAGCCAAGCGCTACGAAGGCCGCCTTCGCGAGGGTGGAATCCTGCTTTCCGTCCAAAGCGATTCCTCCGCTTGGCCAAAGAAGGCCAAAGACATCCTGGAACGCACCGGCGCCCATGACATTTCCTGGGCAGGTGAACGGGGCGCTGATTTTGCAAAAAGCGATCGCCGATTGCCCCGCACCGGCACTGATTACTAGGTAGTCAGGCCTTTTCGTGTAAAAAGGGCACGCCAACGGTCCGTGGCTGGCGTCGGGTTG
>Ga0209465_10000140_pt1 | contig 33754 bp, 31 predicted proteins | sample PanSoiPlot1MoBio_FD_188321 | JGI IMG/M metagenome (GOLD analysis project Ga0209465, IMG submission 188321) | Tropical forest soil microbial communities from Panama analyzed to predict greenhouse gas emissions - Panama Soil Plot 1 MoBio (SPAdes)... | ecosystem: Environmental > Terrestrial > Soil...
ACTTCAAGCGCACTGGCCAGGATCAGGCGCAACCGCTCAGTCCAGGTCGTCGCCGCAGCAGCATCCGACGCTCGGGTGGGATCGGAGCCCCACCGCTCCTCCGCCAGTTTATCGAGCAGCATTTGCCGCGCCTCCGGGCTGCCCTGGCAATTGCGGAATATGTTCTCCACCAGGATGACGGCGGAATCCACGATGATACCGAAATCGACGGCGCCCACCGACAATAGATTCGCATCCTGCCCGAGTATCACCAGGATGATGATGCTGAAGAATAGCGCGAATGGAATATTGATGCCGACGATGATGGCGCTGCGTAGGTCGCCAAGAAAAATCCACTGGATGACGAACACCAGGAGGCATCCGAACACCAGGTTGTGCAGCACCGTGTTGGTCGTGATATTGACCAGCGTGGTGCGGTCGTAGAACGGAACGATCTTCACGCCCGGCGGCAAGGTGCCGTCCGTGTTGATCTTCTCCACTTCCGCCTTGATGCGCGGGACGACGTCGTTGGTATGCAGCGTCCGGTTCATCACCAGGATCGCTGCCACCACGTCGTCTTCTTTGTCGCGCCCGGCCTTGCCGAGCCGCGGCACGTTACCGACATAGACCTTGGCGACGTCCTTGACCTGAACCGGAGTGCCATTCGCCTGGGCCAGCGAAATGCTCTCGATATCTTTGACCTTATAGCCCTGGGTCAAATCCGCCGTGCCGCCTGAATCGATCAGGCCGACGCCGCGCACGTTCATGGACTGCTGCCCCATATTGATGGTGCGCCCGCCGACATTGATGTTGGCGTTGCCGATCGCCGAGATCACCTGGGGTATGGTGACGTTGTAGGCATCCAGCTTGTTGAGATCGACCTCAACTTCGTATTCCTTGGTGGCGCCGCCCCAGGTATTAACCTGAACCACGCCCGGAACGGTGAGGAACCGTCTTTGGAGCACCCAGTCCTGCACGGTGCGCAGATTGGTGAGTCCGAGATGGGCTGGGCCCACCACCTGATAGCGAAATACCTCACCGACCAGGCTTGAAGCCTGGATCTGCGGCGAAACGTTGTTCGGTAGACTGACGTTCTGCTGCAGATTCAACGCCGCCTGCTGGAGTGCGAAATAATAGTCAATATCGTATTTGAAGGTGACACGGACAAAGGAGAGCCCGTAAAAAGACGTCGAACGGATGACATCGACGCCGGGTGTTGTCGAAAGGCCGACCTCCATCGGAATGGTGTAGTAACGCTCCATCTCTTCGGCCGACTGCCCAGCCGCCTGCGCGGTGATTTCCAAAATGACAGGTGCGGGATTCGGATAGGCCTCGATGTTGAGCTTGAAAAAAGCAACGATCCCCGCAGCGACGAATACGAACAAGGCCAACAAAACGATTGGCCGCCGCGTCAAGCCGAATACGACAAGCCCCTTCAACACGCGTTGCGCCCCATCAAGAACATTTTTCTGATGTTGGCGGCTGCCGTGTCCGATTTCCACTGTGAGCCATCGCGGTCATTCGATGCGATTAATCACAGTCGCGGCGTGGCCTGCCCGTTATCAATGCTGGTTATCAATTCGTTTACGGCTCGATCAGCTTGCCAATAGCGGCTTTGATCGCAGCCTGCGTCCGCGTTGTTGCGCCGAGTTTGATCCGCGCGTTATCGAGATGAAAATCAACTGTCCGCTTGGATAGACCGATCAGGTCAGCGATCTGCGCTGACGTCTTGCCACGCGCGACCCAAGTCAATACCTCGATTTCGCGATCGTTCAGCATTGCAAGCTTGGGCCACATTTCGTTGCGCGCAACCCCGGCCAATCGAGCCTTGACAACCATTTCGAGCATATCGAAATCGATCGGCTTGGTAACGTAATCATCGGCACCGAGCCGCCGCGCCTGCAACTCGCTGTCGCGGTCGGCGAGTGCGGTGAGAAACACGAACGGTATATGGCCCAGCCGGGGCGCCAAGGCGTTCAAATGCTCCAGCAGCTCAAAGCCCGATATGATAGGCAGGTTGATGTCGCATAATACGAGATCAGGCATGGCCTTGAGGATTGCGACAAACCCCGCCTGACCGTCGTGGGCGACGACCATATCGAAACCGCGAGCAGTGAAATCATCAGCCAACAACGCCGTGATGGCACGGTCGTCGTCGATGCAAAGAATTTTCCTTCGAGCGTCCGCCATGCCAGCCGATGCCATCAGGAACAATTAAATCAATTGCGGGAATCATTCGCCGTTCCTGCGAATTCCACCCACGCTTCATGTCGAAGCAACATGCGATCGTAAACTGTGAAAAGGACATGAGGAATCTGGGATTAATCACAGTGAGCAATACGGCGCCCGACGACGCTGGGCACGAGCAAGGCGCTCGCCGGCCTCCGACGTGCGCGCTGTCCGGCGCCGTTCAGCGATCCCGCTTCGAACCTGTAGCCTGTGCCAACGGCCCTCGGCTTTGGCGCGCTCACTGCTTCGGCCGCATGGCCGTTCCGTTGATGCCGGAGCGGTCCTTTGCGGGTCCACCGACATATCCGGGTCCGGAGGCGTTGCGCCCCATGGTGGTGCCATTGAGCCCCCCAGAATGTGCCGCCGGACCCGCGCCCGCGCTGAGCGGAATGGCGGGACGTTGCCCGCCGCCGGCGTAGCCCGCCGCCGTACCGATTGCGCCGGGACCCGGGCCGTTCGCGCCGCCCCCCGCGCGAGTCATTAGACCCGGCACAGCGCCGGCGCCTTGAGTGACGCTTGGCACGACAGCGCCGATGGCATTGCGCATCGCACCGCCATCTCTGCCGGGATGCGTGAACGACAGCTGCCCGCCAGCGGGCGCAGACGGACCCGCAGAAGGTGTGGTCGCGACCGACGTCCTTCGGTTGGCGCGGCGCAGCAGGGCGGCCAGGCTTTCATTCGGTTTCATCGAACTAACGCCGTGACCGGACGAGACGCCCTGGTCGGTCGCAGGACCGGGATGAGCTGTATCGCCCCCACGAAGGTGATTTTGGCCGGCGCCTCGGTCGGCGGAATCATTGCCCTTGGCATCGACTCCGCTCTTGGTGGCAACGGGCGCAGTATCACGCTCCGAGCCCATGTTAGGGGCGTCTTCTTGAGCGCGTCCTGGAGCTGCCGCGAGCGTGGCGCACAACACCACGGCGACCGCAGCTCCAAAACCATTTAAGCAGCTCGCCATCGATCTAAACCTGCAAGTCAGGCACCATAAGCTCAAATTTCGGCGAGATCCGGCTCGTCCTCATGCATGGCGGGCTCGCGGCGACTGCCTCTCCAATCGAGGAACAGAGTTTGCAGCGCCGGCACCACCACCAGCAGCAGGATCGGACCTATCAACATGCCGCCGACCACCACAGTTGCGAGCGGACGCTGCACCTGGCTACCGATACCGGTCGAGATCGCGGCCGGTAACAGACCAATGCAGGCGGACAGTGCCATCATCATGATGGGCCGCATCTGCTGTTCGACTGCCTTCGCCATGGCATCGATCGTGCTGACGCCGATTGTCGCCATCTGATTGTAGCAGGAGATGATGAGAATGCCGCTCATCACCGAAACGCCGAACAGCGAAACGAACCCGATCGCGGCCGAGATCGAGAAATTCAGACCGGAGACGTAGAGCGCAATAATGCCGCCGGCGATCGAGAAGGGAATGCCGAGCAGCGCCATGAAGCTGTCGCGCCACGAATTGAACAAACCGTAGAGCAGCACCACGATCAGCACCAGGCTGATCGGAACGATCACCGACAATCGCTTCTTGGCAAGCTGCAGGCTTTCGAACTCGCCGGCCCACTCGATGCGGTAGCCGGCCGGGAGCTTGACGTGCTGAGCGATTCGTTCCTGCGCCTCAGCGACCGCGCTGGCGAGGTCGCGCCCGCGCACACTGAACTTGATAGGCACAAAGCGCTGATTGCGTTCGTGATAGATGTAGGAAGAGCCGGTATCGAGCGTGATGGAGGCGAGCTCGGACAGCGGTATATAGGCGTTGCCGTTGGGCGTCTGATAACCGACCTTGATGTTGCGCACGGCATCGATGCTCTCGCGGAACATGGGCGCAGCGCGCACCACGACGTTGAACTGTCGATCGGATTCCAACAGCGTGGTCGCCGTGACGCCTCCAAGCGCGGCCTGCACGACGGTGTTGATGTCGCCCGCGTTGAGGCCGTAGCGGGAGGCTTTGGCGCGGTCGACCTTGATGTTGAGGTTGGGCTGTCCCAGCACCCAGAATATCCCGAGATCCGTTATCCCCTTGACCTGCTCCATTTGACGCATCGCCTGGCGTGCGAACTCCTCCAGGGTGCCGAGATCCGGACCGATGATCTTGGCGGAGTTGGCGCCGCGCACGCCCGACAGCCCTTCTTCGATATTGTCCTGGATATATTGCGAGAAGTTGAAACCGATTCCCGGAAATTCATTGCTGAATTCGGTCTGCAGCTGGTCGATCAGCTTGTCCTTGTCCATGCCCTTTGGCCATTCGTTGAACGGCTTAAGCGGCACGAAGAATTCCGCATTGAAGAAGCCGGTCGCGTCGCTGCCGTTGTCCGGCCGGCCATGCTGCGACACCACCGTGATGACCTCCGGGTGGGTGAGCAGGATTTCGCGCAGCCGGTTGACGATCGGCATGCCGGCCTCCAGCGAAATGGTGGGCGGCATGGTGGCGCGTATCCACAGATTGCCCTCCTCCAGCGCCGGCAGGAATTCGCTGCCGAGCTGTGATCCGAGCGCGCCGGTCAAGGCGAGAAAAACTGCGCCGATCGTCACGCTTACCTTGCGCTGCCTGAGCGACCAGTTCAGCACCGGCGTGTAAATCCGCCTGAGGCCGCGTACGATGAGCGTTTCGGCCTCCGCGACATGCTCGGGCAACAGCAGCGAGGCAAGACATGGCGTTACCGTGAAGGTCGCAATCAATGCTCCGACCAGCGCATACGCATATGTCTTGGCCATCGGATTGAAGATCTGGCCTTCGACGCCCTGCATGGTGAACAGCGGGATGAATGCCGCCACGATGATGGTGGTGGAGAAGAACACCGCCTTGTCGATCTGCAAGGCGCTGATGAGGATGAGGCGCATGCGGTCGGTCCAGATTTGCGGACCCGCGCTCTCCGTCGTACGGGTCGGATCTGCGCCCCACTTGCCTTCGGCAAGCTCCTGAAGAACGATTTCCTTTCCCTCCGGTCGCGCCTGGAAATTCCGATAGATGTTTTCCACCAGGATCACGGCGCCGTCGACAATGATGCCGAAGTCGACTGCGCCGACCGAAAGCAAATTGGCATCCTCGTTGCGCAGCACCAGGATGATGATGGTGAAGAACAGCGCGAACGGAATATTGGTACCGACAATGATGGCGCTGCGCAGGTCGCCGAGAAACAGCCATTGTATGACGAAGATCAGGATGAAGCCGAAGATCAGGTTGTGCGTAACGGTCGCGGTGGTGACGGCAACCAGCGAGGTGCGGTCATAGAACGGCACGATCTTGACGCCCGGCGGCAGCGAGCCGTCGCTGTTGATCTTTTCAACTTCCGCCTTGATGCGCGCCGCGACATCGTTGGTATGAAGCGTGCGGTTCATCACCACGATTGCCGCCACCACGTCGTCTTCATGATCGCGACCGGCCTTGCCGAGTCTCGGCGCGTTGCCGACATAGACCCTGGCGACGTCCTTTACGGTCACCGGAATGCCGCTCTGCTGGGTCAGAACGATGTTCTCGATGTCGCTGACGTTATGACCCTGCGTAAGATCGGCCGAGCCGCCGCTGTCGATCAGGCCGACGCCGCGGATGTTCACCGACTGCTGACCGATATTGATAGTGCGGCCGCCGACATTGGTATTGGCGTTGCCGATCGCGGCGGTGATCTGTGGCAACGTGATGCCGTAGGCATCGAGCTTGTTCAGGTCGACTTCAACCTCGTATGTCTTGGTGGTGCCCCCCCAGGTATTGACTTGGACCACACCCGGAACCGACAATAACCTTCGTTGCAGGATCCAGTCCTGAACGGTGCGTAGATTGCTCAAGCCGAAGTGCGGCGGACCGACCACCTGGTATCGGTATATTTCGCCGACCAGACTCGATCCGAGAATTTGCGGCTGCACGCCGTTCGGCAAGTTGACGTTCTGCTGCAGATTGATCTCGGCCTGCGTGAGCGCGAAGTAGTAATCGATGCCGTAGGCGAAAGTGACGCGGACGAAGGTCAGTCCGTAAAAAGAAGTGGAGCGGATGTTCTCGACGCCCGGGGTCGCCGCAAGCCCGACCTCGATCGGTACGGTGAAGTAGCGCTCCATCTCCTCGGCCGACAGTCCGGGGCTCTGGGCGGTGATCTCCAGAATGACCGGAGCCGGATTCGGATAGGCCTCGATATTCAGGCGCGCAAACGCAATCAGGCCTCCCCCGACAAACATCATCAGGATGAGCAGGACGATCGGCCGCCGGGTCAATCCGAATGTCAGCAGGCCTTTGATCACCAGCGAGCCCTTTTATTATCCGTTAGAGCACGTTTCGCAAAAAAAATGGGGGGCGCCGTTTCCTTACTCCGTGTGCAGAGAAAGGTCGCCCCACCTTTCCTTTCCCCGCAAGGGGAGAGGGAGCAACCGCATTGCGCGACCGGCGATGATCCCATCCATCACGTCCGCTTTGGCGCCGATGCGGCTGTCTCAGCGCGCTGCGATTGCCAGTGCATTACTCAGAAAGAGAGCACCTTCGGTAGCCACCAGCTCGCCTGCCTGGAGACCTTCAAGGATCTGATAGTAGCCATTCCTCAGAACGCCGACTTTCACCGGGCGCTGCGTAAAGCGACGCCGGTCCGCGGTCACCCACACCATCATGGTGCCATCGCCTTCCCGAACCACACCGTCAACCGGAACCGCGACCGAGCGCATCGGCTCGCCGGTACGGATGACGAAATTGGCGTACATTCCGGATCGCAACTCGTGGTCCGGATCGGCGATTTCGGAGCGAATCAGGACCCGATGTGTGATCGGATCGACAGTCGATCCGATGGTGGAAATCCGGCCTTCGTAGACGCGGCCCGGATGGGCCATGACGGTGACCCTGACTTGCTGTCCGACCTTGAAGGCAGGGCTTTCGCTTTCTGCGACATTCGCCAGCATCCACATGGTCGAAACGTCGGCGACGACAAAAGGCGCCGGCTGACTGCCGGGCTGGACCAGAAGTCCCGGCGAGGCGTTGCGGGCCGTAACGCGGCCGGAGATCGGACTAGAGACGACCAGGGTTGGATCGACGTGCCGTTCCGCGACGACCCGGTCCATCTCGGCGTCGGTTTTGCCGAAGATGCGCACGGCGTCCCGCGCGGCGCGATACGCGCCCTGAGCGGTCCGGTTGTCGGACGTGGCCTGCTCCAGGTCCTTCAGCGCGGCGGCGCGGCTCTCGTACAGCATCTTGAGACGGTCAAGATTGCGGGTGGTCAATTCCAGAACAGCGGCCGAGGAGATCAATGTGGAGGAGGCCTGCACCAGGTCCGGACTGTCGATGGTGAACAGGAGCTGACCTTTCTTCACCTCATCGCCGACCTTGGCGAACAAACCGACGATGCGGCCCTGGTTAGGTGAAAACACCTGGGTCAGCATTTCCTCATTAAAGTCGATGCTGCCGACCGCCGACTTCTCGATCGGGAACTTGCGTTCCGCGGCAACTTCCACCTTGACGGCTTTAAGCTGCGTTTCCAGAAGTTCGACAATGTTAGGCGCGGGAACGGATGCGGGCTTGCCGTCGGTTTCCGGCGCCGCTACGGCTCCGCCGACCCCAAGCGTGACCTCCGCTGGATTTCGCGATCGGCCCGCCCAATAAGCCCCGAGCAGGAAGCTCAAAACGACCGCGACCGATGCTGCGCCCAGCGTAATGGTGCGTTTCCCGGTATTCATAAACACGCCAAGCTTTGGGCAGCTTTCAAAACTATCTCGGCACAACATAGGAATTGCCGCTAGGGGGTAGCTAGGTCTACTGTGACAAGTCACAGTTTTTCCTTGGCATTATGCCCTTCCGCCCACTTAACTTAGGTTAAGCATGTGTGCATACAGAGGAATACCTTCGGCGATCCTGCCGGTGGTTATGCTCGATTGCACTCAGTGCTGATAAGCAAAGCCTTGGCTGGGAACTCGGATCGGCAGGGAGGCCCCCCACCTGCGCCTTCGCCGGCTTGACCGGCCGCCCCGGTAAATGCCGACCGCGCATACGAGATTGCCCGGCAAAGCCGGGCAATCTCACGGGCAGGATCCGCGTCCGACGGAATGCTCCGGCCGGCGTTACCGGTGCGCCAGCATCTCGATGCGGCGCGGGCCTTCTGGCGAGCCCAGTTCCCGGGCCTTTTCGTACCAAATCCGCGCCTCCTCGGCATCGGCACCGATGCCGCGCACAAAGCGCTTGGCCAGCACGGCGGGATCATAAGTCGCGCCCATGGCAAGCGCTGCTGCGGCATCACCCGCATTGGCAGCACGGCGGAAAAACAGGCGCGCGGCCGCGAGATCGCCGGCTTCGAAGAGAACGCGGCCACGCTCGACAAGGCTCGCAATTTCCTGCGCACTCAGCACGGGCTTCGGGGGTGGAGCGCTGGGCGGCGGACTGCTCACCGCCACCGCACTGGTCGGCGCCGGATCTGGTGGCGCTGCCGAAACAGCTGGCGGCTGTTCCGGTGCGGCGGCGGACTCGACCGCATTTGCCTCTACCACTGCAGAGGGCTGCGCTTCCGGTGCGGGCATTGCCGACTCTATTGGGGCAGATATCGCCCGCGTCGGCGCCGGTTCGGGCTGGAGGACGCTCGCGATTTGGTCGGCAACCTCTGTGCGCTCCAGCGCAGCATTCTGGGTCGGAGCCGCCGCTGCCATCCGATCCTCGAACGGACCGACGGTCACCATATTGGCAGGCGCTGCCGTATCGGCTCGCTGCATCCAGTTGGCAATGAAATATGCGGTCGGCGCGGCCACTGCGCTCGCAAGCAGAAACTTTAGCGCCCCACGTGTGACGCTGCCCCGGCGATGGGACGATCGTGGCGGAAACAAGCGATCGGGGTTGAGCACGAGCGAGTCGGCGCTGTCGCTTACTTCAACCGGCGGCAGACCGCGCACCGGCGGCAAAGTCGCTGCACGCGGCAGATGATGCCGGATGTTGCTCTCGTGCATCAACCAGCGAATGCTGTCTTCAAGCCGACGCAGTTCATCGGGATCGGCGCCACCCACATCGAGAAAGCGAAGTCTCGACACGTCGCTCACCGTCATGTCCGTGCGCTTGCGCCCGCTATTCTCTTGCCTGTCGTACTCGCCTGCCAAATCGACCATCTGCGGCAACCGAGCATTCGCGCTTTCGAGCGGTGGGGGGTCAAACATTTCAAGTTGATTTTCGTCGGGTCCGGCAGAGGGGCCCTCGGCGCGATCGTCCCCGTGGGCCGACTCGTTCGACGCGCTCGTCATCGCGGTATACTCCCCGGCAAACTTATAAAAATCCCCATGATACGGGGCATAACCTGCCGGCACGATCAGCCTATTTTGTGTTGAGATTCAGATTTACTTTGAGAGCCGGTCAATTTGCCGACGAAGATTTTCCACAATTGCGCGCGTTCGTCTAGCGAAATCTCCAGTTGTTTCAAAACAGGAATTGATTAACACGCACGAGCGTTAATTTACGATTAAGCGCCCTTAAGTGGCACAACGTCGACGGCGTGGCCTTCGCGTGCGCTTTGAATCCCCGCCATCACCACCGCCAGGTTTCGTGAGGCCCACCAGCCGTCGGTCTCCGGTTTGCTGCCGCTGCGGATGCAGGCCACGAACTCGTCGAGCTCTTCCCGGATGGTGTCGTTTGCCACGACTGCGACCGCGCGCGGCGCCGATTCGCCGCGACGCAGATGGCGCAGTCCACCAAACAGGTCATAGTAGGCGCTCGCGTCCTTGCCGTAGATATTCATCATGTAATATTCGGATGCCGACGCATAGGACGCGGTGAGATTGGAGATGGCGCCGCATTCGTGCTCCATCATGAGGTTAGCCACGTCCGGGTTGTCGCCCGGCAAGACCAGTTGCGCGGACGCGCCACGCACGCGCCTGACCGGCCCGATCAGCATCTCGAGCACGTCGACATAATGGATGCCGATCTGCAGCATGACGCCGCCCGGCATGCCGGCGGCCTGATAGCGCCATGACGACAGGTCGATCTTGCCGAGCCGATCGCGGCTGATGTTGCACTCCGCCTGCACCAGCCGGCCAAAGCGGCCGGCATCGATCTCCGCCTTGATCCAGCGAAAATGATTTTCCCGCCGGCGCTGATACCCGAGCGCCAGCACCACGCCGGCGGCCGCGCAGATGCGCGCGATCTCGCAGCCATCCGCAACCGTATTGGCGATCGGCTTGTCGAGGAAGACGTGCTTGCCGGCCGCGGCAGCCATGCGGGTGGTGGCGAGATGCACGTTGTTCGGCGTGGTGTTGATGATGGCCTCGACCTCGCCGTCGGCCAGGATCTCTTCATAGCTGGCGGCGGGACGGCAGCTGTATTTCATCGCGAAGGCGCGGCGCTTGTCGTCGGAGCGGGTGTAGCACGCGACGATCTCGATCGCGTCGGAACGCAGCGCCGCATCCGCCAGCACGTCCGACCACCACCCGATGCCCACCACGGCAACGCGCAGCTTGCGGGCATTTTGGAATTTTGGCGCTGATTCCGTCATGGGGCTAAGTCGATCGGTTCAGCCAATCTGATGGGATTGGAGGGTCGACCAAGTCATAACGTTGGAAGGGCCGTGCAAGCGGCCTCCTTCCACATCGCCCGCTGTAGGGGCGACCCTTGTGGTCGCCCCATTTACGGCATGGGACAACAGGGCGACCACAAGGGTCGCCCCTACATCCGTCGGTCGGCACGAGTCCATTGTCATCGCTTTCATGTGATGCTTTCACCCCGCCCACTTCGCGCCGATCGTCTCGACGGCGGCGCGGGCGATGCGGACATCGGTTTCCCAGTCGCCACCGCTCACGCCGATGCCGCCAACGCATTCCCCATCGACGATCACCGGCAGACCGCCCTCCATGGCGGTCCACCGCTCAGGCCCGGCGGCAAGCGTCAGCCCGATGGCATGAGCGACATCGAGCGGCTGCGCCTGCGCACCCTGCGCCGAGGTCGCACGCCGGTTGGAAGCCGCGCAGACCGCCTTGGTGGTGGCCGAATGGACGGTGTGGAACCGTCCGCCATCCATGCGTTCGAGCACGATGAGATGCCCACCCGCATCCGCAACCGCGACCGCGATGGCGATCCCGGCTTCCTGCGCGCGCCCCACGGCGGCGGCCGCCATCTGCTTTGCTCCCTGGTGAGTCAGACGCTTGGCCGCGGCGACATACATGTTGATGCCCTGGATATTCTGGCCTGCCAAATCCTGGCAAGCCGGGGGCGGCAAGCTGCCCGAACTCGCGGAGCTGATCAAGCGGCGGCCGGAGCGGTATTGCCACGGTCCCTGTTTGGTGTCTCACCACAAGGGTGCGCTCGCCGCACTCCACCGCCTCGCCTATTCCCTCAGCCCGTAGGGCGCAATAAGCGCAGCGCATTGCGCCGCTTAACCTCCGGCATGGACGCCGGCAGAAAAAGGGGCAGCACTCCTGACGCTAGCGCAATGCGCTGCGCCCTACCGCCAGTCGAATTCCCTCAGAACAGGGAAAATATCAGGGAATGCAAAAATTTGCGTCCGTTGTGGCGCGGCACCGCAATAATCACATAACGACTCAACATCACACAACTTCCCGATGGAAACGGAACAGCGAATTTTTGTTCTTCGAACAAGGAATTTTTTTGCCCGAACAGGGAAGAACAGGGAGAAGAGACAGGGAGGGCACTCCTTCGATCGGTTTTGTTCGACCGGTTTTGGCGCGCGTGCGCGTACGACGCCCCTGGCGTGCGGCGCCCTTCGGAACACACGAGTGCCGCAGGTCCGCTGAGCAGAACCATCCTCGCCCCGGCCGGCCCTGCAATTAAGCTCCCGCGAAACATCCCCGCGGCCTGTACCGCAGTGATTAAGTCTCGCGGGAGCAAGCCCCCGCCCGCAGATCGAAAAACTCAAAAGTAAGCCGAGCGAGCAGGACCATGCTATAAGACTATTCCTAGTCTGTCAATAGTGAATTACGTTGGTGAATTACATTGGCAATTCCGCCGGACTACCGGTGTCATTGTCGGGCCTCACCCCATAGGTGCTCGTCGGTCGCTTCAGCCAAGTCGATCGCTTCAGCTAATCTGAAGGGATTGGAGCATCGACCAAGTCATGACTTTGGAGGGGCCGTAGCGTAAATTAGCGCCGGCTGCGCCTGCCGGAGCCCGTGCGTCTCCCAGGGCAGGCGCCGCCGCGGTATCGGGCGCCCATCTCGACGCGGGCCCCGACCGTGCTCATCATGAACGGCCCTGAACGCTTTCGATGCACACCCGCGGGACCGTGATCCCGAAGGCTCCGGCACAAAGCGTGCTGGCAACACGGAAACCGACATTGTTGTTGCGGTTGTCGGGTTGGTTCCTGTTGCGGTTGGCCGAGCGGAGGTTGTGTGGATGGTTGTTCCACGAACCGCCGCGCAGAACGCGAAAAGACTGGGGCCGTTCAGGCGCCGGGGCGCAACGGGTGCGAGGCCCGGCGGCGGAGGAGATACGTTCCTCCAGCGGGCTGGATGCCCTGAGTCGGGCGTGTTCCGCCAGTTGATTCGGGCGGCGACGCGCAAAAAAATCCGACCCGCCTTCGGCGGGCGCCTTTTTCGGCCGAATCCGCGGATCGCGCGTCGTACTCAAGACGTAAAGAGAAAAAGAGGAAGGAGGTTAAAGCGTTCTGGCAACACGGAAACCGACATCGTTGCCGCGGAAGTCGGGAAGGTCCCTGTCGCGGCTGGCCGAGCGGAGGAAGTGTGGATGGTCGCCCCACGAACCGCCGCGCAGAACGCGAAAAGACTGGTCTCCTCCCTCCCACGCCGATCCGTCAGTCGGCGGATTGCCACTGTAATCCTCATGCCAGTTGTCTTCACACCACTCCCACACGTTGCCGTGCATATCGCGAAGTCCCCACGGATTTGTTGGGAATGTCAAAACCGCTGTCGTACCCTTTGAATTTTCGCCGAAGTTTGCCTGCTCCGCCGTGATGGTGTCGCCTGTGCTGTATTCGGTTGTCGTTCCGGCTCGACAGCAATACTCCCACTCGGATTCGGACAGCAGCCGGTAAGCCTTGTCGCCGGACTGTTTTCTGAGCCACGCCACATACGCTTGGGCATCATGCCAGCTCACGTAGACCGCCGGGTGATCCTTCGCCTGGGCGAAACCGGGATTTTGCCACGGCCTGTTCGAGCGCTCTTTAACTTTGTAATTTGTTGCGTCAACGAAAGACTTAAATTCGCCGATCGTGATCGGCGAGACACCGACTGCGAACGGATTGGTGATCGTGACCTTGTGCTGGGGGCGTTCATCGTCGTCGCCTTCGCCATCGCGCGAACCCATCATGAATTCGCCGGTCGGCACCACGATCATCTCCGGCGCCGCGTCGAAATCGCGAAAGCGATCACCAGCGAGATATCTGCGCGGCGCGCGCCGGCCTTGCCGCTGCACCCACGCTACCATGGTCCTGAAACCGCCCACCGCGCGACGCACGGATGGCCGGAGCGCCTGAGTGGCGCGCTTCAGGGTATTGGTGGTTTTCTCCCGCAATCCCCGGACAGTCGCCGCAAAGTCAGCCGTCAATTCGCCGATTGCCTCGACCGCGCGCCACAGGCCGGCAAGATCGATCACCTCTTTTGCCTTGGTTTCGAGCGTAGCCACCATCAGCTCGATCCTCATGGCTTCGACGTAGAAATTGACGAGCCCGATCTGCTGCAGGCTGCGGCCCTCATCTCGCTGGCCCTCGGGTGCAATTTTTGTTTCCAGAAGGCGCTCGACGCTTTGCAAGCGCTGCTCCAGCGCAGCGAGCTGTCCTTCCCTTCCGGCCCGTTCAATCTCCAAGCTGGCTGGCAGGTTTGACCTTGGATCGCTCGGAACCAATCCGAGGCTGCGTGCCGCATCCAGGATCGAATCAAAGTCAGCCAAAAGAGCGCCGCGCGCATTGCGCAAAGCTGTCAGAGTGGGGGACCTGCCGAGATCAGGGTCCTCACGCGGAACGTTTTGTCGAGCGAATAAACTCCGCAGATTGGCTATGTCATCGGCGATATATCCTCCGGGCCGTCGCGCATGCTCCTCGATGATGCGCTCCGCGGTATCGACGACCTCCCGATACGCATTGTTTAACACCTCGTCATTGACCGGTCGCAGTGCTTCGCGAAAGTCCGCAAGCGAATTCTTTGCAGCAGCAAGCTCCTTCACGAGGCTCGCTTGACGCGGATCAAAAGGGGCGCTCGCTTCACCTGTCATGGCTTGCTCCATGAGAACAGCGGATCGGCTGGAACGCCGAATTGCGCTTCGATGGAGGCTTCGATTTGCTCTCGCGCGGCGTTGAACCCATACCGGCGCGGCTTCCATTCGAATATGGGAAGCAACCGGCGGGAGACATCGACGGGCGTGGCCTGTAGCGGGCCGACAAACCTTTGCCAAGTACAACGGTCGATGACAACAGGCAGTACCAAATCGCCTTTGGCGCATTTGTTGTTAATAGCGGGTAGTTCATGGTCGAAGATGTAGTCCGACCGGATGAAGGCAGGGCTGAACATCAGTATGTGAATTTTTGCTGCCTCGATCGCATCGGCGATTTTCACGGACCAATAGTTTCCAGCCTTAATACGCTTATCTGCCCAAAAATCGATTTTGAAGGCGCGCTCCACGGCGCGCAAATGGGTCCTCATTTCATTGAAGGCGTCATAGTCGTCGTGCGCGTAGGAAATAAAACCCTTAAGCATTGTTCAATCAATCGTCCCGCGCGCCCGTCTGGACAGCACGTGTAGCAAATTCGGCATCCGATTTCCAACAAACGTCCCTCCCCATTGCCCCGCTTGACCCGGGCAATCCAGCAAACGTAGCCCGGATTGAACGAAGTGAAATCCGGGACAGGCCTGCCAATACGGCGATGCCGCCCCGGGTTTCGCTGGCGCTCCACCCGGGCTACGAGTCTCCACCTTCACCGCCGCGCCCCTTCCCCGCCCTGAACCACCCATCCCCGAACACCGCCTGCCACAGCCGCCACGTGTCGGCGTAGGCTCACCGCAAAAAATCGGCCTGCCCTCGGCGGCGCCTACTCTGCGCATTCCTTCTCCGCCGCCAGCTCGCTCGGAAGTGCGGGCAGTTTTTCCGCATCGTGCTTTCGTTTGCCGCGCAGGATGCGCACCACCCGCATGAGCAGGCGAATGTAGCCGGTATCGTAGATCGACAAGTGCCGTTCCAATTGGCGTCGCGTTTCGATGTCGCTCTCCATCACCATCTGATAGGACGCTGTGATCGGATAGTGCTCCCCGGTGTATTGCAGCCAGGCCTCGCACAATTGGCCGCGATACTGGCGAAACTCCTTGAGCTTGCCGATCTCGTAGGTGAGGAACGCGAGATAGCAGCGGGAATTGTACTCGGACTCGATCCTGTTGCGCCGCATTTCGTCGATGTAGAAGCCGATCGATCGGCCGATGGCGACGAACACCAGGCCCACGAGGATCGCCGGTACGCGGCTCCCGGTTTGCGTCGCGACTTCCTCCGGCACGAACACGGCGAACACGTGGGCGAACAGGTACCCGGTCAGGCCCAGGATCACCGGACCCAACAGCCGCCATACGCTGCTCAGCCAGTCATTGCTCCGGCGCCGCCGGCGGATGGCGTTGCGCTGCAGCCGTCGCCGCAGCTGCGCAGCCTTCAGGTCCTGGATGTATCGTTCCTTGCGGCGCGTGATGCCGCGCGCCTGCGAATGCACGATCGCCCGCACGCAGGCGAGATAGGCCTCATCGGGTGATCCCGGCTCGGCTTTCAGGGACAGGAATTTCTCGGCCACGATGCGGGCGTTCTGCTGCGCGGTCTTGTCCCGCAGCGCCGGATCGTCGGCCGAATGGATGGCGTAGCCGATATTGAGCGCCTCATCGACATTCGGCAGCCTGATTTTCCCTTCAGGCGACAGACGCAGAACCGACGCGATACCCATGGTTTCCCCTCTCAGGCGAGAGCCGTCGGGCGGGTTAGCCCAACGGGTCCGCGCGAAGCGCGGCCCGATGGCAAGCTCCGGCGTAACCCGCCTCACCAAAGCGGAATGGCGGATTACGCTGCGGTAATCCGCCGTACCCTACCTCTGCCCGTGCTGCCTCCATCCCCTTAACTCCGCAGCACCGCGAATCGACGAAGTCAGTTCTCAAGGGCGCGGGCCACGGCGTCAGGGTCATTCGCGATGACCGTCAGAAGCACCTGGGCAGCCTTATCCGGGCGATGTGCGCCTTGCTCCCAATCGCGGATGGTGCCGAGCGGAAGGTGGAACCGCGCCGCAAACTGCTCTTGCGTCATATTCAGCTTCTTGCGCAAGGCGCGGACCGTCGGTACGCGGCGAGCGCGGGCAAGCTGCGCCTCGGTCGCCGGCGGACAGTCGGGATCGGAAAGCGCGGCCTGATGGCGCTCTTCCTCGCTCATCGCGTCGAAGGCCCGCCAGTCGCTCTTCGGCGGCTTCTTCGGATCAAGCTTAAATCTCGTGATACTTCCTTTTTTCATGCGGCTCTGCCCCTCTGGCAGAAATGATGCGAATGACGGCGCTTCTTATGGTGTAGGTGACGAAGAGCATCCGGCCGTCAACCACGCCAATCGCATTGAAGCGCAATTCGCTCTCGGCGTCCCGATCGTCGAACTCGATCACATGCGGGTCCAGGAACACCTTGGCGGCCGTGTGGAAATCGAGGCGGTGCTTCTTCTTATTGGCTTGCTCCTTGGCGTCGTCCCATTCGAACTCCATCGGTCGCCCCAGTCTTGTATATACTGAGATTCAGTAGCTTGTTCAAGGCTGCCCGATGCAGCTGTGGAGCGCGCTTAAGTTGAAAGATGTATAATTGAGGGCGGACTGAGCGCGATCGACGCTCAGCCGAAAGAGTCGGTTGTACCGCCCCCCACGGGTCGCGCAAAACCGCTGTGCGGCGCCCCCTACCCCTGGATCACCGCCTTCACCTTCTCCGCCGTCAGCGGCAGCTCCCGCATGCGCTTGCCGGTTGCGTCCGCGAACGCATTGGCGATCGCCGCCGCGGCGGGCCCCTGCGACGCCTCGCCGGCGCCGAGGGGGCGTTCGTCGGGACGATTGATCAGCTCGACCTCGACCTTGGGCGCCTCCGGCATGGTGAGGATCGGATAGCTGAGCCAGTCGCGCGATTTGATTCCATTACGGTCGAACTTCACCTCCTCGTGCAGTGTCCAGCTGGTCGATTGGATGACGCCGCCCTCGATCTGGTTGGCGAGGCCGTCCGGATTGATGATCAGGCCTGAATCCGCAGCCGCCCAGGCGCGTGGCACCGATACCTTGCCGGTGGCGCTGTCGACTTCAACGTCGGCGATCACCGCCACATAGGTGGCGAGGGTCTTGTACTTCGCAAAGCCAATGCCGCGGCCTTTGCCATAACCGCCTTTCTCCCCCGGTCTCCAGTTGGCCTTCCTGGCTACCGCCTCGATGACGGCGCGCGCCCGCGGGTCCTTGAGATGAGCGAGGCGGAACTCCACCGGGTCCGCATTGGCGGCAAGCGCCAATTCGTCGAGGAAGGATTCGATCGCGAACACGTTCGCATAGGCGCCGAGCGTGCGCAGCGCCGATACGCGCAGCGGCATCTCCTTGATGAAATGATTGACCACGCGCTGGCGCGGGAAATCGTAGAGCGGCACCGCGTTGCGGTCGCCGCCGCCCGCCGGTTGCGGCAGGGCCGCGGGCGGCGCCGGCTGCTGCGGCTCGGCCAGATACCAGCTCGCCAGCAGATTGTTGCCGCGGGGGTCCGGCCGCGTCGAATGGGTGTTGGACCACACGTCGTAATTCCAGTCGACGATGCGGCCGTCGGGGCCGAGCGCTGCCTTGGCCTTCATCACCATGGCAGGGCCGAACGGCTCCCAGCCGAACTCGTCGCCCCGCATCCATTGCAGCCGCACCGGCCCGCCGCCGGGCGCACCGCGCGCCAGCAGCGCGGCATCGAGCGCCACATCATCGGCGCCGTTGTGGCCGTAGCAGCCTGAACCTTCGGTGTGGATGCAGTGGACTTTTTCGGCGGGCAGCTTCAACGCCTTGACGAGGTTGCCGCGCAGCGGGAAGACGCCCTGGCTGTGGGTCCACACCGTCATCTTGCCTTCGGTGAATTGAGCGACCGCGCAGGACGGTCCGATCGAGGCGTGGCACATGTAGGGCTTGTGATAGGTCGCTTCGATGACCTTGGCGCCGTCCGGCAGCGCCGCCTGCTTCTCGCTGATGACGTGGGGATCGTCGGACAGCGACAGCAGATGATCGTAAAGGCTCGCCTGATCGGGCAGCGGCCGTCCGGCCGCCCATTTGGCGGTCTGCCGAAGCGACTCGCTCGCCCGGATGGCCTGCTCTTCGCGCTCCGCGATCAGGCCCAGGAAATTGCCGTCGCGCACCACCGCGACCACTCCGGGCATCGCCTTGATCTTCGCTTCGTCGATCGCCTCGAGCTTGGCGCCATAGCTCGGCGGGCGCACCACACGGCCATGCAGCATGCCGGGCAGGCGCAAGTCCTGCACATACGCGGCGCCGCCGGTGACCTTGGCGGGGATGTCGAAGCGGGCGATCGACTTGCCGACGATCGTGTGGGCCGACGGCGACTTGGGCTTTGCTTTCCCGGTAGCCTCGCGATGCAGGTCTGCGTCGCGCGCAAGCTCTCCATAGGTCACCTGGCCCCCGTCGGCGGCCCTGATGACTCCGTCGACGACCTTGAGACCCGCAGCCTCGACGCCGAGGCGCTTTGCCGCGAGATCAACCAGGATCGCGCGTACCTCGGCGCCCGCCAGACGGAGCGCCACGCCGCCGTTCTCCATCGACTGGCTGCCCGAGGTGAAACCCTCATTGGGAGTTTGCTCGGTATCGCCGGAGATCATGTGCAGGCGCGCGAGCGGCAGGTCGAGTTCCTCCGCAGCGATCTGCGCGAGTGCCGTTACGGCACCCTGCCCAAGCTCGACCTTGCCGGTACACACCGTCGCGCTGCCGTCGGCCGCAATGCGAATCCAGGCATCGAGCATTCGGTTGGCGTTAAGGCTGCCCGGCAGGGCGGCGGGCTGCTGGGAAAGGGAGAGTTTCGGCGCCAGCGTGAAGGCGACCACGATGCCGCCGAGGCCCGCACCAAGACCGGCCGCGAATTCGCGCCGTGAGATAACCGCGTTCATCATATCCTCCCGTTCGCCTGGCTGGCCCTGAGCACAGCGCGGATGATGCGGCCGTGGGTGCCGCAGCGACACAGGTTGCCGGACAATCCTTCGCGCACCTGCGTTTCGGTGGGGTGCGAAATTCGGTCGAGCAGCGCTTTCGCCGACATGATCATGCCGTTGATGCAGTAGCCGCATTGGGCGGCCTGGTCGTCGATGAAGGCCTGCTGCAGCGGATGCAGTTCCGCTCCTGTGCCGAGCCCCTCTATTGTGGTGACCTCCGATTGACCGAGCGACCCGATCTCAGTCACGCAGGAGCGCACCGGCTTGCCGTCCACCAGCACCGTGCAGGCGCCGCATTGGGCCAGCCCGCAGCCAAACTTCGCGCCATTGAGCGCAAGATCGTTGCGCAGCACGTAAAGCAGCGGCGTATCCGGCTCCGCCGGCACGCTGTGCATTGCGCCATTCACTTTGAAGCTGACCGCCATAGGGTTCTCCTTGCTGGACCCCGGCATTTGCCGGGGATTTTCGCATCGTGAACGTTCTCTGCCAACTGGTGTTCCGATCGACGCCGTCGCCGGGTTGATCGGACCACCCCGAACTGGTCGCGATCGCTTCAGCCAATCTGATGGGATTTGAGCATCGATCAAGTCATAACGTTGGAGCGGCCGCACAACCGGTGCCGTAACCGGTGCCGTGACACATCGCCCGCTGTAGGGGCGACCCTTGCGGTCGCCCCATTCGTCGCAGGGCGACCACAGGGGTCGCCCCTACGTCATCTAGATCATCGTTCCGTGGCGGTTCGGGTCGGTCGGACAAGCGACGACAACGGTATGCAATGCAAATCACTCGGCGCGGCAGCCGTCGAGGAACAGCCGCACCGCGGCGCGCAGACGGCGCTCTTCTTCTCCCGGCGGCTCGCGGCCGACGAGGAGTGCCATGGTCCGGGGAATGCCAACCACCAGGATGGCGAAATGTTCCGCGACCAACTTGGGATCGCCGATTTCAATCGCGCCGCGATCCGCATAGGTCTGCAGCACCTCGACAATCAGGTCGCGGACCCGATTGCGCTCGACGAAGAGCTTCGCAAGCTCCGGGAAACGGCCAGCCTCGGCAATGAACTGGCGATGGAACGCCAGCGCGTCGGGCCGCAGCACGAGATCCAGCAGCTTGCGGCCGAACGCATAAAGTCCCCGCTCGACATCATCCGGCAACGGCTCGGCCAGATGCAACGTCCCCATGGCATCCGCCATCAGGCGCTCGATTGCCCCGACGAACAGCGCGCCCTTGTCGGCGTAGCGCGCGTAGATAAAGCCCTTGGCGACGCCCGACTGGCGGGAAATCTCTTCGACCGAGACGCTGTCCCAGCCTTTTTCCAGGAACAATCGAAAGGCGGTCGCGAGCAGGCTGCGGTGCCGTCGCTCCGCCTCCTCGCGGGTTGGCCGGCCACCGGGACCGCGCTTGAACTGGCCATGTTCCAATGGCGCATCGGACATGCGTCCGTTTCCCTCCTTGCCGCAATCTGGAACACCATGTAAATGCTAATGCAACGATACCGTTCGGTTACAAAAGGTCAAGTCCCGTGAACCGACGCCTCATCGCCCTCGCAATCGCCATACTTCTGGCTGCGGCCGGAGGGGGCTGGTGGTGGACCACCCGCGTCACCCCGCCGGTGGAGTGGCAGGGCTATGCGGAGGCCGATTTCATCAAGGTGGGCCCGACGCAGCAGGGTCTCCTCACATCGCTGTTCGTGGCGCGCGGCTCGAGGGTTGCGGCCGGCGCGCCGCTGTTCGATCAGGACGATACCGCCGATCGTGCCGCCCGTGACCAGACGGCGCGCCAGCTCAAGCAAGCAGAAGAGCAACTCGCCAATCTGCAGGCCGGCGGCAAGCCGACTGAAATCCAGCAAGCCGAAGCGAGTCTCGCTGACGCCAAGGCGGCGCGAGACAAGATCGAGGGCGATCTGCGGCGCAACGAAATATTGGTGAAGACCTTTGCGGCTACCCAACAGCTCGTCGATCAACAGCGCGCCGACCTGCGCTCGGCCAATGCCAGGGTGCAGGGGCTTGAAGCCGCGCTGACGCAGATGCGCGCGCCGATGGGACGCGAGGGCGAGATCAAGGCGCAACAGGCGCTGATCGAATCCTTGCGCGCGGGGGTCGCCATGGTGCAGTGGCGGATCGATCAGCGCCACGTGATGGCGCCGGTGGCAGGCATCGTTGCCGACGTGCTCGCCCGCCCCGGCGAGACCATACCGGCGGGCGGCGCGGTGGTTTCGTTGCTGCCTCCGGAAAACATTTTCGTGCGCTTCTTCGTTCCCGAGACGCGCCTTGCCGAGGTCCATATCGGTGACGAGGTCACGCTCTTGTGCGACCGCTGCCCCGCCGACCTCACCGCCACGACTTCCTTTATCTCGCCACAGGCGGAGTTCACTCCGCCGGTGATCTACAGCGAGGCGAGCCGGTCCAAGCTCGTCTACATGGTCGAGGCGCGACCGCCGCGCGAGCAGGCCACGTTGATCAATCCCGGCCAACCGATCGCGGTGCGGCCGCTCGCACCGCCACCGATCGCGCAGAATGGGCCGTAGAGCGGATGGCGGGCATGTTGAAGCATTTTACGTTCGTCGTGGCCGGGCTTGTCTACGCGGGTGCCAGATTGAAGTCCCCTCCCCCGCTTGCGGGGGAGGGTTGGGGAGGGGGCTCTTGCAGCGAGTCAGTGCCGCGGAGTTGGCCCCCTCCCTAACCCTCCCCCGCAAGCGGGGGAGGGATTCGCATATGTGACTCAAGATGTCCGATTACGTCATCGACGTTCACGATCTGCGCAAGAGCTTCGGCGCCCTGAAGGTCGTCGACGGCCTGAGCCTGCAGGTCGCCACAGGCGAAATCTGCGGCTTTCTTGGCGCCAACGGCAGCGGCAAGACCACCACCATCCGCATGCTGTGCGGCCTTCTCACGGCCGACAGCGGGCACGGCACCTGCCTCGGCTTCGACATCATCCGGCAGGCGGCGCTGATCCGCCGCCACGTCGGCTACATGACGCAGAAATTCAGTTTCTATGACGATCTCACGGTGTTCGAGAATCTCGATCTGGTGGCGAGCGTCTACGAAATGCCGCGTCCCCGCGAGGCGGTGGACCGGATCATGGAGCGCATGGGGCTCGCCGATCGCCGCGACCAGCTTGCCGGCCAGCTCTCCGGTGGCTGGAAGCAGCGGCTCGCGCTCGCCGCCTGCATCCTGCACGAACCGCAGCTCCTGCTGCTGGACGAGCCGACTGCGGGCGTCGACGCCAAGGCGCGCCGCGAGTTCTGGGACCTCATCCACGATATGGCGGGCGAGGGCCTCACCGTCTTGGTCTCGACCCACTACATGGACGAAGCCGAACGCTGCAACCGCATCGTCTATCTGGCCAGTGGTCGGATCGTGGTGCAGGGCGGCGCCGACGAGGTCTCCCACGCATCGGGGCTGATCACCTACGAGGCCACGGGCGCTGATGTAGATGCCGCCGCGCGCAGCCTGCGGCGCATGCCGGGCGTCGAGGCTGCCGCCGTGTTCGGGCGCGCCCTCCACGTCGCCGGGATGGATCGTATGGCGCTCGAAAGCGCAATTCGCCACCGCGATTACGGCGCGCTGTCGTGGCACGAAGTCGAGCCGCGCCTGGAAGACGTGTTCATCCACATGTTGAGCATGAAGGGAGAAGAGCCATGACGTTCTCCTTCAAGCGGCTGTACGCCCTGCTGCGCAAGGAATCGATCCAGCTCATGCGCGATGCGCTCACCCTGCGGTTCATCATCGCGGTGCCGATCATGCAGCTGTTCCTGTTCGGCTATGCCATCAACACCAATCCGCAGCACCTGCCCACCGGCCTGCTGGCGGTCGAGCATTCGAAATACGAGCGCACCATCATCGCGGCGCTGCGCAACAGCGGCTACTACGACATTCGCATGCTGGCGAGCGAGGCCGAGGCCGAGCGGCAACTGGCTCAGGGCGAGCTGCTGTTCGTCATCGCGTTCCCGCCCAATTTCGACCGCTCGGTCGACCGCGGCGAGCGGCCTTCGGTGCTGATCGACGCCGACGCCACTGATCCCAGCGCCATCGGTAATGCGACGGCGGCGCTGGCAACGATCGCGACCGTGCTCGATCGCGACCTGCCGCCGGTGATGCGCGCAACGCCGGTGGCGCCGCCATTCCAGTTCGTGGTCCATGCCCGCTACAATCCCGAGCAGCTGACCGTGCTCAACATCGTGCCGGGACTGATCTGCATCGTGCTGATGATGTCGACGCTGTTCATGACGACCCTGTCGATCACCAAGGAACGCGAGCGCGGCACCATGGAAAACCTGCTGGCCATGCCGGTGCGGCCGATCGAGGTCATGCTCGCCAAGATCGTGCCCTATGTGGTGATCGGCTACATCCAGGTGGTGCTGATCCTGGTCGCTTCGGCGCTGTTCTTCCAGCTGCCGCTGCGCGGCTCGCTGGTCACGCTGCTGATGGCGCTCGGCCTCTTCATTGCCGGCAATCTCGCTCTCGGGATCACCTTTTCGACGGTGTCGGCGAACCAGATGCAGGCGATCCAGTTTGCCCAATTCATGCTGCTGCCGTCCTTCATGCTGTCGGGCTTCATGTTCCCGTTCCGCGGCATGCCGCAGTGGGCGCAATGGATCGGCGAAATCTTTCCCACCACCCATGCGATGCGGATCGTGCGCGGCGTGCTGATCAAGGGCAACGGTGCGCCGGACATCCTCCCGGAGCTGTGGCCGATCGCGCTGTTCATGGTGGCGGTGGTCGCGATCGCGGTGTGGTGCTATCGCGAGACGTTGGAGTGAGTCCAGAGCTCGTAGCTTCGTAGCCCGGATGGAGCGCAAGCGTAATCCGGGATAAGCTGCGCCAATGGTTCACTATCGACGAAATCTTGGGCCGGGCGGAACGTTTTTCTTCACCGTAGCTCTGGCAAATCGACGCTCGTCGGCTCTGGTCGAAAGCATTACTTCATTGCGCCAAGCCTTCAAGACGACCGGACTGAACGACCTTTTGAGATCGATGCAATCGTGATTCTTCCGGAACATCTGCATGCTATCATGACGCTACCGCCGGCAGATTTCGATTATTCCGGACGATGGCGGCGGATAAAAAGCCTTTTCACCCGTGCAATTGTGAATTCTGGCGTGCACCTCACGCGCGACTCGCGCGGCGAATATCAGCTTTGGCAACGGCGGTTCTGGGAGCGCACGATTCGAGACGATGCCGATTTCGAGCAACACGTCGACTATATTCACTTCAATCCGGTGAAACAGAGCTTGGTGTCACGCGTCGCCGATTGGCCACATTCGTCGTTCCATCGCTACGTGTAGCAGGGTGTGTTGCCGGAGGATTGGGCGGGCGTGGTCCGAGCGTCACACGACACCTTCGGGGAACCCGTCCACTGACACCGGGTTGTGTTCGAAGGCCCGTAGCGACTGCGAGTCTGATCCCGGATTTCGCTTCGCTGCATTCGGGCTACAGGCCTCACGATCACACCGCTGCCAAATCCCCCTTCGCCCACACTTCCCTGGTCATCGTGCAAAAATCCGCGAGCGTTCCGGCCGCGATGGCTACGCGGATGCCGGCCATCAGGTCCTGGTAGTAATACAGATTCACCTCGCTGAGCAGCATGGCGCCGAGGATCTCGTTGGCCTTGACGAGGTGGTGCAGATAGGCCCGCGCATAATCGCGCGCGGCCGGGCAGCGGCTTTCGGCATCGAGCGGACGCGGGTCGGCGGCGTGGCGGGCGTTGCGCAGGTTGATGGGACCGAACCTCGTATAGACGAGGCCGTGGCGGCCATTGCGGGTCGGCAGCACGCAGTCGAACATGTCGATGCCGCGGGCGACCGCTTCGAGGATATCGTCGGGCGTGCCGACGCCCATGAGGTAACGCGGTCGATGGGCCGGCAGGATCGGCGCGACGGTCTCGATCACCTCCAGCATCGCGTGCTGCGGCTCGCCGACCGCGAGCCCCCCGATCGCATAGCCCGCAAAATCCATGTCGACCAATGCCCGGGCGCTGGTGGCCCGCAATTCGTGGTCGTCGCCGCCCTGCACGATACCGAGCAGCGCGCGCCCGGGAGAGGTTGCCGGGGAGGCTGCAGGGGAAGCCGTCTTGGCAGCGGTTTCGAACGCGCGCTTGCAGCGTTCCGCCCACGCAAGCGAGAGCCGCATGGCGCGCTCAAGCTCCTCGCGCTGCTGCGGAAGACGGATGCACTCGTCGAGCTGCATCGCGATGTCGGAGCCGAGCAAACTCTGGATTTCGATCGCCCGCTCCGGCGTCAGCGCCACCATCGCGCCATCGAGATGGGAGCGGAACGTGACACCGTTGTGGTCGATCTTGCGCAGCTCGGACAGCGACATCACCTGGTAGCCGCCGGAATCGGTGAGGATCGGATACGGCCAGTTGATGAAGCGGTGCAGCCCGCCGAGTGCCGCGATACGCTCGGCGCCGGGGCGCAGCATCAGGTGATAGGTATTGCCAAGCACGATATCGGTGCCGGACGCCTTCACGTCGCGCCAATGCACCGCCTTCATGGCGCCCTGGGTGCCGACCGGCATGAACGCGGGCGTGCGCACGACGCCGTGGGGCGTCGTGATTTCGCCGGTGCGGGCGGCGCCGTCACTGGCGGCGATGCGAAACGCGAAGGCGGTCATTCAGAATTCCGGAACAGCAGGCAGGCATCGCCATAGGAGTAGAAGCGATAGCCTTTGTCGACCGCATGCGCGTAGGCACGTTTCATGATGTCGAGCCCGGAAAATGCCGCCACCAGCATGAACAGCGTCGAGCGCGGCAGGTGAAAGTTGGTGAGCAGCACGTCGACGGCGCGGAAGCGGTAGCCCGGCGTGATGAACAGCGAGGTCTCGCCGGCAAACGGCGCGATGGCGCCGTCCTCACGCGCAGCGCTCTCAAGCAGCCGCAACGACGTGGTGCCGACCGCGACGATGCGGCCCGGGACCGCAGGCGATAGCTCTGGCTGCGGTCGGGCCACCGCGGTGCCCTCCCTCCCCATGGCAGGAAGATCGCGTTTGACGCTGCCTTCACCTCTCCCCGCTTGCGGGGAGAGGTCGGCGCGCTCCTGCGCGCCGGGTGAGGGGGCCTCTCCGCGAGTCTGAGCTGGTGGAAAGGCCCCCTCACCCCGACCCTCTCCCCGCACGCGGGGAAAGGGAGAAGAGGTGACCTGATCAAATGCGATTGCCCCTCGGCGCGCCGCATTGAGCGCCGCCGCGACCTCCCCGGTCACCTGCCCCCATTCGGCATGCATCTTGTGCGCGGCAATGTCGTCCGCCTTCACGGGCAGGAATGTGCCGGCACCGACATGAAGGGTCACCGTGTGAAACCCGATGCCACGCGCCGCAAGCTCACTCATCGGGCCTTCGGTGAAATGCAGCCCAGCGGTCGGTGCCGCCACTGCGCCCTCCTCCCGCGCGAACATGGTCTGGTAATCGGTGCGGTCGCTCTCATCGGGCGCCCGGCGCGACGCGATATAGGGCGGCAACGGCATCTCACCGCGCTCCGCGATCGCCTGGTCCAGCACCGGCCCGTGAAACGCGAACCCGAACGTCACCTCGCCGGCCTCGCCCTTCGCCTCGACGGTGGCATCGAGCTGGCCGAGAAAGCACACCCGCCCCTCCTCCCCAAACCGCACCACATCGCCAGGCTTGAGCTTGCGGGCGGGCTTGACCAGCGCCTGCCAGCGCGAGCCGTCGAGTCGCCGGATCAGCGTCGCCTCGATCTTTGGCTCGGTCGTGCCGCCGAGGCGCCGACCGGAAAGCTGTGCCGGGATCACTTTGGTGTCGTTGACGACGAGCTGATCGCCCGGGCGCAGGAGATCGGGTAGATCGCGAACAATGCGGTCTTCGAGCATGCCGCCCGGCCGCACCACGAGGAGCCGCGCGGAATCGCGTGGACTCGCCGGGCGCAGCGCGATGCGGTCCGGCGGCAGCTCGAAGTCGAAGAGATCGGTGCGCATGAGCAGACGGACTCCGTTCCTCCGCAGGGCAACCGAACGGCGTCAATCGTCAGTCCACGGGTTTACAATTGCCTTCACGGTCAGCTCGAAATCCGAGGCGTTGCGCGTGACCAGGGTAAGGCCGTGAACCTTAACCGTCGCGGCGATGAAGGCATCCATAGCGCCGATCGGGCGTCCTGCTGCGTTTCGACGCGCCACGACATGACCCCAAGCGTCGGCCACAGCTTTGTCCACCGAGAGAACCCGCCCCTCAAAACGCAGCGGCAGTTCGCCGCCCAGCCATTCTTCGAGCCGTCGGCGGCGATTGCCGGTTGCCATCCGCTCGACCCCGTAACGCAACTCTGCCAGCGTAACGACGCTGATGAAGACCCGATCCTCGTCGGCCTCCGCAAGCCAGGAAACCACTCCGCTGTTCGGGTGCGGCTTTGTCCATTCCGATACCACATTGGTGTCGAGAAGGAAGTTCACAGATCAAGCTTCCGCAGGCCGCCGGTCATGCGCCGGGTCTTCATCCGCGACCCGCGTAACGGGGAAGCTGCAAAGAACTCCGCAAGGTTGCCAGCACGTTTAGTTTTGCGTTCCCATTCTTCGGCAGCCACAACGACGACGGCCTTGCGCCCATTCCGGGTGATCGCCTGCGGCCCAGCCGACTGCGCGCGCTCAATCACCTCGCTGAGCTTCGCCTTCGCCTCGGCGACAGTCCACGTCCCGGTGTTTGGATTGCCGGTGCTCATGTTGTGTCCTTAAGACGTCTCCATTTCCTGAACATATTTCTCAAGGGCGCTTTGGTCAAGGTAGTCATGATAGTCATCTAGGGTCAATCGACTGTTCCACAAGCTCCCGAGATCGAGGGCACGTACCACAGGCCTAACTCGTGAAAACAAGGCTCAGAACGACACGGTCACCGAATCAGACGCCGGCAGATACGCATCCCTCGGATTCGTGCTTGGGTCGGGCACGGCGATGTAGTCGAGCGTTATGTGCTTGTCGGTCACGGTGATCCGGAGATAGCCGTGCTGGGCATCGTTGAAATTCTCAAGCTGCGAGGGGTCGCCGGAAATCTGGAGCGGCAGTTGATTGTTCTGCTGGGCGTTGTGGAAGGCCTTGCTTAATGTATGCAGGCGCTTGTTGTAGCCGCCGGCACCGGCGACGATGAACGGCACATGCTGCTTGTCGTGCAGCGGCGCCGAGAACCGCTGATAGTTATGTACATGTCCGGTCAAGACTACGTTGGGCGCGCGGCCTGCCTCCTGGCAGTTTTCATCAAGAAACGTCTTGAGCCGGGTGCTGCCGGGATGGGGTCCGTAGGCCGAGTAGATGGGGTGGTGAACCGCAAGGATCAGCGGCAGATGCTTGTTTGCTGCCTGCAGTTCCTGCACGAACCACTGCCTTTGCGTCTCTCCGATCTGTCCGCCTTCCGGACAGTTGCTGTAGAGACCGATGATGGTCACCAGCGGCGTGTTGAGCGTCCAGAAAACGTTGGGCTGCGTCATGGTGCGGCGGGGCGCGTCTCGATTGTCAGGGCTGATGACGGCGGATTGGGCGCAGAAATTCCGCACGAAGGCCTGCAGGCTGGTCTCGCGGGTAAGCGGATCGACGTCGCCGTCGTGGTTGCCGGGAATCGCGATAATCGGCGCAGGATATTTGAAATAGGGTTCGTAGAACTCCGGCCAGTAATTAGCACTTTCGCCATCGTAATAGACGACGTCTCCGAGATGATAGAAAAACGATGGGATATCCGCCGCTGAGGGCGCGTGATGAAAATCGCACTCCATGAAGCGGGTGACGCCCTCGATGTAGGTCGGCGTGTTCACCCCGCCGGTATCGCCGACCGAGTGAAACACCAGCTTCTTGTCTTTGGTGATCTTCGCGATCGTGTTCTTATCGAGAATCGATGCCAGATTCATGCGGTATGGCGGCAAGCCGGTCGCTGGAGGCAAGTCGCGCCACGGCTGCGGCGGATGCTTGTCGGGATCGATGATCGTGTGAAAGCCCGGCGGAACCGGATCCGGCGCAAAAATATGGCCGTGTTTGGATCTTGGCAGGCCGTGATGATGAGCTTGCAAATCGTCCGTAGTTACGACTGTCGGCGTGCGCCGTGAAACTGGATTCCTTGCCATGTCGATTCCCCCTCGGCTTCAAAATATGGAGCAGCACCAATACTTAATTCAGGTGGCAGGCAAATGACAATACAACCGCTTAACAATATAACCATCCGGGCGACTCTTGCGCGCGTTGGTGCGTTCCGCGTCGTCGCTTCACGCGCCAGCGTCGCCGCCGGGCTTGTCCCGGCGACCCCGAACTCTAAGACACAGAGTGGGAATAATCGGCGTGGCGGGGACAAACCCGACCACGACCCGGAAAGGCGGGTGCTTTAATCTCACCGGAGTGCGCGCCGGAGCCGATAAGGCCGGCGCGGTCTCTACGCGGCGTCCGCCGCCATACGGGCCGTGATGATGCGATCGGGATCGGTGACCGGCTCGCCGCGCTTGATCCGGTCGACGTTTTCCATGCCGGCCGTCACTTTGCCCCAGACCGTGTACTGGCCATCAAGCCACTTTGCATCCTCGAAGCAGATGAAGAACTGGCTGTCGCCGGAATCCGGATTCTGCGAACGTGCCATCGAGACGGTGCCGCGAACGTGCTTCTCTTTGGAGAACTCGGCCTTGAGTTTTTGGCCCGAGCCGCCGGTGCCGGTGCCGTGCGGACAGCCGGTCTGCGCCATGAACCCGTCAATGACGCGGTGAAACTTGACGCCGTCATAGAAGCGGTCGCGCACCAGCTTCCTGATGCGGGCGACGTGGCCGGGGGCAAGGTCGGGGCGCATCTGAATGGTCACCTGCCCCTTGGAGGTTTCCAGCAGCAACGTGTTTTCCGGATCGGTATCAGGATTTTGGGTCATGGCTGATTTCGGCTTTCTTTTCCTTGCGGGTTTCGATGATCGGGATCACGAAGGGGCGCCCGGCAATGGCTTTGCCGAGCCCCTCGCTGATCGGCAGCGGCGTGCAACGCTTGAGCATGTTGATGGCCGCGTCACGGTAGGCGGCTTTCACCTCCGCAGGCGCCTCATGGGTGGTGTAGGTGAAGCGCGGCTCGGCCAGAAGTTCGCCATCGCGCTTGAAGGCGAGCTTGAGCGTGACCTGCATACCGGCCCGCACCTCATCGTCGGGCGGTAGTTCGAGGCACTTGGACAACAGCGGACCGATTTCATCAAGCCGGTCGGCCGGATGGTCGCGGTCGAGCGGCTCGGAGGGTCCCACATGCCCCTCTACTTTCAACACAGGAACCTGATTGAGCGGATAGAAGATCTCCGGTATGCAGCCCGGCGGGCTGAAAACCCCGCAAAAATACGGCGTGAACGGTTGACGGCGAAATACACTGCCGAAGCCCGGCGTAGGCGGCTGTTGAAACACACTGCCGAAACCTGGCTCGAGCGCATGATGACGAAACTCGCCGAGACCCGGCGTGAGCGGATGATGGCTAAATTCGCTGCCAAAACCCGATGTGGCCGAGAGATGACCGAACTTATTGGCGAAACCCGACGTAAACGAATGATGGCGCACACCGCCGAAATCTGGTGTGAACGGGCGATGACGCAGCGTGCTGCCGGGCGTGCACGGATGGTGGCTAAGCACGCTGCACACCGCCTGCGCCTTCTCCGGCAGTACCGTCGATCCGATCGCGAGCGCCGCAACCCCCGCACACATGACAGCAATTGCATGTGGCCAGCTCCCGCTGAGGGTCTTCACCTCTCCCCGCTGGAGGCGAGAAGTGGCAACCAGTTGCGCGGCGCGATGTTCTATTTCATCGCGATGCGCATGAGTGCAGCCCGACCTTTCTGCTGAAGAAAGTGGCCGGCATCCCCTATGCGATTGTCCCCCCATCAATATGAGGGTGCGGTTCATTTGACGTCTGCCGCCACTCGGACTGTGAGCATGCGGTCGGGGTCCTGGACCGGCTCGCCCTTTTTGATCTTATCGACCACATCCATGCCAGACAACACGTCGCCAATGACGGTGTACTGTCCGTTCAGAAACGCACCGTCGGCATACATGATAAAGAACTGGCTGTTGGCGGAGTCGTTGTTGCCGCCTTTACGGGCCATGCCGACGACCCCGCGCTTGAAGGGCACCTGGGAGAACTCCGCCTTCAGGTCGGGATATTTCGAGCCGCCGCTGCCGTTGCCGTTCTGGCCATCACCGGTCTGCGCCATAAACCCCGCGATGACCCGGTGAAACGGTACATTGTCATAGAACTTCTCGCGGGCGAGCTGCTTGAGGCGGGCGGCATGCTGCGGGGCGATATCGTTGCGCAGCTTGATGACGATGCGGCCCTGGCTGGTGTCGATCAGCAGCGTGTTTTGCGGATCAGCACCCGCCGGCAACCCTTGAGCGGCCGCGGGCGCGACGGACGACAGTGCAAAGCCTGCAAGCACGGCGCAGACGGCAATCAGGCGTAACATGTGAGCTCCCTCTTACCTTGGTTTTTTCGTGGCGAATCTAGCTTTCAACCGGCCCACAACCGCCACTGGCACGAAGGCCGATACATCGCCGCCCATGCCAGCAATCTGCCGCACCAAGGTGGCAGTGATGGGACGCACCGACGGGGACGCCGGCAAAAACACGGTCTGCACATCGGGCGCCATCGCGGCATTCATGCCGGCCATCTGCATCTCGTAATCAAGATCGCTGCCATCGCGCAAGCCCCGAATGATGATGGTGGCGCCGACCCTCCGGGCAGTCGAGACTGCAAGATCATCGAAGGTGATACAGTCGAATTCGCGGCCGGCCTTGCGCACCATGGCGCCGCAGGTCTCCTCCAGCATTGCGAGGCGATCGTCCGCCGAAAACAGCGGTGCCTTGCCGGGATGGACCCCGACGGCGATCACCAGCCGGGCGGCCAGCCGCACGGCACTGCGCATCACATCGACGTGGCCATTGGTCACCGGGTCGAATGAGCCTGGATAGAGGGCAGTCGGTTGCATCGGCAGGGTCTAGAGCAGATTTCGATATGGTTGAATCGACGACGTTGCCGCGTCGCCCTTCACCTCTCCCCGGAGGGGAGAGGTGAAGAGGCACTCGCTCAACGTTATCGGAAAATGCTCTAGCCCGCGGTTCCGCGGTCCGCAAGTCAGCCGATTGGACGGGCCGTGGACGACTTCACGACGACCAGATGCGTGACATCGGCTCAATCGCGCCGCGTGTAATGCCTTTTGGACCGCCTTCGGTGCGTGGTCGATCACAATCGCGCGAGAATCAATCTGCTCAATCAAAAAATGCAGGCAAACAATCGGGCTGACCACTACGTGGCCGTTACTGGTTTCTTAACCTTGCATTGAACGTCCGCCGGAGCTTGCGCGACTAATAAACTGATGGGGCGCGAAATGTCTAAAGCCGCAAATCAGGGGCTCATATGATCAAGATTATCGCAGCGGTTGCCGGTGCGGCTCTCCTGGCAGGAAGCTTCGTGCTGTTGTCCGCTATGAGCCCGGTCGATCCAGCCACCTCGGCCCTGGCGTACGGCAAAGCCGATCGTCTCGACATTCGCAGCTATGGTCCCGGCTGCGACGAGCGCGGCTGGGGTTACTACGACGCGACCTGCCTGCGCTCCGTCGACAACGGTGAAGTCAAGCGCGTGCGCGTCATCACTGTTGACCGCCTCCCGGATAACACACGCTTCACCGGTTCGCGCTGATCGTCAGCCGGCATCTTCCGCATCTCCCACCTCGATGTTCCGAACTGCCCCGATCACGGCGCGAGTAAGCTCGCGCAATGACCTGGCTGCGCCGGCGGTGCCGCGATCTGGCCGCCGACGGGAATGCACTGGCTCGGCGGCAGCACGGCCCCCTCCTCGACCTTTGCGACCAGCAGATCAAAAGCCTTCTGCGCGTGCGGCTGAATCAACTCCAGCCGTGGAAATGTGGTCACGAAGGCTTCGATGTGATTGCCGTTCTGTACTTCATAGAGCCGATATTCCGGTGCGCGTTCTTCCGACGGACGGACCGCCGGGTCGTCGTCGCGATGCAGCGCCGCCTCGACCTTGCGGGCATAGGCGCGCGCATGAACGTCAATCGGCAGAAGGCCGTCCATCGTACCGGCCACGGTGATGAGCGGTCGCTTGATCAGTCCGGTGGTGGCGAATGCCGCGATATTCGCGCCGACGTCGGAAGCCGCCAAGCGGTCGACATAAACATATGTGCCGGTGCCGGAACCGTAGGTGTCATAGGTGGGGTCGAGGCGCTTCTGCCATTGGCACTGCGTGACTTCCCAGAATTGGGCCGAATAAAGCCCCCACAGGGACGTGGTGGTGCCGGCTGAGGTGACGGTCAGATCCGGCGGATAGCCGGCAGCGCGAATGTTCTTCGCGGCTATGCTGCCAGCGTCGAATCCGGACATGACATAGTCCGGATAGTTGAGGATCGCGGGCGGCAGAGTGCTGAGAATATTCGCCGCGACGGGATCGACGAAAGTGCCTTCCCAGTCGACGCCGCCGTCGAACAGCTCGGGCGCCGTCTCAACGGCCCGGCGCACCTGGTACCCGCCGTTCGA
>Ga0209465_10000141_pt1 | contig 33483 bp, 29 predicted proteins | sample PanSoiPlot1MoBio_FD_188321 | JGI IMG/M metagenome (GOLD analysis project Ga0209465, IMG submission 188321) | Tropical forest soil microbial communities from Panama analyzed to predict greenhouse gas emissions - Panama Soil Plot 1 MoBio (SPAdes)... | ecosystem: Environmental > Terrestrial > Soil...
CACGTCCAGGTGTGCCAGATGCCGAAATCCTTGTGCCGCATCGCTGGACGATCGGCGAATCGCACCGCATTGCGCACCAGCAATTTCGCAAACGTATCCGCGCAAGCGTCGGGTGTGGTCACCGCGGCCCCTTTCTAATAGCAAGGAAAAAATTAACAGCGAAACGCATTTCGCGCTATGCAATTCGCTGCCGCGACCTCAATTCGCAGGTAGTTTCAATGCATTGCATGAAAATGGCGGCATTTTCGGAGTCTCCGAGCCGGAAAACGGCAATGGAGATCGCAACGGTAGAGAGTTTTGAGACTCACGTTAAGCGAGGATGGCTCCAAGGCCTCAACCCCGCTCACCGCGCAGCAATCGAGGCGTTGCAACCGTACAACGGATGTGATTGGTCGAAGCGGCTCCGCGATTACTCCAATCCTGACAAGCACCGGCATTTGATCGCGACTGGCGGGGATGGTATCTTCTATGTCCATTCCAGCCTTGAAAAAGACCTGAGCCGGTGTTGGGGATACGAACGTGAAGCACCCCACCCCGTACCCGGTCAACCGCCCGTGAAGATCAAGGTTTACTTCTCTGGCAATGTAGCATTCGGCAACGGAGCGCCGATTATAGACACGATCAAGGAGATCAAAGCGGGCATTGCTGATACGCTTACCAAGTTCAGGCCGGAGTTCTTAAGTGGGTGAGCGGCGCGGGTGCCCCGCTCGAAGCGGGGCATGACACGCATTCGATTCACTTAAATTCTATGCAGTCTCCTAACGCTGTCGCCTCGTCGGCCGGGGAATGACACAGCTTTAAGCGCAACAAAATGGTTGCGCATTCATGTCGACTTCGTCATATTCATACGCAACCAGGAGGTTGCGTATGAATATGAGCATAGAGAAGCGCATCGAACTCAAGGCTCCGGTATCCCGCGTCTGGCGGGCATTGACGGACTACAACGAATTCGGCGAATGGTTCCGGGTGAAGCTTGATGGCCCGTTTGTGCCGGGCCAGGTCTCGCGCGGCCATGTCACCTATCCGGGTTACGAACACATAAAGTGGGAAGCGATCGTGCAGCAGATGGAGCCCGAGCGGCTCTTTTCGTTCACCTGGCACCCCTATGCGGTCGATCCCGCAATCGACTATTCGAGCGAGCCTACGACCTTGGTCGAGTTCAGGCTTGAACCGAAAGACGGCGGCACTGTTCTGTTCCTGACGGAATCCGGATTTGACGCAATTCCAAAGGACCGTCGATTCGAAGCGTTCCGTATGAATGATCGGGGGTGGACCGAGCAGATGACGAATATTGAGCGCCATGTCGCGAACAGCTCTTAGAGGCCGCGCTCAGCTCAAAGGACGCGCCTCCGTCTTTGCGGCCTTGGGCGATGAGACGCGGCTGTCGCTCATCGGAAGGCTCTCCAATGGGCCGCCGCAGTCGATTTCTCGGCTCGCGGAAGGCTCGATGCTGACGCGACAGGCGATCACCAAGCATCTCCGCGTGCTGGAAGGCGCCGGCGTCGTGCGCAGCATTCGTATCGGACGTGAGAGCGTGTTCGCGTTCAGGCCGGAGCCTCTCAGGGAGTTGCGGTCGTACCTCGAGCGTGTTTCCGAGCAATGGGATGATACGCTGGCGAGGCTGAAATCGTTCGTCGAGAATTAATTCGGCTGCGGATCATCTCTCAACCGCCCAAACCCCGGCGGCGGCCGCCGATGTCCGGTTCCCGCTTCTGGACCGCGCTGGCAGCAAACTCGCACCGATGCCGAGCATTGCAAAGGAAACACGTCGCGCGTCCATGGGTCCTCCCTTTTGTGGACTCACATGAAACCCGGGGCGAGCATGCTCACTCTGTCGGGCGGCTCCGCGCGTGCCAGAGGCTAGGCATGGCGTCCACTGTGCTCTATTTTCAAGCTCAAACATACCTTTCACAGACCGGAGGAAACCCATGATCGCGAAATTTCTTTTCCCCGCCGGCATATCGCTCGCCGCCCTGGCGCTCGCATCCGGTGCAGCCGTTGCGAAAGTTACCATTGCGATCGGCGGCGCCGGCTGTCTGTGCTATCTCCCGACTGTGCTGGCCGAGCAGCTTGGGGAATACAAAAAGGCGGGTGTCGAGATCGAACTCGTCAATTTCAAGGGCGGCTCCCAGGCGCTCACCGCCGTGATCGGCGGCAGCGCCGACGTGGTGTCGGGCTATTACGACCATTGTGTCAATCTCGCCGCCAAGAACCAGAATCTGCAAGCCTTCGTGGTTTACGACCGCTATCCGGGGCTGGTGCTGGGCGTGTCGCCGCGGCACACCAACGAGGTCAATTCCGTGAAGGACCTTGCCGGTAAGAAGGTCGGCGTCAGCGCGCCGGGCTCCTCGACCGACTTCTTCCTGAAATACCTGCTTACCAAAAACAGCGTTGACCCGGACGCCGCTGCTGTGATCGGCATCGGGCTCGACGCGACCGCGGTTGCCGCCATGGAGCAGGGCACCGTGGATGCCGCCGTGATGCTCGACCCGACGCCGACCCTGCTGAGGGCCAAGTTTTCGGCGCTCAAGATTTTGAGCGACACCCGCACGCAGGCAGACACCCTGTCGGTGTTCGGCGGCGAATATCCGGGCGGCGCCCTCTACACGCGCGGCGACTGGATCGCCAGGCACGAGAAGGAAACCCAGGCGCTGACCGACGCGATCCTCAGCACCTTGAAATGGATCCATTCGCACACAGCCGAGGAGATCATGGCGAAAATGCCGGACGACCTAGTCGGACCCGACAAGGCGCTTTATCTGTCGGCACTGAAAAACACGATCCCGATGTATTCCACCACCGGCCGCATGGACCCCAAGGGCGCCGAGGCCGTGCTCAAGGTGTTCAGCCAATCGTCGCCGGAAGTGGCGAAAGCGAAGATTGATCTTTCGAAGACCTACACGAACAAGTTTGTCGAGCAAGCGGCGCAGAAGTTGGGGATGCGGTAGCGCCTGCTTTCACCTCACCCGACGGGAGAGGTCGGATTCCGAGCGCAGCAGGGAATCCGGGTGAGGGGCTCTCGCCCTCTCCATGATCCGAGCATCCCTCACCCGACGTCTCGCTTCGCTCGCCGTCGACCTCTCCCTTCGGGAGAGGTGAAGATTCCTGCGAATCAACGTTAACATGAACCTCATCTCTATCCAGTCCCATGTCGCCTACGGGCACGTGGGCAATTCCGCGGCGGTGTTTGCCCTGCAGCGACTCGGCTGCGAAGTGTGGCCGGTTCACACCGTACAGTTCTCGAACCATACGGGTTATGGCGTATGGAAAGGCGAAGTATTTGCGGCGGCCCGAATCGGCGAGATCATCGATGGCATCGGTGACCTTGGCGTGCTTGGAACGTGCGACGGCGTGTTGTCAGGCTACATCGGCGCCGTCGAAACCGGGGAGGCCATTCTGGCGTCCGTCGGCAAGGTCAAAGCCGCCAACCCCAATACGAGCTATTGCTGCGATCCCGTCATCGGCAATCGCGCCCGCGGCGAATTCGTTCGGCCCGGCATCGTGGAATTCATGCGCCAGCGTGCTGTACCGGCGGCGCAGGTCGTCACGCCCAACCATTTCGAGCTTGATCGGCTTGTGGGGTACGAGACCACGAGCCTTGCGGCCATTCTCCGTGCGGCTGCGGATATCCACGCCCGCGGTCCCCGCGCCGTGCTGATCACGTCGGTGCGCTCCGACGAAACGCCCGACGGCATGCTCGACGTGATCGCCTCGGACCCGAACGGGCGTTATCTCGTCCGCACGCCCCGGCTCGCAACGCCGGCCAATGGCGCCGGCGATCTCATCGCGGCCCTGTTCTTCTTCCACTACCTGCGCAGCGGTTCAGCTGCAGCCGCACTGGCTGCCGCGACGTCGTCAGTGTTCGGGCTGTTGCGGCGAACGCACGCAGTCGGAGCCTCCGAAATGGCACTGATTGCTGCGCAGGATGAATTGGTGACGCCGTCCGAGAAATTTGCGCCGGTCAAGATTGGCTTTTGACAAATCGGGCGCGCTCCCCCATTCGCATCTCCATGACCGCTATCCGCGTCCTCTCCATCAATCACCTCGATCTCGGCTTCGCACCATTTCGGTGGTCGTTCGCCGAAACGCGCCGTGACGACATCGCGGGTTATTTCGCCTCCCGCCGGGAATCGACGCCGCACCTGTGGAATGGGCGCGTCCTGCTTATGCGCGATCACGCGATTGCGGAAGACACGCTGCGCGGCATGTATTTCGAAGTGAGCTTTGCCGAGTTTCTGGCATGGCGCGACTGGGACTTCCCGGATCGCAGCGTCGTCAATTGCTTTTCCATGGGAGCGTTACGCGCAAGTGACGGGGCCTATCTGCTGGGGGTGATGAGTGCTCATACGGCCAATGCGGGCCGCATCTATTTTCCGGCTGGCACGCCCGACCCCGACGATGTGCGCGGCGAAACGGTCGATCTCCTGGGCAACGTCATGCGTGAGATCGCTGAGGAAACCGGCTTGACGGCCGCCGATTTCTCGGTCACGCCCGCTTGGCAAGCCGTCATCGCCGGAACACGCATCGCGCTGATGAAGCGCATCGATGTTGCATATCCGGCCGATGAGGCGAGGCAGAAGGTGCTGCGCCATCTTGCGAGCGAGCCTCAGCCCGAACTCGACGCTATCCGCATCGTTCGCTGCGCTGCGGATTTCGATCCGAATATGCCACGCTTCGTGACGGCATATCTGTCACACGTATGGGACGAGGGCGGAACGTGAAGTCGGGCCGCGCGTTGCTGGTTGCGCGGCTAGCGGTACGGCATATGTATCCAATTGGAGCCGGAGCATTGGCCAAATGACGCAGATGGATGCGCTGGATCTTGCGCGCCTGCAATTCGCCTTCACGATGGCGTCTCATATCATTTTTCCGGCATTCTCCATCGGTCTTGCGAGCTATCTCGGGGTGCTGGAAGGGCTATGGCTCGTGACAGGTCGCGATGTCTTTCTGCAGGTCTACAAATACTGGCTGAAGATCTTTGCGGTCGTGTTCGGCATGGGAGTCGTGTCGGGCATCGTCATGAGCTACCAGTTCGGCACCAACTGGAGCGCCTATGCGGACAAGACCGGCGCAGTGATCGGTCCGCTGATGGGCTACGAGGTGCTCACGGCCTTTTTCCTGGAGGCCGGATTCCTCGGCATCATGCTGTTCGGCGCGCAGCGGGTCGGGCGTGGGCTGCACTTCGCCGCGACGGTGCTGGTCGCCGTCGGCACGCTGTTCTCGGCGTTCTGGATTTTGAGTGCCAACAGCTGGATGCAGACGCCCACCGGGTATGCCGTCAACGACGCCGGCCAATTCATTCCCGAGGATTGGTGGAATGTCGTGTTCAATCCATCATTCCCGTATCGGCTCGTGCACATGGTGCTGGCTGCCTATCTCACCACCGCCTTCGCGGTCGGTGCCGTCGGCGCATGGCATCTGTTGCGGGAACCCGAGAATGCGTCGGCCCGCGTCATGTTCTCGATGGCGTTGTGGATGGCCGCCCTGGTGGCGCCGCTCCAACTTATTGCCGGCGACCGGCATGGCCTCAACACGCTTGAGCATCAGCCGGCCAAGATCGCTGCCATGGAGGGGCATTTCGAGAGCCGCGGGAGCGTTCCGCTCATTCTGTTCGGCTTGCCCGACGTGGCGGCAGCCGAGACCAGGTATGCGGTCGCGATCCCGCATCTTGGCAGCCTCATCCTCACCCATTCCTGGGACGGAGAGGTGAAAGGACTCGCCGACTGGCCTCGCGCGGATTGGCCTAATGTGACAATCCTTTTCTTCTGTTTCCGCATCATGGTCGGGCTTGGTCTGGCCATGATCGGGCTCGGATTGTGGAGCCTGTGGCATCGGTGGCGCGGGACGCTGTTCACGGCGCGATGGCTGCAGCGGGCAGCAATTCTGATGGGCCCGGCGGGTTTTGTGGCGCTCCTTGCCGGCTGGTTCGTGACCGAGACGGGGCGCCAGCCTTATACGGTCTACGGGCTGCTACGCACCGCGGATTCGGTTTCGCCGCTGGCGGCGCCGGCGCTAGCAAGCTCCGTTGCGGCGTTCGTCATCGTGTATCTCGCGGTGTTCGGCGCCGGCATCTTTTATCTGCTGCGCATGATGGGCAAACCGCCGCAGACGGAGGAAGCGGAACCGGTGGGCGGCGTTCCAATACGCAGCGCTGGGATCACGCCTGGGGCGGCCCTGCCGCGGGCACCGGCAACCGTCCCTTCGAGCTAGCGGAGCCCAGAGGCGTGGCCATCGACCTCCCCTTCATCTGGGCCGGCATCATCGCATTTGCGGTGCTGGCCTATGTGATCGTCGATGGTTTCGATCTCGGCGTCGGTATCCTTTTTCCATGGCTCAAGACCAAGCACGACCGCGACGTCGCGATGAACTCGATCGCGCCGGTCTGGGACGGCAACGAGACTTGGCTTGTGCTTGGCGGGGGCGGGCTTTATGCCGCCTTCCCGCTTGCCTATGCGGTGGCGCTGCCAGCGCTTTACGCGCCGCTTATCGCCATGCTGCTTGGGCTCGTGTTCCGCGGTGTCGCTTTCGAATTCCGTTGGCGCACCGAGCGCGGCCGCTTCCTGTGGGACTGGGCTTTCGCAGGTGGCTCAATGCTCGCCGCGCTATGCCAAGGCATCGCGCTCGGCGCCCTTGTGCAGGGAATCAAGGTCAGTGGGCGCGCCTATGGGGGCGGCTGGTACGATTGGCTGACCCCGTTCAGCGTCATGACGGGGGTGGCCCTCGTCATCGGATATGCGCTGCTCGGCGCGACCTGGCTGGTGATGAAGACCACCGGCGACCTGCAGCAACGGGCGCGCCGCTTCGCCATCATGAGCGGCGGCGGCACGGTCGCGCTGATCGGCGTGGTCAGCTTATGGACGCCGTTTCTCAATCCAGTATTCATGAGCCGGTGGTTCGCGTTTCCGGCAATCCTCTACACGCTGCCGGTTCCGCTCGCTGTAGCGGGCATGACATTACTGTTGTTCCGAAGCCTTCTCGCCGGCCGGGAGGCGCAACCGTTCGTCGCGGCGCTCGGGCTGTTCGTGCTCTCCTATATCGGGCTCGGCATCAGCCTTTATCCGGAAATCGTGCCGCCGAGCATCACCATCTGGCAGGCCGCGGCTCCTGACAAGAGCCTCGAATTTCTCCTCATCGGCACGCTCATCCTGGTGCCGATCATTGTCGCGTACATGGCCCACGCCTACTGGGTATTCCGTGGCAAGGTCGACGTGGCGGCCGGTTACCATGAATGAGCGGGCGACTTGCCAAGCGGCGCAATCGGCGTGAAGTTTCGCCGTCATGAAATTCGCAAAACTCATCAAGCGCTTCCGAATCGAAAAGGCGCAGGGCTTCAGGCTGGCCGATTTCGATCCGGCCGCCACCTGCGGCATGGATATCGGCAAGGCCGCCGCCAAGGACATGATTGCCGACGGGTTGCGCCATCTCACCGCCATGCAGGAGAAGCTCTATGCCCAGAACCGCTGGGCGCTGCTGGTCGTGCTGCAGGGCATGGACGCATCGGGCAAGGATGGCATCGTCAAGCACGTGATGTCGGGCCTCAATCCTCAGGGCTGCGAGGTCCACGCCTTCAAGGTGCCGACTACCGAAGAACTCGCGCATGACTTCCTGTGGCGCGCCGGCAAGCACCTGCCGGCGCGGGGGCGCATCGGCATCTTCAACCGCTCCTACTACGAGGATGTGCTGATAGTGCGGGTGAAGCGCGAGCTGCTGCGCCATCAGCGCCTGCCGCCGGAACTCGTGAGCAAGGCGATCTGGTCCGAACGCTTCAAGAGCATTCGCGCGTTCGAGCGTCATCTTGCCCACAACGGCACCGTGGTGCTGAAGTTTCACCTGCGCATTTCTCGTGAAGAGCAGCGCCGCCGCCTGCTTGCGCGCCTGGACGAGCCGGCCAAGCGCTGGAAATTCTCCATGGACGACGTCGAGGGCAGCAAGCACTGGGGCCGATACATGGGGGCTTACGAGGATGCGATCCGCAACACCGCGACCGCGAAGGCGCCGTGGTACATCGTGCCGGCCGACCAGAAATGGTTCGCCTGGCTGATGATCGCGGCCGTGATCGGGGATGCCATGGAACGCCTTGATCTGAGCTTTCCGGTGGTCAAAGGCAAAGCGCTGGCGGAGCTGGAGGGGGTGAGGCGGGCGTTAGCGGGCGACTCCTGAGTGGCGGGGCGTGCGCAGAAATGCCAACGGAAACAAGTGGTTCAAGGTCCTGTCCTGATTTGAGCCCAGATTGCGCTCCACGAATTCGCTCATCATCCCATCAGCCGTCTTGCCCAACGCAACCGCTTTCAGCTAAAAGATGCCGCCGGCCTTCGGGTTAACGCGAAATTCACCACTTTTCGCGACCGTTATGGCCCGCAACGAGGGTTTTGGCATGTCGATGCGCCGCGAAATTCGCGCGATCGGCCGGGGGCTTCCCGCCCGTCCCGGTGCCGCCCTCATTCTTCGCACCCTGCTCCTTACTCGCCCCTGAGGGCCGGCTGGGCGTACGCGCCTGGGCACTCAGGGGTTTAGACCGGAACCCGAGAGCGCCGATACGGGCGCGACGTTTGCAGCCATTTTTCGAGAGAAGGAACATCCCATGACTTCGCAACCCCGGTCCGAGAGGGACCGCGTCGTCATCTTCGATACCACCCTGCGCGACGGGGAGCAGTCGCCCGGCGCCACCATGACCCATGAGGAGAAGCTCGAGATCGCAGCCCTTCTCGACCAGATGGGCGTCGATATCATTGAGGCCGGCTTCCCGATCGCATCCGAGGGCGATTTCCTGGCCGTCAACGAAATCGCCAAGCGCACCAAGAGGGCGGTCGTGTGCGGCCTCTCCCGCGCCGGTCAGAAGGACATTGACCGATGCGGCGAGGCGATCAGGCCGGCCGCGCGGGGCCGCATCCACACCTTCATTTCTACCTCGCCAGTGCACATGAAGTGGAAGCTGCAGATGCAGCCCGAGCAGGTGTTTGAGATGGTGATCTCCTCGGTGACCCGCGCCCGCAACTACACCGATGATGTCGAGTGGTCCGCCGAGGACGGCACCCGCACCGAGCTCGATTTCCTGTGCCGCTGCGTCGAGGCCGCCATCGCGGCGGGCGCCACCACCATCAATATTCCGGATACGGTCGGCTACACGGTGCCGGAGGAATACTACACGCTCTTCAAGATGGTCCGTGACCGCGTGCCGAACGCCGACAAGGCACGGTTCTCGGCCCATTGCCACGATGATCTCGGCATGGCGGTGGCGAATTCGCTTGCCGCCGCCCGTGCCGGCGTCCGCCAGATCGAATGCACCATCAACGGTATCGGCGAGCGTGCCGGCAATGCGTCGCTCGAGGAAATCGTGATGGCCATGAAGGTGCGCAACGACGTGCTGCCGTTCTGGACCGGCATCGACGCCACCTTGCTGACGCGCGCCTCCAAGCTGGTGTCGGCCGCGACCTCATTTCCGGTGCAGTACAACAAGGCGATCGTCGGCCGCAACGCATTCGCGCATGAATCGGGCATCCACCAGGACGGCATGCTCAAGCACACCCAGACCTACGAGATCATGACGCCGGAGAGCGTCGGGGTGAAGCAGACCTCGTTGGTCATGGGCAAGCATTCGGGCCGCCACGCCTTCATCCACAAGCTCAAGGACCTGGGCTATGAACTCGCCGGCAATCAGCTCGAAGACGCCTTCGTGCGTTTCAAGGCTTTGGCCGATCGCAAGAAGCACGTCTATGACGAGGACATCGAGGCGCTGGTCGACGAGGAGATCGCGACCGCCCAGGACCGTATCAAGCTGCTCTCGCTGTCGGTGATCGCCGGCACTCGCGGGCCCCAACGCGCCACAATGAAGCTCGACATCGATGGCAGGACCGCGATCGAGGAGTGCGAAGGCAACGGGCCGGTCGACGCGACCTTCAACTGCATCAAGGCTCTCGTCCAGCATGACGCGATGCTGGAACTCTACCAGGTGCATGCAGTGACCGAAGGGACCGACGCGCAGGCCGAGGTGTCGGTTCGCTTATCCGAAAACGGCAAGTCAGTGACCGCAAAAGGGGCCGATCCGGATACGCTCGTGGCTTCCGCCAAGGCCTATGTTGGCGCCCTCAACAGGCTCATGGTCAAGCGGCAGCGCGGCAAGCCGGAAGCGATGGTGGCGCCGTAGCGAAGCTCTTACGGCGATTTTTCAATTCGGGGTGGCCGGGCCTTTCCGGCCATTCTGGCGTCCTTACTGTCTGGTGCCGCCCACCGCGCCGGCCCGATTTGGGATTTGGATGTCGACCGCCAAGGTCGAGAAGCCATCGCCGCGGTCCACCGACACATGGATCTTTTCCGGATCGATGGCGACGTGCCGGCTCACGACGGCAAGAATCTCGTCTTTCAACGTAGTGATCAGCGAGGACTGGCTGACCATGCGGCGTTCATATTCGAGCAGAATTTGCAGCCGCTCGCGTGCGACCGGCGCGGAACTGACGGGTTTGAGAAAACGGAATAGCCTCATGCCGCTCTCCGCCCAAACAGTTTGGTGAACAACCCGCGCTTCTCGGTCGGGATCAGCATCTCGACCTCCTCGCCGGCCAGCCGCCGCGCTGCATCCATGTAGGCCTGCGCCGGTGCGCTCTGTTGGCCGCAGATCGTGATCGGGGCTCCGAGATTGGAGGCACGCAGCACCTCCTCGCTTTCCGGGATCACGCCGAGCAGCGGGATCGAAAGGATGTCAAGCACGTCCTGAATGTTGAGCATTTCTCCGCGCGCCGCCCGCCCTGGGTCGAACCGCGCGATCAGGAGATGCTTGGCCATGCGTTCGCCACGTTCGGCTTTCTCGGTCTTGGAATCCAGCAATCCGATGATCCGGTCGGAGTCGCGTACGGAGGACACCTCTGGATTGGCGACAATGATGGCCTCATCGGCAAAACGCATTGCGAGTGTGGCCCCACGTTCAATTCCGGCCGGGCTGTCACAGATCACCCAGTCGAATCGGGCACGCAAATCGACGATGACGCGCGCGACGCCGTCCTCCGTAAGCGCATCCTTGTCGCGGGTTTGCGAGGCCGGGAGCAGGTAGAGTGTATCGAGGCGTTTGTCGCGGATCAGCGCCTGCGGCAGCTTGGCGACGCCCTGGACCACGTTGATAAGGTCGAATACGACGCGCCGTTCGGCGCCCATGACGAGATCGAGGTTGCGCAGCCCGACGTCGAAATCCACCACGACGACGTTCTGTCCGGTCCGCGCCAGTGCAGCACCCAGCGCGGCGGTTGACGTCGTCTTGCCGACACCACCCTTGCCGGATGTTACGACGATTACCTTGCCCATTTCGTCACCTCCAACGCCTAATTCAGTCAATTTCAGAAATGATGAGCGTCTCGCCCGCCAGCCAAGCCTGGATCGGCTTGCTTCGCAGCTTGGCGTCGAGGTCCTCGGCGGTACGATAATAACCGTCGATGGCCAGAAGCTCGGCTTCGAGACGTGTGCAGAAGATGCGCGCCTTGCGGTGGCCTGATGTGCCCGCCATGGCACGGCCTCGCAGCGTGCCGTAGATGTGGATGGATCCGCCAGCGACGACTTCGGCGCCCGATCCCACCGATCCCAGCACTGTTACGTCGCCGTCGGGAAAGAAGACCGATTGGCCGGAGCGGATCGGGCTTTCCACCAGGAGTGATGTCGGCTCGCGATCCCGCGCGGGGGCCGGCGACGCTGGCTGCAACTTCGAGTTGACGGACTCGACCGGCGCCTGTCGACCCCCGCTTACCAGCGGCGGCAGGTTGGGGCCGAGTTTCTCAGCGGCTACCCCCTCCAATCCCATGATCCTGATACCGCGCGTGCCGAGTTCGGAGATCAGGTGTGCGATGGCAGAGCTGGTAAGCGTCACGGCGGAAAGATCAAGCACCACCGGCCGCCCGGCAAAAAAGCCACTGGACCCGCGTAGCCAGACATCGAGTTCTCCAAGCCAGTCAGCGATCGGCGGTTCCGGCGTCAAGGCGAATGCCATGTAGGATCGACCCCGTAATGGCATCGCCCCACGTGGACGAGCGGAGCTGAGCACTGTGACTTCACTCACTTGACGGCTCCTGACCGGCGAATCGAACCGACGGTTCACGACGATTGAGCACTCGCCGTGTCCCGGCAGCAATGGAAATCTGGCTGATTCGCCGCGAGTCCCCAAGCCACGGCATCACCACGGCAACACCAAGGCGATGGTGGGGCGGACGTGAGTCAGGCAGCACCACGGATTTCACCACTGTTTGGCGGCGGCACTGGGACGCCGTCGGCGGCATATTCGTTGAGCTTGTTGCGGAGCGTGCGGATGGAGATGCCTAGAATATTGGCAGCATGGGTCCGGTTGCCGAGGCAATGCTTGAGCGTCTCCAGAATGAGATCACGTTCGACGTCAGCGACGGTACGGCCCACCAGAGCGCGCGTTAGCGCCTCGGCTGCAAGTGCCGCGTGAGCAACCGCGGGCGGCCTGGTGGTCCGCCCGGCGTCCGGCGCAACGATCCCCGCGACTCCGATCTCCTCGCCGGTTGCAAGCAGCACGGCGCGATGCATGGTGTTCTCAAGCTCGCGCACATTGCCGGGCCAGCGGCCGATGGCAAGCTGGCGCTTGGCCTCCGCCGACAACGGGCGCAACGCGATTGCATTCGCTGCGGAATATTTAGCAACGAAGTGTTCGGCCAGTTCGAGGATGTCGGAGGGCCGCTCCCGTAACGGCGGAATTTTCAGATTCGTCACATTGAGGCGGAACAGCAGGTCCTCCCGGAATGTGCCATCACGCACCGCCTCCCCGAGGTTGCGGTTGGAGGTCGCGATAATCCGGATGTCCACCGGCACGCGGCGGCTGCCACCGACTCGGTCGATGACGCGCTCCTGCAGGGCGCGCAAGAGTTTTGCCTGCAGTCGGACGTCCATTTCGGAGATTTCGTCGAGCAGCAGCGTGCCGCCTTTTGCCTCTTCGAACTTGCCGACCCGGCGCGCGATGGCGCCGGTGAAGGCGCCCTTCTCGTGCCCGAGCAGCTCGGACTCCAGAAGCTGTTCGGGTATCACAGCACAGTTCACGCTGATGAAGGGGCCGCGTGCACGGCCGGAGCGCGAATGCACGTAGCGCGCCATCACCTCCTTGCCGGTTCCGGATTCGCCCGTGATCAGGATCGAAGCATCCGACGGCGCAATCTGCTGGGCCAGCTTGATGAGGTTAGCCATGGCCTCGTCGCGATAAACAAGCTCGCGCGTATCGTCGGCGACGGCCGCCAGTATGGCGGCGATCATTTCCGGCTCGCGCGGCAACGGGATGTATTCCTTGGCGCCGGCATGGATGGCTGCAACTGCTGCTCGGGCGTCGCTTTGAGTGCCGCAGGCCACGATCGGCACGTGAATGCGTTCGGCTTCGAGCCGTAACACGAGATCGCGAATGTCGATTGCGATGTCGACCATCAGGAGGTCGGCACCTCTGCCCGAACGCAAGACCGCCATGGCTGTGTCGATACGATCCGCATGGGTGACAGACGCGCCGTTGTCGATGGCGATTTTTGTTGCCGTGGTGAGCTGCCCGTTGAGGGTACCGACGATCAGCAGTCGCATGTCACGCCTCCATTCCCTTTATTGCGCGTCGCCCCGCGTCAGAAGCGATCCGCCTTGATGATTGAGCATGATCGAGGCTGATGGCTCCGCCTGCTCGCGCGCAAACAATGTGCGCTCTGGCGTCACCAGATGGACCGGGGCGAATTGCACACGATCGAGCGCTCTGATGGTGCGTGCAAGTTCGCCTTCGCGCGCGCGCAGATGATTGCAGCGTCTTCATAAATTCGACGAGACTCTGCACCGACCAACCCTCCAACGTGGCCACTGCGACTGGCTAGGCAAGTTTTGCCGGGCGAACGGTTTCAATTTGGTTAATGAGCGCAAAGAACGGGGTTGTGCTTGCCGCGCACGGCCTGTTGTGAACCGTCAAACATGCCGATCGCACATGCAGCACGAAGCACGGCCTTCGGTCCCTTATTTTTGGCAGACTGAGGCTTGTGGGACGCAACAGAACCGCGCGTGATCGGATCCTCTGCAAATCGGAGCCGGACACAGCAGGTAGTTGTGCGCCTACTGGCGGTACTGCTGAATACGAGTCGTGCGGAGGCCAGCAAGGCCATGGCGGTCGATGGAGTATTGCCAGGCCAGGAATTCTTCAACCGTGAGCGTATAACGGCTGCAAGCCTCTTCGAGCGAAAGAAGGCCGCCGCGTACCGCGGCTACGACTTCCGCCTTGCGACGAATCACCCAGCGTTTCGTTCCCGGTGGAGGAAGATCGGCTATTGTAAGTGGGCTTCCGTCAGGCCCGATGACGTACTTCACCCTCGGGCGATGGGGCTCGTTCATGTTACTCTCACGCACTACAAAATAGACGATACATCACTAACTTGGCGTGAATTTACCCTAAGCCGCTTAAGATTTAACTAAGCCCTGGACAGGCAAAAAAATACCTCATTTGCCGCCGCTGCAGCCAACAAATGAGGGCCGGCATATTAACGAAGTAAGGTCCCGGCCGGTCGGATCCGGGTTCTGCAGCTGCGTGGTGAGCAACGTCAAAAAAGTTTGGAAATCGCCCGCAATCGTTTGGGTGTTGATGCCCGTATCGGCGGCGGCACCGGCAGTTGAGCCGGATGACGTAGCGGTGGTTGCTGAAGTGACTTTGTTGCTGATACCCCAGCCGCAGGCTAGTCATGATTTCGACCTCATATGTTGAATGTTAAACCATGATATCGAGGTCGCCGTTACGCTCCATCGCGCGGCATATCCATTCAGTATTGCGGCCGCCGTCGTGTCGTTTGCCGTGTCGCCGCTTGCTCGAGGACTTGCGAATTCGATCTGCTGAGCAAATCCGCTGCGGTTTGCGAATCCCCGGTCGGCCAGCGAGAACGCCGCACTGCGAGCGTCTCTTCGGCTCCTGCTACGATAGCGTTTGCTTTGTGTGACGGGTCGTCGCCGTGGGGAGTTGCCGGCTTAAGGGCAGCGGCTGTCGGTGTTGCCGTCGCATCGAATGAGATCGCAGAGCGGGGTCGGGCCTGGCACCGCGAGTGAACAGCGCGGTCAAGGCGCGATGGCATCGATCGATACAATTAACACGGCGATCCTCGTCATCGGGGCGCCATCGGTGAGCGCCAGGCCGTTGGGTAACAGCAGGAATCATCATGTAAGACAATGTGTTAGCAAGTCAGCTGAACGGATTGCGATATACGCCGGGCAGATCTTGCAGGCCGGGCCGGCAAGAAATGCCCGGTTGGCATTGGTCGGCGTTGCATGAGGCGGCCCCGCACCTATAGTAAGGGGCATAGATGGAACGCCTGGGATCAGGCGGGCAAAACGTCCAGCAGCGGGCCGGGTCGGCAGATGCGCAACAGTCTCGATATCGAAGGTCGGCCTGCAGATACGCGGGTCGTTGTCGCCATGTCAGGCGGCGTGGATTCGTCGGTAACGGCGGCGCTTCTCAAGGCCGAAGGTTACGACGTCGTAGGCGTTACGCTCCAGTTGTACGATCACGGCGCCGCGACGCATCGCAAAGGCGCCTGCTGCGCCGGCCAGGATATCCATGATGCCCGCGCGGTCGCGGGCAGCATCGGCATACCGCATTACGTTCTCGATTACGAGAGCCGCTTCAGGGAGGCGGTGATCGATCGCTTCGCCGACAGCTATGTGGCAGGTGAAACTCCAGTTCCCTGCGTTGACTGCAACCAGACGATAAAGTTTCGAGATCTTCTGGTGACGGCGCGTGAGCTTGGCGCCAAAACTTTGGCGACCGGGCATTACGTCGCCTCCCGTATGCTGCCGAGCGGCGAGCGGGCCCTCTATCGCGCTCGCGACGAGGAGCGCGACCAAAGCTATTTTCTGTTTGCGACGACCCCCGAGCAAATCGCTTTCCTGCGCTTCCCGCTGGGTGATCTCACCAAAGCGCAAACACGCGAACTGGCGCGTCGTTTTACATTGCCGGTCGCCGAAAAGCCCGATAGCCAGGACATCTGCTTCGTGCCGACCGGCCGTTATGCCGACATGATTGAGCGACTGCGGCCGGGCGCCGCCGCGGCAGGCGACGTCGTCGATCTCTCGGGGCGGGTGCTGGGCCGTCATGGCGGCATCATCAACTTCACGGTTGGTCAGCGACGCGGCCTTGGCATCGCAGCCGGAGAGCCGCTCTACGTGGTGCGGCTTGATGCCGCCAACGGCCGAGTGGTGGTTGGCCCCCGTGAAGCATTGCGCACCACGCGAGTGCAACTGCGCGACGTCAACTGGATTGGCGACGGTTCGCTCGACGTGTTGACGGCGGACCAGCGCATCGAGCTTTTCGTAAAAGTGCGCTCGACGCGTCCGCCGCGTCCGGCCTGGCTCATGCGCGGTGCGTCCGGCATCGAGGTGGAACTTGCCGGTGGCGAGGAGGGCGTTGCTCCGGGCCAGGCGTGCGCGTTGTATGATGCGGGCGTCGGCCAGGCACGCATGCTCGGCGGCGGCTTCATCCGCTCGGCAGTGCTGCGGAGCGAGATCGACGCAATTCCGGCAACGCGATCGAACCGAGAGAGGGTTGCGGCACGAGAGTAACTGGGGAGTGGGGCGATGAGCGGGACTGGGGTGGAAGCGTATACGTTCGACAAGGTCGTGGTCGAAAAGGCCTATGCGGGATGGGCGCCGATCTACGATGTGGTGTTTGGCACGGTATTCGCGCCGGGCCGCGCTGCGGCCGCGAGGGCCGCGGAGCGCGTCGGTGGGCGTGTTCTTGACGTTGGCGTCGGCACCGGCATTTCGCTTGCCCAATATTCGCCTCGCAATCGAATCGTCGGCATTGATCTCTCTGAACCGATGCTGCGCCGCGCCAAAGCCCGCATGCGCCGGAATCCCCTCGCCAACGTGGATGCCCTCGTCTTGATGGACGCCGAGCGGCTGGGCTTTGCGGATGCGTTCTTTGATGTGGTGGTGGCGCAATTCGTGATCACGGCGGTGCCCGATCCGGAGGCGGCCCTCGACGAGTTCGCGCGGGTGGTCAAGCCGGGAGGCGAAATCGTACTGGTCAATCACCTTGGCGCCGAGACCGGGCTGCGACGCCTATATGAGCGCAGCTTTGCTCCTTTGGTCCGCCACCTGGGCTGGCGAATGGAATTTCCGTTCGCCAGGATTGACGCTTGGGCGCGGCGCGCCGGGTATCGTTTGGTGGAACGGCGCGACGTGCAGCCACTTGGGCATTTCACCCTGATGCGCTTTCGCAAAGCCGCGAATTGACGTTGATCGCACGGCTGTCTTCTGCGGAGAGGCCGCAGGGCCGGCACGCCAGCCCGCTTGACACACTTTCGGCTCGCTCCTTATATCCGAGCGCGTTTCAACACGTATGCGGTCCCGAACGGTGGACGGAACAGTTGATCGTTTATTTCGCGTCGTTTTGCCCCTATCATCACACGCAACCGCGGCTGGTGGTACCGGGCTGGCGGCGGGTCTTCAAATCGACGGCGGCGGAGTAGCTCAGCTGGTCAGAGCAGCGGAATCATAATCCGTGTGTCGGGGGTTCAAATCCCTCCTCCGCTACCACGCGCTATTGCGCGATATTCCTCGCCAGAGCATGTTGGCTGCCTGCGACATATGTCCCGCGTGCGCATCTATCTTCCGCGAAGGACTCAGCCGGGGCTGCACTTGGACTATCCGGGTGAGGGCAGAAAGCTTGGCCGCAGCGAAAGAACCATGGGACGGAATCGGGCTGCGGCAGCGGGCCGGATCGGCAAGCGGCTGGTCGTCAATCCGTGGCCCGGGATGATCGAAGCGGATCGATCACTTCGACAAACGGGAACCGGCTGAAATCGGCGTCCCGCGTACAGATTCGCGCAATTCCATGCTCGCGCATGAGGATGGCCGTGTGTGCGTCGTGCATCAGATTGCCGGCCAGATGCGGTAACTCCGCGATCACTTCTGCGGCCACATCGCCGTGTCGCTGGGTCGGGATGAGAATAGCCAATCCCGGCGAGGCGAGCAGCGCCGCGACGAACTGCCAAGAGGCGGACGCGCTCCAGGGCCGGCGCATAACGCGCGGATGGGTCGTCACGCGCATGAATTCGTAGAGAATAGGCCAAGTTGTGAACCAGGCATCGGGCCTCGCTCGCTGATGCTCCAGCCATTGGCGGCAAGGGCCGTGAAATGGCGAGTCTCCGTCGGCGGCGTATACAAGGACATTCGTATCGACGGTGAGCACTATCGCCCTTCCATCGCCTGATACAGCGCATCGCGATCGGCTATATCGACGAGCGCACCACCACTGTGGAAGCTCGGCAGTGCGGGCAGAGTCCCTCGTTTTCGTTGTGAACGGAGCAGCAGACGCAGCGCACTCTCGACCATTTCCGACATGGTGCGTCCCTGACGCGCGGCCTCGCGCTTGAGTTCGGCCATGACCGCGTCATCGATATTGAGGGTCGTCTTCATATGGAAATCCATATCATGGATACGGCTATATGGCAACGATTCCAATTCGCAATTTGATCCGCATCCGGGTACTAGATACGAGTCGGTGCGCTCCGTCAAATCATCGAGGGCTGACCACAGGAATTTCACCGCACTTGACCAAGAGGCCAATGGCCTCATTGCCTGGATGACGACGTTCGGACATCATTTCCAATCCCGAATGACACGATGACTGCAGGCGATAGCTCGGCTCTGGGTCGCCGACTTGAAGATGGCGTGCTAGCCTATGATAACCGGCCACCTCCCGGACGATGGGATTGATCATCGCTCGCCGCCGCCGAAAAAAATTGGTCTCTTCCGATCGCTCTTCCGCGGCCGCGAGGATGTCTATCCCCGCCGATTTGAAAGCCGAAAGACCGGAAGGACCGGCTATCAACCTGTTTGCGCTAACGAATGGGTGCGGGGAATATGTGAGAAGCCTAGGATCAAATGTAGTGATTGCCCACATCAGCGATTTCTGTCGGTTACGGACGATGCGATCCGGTGCCATCTCTTGGGCCATGACAATGACGGCAAGGATTTTGTCATGGGCATTCATCCGATGCTTCAGGACGAAACCTGTTTTCTTCTGGCAGTCGACTTCGATAAGGCGACCTGGCGAGAGGATGCAAAGGCATTTTGGGAAACGTGCCGCCACTTAAACGTCCCAGCCGCGCTGGAACGTTCTCGCTCTGGTAATGGCGCGCATGTCTGGATTTTCTTTGAGGAAGCAATTCCTGCCTCCTCAGCACGGAAGCTCGGTTCCCATATTCTAACCGAAACGATGGAGCGCAGGCCCGATATCGGCCTGGACTCATATGACCGCTTCTTTCCCAACCAGGACACGCTTCCAAGGGGCGGCTTCGGCAACCTGATCGCGTTGCCGTTGCAAGGGCGGGCGCGAGAATCGGGCAACAGCTTATTTCTCGATGAAAACCTCCTACCTTATCCCGACCAGTGGGCATTCTTATCCACAATCCGGCATCTCGGTCGGGCGGTCGTTGAGACGATCGTTCACAAAGCCGACGCAATAGATCGAATTGTCGGAGTCCGGTATGCACTGGCAGAAGACGATGCGCCGGAACCTTGGACGGCACCGCGGTCGCGCCGCGGCAAGGAACATCCGATACGCGGACCTTTGCCTGCCAATCTAGAGCTGGTTCTTGGCGACGAAATCTACATCGCTAAAGACGCTCTTTTGCCCGGTCTGCGTAATCGGCTCCTTCGGCTTGCCGCATTCCAGAATCCCGAGTTCTACAAATCCCAAGCGATGCGTCTGCCTACTTATGACAAACCGCGGATCATTGCCTGCGCCGCAGATCATCCGGCTCACGTCAGTTTACCACGCGGCTGTTTGGGTGATCTGTATGAACTCCTGGTGAAGTTGAAAATCACTCCCGTCATTCGCGACGAAAGATTCTGCGGTCGACCGCTGACCGTGATGTTTCGAGGAGCATTACGGCAAGAGCAGCTGAGCGCAGCGAGGGCGATGCTCGATCATGACACGGGTGTTCTGTCGGCCAGCACAGCGTTCGGGAAAACAGTCGTTGCAGCGTGGCTGATTGCGCAACGTCGGGTCAATGCGCTGGTGCTTGTGCATCGGCGACAACTACTCGAACAATGGATTGAACGACTACGTGCATTTCTCGATCTGGATCCGAAGTCGATCGGTTACGTTGGAGGTGGACGAAGGAAACTCAGTGGCGTGGTTGATATCGCGCTCATTCAGAGTTTAGCCTGCAGGGGCGCTGTGGACGACTGTGTAGCTGAATACGGCCATCTGATTGTTGACGAATGTCATCATCTGTCCGCCAGCAGTTTTGAGCAGGTTGCTCGTAGGGCAAAGGCGAAGTTTGTTACCGGGTTGTCCGCAACCGTGACGAGGAAGGACGGTCACCACCCGATCGTCTTCATGCAATGCGGCCCCGTCCGTTATCGTGTCGACGCCAAGGAACAGGCCGCGGCCCGTCCCTTTGAACATGTAGTTCATGTGCGCTCAACCTCATTTCGCCCAGTGCGAACGGCTCACGCCGATGTCCGAATCCAGTTTCACGACCTCTATGACGAGCTAATCGCAGACGACGCTCGCAACGGCCTCATTTGCGATGACATCATTCAAGTTGTCCGCGAGGGTCGGTCCCCTATTGTGCTGACCGAACGCAACGAGCACTTGGAACGTCTCGCTGGCGCTCTCGCGCCAGCAGTCCGTCACCTGGTTGTCTTGCGCGGCGGCATGGGCAAGAGAGAGTTCCAGACGGTCGCTGACCGGCTAGCGAAAATCCATGTCGACGAAGAGAGAGTGCTGTTGGCGACCGGCCGATACGCGGGAGAGGGATTTGATGATGCTCGCCTGGATACCTTGTTTCTGACACTGCCAGTCTCGTGGCGTGGAACAATTGCCCAGTATGCCGGGCGCCTTCACCGCCTCAATGACCGAAAGCGCCAGGTCCGCGTCTATGACTATGCGGATCTTGATGTGCCGGTATTGGCGCGAATGTTCGATCGGCGTTGTCGCGGATATGAAGCGGTAGGCTACACAATTGTCGTTCCGGCGAGCGCAGTTCCGGGATGGCCCGCAGCCGTTCCCTTGCCTTCGGATCCGCAGTGGAAGCGTGACTATGCGGCGAGTGTCAGGCGGCTGATTCGCGATGGAGTGGACGAGCCATTGGGAAATCTCTTCGTTAGCGCGGTGAGAGTTCCTGCGTCCGACGCAGTGGGCGCGGATCGGGCTCGAAGCGCGACCGAGGCATTTCTATATCGCCGTTTGGAAACTTTGCCGACGACAAAGGGGCGTTTCCGCCTGAACGCGGAACTGCCAATTCCATTCGACAATTGGGGCCAAATGGAAGTGGACCTGCTCTGCGCCGATCACCGTATAGCGATCGAACTTGATGGCGCGCAACATCTGGCAAGTGCGGATGCGTATCGCCGAGATCGGCGTAAGGATCAATTGCTGCAGGAGAACGGTTATTTCGTATTGCGCTTCCTGGCCGAAGATGTTGGTAGAAATCTCGATATGGTGTTAGACTCGATCCAGCGAACGATGTTCAGCCGGCAAAACCGTCTGGGTTAGAGTTTCGTTTCACCTCGCGAGCGCTCTCTCGATCTCACTTCGATTAAGAAGACTGATGTGCTATTCGTGCGGCGGCCGGTCTCCGATACGACGTCGAGCCCGACCCGCTTTAGCTCGTAGACGCCGCCACGAGTGCCTCGAGTCGCTCGGGATTGCGTGCGGCACAGAGACCGCGCCCGCGTTGCAACCGCCAAGGAACACGCTGTCCTCCTCCCCCAAGCCGATCGTCACTCCAATCGATGACGAGATCGTAACAGCACTCGCGCCCGCCCAACAGCTAAGCGCGGGCCGCCGCCGGCCAACATCGTCACGCGAGACGTGACCCGCACGAACTGCTGGGGCCTGGCACGAAGCTGGGCGCCCCAGGGCCTGGCCACTGGATCGTGAGATTCATGCAATCTGTGTATCAGATCGAAATTCTAGGCGACGTCGAACAAATAGGCCAATTCCTGCGAAAAATTGCGTGGTGACATTGCTGGTATCCTCCTCCGCTACCATCTTTCCCCACACTCCTCGGACTCTGTTCGGATAGGCCTGCTCGCCAAGTAATGCGTTCAGTCGGCCGGTAATCTCAACCGTCACCCCGCCGAGGTGCTGCTCGAGGAAGCCGGTGTCGACCCGAAGGCGACGTGGCTTGTCGCGGAAGGCGCCGACGCACCGCATTTGACCCGCAGCGTGCCGCTGAGCAAGGCGTACGATGACGCGATCGTTGCCCTCTATCAAAACGGCGAGCGGCTGATGCCCGGCAACGGCTATCTGATGCGCCTTTTCCTGCCAGGCTGGGAAGGCAACATGAACACGAAGTACCTCCGTCGCATCAAGGTGACGGACGGGCCGGCGCTGACTTACCACGAGGCGCACACCTACACCGACCCGCTGCCGGACGGAAAATCATTCCAGTTCTATTTCATCCAGGAGGTGAAGTCGTTCATCACCAGCCCCGACATATTCGGTCACCCGACGCTTGTTTGCAAACAGCAAATCACCGCTTCACTTTAAAGGCCGCGCCCGTTTCCTGGCACCTTAGGTGTGAGGGTATGGTAATGGATCACGAACATCTGGTGCGCCGGGCAAGCGGTGGCGACGTCGAGGCCTTTGTGGACCTGACGCGGCGGTTTCAGCACTTCGCATTCGGCTCGGCGTTGGCACTGGTCCGCGATTTCCAGCACGCCGAGGACGTGGTGCAGGAGGCCTTCGTGGCGGCGTGGTCGGCGCTGCCAGGCCTTGCCGATCCGGCGGCATTTCCGGGCTGGCTGCGCGGCATCGTGCGGCATCAGGCGTTCCGAATGCTGCGGCGGCGGCAGTTGCGGACGGTACCCCTCGCTGAGGCGGAAGAGTTACCAAGCGACGAACCGCCGGCCGACCATCGTCTGGCGCAACGCCAGCACGCCACCGCCGCCCTGGCTGCGATTACCGAGTTGCCGGACAAGCTGCGCGAGCCGGCAACGTTGTTCTTCGTGTACGAGTGCTCGCATCAAGACATTGCAACGTTTCTCGGCCTGCCTGTGGCGACAGTGAACAATCGGCTGCATGCGGCTCGCTCGAAGCTGAAGGAGAGGATGCTGACCATGGTGACAGAGACGCTCCACTCGCGTGCGCTGCCCGACGATTTCGCCAACCGGATCGGCCGCCTCGTCGAGGCGCGTGGCGCCATCATCGAGGCGCTGTTTGATCCGAACGCTCCGCCCGACATATTGACTGAGATCGTGGTGAGCGACGAGGTGCGTCGGCGGGCCGTTAACGTTCAGGTCGTTCAGCGCCCAGGCGCCGGTATCGTGCGCGGTGTAGCGGTCTCGCCGGTCTCCGACTTGGCGCGGGGCAGCACCGTGCTTAACTCAGGCCGCCAGAGCGAGGCGCCCGTGAGCCTCGATGAGCTTGCCAAGGTCGTTCCGCTGCTCGCCGGCCCGCCGTCGGCGATGGGAGCGAGCAAGCTCGTGGAGACCGGTATCAAGGTGATCGACGTGATGTGTCCTCTCATGGCGGGCGGCAGCGTGGCGATCGTTGGCGAGGCGCGCGTTGGAATCGTAGTGGTCACGGAGGAGTTGGTGCAGCGCTTGAGTCACGGTCCCGACCGTGTCTCGCTGTTTCCTCTGGTGCCGCTAACGCCGAACGTGCCTCCGGACTGGTCATTTGCCGAGGAGTTGAAAAAGGAAGCAGGTAGCGAGGGCACGGTCGGTCAGGTGCAGACATTCTTCTTTCGCGGCGAAGACCGGCCATGGACACAAGATCGCCTCGCAGCGTTATCCGCCGTCGATACCGTCATCCACCTGTCGCGTGAACGCATCCGCGCCAACGTCTATCCGGCCGTCGACGTGCTGACCTCACGGTCGCGCTTGTCGCGCAGTGGTGCATCTATCTTGATTCCACGGAGATGGCGCGCTCTGCACGATTTCGGTTCGAGGAGGATCGACTGAGCTACATAGCCGCCCATTGGCTACTCCGCACTGCGCTCTCCTCGATCGCCGGCGCTCCGGCGACGGGCTGGCGCTTCACCGCGGAGAAGCTTGGTAAACCCCGAATCGTTCTGGAGGCAGGTCTACCAGTGTATGACTTCAACCTGTCGCACACCAGAGGGTTCGTGGCTTGCGCCGTTTGCCTGGGAGCTAAGCTAGGTATCGACGTTGAGACACTCGGGCCCGACAGGGCTGGTCTCGATATTGCGACAAGCTTCTTCAGCCCCACCGAGGTCATGCTACTGCGGAATACGCCGGAAGAGCAGCGATCAGTTGTGTTCTTTCGTCTGTGGACACTCAAGGAGGCGTTTATCAAGGCCACCGGCGATGGCCTGAGTCGTTCGTTGGATAGCTTCTCATTCTCCCTCGATCCCGTCTCGATCGTGTTCTCTTCGGAGGACGCCGACGAGGCGACGCAATGGCAATTCGTTGAGATGCGGCCCACGACCCGGCACTTGCTTGCCGTCGCCATACGTCGCCCGCCTGACGTTCCGATATCATTCACGGTTTGCCCGAGCGCTCCGTGCGCACCATAGGTTTGCGCAAAGCATGCTAGGGCCCTAGTGCGCCGACTGTGAGAAGACCAGCCATTCCGTTCTCGCCGGCACTCTTGTGCATATCCGGGCCGGATTGTCTGGGGAGCCGTGTTGTCGCGGGCAGTAACAATGTGCCGGCTAGTCGGGCTCCATCTTGCGCTCTGCAGTGAGCCATCATCGTTCTTCGGACAGCCGATTTCAGTGGCGCCATCGGCATCCCATACTCGTGCGCAATCGGCTTAATATTGAGCGTGCGCACTGTCGGGCGAAACGACGAACAGCATGACGTCGCTCGCCGCGATCATCGATTTGAGCGTAGTCCGCCATTCGTCCTGTGCGGTAAGCCTTAGATCTCGATCCCTATGCTGTCGATCCGATTCGTCGAAGATTGATGCGTAGCCAAGTGCATCGAGCGACGCGACTAAACGATTTCGGAAGATTGCGTCCTTGTGGCTGTAAAGGGCCGGCCCGCCTCGCTAGACGCGGCCAGGGTGCGTGAGATGAAAGCCCGGGGTCTCGGGGCCACAGCCATCGCCGCTCGCCTATAATGAGGTAAACGTCGAGATCAACGAATTGCTACAGCTCTGGGACGACGCATTCGCCCAAAAGGGTGAGGTTAGCGTGAAGGTCGATCTCACCGCCGAAATGCTGCGCCGCCGGTTCGGCGATGCCATGCTGACGCAGGCGCTGGAGATCGCCGATCTGCGTCGGGCCTCCGCCGTGGACACCCTGAGATTGCTCGACTACCGAACGACTTGTGTCAGCAAGGCGGCGGCGGGAGCGCGGGCGCGGCTGAAAGTCGAGAAGCCAGCACGTGATGTTCAAAAGGACCGAATCTTCATTGCCACTTGGCCTTGCTGGCCGGCCTCAGAACGCTCGTATGCAGCTCTCTCGCTCCGCGTTTCTTCTGGCGGGACAGCTTCTCGACCAGGAAGTCGGCAAGGACCTCGACCCGCTTCGGTCGCGGGCCCCCGGGCGGCGTGACCCAGTAGACGGCGCCGAGTGGGAGAGACCAATCCGGCAGTAGTCTCTCCAGTCGGCCGGCGGCGAGTGCCTCACGCAAAATGAATTCGGGCAGGATGCCGAGGCCGGTCCCCGCAATCAGGGCCGGCAGCATCGCGTCACCATTATTCACGCGCAGCGGACCCGACGGCCGCACGGTCGCGGATTTGCCGTCTCTGGCAAAGCGCCAAGACTCGGCTGTCATCGTATAGCTGTAGCCGATGCAGCGATGTTCCGCGACGTGCAGTGGATGCCTCGGTCTGCCGTGCTTCTTCAAATATGCGGGTGAGCCGACCAGATAGCGCTGCATCTCACAAAGCCGCCGCACAACGAGCGAGGAGTCGGGCAGGGACGCGATGCGGATCGCCGCGTCGAAGCCCTCGCCAATGAGGTCCACCATCGCATCACTCAAATGGAGATCGACCGACACCTCCGGATAGGTGGCAAGGAATTCCGGCAGCAGGGGCGCGACGTGCAGCACCCCGAATGACATGGGTGCAGCCAGCCGTACCAGCCCGCGCGGCACAGTTGCTTGCGCCAACGCGGCGTCCTCGACGGCTTCGCCCTCGGCCAGGATATGCGCAGCGCGGCCTGCGAACTGCCGCCCAGCGTCGGTGAGCGCGATGCGTCGCGATGTCCGGTTGAACAACCGCGTCTTCAGCTTCCTCTCGACCCTGCTGATAGCCTTTGAAACAGTGGCTTTGGATAGCTTCAGCTCTGCCGCGGCTCCCGCGAATGAGCGCGTCTCTGCGACCTTGGCGAAGATCGCCAAGCCTTCGAGATCTGGCAGCTTGGACATGTCAAATCCGGAAACGATTGATTTCCATAATTTCTATTTTCAATTCATGCATCTGTCCATAGCTCTACGACGAAGCAACGTCACTCCCGGGAGGGATCACAGTGATCGAACGCCGACCATTCAGTCAACTGGCTGCCGCGGATCATGATTGGCTGAAGGCCCGCCACCATTTTTCCTTCGGTGAACACGTGGACCCAAGGCGAATGGGCTGGGGCGCTTTGCGCGTGTGGAATGACGATGAGATCGCCTCCAACACTGGCTTTCCGCCCCATCCGCACGCTAACATGGAGATCATCACCTACGTCCGCGAGGGCGCCATCACGCACAAGGACAGCCTCGGCAACGAGGGCCGAACCGAGGCAGGCGATGTGCAGGTGATGAGTGCCGGATCGGGTATCCGGCATGCCGAATACAATCTCGAGCCGGGGCCGACCCGGATCTTCCAGATCTGGATCCTACCGAAGCAGCGTGGCGGTTCGCCGGCGTGGGGCTCGCAGCCCTTCCCGAAGGGTGACCGCTCGGGGCGCTTTGTCACGCTGGCCAGCGGCTTCGACGAGGACGAGGACGCGTTGCCGATCCGCGCCGATGCGCGGGTGCTGGCTGCCACGCTAAAGGCCGGCGAGTCGGTCGACTACGTGCTGGGCACCGAGCGCCACGGTTATCTGGTTCCGGCCACCGGCGCGGTCGAAGTGAACGGCACAAGGATCGAGGCACGCGACGGCGCAGCCATCGCGGATGCCGCGGTCATCAAGGTCACGGCAATCGAAGATTCAGAGCTGGTTCTGGTCGACACCCCGTAAGGGTCTCGATTTGGCCGATCTCACACTCACAGCGAGGAACACAAAATGCCAAAGGTTCTGGTTCTCTACTATTCGTCCTACGGCCACATCGAGGCGATGGCGAATGCGGTCGCCGAGGGCGCACGTGAGGTCGGTGCGCAGGTGGACATCAAGCGGGTGCCCGAGCTCGTTCCCGAAGAGATCGCCCGCAAGTCTCACTACAAGCTCGATCAAGCTGCGCCAATCGCCAAGGTCGAGGATCTCGCCAACTACGATGCCATCATCGTCGGCGCGGGCACCCGGTTCGGCCGCCTGTCGTCGCAGATGGCCAACTTCCTCGATCAGGCCGGGGGGCTGTGGATGCGCGGCGCACTCCACGGCAAGGTGGGTGGCGCGTTCACGTCGACCGCCACCCAACATGGCGGCCAGGAGACCACCCTGTTCTCGATCATCACTAATCTCCTGCACTTCGGCATGGTGATCGTCGGCCTCGACTACGGCCATGCCGGGCAGATGACGCTCGACGAGATCACCGGAGGCTCGCCCTACGGCGCCACGACCATTGCGGGCGGCGATGGCTCGCGTCAGCCCACCGCCAACGAGCTGCAGGGCGCCCGCTATCAGGGTCGCAAGATCGCCGAGACCGCGAAGAAGCTGCAAGGCTGAGACTCGTACTGCCTGAAATTCACCCCAGCATAGGAAACAGCACCATGAACTACCTACCTTTCATTGGTCGCATTTTCATTGGTCTGCCGTTCGCCATGAGCGGCCTCAGCAAGCTCGTGGCGTATGGTCCGACGACCGCGGGGATCGCCGCCGTTGGCCTTCCGTTCCCGCCGCTCGCCTTCGCCGTGGCCGTCGCCGTCGAATTGGGCGGGGGACTGCTCCTCGTTCTCGGTTATCGCGTGCGCCCGGTTGCCCTTGCGCTGGCTCTTTTCTCGCTGGCGACCGCTGTTTCGTTCCACAGCGATTTCGCCGACCAGAACCAGATGATCCACTTTCTGAAAAACGTGATGATGGCTGGCGGGCTGCTCCAAATCGCCGCCTTCGGGGCCGGAGCGATCAGCATCGAGCAGTGGCAACGCAAGAGCGGAGTGTCATCCGCAGCCGCAGCGGTCAACGTTTGATCTTCGCTGCTCAGCAAGCATTCACATTGCTCCCGGTTATCGTGAGCGGCGTTGGCACCTGGTCATAGACAGCGCCGGCTTGCGCGCTGGAGAGAGCCAGCAGTTAGCCAGGAGGCCGCGCGGGCGCATTGTCCATCCCACCCATCACGCAGAACCGCGAAATGGGATCGAGTTACCCACTACACTGGACCATCACCGGGTAAACGCCGACCGTTGCGCACCGCGGACTCCGGCGCGTTTGCCAGAAAGTCAATGCTCCGCCCGCCGGCGCGCTTTGGAAATTTTCACTTGCCGCCAATCACGGCATATCCTTGGATCTCTACGCATGCCCGCGCCATCGTGCAGCCGGCAGTATTGTCGGACATGAGGATCAAGGCCCACGGCCGGGGCGCTTGGTGCATGAAGTCTTCGCGATGGGGTTGGGAATGTTCTTTTCCGCCCAGTCGAGGAAGACGTCGAACTGCGCCAGGGCCGTTGACCCCAGCATCCCCATATGCGTGTGGCCGTTGAATTTGCCCTCGAAGCCCGGGTCTTCGGCACTAACCACGAGCGCGGGGCCTACCTTACGGGTCGGACTGGCGTTCATGGCAGCGACGGCGGCGTAGTTTCCTTCGCGGAAAGCCATCGGTCGATAGTCGCCGTTCATCATCAAGAAGGGAATCGTATCGAAATCGGAGCCGACCAGGCCCGCCGCAGCGAGATCGGTTCCACCTTCCGGCGTGATGATGCCTTTAAGCAGGTGCAGCTTGCCCCGCTCCTTCAACACGCGCACGAGGTGCAGCGAGGACGGCGTGGACTGCGAGTGGGGCGCGACGATGCCGCCGCCGATGCCCTCAAGCAGGTCGGCCAGCGCGATTGGAAGCCACGTGTTGTTTGGCGCGACCTCGCGCGGCGTGCACGCCTCGCAGATCGAGCCGGGCAGCGTCACCTCAGCATTCGGCACCAGCTGCTTGTAGTACTCAAGGCCAAGGTACTCGTTGTTGGCGGCATTGGGCGCCGGTCCTATGGCCCCCATGCGCGCAACAAGCTTTGGATCAGCTGAGTCGGGGCCTGGCGGGATGGGGAATTTCGGTGGGTAATTGCCGTGCGCCGGGGATGGTTGAGGATTTTCAGCTGGATCGGGATCGCCAGGATCGCCGTGGCGGATCATCTTGCCGACCATGATGGTCGAGCCACCTATGATATGACCGAACCATGCGGTCCACGCCCCGTTGTCGGTGATGCGTCCGAAGGTGGGAACCATGTCCCAATTGCCGGTCGCCTTGGCCTCGTGGAGCACGGATTGGTCGAAGCCCGAACGCCCGCGCCCCGGCTGGTCCATGACGAACGACGCCAGATTGTGGCGCACGGCATAGGAATGCCAGCCCTCCTTGCCATCCGGCGTCGAATCCAGCGCCGCGCCCGTGTGCGTCGAGCCGTGAACGAAGATGATCGGCCATTGGCGGCGCGTCTTCGGGACCTGGAACTGCACGTAGGCTTGCCCGATCGTGATCTGCTGGGGATCACTGGCGGTCGGACCTGCAGCGTATTTCGTGACCTTGGGTACGCCGCCGACGAAGAATGAACCCTGGTCGCACACTTCCAGCGGCTCGTCCAGATAAGGGTTCTCCAGCGGGTTCTCCCATGCCGATGCGCTCGACGCCGACGTCGCCGCCATAAGCGCCGATGTCAGCGCGACAAGCGGAGCTTTCCTCGCCTTCATGGTGTTTCTCCTCCGATGGTGTTTCCAGGCAAGCGCAAGAAACATGCTTCATCCCAAATCCGTCATGTCGACGTTTTTCAGCGCATCGGCGTTAGGCGCCAACGCGGCTTCGAAGCATACGCCGGAAGCGACGCGTGGTCTTCCATGAAAGTCCGTCGGCATCGCGCGTGAGCGTGGAGCATTTCGCGCGGGACGATGAATACATTGAAGCGCCGGGGCACGGTCTCCCGGTATCGGTTTGGCGGCAAACCGCAACCAGCTTCATTGGCGCCCTCGCGTGAACGTAGCGTGATCCGGCAAGCCCTGGAAAGCTGAGTTCGCTGGCCTTGTCGACGAGACCTGGATAGTCCCCGAACTGACAATTGGAATTACATCTGTCTCGGGGATATTTCGCGAACGTGGTAATGACGACGGAGGAACTCCTTGGATTCCTTCAATCGTCAACGGCCGCCTCGGAGATAGCCGAATAGACACTGCCTCCGAAGCACTTGCGGGCTACCACGCCGTCTCCTGCCGGTCTTCTGCACGGCGGTCGACTGGTATCACCCGTGTTCGGTCAATGGAGAGAACCTCACACCCATGCCCCGCAACGGCCACGAGCCGGGGCGTCTTCATAGCACCGGGAGGAACACGAAGCTTTGCTTTGATGGTGAGTGTCTCGTCAGCGCAGATCGATGCTATGCTTGTCCTGTTTGTGAGGAGTGAGCCCATGAAAATCGTCACAACTGCCGTGTTCGCGACAATCGCACTTGCATCCGCAGCCTTTGCGCAAGGCAAGGGTGTCGAGCGGCTTTACATCCTCGAGTGCGGCCAGGGACATACCGGCGACATGTCGCGCTGGACGCCGGGGCAGAACGTTAACGTTCCGAAGGACATCGTCGACAACTGCTATCTCATCAAGCATGCCCAAGGCTATTTCCTGTGGGACACCGGTGTCGCCGATGCGACGCCGACCGACACACCGAACTCCGCCGATCCGAAGGCGCTCACCTGGCGGCGTCCCAAGACGCTGGCTACTCAGCTTACCGAGCTTGGCGTCAAGGCCGACGACATCAAATATGTCGCTGTGTCGCACACTCATCCAGATCACGTTGGCAATGTCGAGGAGTTTCCGAAAGCGATGCTGCTCGTGCAGAAGGCCGAGTATGAATGGCCGGACGCCAACGCCAAGCCACGCTTCAATCCGGCGCATCCGGTCACCATGCTGGAAGGCGACTACGATGTGTTCGGCGACGGCAGCGCGACCATCATCTCGACGCCGGGTCACACACCCGGCCATCAGTCGCTGCTGGTCAAGCTAGCGAAGACTGGCGCGCGGTTATTGACCGGCGATGCCGTGCACTTCCAGTCGAACTGGGAAGGCCGCATCGTTCCTGGCTTCAATTTCGATCAGGCCAAGTCGGCGACGTCGATGGCGCGCATGGCCGACATCCTGGCCAAGGAGCACGGCGAGATTTGGATCAACCACGACAAGCCGCAGCGCGAGTCGCTCAAGCTCGCGCCAGCATTCTATGAATAATTCATAGTGCAGAGAGCGGGTCAGTAAGGTCCTTGTCCGGCGTATTCACCTTGTGCGGGGCGTCGCCTAATCCGCCCTACCCTTGTACTTTCGCGTTGCCGCCCTGCTTTCGATCTGACGCAGCCGGATGGCAAATCATGAAGATGCGCTATGGTCATAGCGTCACCACCGACAGGCCGAGCGAGCTCGCGATCGTCCTTCACGAGATCGCCTGAGAGCAGAGCAGCCTCCAGGTTCTCACTCCGCGCGGACCAACTTGATTTCGGGCAAAGCCTGTGATCTTCGCTTTGTCTCGTGTTAAGCGCAGGAACGAGTCAATATCGTATATTCGGCAGGTGTGGGGAAAGGCGGTAGCACTCCTCCGTTTTGAACCCCCGACCACAACGCAATCGGTGGGATGACGCATCGCCCAGTAGCGCGACCCGGCTGCGTGCCCCGTTTGTCTGTGTCACCCGGTTCACCGAATCGAAATACAAAGCGCCTGAGGCGCGAACCGCATCAAGAATGTGTGGCGGCGGCAGACTGTCAATTGGTGGCCTCGCCGGCCGCTCCAGGGTAGACTTGCGTCAAACCAGAACGCAATTCGGGAGGAAATCATGCTTCCGGACGCAACCGTCACCCGAGACTCCGTTGACACGCCGGTCGAAGCGATGTCGCGTCGCGCGCTCCTGACGGCGAGCGCCGGGCTCCTCGGCGCTGCAGCTCTGGCACCGGACGCCGCCTTGGCGCAAGCGCCGGCAGCTCCGCCCACCATGCCGGCGTCGCAGGCGCCGGTCCGCAATGACTGGCTCGCCAAGCACACCGAGGACATCCTCGAACCCGGTTTGCCAATCATCGATCCGCATCATCATCTGTACGACCGCCCGCGCTACACCTACCTGTTCCCCGACCTTCTCGCCGATGTTGGGAGCGGCCACAACATCCAGGCGACGCTGTACGAGCAGGCCGGCTCGATGTACCGAGCCGATGGGCCGGAGGAACTGAAATCGCTTGGCGAGACCGAGTTCGTCTGCGGCGTTGCGGCGATGAGTGCCTCGGGCAATTACGGGCCGACACGTTGCATCGCCGGAGTCATCGGCTATGTCGATTTGCGTCTCGCTTCGCGCGCCAAGGGCGTGCTCGAGCGGCACATCGCCATCTCCGACGGCCGCATCCGCGGCATTCGCAACGGCTCGACCTGGAGCGACGATCCGGTGCTCAAGCGCTTCGGCGGGGCCGCCGGGCCGGGATTGTACCTTGACAAGAACTTCCGCGAAGGCTTTGCGGCTCTGGTCGCGCTGGATCTGACTTTCGACGCTTGGGTCTTCCAGACCCAGCTCGGCGACGTCGTCGATCTGGCGCGTGCCTTCCCGCAAGCGAGGATCGTGCTCAATCATGTCGGCGGACCTGTCGCGATCGGTCCATATGCGGGCAAGCGCGACGAAGCCTTCGCCGCTTGGCGCGCCAAGGTCCGAGAGGTCGCGAGCCTCCCCAACACTTATGTCAAGCTCGGCGGCCTCGGCATGAAGATGATCGGCTTCGATTTCTTTGAAAAGCCTGAGCCGCCCTCCTCGCAGGATCTGGAGAAGGCCTGGCGGCCCTATATCGAGACCTGCATCGCCGCCTTCGGCCCGCAGCGTTCGATGTTCGAGAGCAATTTCCCGGTCGATAAGGGCACCTGCAGCTATCAAGTGCTGTGGAATGCGTTTAAGCGCACCGCCGCCGGGCATTCCGCCGATGAGAAGACTGCCCTGTTCAGCGGCGCCGCCAAAAAGGCCTATCGGCTCGACGTGTGATGGGAGGCCATACAGCGTCATCCAGAGCGCGCGGACCTGCGTCTTGAACCCCCTCCCACAATCGACCTCGGCGCTGACATCAAATCCCCATAGCGCCCGCTGCTAGCCAGTGCCCAACCTCCCGCGACTTCGTGCCTTGGCGCTTTTTGGACGCCGGCTCGCTGAGCGCGGAGAGGCTCGTCATGCCGGCGTTCGCGGTAGGGACGGTTGTTGCCAACCGCCCCCCGCAGTCGGGTGGGATCGAGGCGCGGACCGGGCTTCGAATGATGCCGACGTCTCCTCGATCCCC
>Ga0209465_10000142_pt1 | contig 33446 bp, 33 predicted proteins | sample PanSoiPlot1MoBio_FD_188321 | JGI IMG/M metagenome (GOLD analysis project Ga0209465, IMG submission 188321) | Tropical forest soil microbial communities from Panama analyzed to predict greenhouse gas emissions - Panama Soil Plot 1 MoBio (SPAdes)... | ecosystem: Environmental > Terrestrial > Soil...
TGATCCTGTCTCGATTTGCCGGCGCCGCGATCGAATTTCGCCGCGCGCTGCTGGTCAATCCTTATGATCCGGAATCGGTCGCTGGCGCGATCGCGCAAGCGCTGGCGATGCCGATCGAGGAAAGGCGCGCCCGCCACCAGGCCCTGCTTGCCGCGATCTCTGCCTATGATGTCGATCGCTGGCAACAGGAATTCCTGAAAACCCTGCGGGGTGACGACATCAGGGAAAAGTCTCCAGCGCCGGAATCGCGACGCCAGAGACCTGAGACCATCTATCCGGGTCCAGATGCCGCAGTCGCGGCCCGTTTGAATCCAGCCCAGTAGGTGTTGAGCAAACGAGGCCCAGCAGCTCGCAAGCGTGCTGTCGCCAGGCGTCACGGGTCGCAATATGCGCGATCTGCTGTTGTGGGGTTTGATTGCCGCCGTGATTGGGTTTGCATTCGTCTACCTGATTTATTTTCAATGAGCCCCGGATCGAGAGACGGATGGCGCTGATCGCGAGATAACCCGTGTCGGCCGCGAAAATGAAAGGCCGTCAGCGAAAAGTGTCTTCAGGGGGCGCTCTCGGTTGTGATCATCGGGGGCGGTACTTTCAGCGAAACGTCCGATACCCTCCGGCTGATCGGAGCGGAACATCGTCCGTTCTGAACAATCGCGGACAACAATGCTTCAACCTAAATTCGTGAGTTGGAAGCACGCACCTCGCGCAGAAAGCGCTGACAAATCGATGAAACTTCGAAAATCAACCTACCGCGGAGCAGTTACAATCGGGTCCCTCAAGCACTCTCTTTCTTGCTTGTGGGCCAAAGACTTCGCGAAAACCAGCCACCCGAACTTCTGGATCTAGGTTCAAAGACCCCAAGACGAGGTGCGGTAAAAAAAAAAGCTGAGGCGCAACCGGCCGAAATTGCCGATTGCGCCTCGGGGTTGGCCGGCCACGCGCGGGGGGAGGGGGGATGGCGGCCGGTCGTATCATTAACTCTACAGGCGCAAAATCGTTCCCGGTTACGCGCTTGAGCACAAAAAAATCGATGAGGACGGTACCGGTCCAGATTGCCCCAGAAGGCAGAAACGTGAGCCCGGCATCGGGTTCCACCTTCTGCCACGTAAGAAGATACCGAATGGCCATCCCTGGAATACGCGGAGTGGAGCGAGGACGCTGGCTCGTAGCAGCCGAAGTATTCGGCTGCTACTCCAGAGAACTCTTCTATCCTAGGCAGCTTGCCTCGCGAGACGACCCATCTCCTGCAGAACAAGGCTGCGGTAGACGCCCTCCTGGCGGAGCAATTCGTCTGGTGGTCCGTCCTGAAGGATGTGTCCGGCACGCAATACGACGATGCGGTCGAAATTTCGGACTGTTGAGAGGCGGTGTGCGATTGCGATCACCGTACGCCCATACATCAGTCGCTCGATCGACTCATGAATGGCTTCCTCGGATTCGCCGTCAAGCGCCGACGTTGCCTCATCCAGCAAGAGCAGCGGTGCGTCTTTCAGGAAGGCCCGCGCGATCGCAATACGTTGCCGCTGTCCCCCCGACAACTTCACGCCCCTGTCGCCGACGATCGTCGCAAAACCCTGAGGCAGCGTCTCGATGAATTCGCAGCACTTTGCCAAACGTGCCGCTTCGATGACGTCGGCGTCCGTTGCGTCGGGCTTACCGTATCGGATGTTCTCCATGGCAGAACGATGGAATAGGAAAAGGTCCTGAGGCACAACAGCGATGGCAGCGCGCAGGCTCTCCTGCGTCACTCGCGCAATGTCCTGCCCATCAATCAGGATCCTCCCCTCCTGTAGATCATAGAAACGTTGGATCAACGCGAACAGGCTCGACTTACCTCCGCCCGATGGTCCAACCAGACCGACACGCTGGCCGGGCTCCAGTCTCAGGTCTAGGCCTCTGAAAACAACGTGCCCGTTCGGATAACTGAATGAAATGTGCTCCAGTCCGACCGAAGCGCCTCGTCGCACGAGGGACTCCGCCTCTGGATGATCACGCAACTCGTGAGGGGAGAGGAGCGTTGCCAGTGCTTCCGCGAGCCTCGCAATGTGTTGGGTGACATCAACCAGTGCGACCGACAAGTCTCGCGTCGCGTGCAGAACAGCCAGTCCAAGAGTGCATGCCAGTATAACGTCGCCCGTCGTTACGGTACCGCGTTTCCAGAGAACGATCGCCCAAGCAAGCAATCCAACCGCCAATGCAATTGTGACAGTGGCATGTAATATCCGTATCTTTTCCAGGTGGAGTAGACTGTTCCGGCGCGCCCTCATCTCGCGCGCGATGGTCGCATTGAACCGGTCGCGCTCGCGGCCGAGACCGCAGAACGACCACACCACCGGCATATTGGTGATGATGTCGATCATTTCGCCGTCTACGCTGGCGGCCTTGGTGGCGAAATCGTGGTGCAGGGGCTGACCGGCCGCGGCCAAGTGGATCAGCGCTATCACCATGATGCCGCCAACCAGCATCAGAACAATTGCCATTGGCACACTGACTGTTGTGACGAGTAAAATTGCCGCAATCGTTGCGAAGCAGGGAGGCAACACATTCCAAACAAACATGTTTTCGACGGTAAACACGGCGTTCGACGTCGCCGTCACCCGACTCGCCAGCGTGCCCGGCATCCGCTCCACGAAATATCCCGGTGCATGTCCGGTTAGATGGCGAAACAGGTCGCGGCGCAGATCGCCAGTGACAGCGACGAACGTCGAATTCGCAACCCAACTTGCCAATCGCCACAACAAATTATCTGTAGCGATTAGCGCAACAAGCAAGCCGAAAGCACCGCCTATAGCGCTTTCGCTCGGGGAAGGGCTCCCCAACGTATCGACAAGAAGCTTGATGCCGTATTGCGTGCTCACTGAGCAGCCGACTGCCGCCAGGACAGCGGCAAGAATAGCGGCGTGGGCTACCCACCGCCGACAAACGAGCCGAAACGTGAAAGCGAGAGGACTGTTGGTGTATTGCGTTACATCATGCATCGCCGTGACATAATCCAAAAGTTCGCATCGTTCATGATCCAAAAGTTCGCATCGTTCATGGCCGGTCACCATGAAAAATTTGAAATACTAATGGCTTATCTGTGATCTACCCCAGAGAGGTAGCTTTAACAGGATAGCTCGCTGCGTACTGGAACTCCCCTGCATCGCGGTTGACGCATGGTCGCGGAAAAAGTTCCTTTCGCCGGAAAAAATAAGTTCCTTGCCTTGCGCGGATCGATTGCTCTTTATTTGGCGGCTGCTGGCGCGGGAACAGCCGATAAGGAGGCCGCTTAAAATGCATATCGCTCAGATTGCGCCGCTGACTGAAGCCATCCCCCCGAAGCTGTATGGCGGGACTGAACGGGTCGTTTATTGGCTGACTGAAGAACTGGTTGCGTTAGGGCACGACGTTACACTGTACGCCAGCGCCGACTCCCGCACTTCCGCAAAGCTTGAGGCGCCATGGCCACGGGCGTTGCGCCTCGACGGATCCGTGCGGGACCCTAACGCACTGCATATGTTGATGTTGGAGCGGGTACGGCGGCGAGCCGACGAGTTCGATTTCCTTCACTTCCATCTTGATTATTATCCGTTCTCCTTGTTCTCCCGCCAGGCGATCCCGTTCGTGACCACGCTGCATGGTCGGCTTGATCTTCCCGAGCACCAGCCGGTTTTCACCACGTTCTCATCAGTTCCGGTCGTTTCGATCTCGGATGCCCAGCGCAGGCCGGTGCCGCAGGCGGGGTGGGTCTGCACCGTGTATCATGGACTTCCGGAGCAACTGCTGACGCCATTGCCGGCTAGACCGCAGTACCTCGCTTTTCTCGGCCGCATTGCCCCAGAGAAGGGAGTCGATCGTGCAATTTCGATTGCCCGGCAATGCGGGGTACCACTGCGGATCGCGGCAAAAGTTGACAAAGTAGACCGCGAATATTTCGAGGAAAAAATTCGCCCGTTACTCGATAATTCGAACACCGAGTACATTGGCGAGATCACTGATGCTGAGAAATCCGAATTTCTGAGTGGCGCAGTTGCACTGTTGGATCCCATCGATTGGCCCGAGCCGTTCGGCCTTGTCATGATCGAGGCGATGGCCTGCGGTACACCAGTCATTGCGTTCAACCGGGGGTCCGTCCCGGAAGTGGTCGATGACGGTTTGACCGGTTTCATCGTCGAGGACGAAAAAGGCGCGATCGGAGCCTTCGATCGACTTTCGCAGCTTCCTCGCCAGGAGGTCCGCAAGCAGTTCGAGCGGCGGTTCACGGCTCGGCGCATGGCACAGGAATATCTCGCCGTGTATCGAAGCCTGGCTGAGCGCAAGGCCCGTCCCCTCCGGCTGGTTGTCGACGGGGGTGCCCGCGCTGTCGAGGCAAGCCTCGGAACCGCGCAGGCTGGTTCATCCGGGTAATCCCCGGTTGCCCATTATCTCCCCCGATGGGCCGATTGCTTGCACATCAATGGCTGCAAGAAGAACGCGACAGGTCGCCAGCTTATCAATCCGTAACGATCGGACTTTCGCATCGCGGCCGGGTTTCCGGCATTGCTGCCCACACTGTGGCAAGGCCAACAATCGCAATGGCGGTCAGGCCGAAAAAAGCGATGGGGGTGCCGAAATGATCGCTTAAGTATCCTGCGTAGGTCGTGCTCAGCGAGGCGCCAATTCCCATGGCAGTGCCGACGACACCCTGGCCCAGATTGAAATGCCCGGTACCGCGAGTGAGATCGGCGATCACCAGCGGCACTATGACGACCAATATTGCGGCGGCAACACCGTCGAGCAGTTGCACAATAACCAGCAGGTAGGGATTGGTTACCGTGGCGAAGAACAGCCCGCGTATCGGCAATGCCGCAAAGGCAACAAGGAGCAGCGGCCGACGCCCCCATGTTTGGGTCCGCTGACCGACCCAGGGAGAAAAAGTCGCAACAAGAATCTGCGGGCCGACAATGCAGGCAGCAATTAAGACCGGTGCCCATTTACTTAAGCGGGTCGTCAAAGCGCTCCCCATCAGTGGAAGCATTGCTGCATTGGCAAGATGAAATAGCATGACGCAGCCGGCGACAATCACCAGCGGGCGCATTCGCGCGAATCCCAGGAGTTTGGTTCGCGGCGCGCCGGCCGGACGCTCTGGTGGACCGCCATGGGCACGCTCGGGGTCAATTTCCCTTGGTGAGATGACGCGAAGCGCCAGCAACGCCGGCATGAGCAGCATCGCAGTGACGAAGAAAACTGCACGAGCCGACAGGAAATAACCGCATGCACCCATTGCAGCGGCCGCGAGCCCGTTGCCGACAGCGGCAAATCGGGCATTGCGGCCGAGGCGTTGGCCGATGGCGGCATGACCCACAAGGCCGAGACTGATCGCCGCCAACGCGGGTCCCAGCACACAGCTGGCCGCCGCATGCAGCACTGCGGCCGCCAATATGACGGCGAAGATGGGGACGGCCGCGTACGCAAGTGCGCTGACTGCGATTGCCGCAATGGCCAACCCCGCCACCAGACGCTCCGACCTGGCGGCATCGACGAGCGCGCCACCCGGCATCTGCCCGGCCAAAGCCACGAGGCTCCCAACCGTGAGCACGAGACCGATGTCGACCTGCGTCCATTTCTGTGCGGTCAGATAGACGGCGACGAATGGACCAAAGCCGGTTTGGACATCCGCGACAAAGAAGACAAACCAGTCCAAGCCACGCTGGCTCCGTTGCGTAGCGCCGGGCGGTGGTTCGCTCTGCGCCGGCCCCTTGGCACCATCCTTTAGGGCGGTCGGCAAGTTGTCCGGCTGGTCTTCTGGCGGCGATCGCCGAACCGGCGGGTCAATAGGGCGCAATGATGGCTTCGCGGACAGCGGACGGCTCCGGCGGAACTGTTCTTACGGAAACGGCAGTGATTCTAGACTGCCTGACGCTCCCAGCACGACAACCGACTTGTCCTCCTTGTATTCGGGCGCGGCCCGTACCTGATCGTGCGTCAACTCGAGAAGGATGCGTTCGACATTATCCGTATTGGATGGAAACCGTAAAGCGTTCCACGCAACCGCGATCTTGCGACTGCCAACACCGAGGAAGCCGCCGAAATCGATAACGGCCGCCCTGACCTGCCCTGTTCGGTCCACGAGGACATCGACGATCCGTCCCATGTTCTCGTTCGCAGCGCTGCGGACCTCCTTGCCTAGAATGCCCTGGACCTCGCTGTGATCGAAGATCGTCACAGTGGGCTCTCTCGGAAACCCGCCTGGCGTCCTGACCGAACTGTCGAGCAGTTGTTCGGTTGCTAATTGCGCAGCTGAGGCTTTCTGGGCCGTTGAATCCGCAATGGCGGAGAGAGCAATCAGCATCATTGCCACCCCCGCGCGGTAATGGTCGCGCATTTGGCCTCCCGCACCTGATGGATCACGGCAACCCAACCCGCCGGGTTAATAAGTCCGACGCTCCATTCCAGTTCCATAGCACAAGTGATCGCTAATTAACCTACGGGTGCCTCGACGCAGCGTTCGAAAACCGGCCCACGGGGGAAGTGGAAAGCCTTACCTTGAGAACCACCGTCATCATTTCGGCTGAATGTTCGGATCACCGCCCGGGGTTCCGGGAGGCGGAATCACCGGTGTACGGCCGCCGCCCCTCGGCGGTACCGCAATGCCAGGGTCGGTACCGGCTGGCGGACAGATCACGCCCTTCGATTCGGCAAGTTGGTCGCTCAACGGTCGCCTGCCCGTCGCGTCGTCGGGGCGGGGGGAACCGCTGCCCCCCGGAGGACACGGGTTCTGATCTGCAGGCTGGGCGAGCGACGGTGGAGTCCCGGGCCGTTCGACCTGCGCGCGTGCGTCACAGATGAATGCCGTCGAAATGGCAGCGATAACAACCGCGATGTTCATGGCTCGCATCTAGTGTACCCATAGTTTCCTTAAATGATAACGGCGGCCACAGGACTGTCGTTCCGCCCGTCCGATTAGGGGCAGCAACGGGGTGCAACAAATCGGCTGGATGGACGTTACCCGCAACCGGCTGTGTTTCCAGGTTTGGAACTGCGGAGAACGCCTCATGAACTACAACGTGAAACGCGGCAATATGCGCAATGATCAAATACCGCCGAAACAGCGCCCCAATGCTGAACGGCGTTACATCGAGGATGTGTTAGATGAAGCTCTTGAGGGAACCTTTCCGGCATCTGATCCGATATCGCTTATCCAGCCCGTGCAGAGGCGCGGGGCAACACAGTAATCATTCCAAGTCCCTCCAGCCCCGTCCTTGCACATCAGCCAATGAAAGGCCGCGGGGATTGACGGATCAGCCTGGCGCCGAACCTTTTTCAATGCGGCCCGTTTTTCCCGCGATGTCGTAGAAACCTACAGAATATACAATTGGAGAATTCATGCTCAATCCGCGGTACATCGTAGTGAACCAGGAGTCCGGCTGGAAGATCGTCCAAGGCGGGCGACGCTTTCCGGGGGACTATCCGAGCAAGAGCCAAGCCGTTTGCAACGCGATCACCTTTGCGGAACGAGACGGCCATGCCGGACGCCGCGCAGCAGTTGTTGTCCGTCATGAGGACGGTCGTTTCGTGACGGAATGGGTATTCGGGCAAGATCCGCACCCAGACGAGGCAGCGCGACCATGGATCATCCCACGCAATAAAACCAGATGATGAAGGCTGCAAGACCACCTCGGCATGGGATGAGGGTGAAACCACGCTGGTGGCGCTTGTCACGCTCACGATGAATTTACGACCGCACGTGTCTCACGGTCGGGGCCAAAATCGCTGGCGCTATCTATGGAAAGAATCTCGGCAAGTCTGGTTCTTGCACGGTTCACCCGGCTCTTGATAGTGCCGACCGCACATCCGCAAATTTGCGCCGCCTCTTCATAGGAAAAGCCGGATGCGCCAACCAGGATAAGCGACTCCCGCTGTTCCGGCGGAAGCATTTTAAGAGCTTCACGGAATTCGCCGATCTCGAGTCGGCTGTTCTGGTCGGGCAATGAAGTGAGGGATTCCGCGTAGGAGCCCTCAGCATCCTCCACTTCGCGCCGCCGCTTACGATATTCAGACCGAAACAGATTGCGTAAGATCGTAAACAGCCATGCAGACATGTTGGTACCCGGCTGGAACGAGCCGAGATTGGCCCACGCCCGTAGCAGCGTCTCTTGTACCAGATCATCGGCGCGATCGATATTTCCGCACAACGAAATGGCAAATGCGCGTAGGCTTGGGACCGCCGCCAACATTGCATCGCGGACATCGTTCCGGCGACTCATTCTTCTATTCCCTCATCGGTCGCTTCGTCCAGTCGCTTCAGCATTTCAACAAAGCGCTCTGGGACCCCCTGATCGACGACTTCGCTGTACATCAGGCGTAGCTGCTGCCCGATTTTTGCCTTGATATCGGGTCCGAGCTTAACCACTGTTTCGGATCCTCGCACGTCCGCCTTCGTTTTCCGTTGTGATGGCCCGCTTCTGTTCATGATCTTCCCTCGCGCCCGCGGTTTAAGTTCTTGCCAAGGGCTCTGCGGGACCCCATGTCGGAACCAACCTACGGGACAATAATCAGTTCCAGCCGACGGGAACTTTTTTTGTGAGCCGAAAGTTGAGGAGATGACAGCGCGCCGCCCGATGGGGAGAATTAGCCATGTCCATGTCTCAGGCTGTTGCCCAGCATGTGCCGTATTTGCGTCGCTACGCCCGCGCTTTGACCGGGACGCAGGCCAGTGGAGATTCCTATGTGGCAGCTGCGCTGGAGGCTTTGGTCAAAGAACCGACTCTTCTGGATACCCCGACGCAACCAAGAGTCGCATTGTATCGAATATTCTCTAGGATTTGGAATTCGATTGAAGTGAATGAGAGAGCGGACCGCATCACCGATCTAAAGCCCGCGGACCGCCACCTCGGTCAGATCACGGCGATGCCGCGGCAAGCATTCCTTCTTGTTTCGGTCGAAGGATTTTCCGAGGAGGATGCGGCCGCCATTCTCGACATTGATCGGCGGCAGCTGCAGCATCTGATAGAGGAGTCCGGGCGGGAGCTGGCCGAGCAGATCGCCACCGACATTCTGATCATCGAGGACGAAGCCCTGATCGCTCTCGACCTGGAGAACATTATCGAGAACCTCGGTCACCGCAGCATTGGCATTGCGCGCACGCGAGCAGAGGCGATCGCGCTGTCCAAAACCAAACGTCCTGGCCTTATTCTGGCAGATATCCAATTGGCGGACGGGAGTTCAGGACTAGAGGCCGTCAATGATCTGCTCGACACGTTCGAAGTACCTGTGATTTTCATTACGGCATATCCCGAACGCTTTCTCACCGGTGAACGTCCGGAACCTGCGTTCCTGGTTTCCAAACCGTATCAGAAGGCTACGGTTTCGGCGCTCGTCAGCCAAGCACTGTTCTTTGAACGCAATGCCGTGCAGCGCAAGAAACGGGTAGCCGGCTGACGGACATCGGCGGCGGCTCGTTCGAGCAAAATGCTTCGACGTGCGGGGGGCCGCGCTCGTTAGGCGACCCTTGCAACCATCCGACAATCGTGCAACTGCCAAGTGGATATCATTTGGCTTCGCTGGAGGCCTTTCCAATGAATGACGTTGCGGCCTGGTTTGACCGGCATAACATCAGCCTGATGGCGGTGCTCGCGACGATCGGCCTGATAATAGGCGCCTTCGCTCTCAGCTATCTGCTGAAACGGCCGCTGCAGAACTGGCTGCGACGCGTAGCGTCCCGGCTCCGACTACCTTACGAGACAGTGTTGACCACAACGCGCGTATTGATTGGTTTGCTGTGGGTTGTTGTTGCTACGTTGGTGCTGGAAATCTGGGGTATCAGCGTTGGTGGACTTTGGACGCTTGTAGTAAGCGCCGCGACCATCGTCGGGGTTGGCTTTCTGGCAACCTGGACGATGGTCAGCAATATAACGGCGAGCTTCTTTATCGCCTTCTGGCGCCCCTTTCATCTTGGCGACAATATCGAGATGCTGCCCGAGAATCTTAAAGGGCGGGTGATCGATAGTAATCTGATGTTCGTGGTGGTACGGGAGGACGCCGGTGCCGTAATTCAAATTCCGAACAATCTGTTCTTTCAAAAGATGTTTAGAGTGAGCGGCAACAGCAAAACTCTGTTTGAGGAATACGAAATGGGTACGCGGCAAGCTCCTGTGGACGCCAACCGCTAACGCCTCAATAGCGATGAATCATAACGTCTCAGCGACCCGCGGACCAGTTGTTTGGTCCGCGCCACGTCCGACGGCGATCAGGTCGGAGTTTCCTAACGGCCCGGACCTTGTCCCGATGAGTTTGGCTCTTGTTGTGGGGGACGTATTCGCTGCAGGATTTTTTCGCGAAGCCCCGTATCATTTTTCGCTGTCTCCAGGATGGAGGCGTATTCATCCACTGAGAGGCCTTGATCCACGACCGCTTTGGTGAGGGCATCGTTCGCTTCGGCAACGATGCGCTCTTTATCCGATTGGGCGGTCGCTTCTGCCAGCTGTTGTCGATAGGCCTGTTGGAGTAGCGCCACGCGCTGAAGTGCTGCCGCCGCCGCGTCGAGCTTCTGATCGGGTATCTCACGTGAGGGGGTTGAAACACCGGGCGAAGGACCCTCGACTTGAGCGTTTGCCACCGGAACGCCGGAATGCCACGCGATCGTCAGAACCGCTGCGGAAATGGATCGCGTCAATAGTTTCATATTTTGTCTCCTTTGCGCTGTACGCTTCTCGCTCAAGAACTGAGATGGTGTGGGACAAACTGGGCCTTTGAATAGCGGTTCCGGTGCGTTTGAGGGATACTGACATGTCGCGAAGGCATATCGGACGGATTCAGCCCCGGCATTTTGGCCTCAATTGGCGCGGCGAGTCATCTACCACACACATGGCAACTAAACGTCAACATCCCGTCACCACCGCTCCAGGTCGTACCGGGCGACGTTCGACAAAGCGTCGGAATTGCCTCACTGACGCGAGGATTGTGCCGCACCCGCGGCATACGACGTATTCATCATCCTCCTCCGGCAGGTCAGGATAAATAACCGACTGAGACGAACATTTAGGACAGGTGAATTCCTCGGTCATGGAATTTCTCCAAATAAAATCTGACACATACGGGCGGTCAGGCGACCGCTCTGGCAAGGCAGATAACCAACAATCCGGTCAAACGTTCCACCGGAACCGTGCCCCTGCGGACGGGCACGCTGCGGGGGGATGGCAGCCGTTTTATGTTTGCGATAGTCCTCAGCCGATGAAAGCACCAGAAACGCGAACGATGGTATGCTCCAATGGAAACACATTTTAGTGCGCGACTTGATAATCATGCCTTGAAACGGAATTTAGTGCCGCGGCTTTGCCCTGCCTGCGATCAGACCACCGAACACAAGCAGCTTTATTCCATCAAGGGCTGCGGCGTTCTGCGGTGCCGCATATGTGGGCTCGGACGCGCGGAAGCCCAGGCGTTCGATCCGGCGTCGTATTACACCAGCGACTATTTTTCCGGGCAGCAGCCGGACGGCTATGCCGATTATCTGGGCGCTGAGTCGGTGTTGCGGCGGGAGTTTGCCCGGACCGTGAAGTTTATCCGAAAATGGCGCAATTGTGGTCGTTTAGTCGAGGTGGGTTGTGCCTACGGTTATTTTCTGCACGAGGCAAAGGCATATTTTGACGTTTTCGGAATTGAGCTGGCTGCTGATGCCGCAATTCATTGTCGTGAATCAGGATTGCGTGTCTTCACTGGAACGGCGGACGAGACGGCCTTGTCCCAGATCGGGGGCACGGATGTTTTTGTCCTGCTCGATGTCGTGGAGCATCTGCCCAACCCGCGCGAAACGCTGCGCCTGTTGAGTCGCCATCTCAATCCTGGTGGCATAATCATCATCACCACCGGCGATTTTGGCGCACCTGTCGCACGGCTCTGCGGGAGATATTGGCGGCTTATGACGCCGCCACAACACCTCTGGTTCTTCAGCCGCGACAGCATGCAGAAAATCGCAAGCTCGCTCGGACTGACGATTGAGGATATCGATCATCCGTGGAAGGTCGTACCGCTGTCGCTTATGGTATTTCAGCTACGTCGCATGCTGGGTTTTTCCTCCCACTCCCGATCGCGCGTGACTAATATAGGGCTGCCCGTCAATCTTTTTGATGCTCTGCGCCTCGTGCTGCGAAAGCCACCATCATGAGTAACGAACGCCTCACTTTGGTGCAAATCGCGTTGCTGGCCATCTACGGCACCGGTATGGCCAGCGGACAACTTCTGTTCAAGATGGCGGCGCAGCGCCTGACTTTGAGCGGTGCCGGAGGTGACCGGCTGATCGACCTCACCGGAAACGTATATTTTTTCGCGGCTTTCGCCCTATATTGCGGGCTCGCCGTCCTGTGGGTTTGGATTCTCACGTTCACACCCCTCTCGCGTGCCTACCCCTTTGTGGCGATTGCGTTTGCGATCACGCCACTGCTCGGCGGCTGGCTGTTTGGCGAACCGATCGGTTTACGGCTGATTTTGGGCATCGCAGCCGTCGTCCTCGGACTCGTGCTCGTCGTTGGCTGACGGAACTATCGCCATCCTTTCTACGTTGTTTTTTGTTGGAATTTAGGGTCAGGAGGGGCGGCCAATGGAATTTTTTCCTGCGCGTATATGGGTCGTAATCGCCGCGTATAACGAAGCGGCGGTTATTCATCGCGTGATCAGCGACGTCGTGCGCTGCGGATACAGGATCGTCGCGATAGACGACGGGTCGGCGGACCAGACCGCAGCGGCCGCCTGCGCGGCAGATTGCGTCATCCGCCATCCGATCAATCTGGGCCAAGGCGCCGCGCTGCAGACGGGCATGGATTACGCCCTGGCGCAAGGCGCTGATGCTATCGTTACGTTCGACGCCGATGGCCAGCATAGGGCTGCGGACATCGAGAGCCTGATACGCGCGCTGGAAAACGCGCGGGCCGACTTCGCGCTCGGCAGCCGTTTTCTCCGTGGCCCAACCGGTTTGCCGCTCTCCCGCCGGTGGCTATTGAAAACGGCTACGTTGTTTACGCAGCTGACCACCGGGCTGCATCTCTCCGATACGCATAATGGCCTGCGCGCCATGACCCGCCGCGGCGCAAGCACGATTCGGCTCCGGCAGAATCGCATGGCGCACGCCTCAGAGATTCTCAGCCAGATCGCCGCAAGCGGCTTAAGCTATGTCGAAGTGCCGGTCAGCATCGAATACAGCGCCTACTCGCTAGCCAAGGGGCAAAGACTTAGTGACGCACTGATAATCCTTCTCGACCTGTTCGCACGCAGGCTTTACCGATGATCGCGCAGGTCGTCCTCTCGCTCTTGCTGGTTGGCGTGGCGATCTACGCTGGCAATGAACGTCGTCGTTCGCCCGCTGTGGCAGTGCTTTCGATAATCGTCGCGGTTGCCGGCCTCTATTTCACCTGGGTCCCCGATCACGCCACGCACGTCGCCCTGTGGGCCGGTGTCGGCCGCGGCGTTGATCTCGTTCTCTACATCTGGGTCTGCATCACCCTGATCGTGCTTCTCAACCTTCACCTGAAACTGCGCACGCAGATGGAGCTCATCACGATTCTTGCTCGCGCGATTGCGCTGGCGGATGTTCGCTCTCGACCCACGGAGAAGCCTGAATCTCAGCGCATGTCCGATCTTGCTGCTGCCCGGCACATGACTGACGAGCCGCATCAGTAAAACGACCGGACTTTTTTCCATAAATCCATGCAAACGCGCGTTCGTACCGCGTCACCTCATCGACGAGCACCAATTCCTTGACTCCAGCAGCGCAGCGCGACCGCTCGCTTTCGATGACGAAGTCGGCCTTCCCGGCGTTTAATTCTATTCGCCAATTCTTCTGCAGCATCGGTTTCACCATGCGCTCTCTATAAGGAATACAGATGAGGAGACTCGGTGAGCCGTGGGCAAATGCCCCTGCGGCTTCCAGGCGGCCTTCAAGGCGCCGCAAGGCCTCCGTCGCGCCGGCCCCCCAATAATCCAGTTCAAAGCGCCCATACGAGCCCGCCGTGCCGCCCGCGAATGCATTTGTCGCGATGTATTCAAGCGGATGCAGGGTGACCAGGTTGGCAATGGCGACAGCGATGTACCCGCCAGCAAACGCTACAGCCAAAACCCTAAAGCGCCGCAGAAAGGGAAGCAGCCGCACCAATCCCCAACCAGCAACCAAAGCAAGCATTGGAATAACGAACAGGATGTGGCGGACGCCGTCATAAAGGGTCGCGTGCTGGACCATCAGAAATCCGACTGGAGCAGCCACAGCCATCCACACGAGCAGAATGCGACGGCTGCGCGCCACCATCAGCGCAGGGCGACGCAGCCCCGGCACGCTCTGTTTTTTGAAACGCTCAAGACTCACGCCCGCGAGCCATCGAACCTCAGCGAGAGCGAACAATGCAGCTAGTAACAGGAGGCACAGGAACCCTATTGGCAGTCGGGCCAGCCACTGCTCCGGAATGTAGGACCACGGCGGTGCATTCGTCCAAAGGTCGCGGCCCCAGTGCGGGAATTTGAAATTCAGCGGTAATGTTGCAAAGTGCACAAAGGCAATTTTGAATTGGCTGAACGGATTGCCGATTTGCAGCCATGGCCAAAGCACGATGGCAGTCAACCAGCTGATCGCGATCGCCGCCGCGACACGAACCGCGATAGCGCGAAGCTGCGTCCACGCAGCATGGCGGTTCAGAATGAGCGCTTCGACGCCAGACAAGAACATCGTTGCGATCAAGAAGCAGTGGGTAATGACGCCGCCGGTTCGTGTGGCGATCGCGAGTCCGGTCGCCAGTCCCGCACAAACCGTCGCAGTCCATCCCGGCACCACCTGGCGAGCCATGAGCGCGATGGCAAGGATCGCCCAGCACATCGCGGCCAGAAACGGAACGTCAATTGGCGCGAAGAACAGGTTGCCGTAGAGATAGCCGGTGGTCAGGCACAAGACGAGCGCGGCCATTCCCGCCCAACGGCCAACGGAAAACCGTGCAATCGGCAGCAACGCCGCGAGGCCGCCAAGCCCGACCAGGAACGTCATGGCGTGGCGCACGGTCAGCGGATTGGCGATCCCGAGCGATTGCGCGAGGGCCGTGAGTATTTGGAACCAGGGGCCGTAGTACCAAAGCGAGAATTCGACAGTTTCGAAATGCGAGTGGTCAGTAAAGCCGCTCGTATACCAAGCCAAGGCCTTGGGACCGTAATCGTCGGTGTTAAATTCGTCGATCGTGGTTCCGTAGTCTCCGGCCGTTGCAATCCCGATTATCAGCGCGCATGCGAGACAGGCCGCCCCGGCAATGGTTTCGCTGTCGATCGTACAGCCGTTTGTCCGCGTAATGGCGCCATGTGGCGCGTCAAGACCTATGGTCGCCATCGCTTGCTATCACCGGCCCAACAGCGCGACGCCGCGAACATGCGGCTCGCTGCTGGCCACGACGTGTTGATCGTCTCTGTTCGCGAAGTATTTAAGCGCGGGATATTCGCGTAGCGTGCCCGCCAAAGCCTATGCGGCACGGCCGCGCGTCTGCCCTGTCGGAGAGCGCGAGGGTACATTCATAAGGTCAGTATCATCGGCAACTCCGACACGATGACGATACACCATTTCCCACCCCTTCCAGCCAGTGAACAGCAGAATGCAGACGACAATCAGTGACAGGGCCAGGCCCGTCGGCAACACCGCGTCGGTACCATGTTCGTAACGGGCATACCAGTGTAGAGCTCATCAGGACGACGATCATATTGCCGCCGGCGTGCCACCATAGCGAATGCCGCGGCGGTCCCGCTGCGGCATTCGCGTCGCTTATAAGGACGTTATCGTTCCTCACGCCTGCCTGGTCCCGGCACCCCCTGCGCCCCGCCTCTCGGTGCTGCGCCGGTAGTTGGGGGCTGCGACCGGCCGCCCTCGCGGCTCGGCTCCCGACCGCCGCCCGGCTGACCAACCGGCCCGCGCTCTCGCATGCTGGGCGCGGCTCCGCTCGTGCTGGGACCGGAAGCAGCTCCGGGTCCGGCGCCCGGCCGACCTGCACCCATCTCGCGTCCTTCGCGTCCCGGCAACGCGCCGCTCGGGCCGCGTTGCTCAGCGCCAGCCTGTGGCGGGCGTGAGGGTTGGCCGGAGATGCTCGGCGGTCCGCCCCGTGTCTCGGGCCGCCCTTCGCGCAGACCGCGTTGTTCGGGTCGCGCACCACGCGGCTCGCCCGGCGCGTTCGGCTGTGCATTTGGCGCTGCGCTCGAAGTCGCAGGAGGCGCACCCGGCGTTCCGGGCCGCCCCTCGCGTAGGCCGCGTTGTTCGGGTCGTGCGCCGCGCGGCTCGCCCGGCGCGTTCGGCTGCGCATTCGGAGCGGCACCCGAGGTTGCAGGAGGGGCACCCGGTGTTCCCGGCCGTCCTTCGCGCAGGCCGCGTTGTTCGGGTCGCGCACCACGCGGTTCGCCTGGCGCGTTCGGCTGTGCATTTGGAGCGGCGCCCGAAGTCGCAGGAGGTGCACCCGGCGGCGTTCCCGGCCGGCCTTCGCGCGGGTTGCGCTGATCACGGCCTGGCTGCACGGTACGTCTGTCACCGGGTGCGCCAGTCGGCGGTACACCCGGCGCCGCACCCGTTGTCCCAGGCGCGCCTGGGCGGTTTTCACGTTCTTGCTGCTGGAGCGGCTGGCCGAGAGGGGCACCCTGCCGCTGCTGCCCGGGAACGGCGCCCTGCCGCTGCTCCTGGGTTGAGGGGACGTTCGGCTGGCCTATATTCGCGTTGGGGCCACCCTGTGGAGCATTCGGACCACCCGGTCGATTTTGCCCCGTTTGGCCAGCACCCTGCGCGGCGCGCAGCGGTACATCGCCGAGCCGACCGCGCTCGTTGGGAGCGAGCGGTTGCGGCGGCGGGACGCTACGGGCGGGTTGGATGGCGTTCGACGTCTCACGTACGAACGTCGACTCGCGCGTAATCTCACGAACGCGTTCACGGTTGCGGATATCTTCCGCCCTCACCACGATCGCACCGGCGAGCGCTGCCGTCCCTGCGAGCACGTGAGGTCGCACTTCAAAGCGTGAAATGGGTCGCCCGACCTCGGCCGCAACAAAAGTCGGCGAAATGCCCGGGTTCACCGCAAACCTGCGATCCTCAAACACCACCGTGCGATTCACTACGACGGTTTCACGGAAAAACACCTCGCGTTCTTGCGGCGGTAAAATCACTTGGGTGACCCGTGGGGCGATCAGATCCCGCTCACGCACGAAGATCCAGACCTGCGGCCGTTCCCGGTACTCGACAACGACGTCGTCCGGCGGTAGCGGCGCCCAACCGACGACGTGGCTGCGACCACGGCGCCACTGCACCCAGCCCGGTCCCCATGTATTGCCCGGGACCCACGCCCAGCCGAGCTCATCATCATCAACCCAGCGGCCGTAATGAAAAGTGACGACGCCCCAACCTGCCTCCTCGTCATCGGAAACCCAGTACCAACCGTAATCGTCCGAGAACACCCAGTGACCGACGGTATACGGTCGCCAATCGCGCGCGACACGCGCGGGTATCCACACCTCGCCCCAACGCCTGCTGTGTTCCCATGAGCCGTAGGGTTCAAGCGCGGTGCGGAACTCGGCTGAGATCGACACCGCCTGCGCGGCGGCCGGTGTATACGATGCAGTTAAGAGCGGCGCTGCGATCGCGGAAACTGCGATACCCGCCGCGAAGAATGAGCGGGATATTGTGCAACGAACTGACATTTTTGGGGTCCTCCCAATAGGTTTTCGTAATTCGATAACGTGAAATTGATGCGTTCGGTTCCCCACCGAATTCTTTGCACGGCAGACATGAAAGTACGTGTAGAACACAGGCATTCAATTGGCAGCAAATTCAATCGGGTGCAGTGACATCTCAATTTGGTGCAGTGACATCGCCGCCGGATTTGCCCGAGTTTGGCAGTTCACCCAGCGTAACCGTGACGGCTTTATTCTCCCCCTTTCGGAATATGCCAAGCTTCACCGGTGTGCCGGGAGCCATGCCGCTGATCTTCTTGATGAGGTCACGCGAATCCTCGATCGGTTCATCGTTTACCGAGGTGATGACATCGCCTGACACAATGCCAGCCTTCGCGGCGGGACTGTTCGTTTGCTGCTGGGCGACAAGTACGCCTTGCGCCTGCTTGAGACCGAGGTTTTCCGCGATCTCAAGATTTACGGGCTGAATTTGGACGCCCAGCCAGCCACGGATCACTTTCCCTTTGTCTTTGAGTTGAGCAACCACCGGCCCCACGGTCTCTGCCGGGATCGCAAAACCGATGCCGACTGATCCACCGGTCGGCGTGAAGATCGCGCTGTTGACCCCGACCACGTCGCCATTGAGGTCGAAAGCGGGACCGCCGGAATTGCCCTGGTTGACGGGAGCATCGATCTGAAGGAAGTCGTTCAACGTTCCGACGCCGATGTCGCGCGCCCGCCCCGAGATGATCCCCGCCGTTACGGTGCCACCCAGTCCGAACGGATTGCCGATAGCAAGAACCCAGTCGCCGACGCGCGGCGGTTTGTCGGCCAACCGGACAAACGGAAATCCGGTGCCTTCCACCTTGAGGAGTGCGAGGTCGGTGCTCGGGTCGCTGCCTACCAGCTTGGCGCTGTAGCTTTTGCCGTCATCCGTGCTGATTTCTATCGTCTTGCTGTTTTCGGTCACATGATGGGTTGTTACCGCGTAGCCGTCAGGATCAACGAAAAAGCCTGACCCCTGGCTCGCAGCTCCCTCACGCTGTTGCTCTTGCTGTCTGTTGGGCTGGCCTGGAAAGAGGTCGAACGGCGTGTCGGGCTCGCCGCGCGGCGTGCCACGCCTCCGGGGGGTAGACCGGCCCGGCGGCAACCCGGGCGGCGCAGGGAGCTGCCCGACCACCTCTGTTTTTACGCGGACGCCGATCACCGCCGGCTTCACCTTGTCGACCACATCCGCAAAATTCGCGGTGGTTGCCGAAGGTTCGGCAGCCAGTGCAGGGGTGAGCCAGCCGTCTAACCCCGCGTGCAAAGGATCGCTTGGCAGGTTGAGCCCTCCGCCCATTCCAATCAAAATGGCAGCTCCAGTGAGGACGTGCAGTCTCGCAGCGGCAAACCTTCCGATCATAAATCTCTCCCGGACGACAAAAGGGGGGCGACGCGGCCGCGGTGCAAAGTGGAGATCGGGCTTACAGGCTGATACACGAAAACCACTCTTCACCCGGTCAGCATGTATCGCCGCCAATCATTTACTCGCCGATCTTCCGTCCACATGCGAAACCGAGCCACATGTATTCGCATGTACTAACGTCCTCTCGCCCGGCTGGTTCCGAAACGAACATGGGTGGCCAGGCGGCGTGCTTCACTTTGCCGGTCGCATCTCTCGGATCGTGGCCTGGCGGATTGCATTGTCGCTTTGAGAATAGGAGGAATATTGTCGCCTTGCGAACAGGAGGAATAGGGCCAGCGTCGCCACGACGAACCTGAAGATATCGAAAGGGCCAGAGATCATGGAGGGCTAACCAAAGGCAATCTCTCCCACCATCGCACCGCAGACTGCGGTGTCTCCACGGGTGCCGGCTTCGACCTCGCTCCGTCCATGCACTGGCCCGCTCCGACTCTGACCCACGAGGTTGAGCACGATCGAGGACCGGTGCTGGTGACGGTCGAATATCGAATTGACCCTGAGAATCGGAAAGCATTTCTGGCCGCGCTCGAAGGCTGGCCCAAGAGCGCCGCCGTGATGGCGCCTATGCCTGGTGCGTATTCGAAGACGCCGCCGAGGAGGGCCGATTTCTGGAGACGTTCCTCGTTGAATCGTGGCATGAACATCTGCGTCAGCACGAGCGTGTGACCATTGCCGATCGTACCATGCAAAGCACGGTTCATCGTTATCAGCTCGCAGGAACTCCCAAGGTCACGCATTTCATCGCTGCCCGGTCGGAGTAGCCGACTGCAGTCGGTCGTCATTTCTGCTTCAACTTCACGCTGAACGATACCCCGCCCGCTCCGCAGCAGGGGCAGGCCATGGCCACCAGGATGCTTTGCTTCTGTTCCTCGTCGATATCGGCGCGTTCCAGCATGTTCCGCGCCTGTTGCTCGAACTGTTGGTGAAGCGACAGGTTGCTGACGCTAACTCGGTGGGCCTCGCCGCTGGGTGCGTCGCTGAGCTGCGGCGGCCGGGGTGCGGTTGCGGGTGCCAGAGGTTTGGCCTTCCTGGTTTGCCTCTTCGTTCGCCTCACGGCGAAACCTCCTCAAGCACGCGCGACTTAGTTTCAGTGGCGAACAATGCGACGACCACGCCTGCCACGAGCGCGACAAGCCCGAACACCAGGAAGGCGCCGCCGATGCTGCCGCTTGCGACAGTATTGCCGAAGACCTGGGGCCCAAGGATCGATGCGAGGCGTAGCCAGGCGGTGCCGGTCGAGGTGCCAAGCGCGCGCACACGCGTCGGGTAAAGCTCGGCAGTATAGAGATAGAGCGCAAGCGACAGCGTGCTGATGCACAGGTTCGTCAGGATCGCGAAAACGAGGATGCGCTCGGCGCTGCTTGGGCCGATCCACCACAGCGTCAGCAACGCCGCCGCCGCTCCGGCGAAAGCAGTGGCGAACCAGACGCGGCGGCCAACCCTGTCGATCAGCACCGCGCAGGCGAAGCTCGTGAAGAGGCCACATGCTTGCGTTAGAAGGCCGTAGTTGAGCGCGGTTTCGAGCGGGAGATTGAATACACCGCGATAGATCGTCGGCAGCCACGTCGTCAGTCCGTAATTGGCGAAATAGGTGGCGAACCAGGCGGTCCAGATCACCAGCGTGCGCCGCCGATATGCGAGACTGAACAGTTCCGACCACGTCGCGCGACTGGCGACGGCCGTCTTGGGCATAGCTTCGACGGGGGGCAGCGGCTTGCCGGTCGCGGCTTCAACCTCCTTCTCGATGAGAGCCATGGCGGTCGCTGCCTCCTCGATGCGGCCCTGCGAGGCGAGCCACCGCGGCGACTCCGGCAGGTTGCGCATCATGAACAAGGCGAACAGCGCCGGGAGGCCTCCAACGAAGAACAGGTATTGCCAGCCAATGGGCACGATCCAGCGGCCCATAATGGCGACGGCAACGAGGCCGACCGGGAACACCAACTCGAACAGCAGCACGAACCGGCCGCGGCCCCTGGCCTTGGCCAGCTCGCTGATATAGGTTGCGGCAACCGGCACCTCGGCGCCTAGGCCGAGCCCTTGGAGAAGGCGCAACACCAGGAGCGATTCGTAATTCCACGCCCACCCGCAGGCGAGACTGAAAAGCCCGAACCACAACACCGCCGTGACGATGACGGGCCTGCGGCCGATCCGTTCGGCGAGCGCACCGCCGATCAGCGCGCCGACAAGCTGGCCAAGAAAACCCGCCGAGATCAGCCAACCAATAGCTGTCGGCGTGAGCTTCCAAACCGGCACGACGGCGGGCAGTACATATGTGATGGAGAGGGCATCGAAAGCATCGAAGAAGGTCGCAGTGCCGACGATGATGCGGGTTCTGATCTGCCAGGACGACAACGGCAGCCGCTCGATGCGGGGCAGAATGTCCTCGGGAGTCGCGATGCCGGCCGCGATTCCATCAGGGGGCGCCGTTTGCGTCGCGCTCATGATGTTTTCCCCATCACCGCCCTAGCGTTTGGTGACCTGGCAACTGGACGAGATCGGCTTGATACTTTTCATTTGTATGTCGGTGCCCGAAATGGGCGAGACCCAATTCCAGTCGGCGATGCCGGCTTCACGCGCATAGGCGGGACGAATCGAGCATCGCAAACCTTCGGGGCCGCGGCTGAACGAGATCGTGCCCTTGTAGGCTCCTGCCCTGAACGTTCGCAGGTTGATGAGCTGTCCGTCCTGAAAAATCCACAGCGCATGCCCTCCACCTGCTGCCGCGACCTCGCGTGGCTGTCCGAGCGTGAACGAACCGGTGCGGGGAGGAGATGCCCGAACGCCCCGAGGATTGTACGCGGTGCTGACCACCGTATTCGTCAGAGTATTCGCCGAATCGATCGTGATCGTACTGACCACCTCAGCCTGGTTCTGAAACGGTTGACCATTGCTCAATCCGTCCTGCTGAAAGAGCACGCGTGTATGAATGACGGCGCCTTGGAGATCGGCAAAAGACACACGGTCCTGCGCGCCCGCAGGCTCCGATGCCCCGGCACAAACGATGCAGCCGAGCAGCCACCCAAAGGTTTTCATGCTGTGCTCCGATTGGATTAAGCGCCTCACTATACCGGATCTCCTTCCAGCGGAATCAAACGATTCTCAGTCGTAACTGTGCAAGTGGGGCCCAGCACCCTGCAGCCATCATTTGAGGCAACCCGATCCGCCTCGGCGGGAATGCCACAGCAGAGGTCGCGACCCAGCGAACCGAGCCCGCGTCATCGCGTTTCTTGTATCATGCGCGTTTCTTGCCCGCCCCTTTGGCTTTGCGCCCCCCCGCGTTATAATTGCGCCAAAAGCCGTGCCCTTGCGGAGGAGACTTCCATGAAAGATCTGGTCAAGCAGTATCTCGATGATGGGATATCCCGACGACAGCTCATGGCCGGGCTGAGCGCGCTCGGTATGACCACCGTGGCGGCCCAATCAGTGGCACAGTCGCTCGCACCCGTAACATCGGCGGTGCCCGCCGCGATGCGCGAGATGCATGGCACCGGCGGTGCGCTGTTCGTTGCCCAGCTCAAGGCCGCCGGCGTCAAGTTCGTGTTCTTCAATCCGTCCACAGGCGATTACCCGATCTTCGATGCTCTCGTCGATGAGCCCGACATCCAGGTGATCAAAGGCATTCAGGAAGGCGCCGTGGTCGCCATGGCGGACGGCTATGCCAAGGCATCCGGCAAACCGGGCATCGTGATCGTCGCCAATGTGGGTCTGTGCAATGCGATGACCCAGATGGTCAACAGCTGGAAGGATCAGACTCCGCTGCTGGTGGCGGTCGCATCCGTTGAGCAGGATACGCTCGGCCGCGAACTCACCCAGGAGTTCGACTACTGCGAGACGATGACCCAGCCGATCACCAAATGGTACTGGGCGGCGAAGACCACGACGGCGATACCGGAGACGCTGCGGCGCGGGCTTAAATTTGCGACCACACCGCCGGGCGGCCCGGTGTTCATGTCGCTGCCCAACAACACGCTGCGCGAAGAGGGCAAGGCCGCCATCTGGGACCAAGCCAAGTTCGACGTGCCGATGCGCATCCGTCCCGACAAGGACGATATTGAAAAGGCAGCGCGCATCCTGGTCGAGGCGAAGAATCCGCTGATCAGCATCGGCGATGAGATCACGACATGCCGCGGCGAGAAGGAACTCGTGCAGCTCGCTGAACTGCTGGGCATCCCGGTCGCCTCGCAGGCCGGTGCGCTTGGATTCTGGTCGAAACCGTTCCCGACCCGGCATCCGCTTTTCGTCGGCGCGCAACTGCGCGACATGCGCTTCCCTGGAAAAATCGACGTGCTGTTGAACCTCGGCAACCGCTTCGGCGAGCGCGCATCGCCGGGGACGACATTGATCTCGATCCGACATGATCCGACGAGCTTGGCGCGCGTCGCCCCGGTTGACCTCGCGATGGTCGCCGACTTGCGCCTTGCCACCGCCGACCTGGTCGTGGCGATCAAGAGCCTCGCTACACCGGCGCGCCTCAAGGAAATTGCTGAGGAGCGCATCGCGCGCACACGGGCCTACACGGCCGAAATGGCCGAGTTCCGTATGAAGATCGCGCGCGACAACGCCGACGGGACGCCCATCACCCTGTCGCGGATCGGACTCGAGCTGGAGGGCGCACTTGCGCCCGACACGTGCTACGTCTGCGATGTCGATTCCGGCAAGGCCATGGATCCGCTGCTGTCATTCGGCGGTTCCGACAAAAAGTATTTTGGGACCAGCCCGAATATTCTGGGCTGGGGTATGGCAGCGGCCTTCGGCGTCAAGCTCGCGCGGCCTGACCAGCCGGTGGTTTCCGTGGTCGGCGACGGCAGCTTCTGTTTCTCGGGCCCGCAGCCGCTGTGGAGCCAGGCGCGCTACCACGCGCCGGTGATGAACATCGTGCTCAACAACAAGAGCTACAACAACGAACGCAACCGCATCTGGCACTACGGCGGGCGGCAGTTCGCGACTGGGCGCGACATGACCTGCTACATCGGAAGCCCGGACGTTGATTACGCCAAGGCCGCCGCCGCCTTCGGGGTCGAGGGCGAGGTGGTCAAGGAACCCGGCGAGGTCAAGCCCGCGATTCTGCGCGCCCAGCGCGTTATCGCCGACGGGCGGCCCTATCTCCTCGACATCCACACCCACCGCGACGGTATCGGGGCGGCCAGCGCCTGGCATCCGGCTTATTCGCTTGCGGATGCGCGGCAGAGGAGGGTGTGATGGGCCGCCTTGTTTCCGCGCTGTGCGTCGCAGCACTCGTCGTCATGGTCGTCATCCCGGCCTGGGCCCAGGGCGCGCTGCCCCCTGGGGAAGGCCGCGACCTAATGGCGACGGCCTGCTCGCAATGCCATCCCCTGAACGTGATCAGGTCGATGCGGGAAGGCCCGGAGGGCTGGAAACGCCATGTCTATAACATGGTCACGCGCGGCGCCCAATTGAATGCGCGCGAGGCCGATATGGTTGTGGCGTATCTCGCAGCCAATTTCGGTCCCACCGGGGGGCCTGCCGGATCCGCCGCAAAAGTGACGCTGCCCGGCGGGCTCGGCAAGGATCTGGTGGAAGCGCGTTGCACGGCCTGTCACGACCTCGAACGAGTGGCTTCGATCAAACGCCAGAAAGCCGAGTGGCCGGCTCTGGTTGCCAACATGGTCGGCCGCGGCGCGGTTGCAACGCCAGACGAAGCGCAGCTCATTACCTCGTATTTGGCATCCCATTTCGGCGGGGAGTAATCAGCTTTCCGGTGGGCCTTGACGTGGGTCAAAGTGCAAATGGCACCGTGCGTGCCATTATGCATCATGGATTCTAACAACAGACCCCCGCATATCAAGAACTGTCCAATCTGCCGATTGGCGATGATCGGTGACCGAACCGACAGCCGGATCGCGGAATTCAACATCTATCGCTGCCTGAGTTGCGATTTGACCATTACCTCCGCGCCGCCCACCGCACACAGTGATGACAACGGGCGGCGCCGCTAAGCATTTCATCGGGCCGTCCTTCAGGCGATCACCGCGTACTGGCATCCCACTGCGGGTGAATCTTCGGCGCGTCGATATAATTCAGGCTGACCAAGCATACGCTGACGAGAAGAGGAGTTGCCATCGTTAATTCGGTTGGCTAATTTAACACACTAATGAGTTGTGGATACTTTCACTCTGATTTCACTGGAGTTATTTCGTTCAAAGCGGCTCCTTGAACGATTTAATGTAGAGGCTCTCTGCCTACACGGGTCTTTATAGGCTACGGCTACAGCGCCCGAGACGAGTGGATTGAAGATTATGTCTTCCCTATCGTGAAGGCACTTGGCCTACAAATCCTGCATGGCAAAGGCATGCATGGGCAGCAGCTGCAGGATGGAGTGAAGGCTCGGATTGAGCAGGCCGCCGGCGTAATCGGATTTTGTACGCTTCGCGAAGGACATGAAGCGGAGAAATTCAATACTCACCCGTGGGTCCGCGAAGAAATGGCATATGCCCTGGGGCAGCACCGGCCGATCATTGAAGTGCGCGAATTAGGTGTGAACGACTTTGAGGGTGTCATCGGAAACCGTCAGCGAATCTCGCTGAACCAAAACGACAGGCTAGCCTGTGTAGCAGAGCTTGTAACAGTCGTCAGCAGGTGGTCTGGGCGAAAACTTCGACTGGAACGCCACTCGGAGCGAGGGCCTGACATTCGCATCATCGTTCGAAACCCACTGTTTAGCGCTTGGTACAGGACCCGCATAGGCGGGGTTGATTCGGAATTTCGACTAGCCCGAGGTGTAGAAAAGATTGGGGGCGGAATTTTTATGCAAGTCCACTCAGTTCCAGACGAGGCCTTGATCGAAGTTCAAGGTCGGGTCGATGGAAAAGTCGTCTTCAGCTCTGACTGGGAGTCGCCGGATGCCGTGCAGATTAAGGTCATTGTGATAGGAGGTTGAGGATGGCTTCGAAGGCACTCCACCTCGTACAGGATCAAGAGTATGTCGGCGACGGTCGAGATGACCACTATTGGTCATGGTCCATATGGCTCGAAGGTGCCGAGTCGGAACTCAATCGTGTCGATTACGTGGAGTATACGCTTCATCCCACATTTCCGAGGCCAGTTCGACGCATTCACGATCGCCAAACGAATTTCAAACTCGCTACTGCCGGATGGGGGGTCTTCAGGATCTATGCCAAGGTCTTCACCAAAGATGGTGCCGTGATTGCATTGCAACACGACTTAAAACTGTATTTCCCGTCCGGCAGGCTAAATCTGAGCTAGCTGCAAATTTGCTTCCTCTTGCCAGATTTCGGCTGCTGACTTCGGGATGGTTGGGCGGCGTATAGGGAAGCCGACAAGACTTGCCGGCTGCTCGACTTTACGGGCATTTGCATATAGAATCAACGTGAGGGCGACACCAATCCGGCCCCGCCGAGAGCGCGCGCATGATCTCGTCTGGGCTTTCGATTGTCCTCCAGGTGTTCCGCGCACCTTTCGTCTTGAGGGGGGCTCTCCTGGGGAGCCTCGCTGCGGCTTGCCTGCTGGCTTTGGCGGCGCGCGCGACCGCCGAGCCGGTGTTTGCGTTTGATGCGACGCCCGGCAAGCTGCCGAAGACCGTGGTGCCCATCCATTACGCGCTTGATCTTACGCCCCATCTCGACAAGCTCAGTTTTGCTGGTTCCGAGCTGGTTGACATTGAGGTGACGGAGCCGACAGCGCAGCTGCTGCTCAACGCGGTCGACATGACAATCGAGGCGGCGGCGGCAGACGGCGAGGCCGCAGTGGATGTCGCGCTCGATCGGGCCGCACAGACCGTGACATTCACCTTCACGCACCCGATCGCGGCCGGCCGCCATAAACTGCATATATCCTTTGCGGGCCATATCAACCGCTTCAGCCGCGGCCTGTTCGTGGTCGACTATCCGACCGCCGAAGGCCGCAAGCGCATGATCTCCTCTCACCTGGAACCCGCCGATGCGCGCCGCATCTTTCCGAGCTGGGATGAGCCCGCCTTCAAAGCGAGCATCGCCCTCACGGTTGCGGTGCCGCAGGCTTTCCTTGCAGTGTCCAATATGCCGGTGGCTCACGAGGAACCGATCGGCGATGGCAAGAAGCGTGTGGTGTTTCAGCCGACGCCACGCATGTCGACCTATCTTTTCGTGCTCGCGGCGGGCGACCTGGAGCGCACCACTGCCGATGTCGGCGGCGTCACTGTCGGAGTGGTGGCGACGCGGGGCAACAGCGTGCATGGACGCTACGCGCTCGACGCCGCCAGTGAGCTCTTGCGGTACTTCAACGACTATTTCGGCGCCACCTATCCGCTGCCCAAGCTCGACCTGATTGCGGTGCCCGGCGGGTTCGGCGGCGCCATGGAGAACTGGGGTGGCATCACGTTCTTCGAAAGCCGCCTGCTGTTCGATCCGACGACGAGCGCAAGCGATGCACGACGCGGCATCTTCGGCATCATCGCCCACGAGATGGCCCATCAATGGTTCGGCGATCTCGTCACCATGGCATGGTGGGACAACATCTGGCTCAACGAGGGTTTCGCGAGCTGGATGCAGGCGAAGGCAGCAGACGCGCTCCATCCGGACTGGCAAAGCCGGCTCAACGGCAACGGCCTCAAGCAGGCGGCCATGAGCGAGGATGCCCGCCGCACCACCCATCCGATCCAGCAGCCCATCGCCAATGAATCCGAAGCGATGGCGGCCTTTGATTCCATCACCTATGCGAAGGGCCAGGCGCTCATCAGGATGATGGAAAACTATCTGGGCGAGGAAACCTTCCGCGCCGGCATCCGAGCCTACATGAAGCAGCATGCCTACAGTAACACCACCACAGCTGACCTTTGGGCTGCGCTGCAGGGGACATCCGGCAAGCCGGTGACGTCCATCGCGGCAGCCTATACGGAGCAAGGCGGCATTCCGCTTGTCGTCGCTGAAACATCCTGCACGGGCGACATCCAACGCCTTGCGATCCGGCAGGAACGTTTCACTGTCCACGATCCGTCGCCTGAACCGCAGCGCTGGCAGGTGCCGGTAGTGCGCGGCGGGGCGGGCGGGACGCCGGACAGGACGGTCCTCCTTGACGGCACAACCGAAATCGCTGCCGGGCGATGTGGCGATCCGGTGAAGCTCAATCTGGGTGATGTCGGCTATTATCGGGTGCAATATGACGCCACGATGCTGGCAGCGCTAATGCGATCGATTGACCGGCTCGCGCCGGCCGATAGGGCCAACCTGGTCAGCGATACTTGGGCGCTGGTCGAGGCCGGCCGCATCGAGCCGCCGGCGTTCTTCGATCTCGTCGAGCGGCTGATCGGCGACGACAACCGGGCCGTAACTGAACATATCATCCGGGCCCTGACCCGGATCGATCACCTTGAATGGCAGCGGCCGGAACGCGCTGCATTCCAAGCCTATGGGCACGCGGTGCTGCGACCGGTGCTCGATCGCATCGGCTGGGACGCGGTGCCGTCGGAGCCGATCGATTATGCGCCGCTGCGGTCTCGCCTCATCGGCGTGCTCGGGAATTTCGGAGACGATGCGGTCATCGCTGAGGCCAAGCGTCGCTTTGCGAAATTCGTGGGCGACCCGACATCGCTCCCCACCGCACTGCGCGAGACCGTTACCGGCCTGGTTGGCCGCTACGCGGATCGCGCCATCTATAACACCCTGCTGGCGCTCGCTCGGGGCAGTACGAACACCGACGAGCGGGTGCGCTACTACATGGCGGCGGCGAGCGCGCGCGATCCGGCGCTCGCCGAGGAAACGCTCGCTATCGCGCTTACCGACGAACTGCCGACGAGTCTCGTCGGTCGGCTGATCTCCCAGGTCGCATCGCAAGGCGAGCATCGCGATCTCGCATGGAATTTCGTCAAGGCGAACTTCGCCACACTGGCCGCAAAGCAGGGGCCGTCCTTCCAGAACAACTTTCCCGCCAATCTAATCGCGAACTTCACTGATGCTGCGCACGCCGCTGAGCTCGCAAATTTCGCGCCGGCGCAAGCGACCTCCGGCGGAAGGCTGGTAGCGGCGCGCGCCTACGAGCGCATCATGACGGCCGCGGATTTTTCCGTGCAACAACTGCCAGCCATCAACGAGTGGGTGAAGCGGCGCAGGGCGCGGCCGTAGGCGTCGAAGCCCGGATGAAGCGAACGCACGCTGTTGCGTGCGGGCGTAAAGTTATGTCAGCGATCGGAAATCCGGGAGCAGGAGCATTTCGTGAGCCTCCCCGCTCAAGGAACTTTATGACGCCACAGTGCTCAAGCAAGTTTGCTTTGGCTCGCCAACGGATGGAGGCGCTCCCAAATGTCAATTCAAACCGCCGACGTTCCCCCGCTGGCCGGCTCGTGAATGGCCACATCCGGACTCATGCACCGCAGCAACCGGGATAGCTATTCGAATCAGTTCTTCCACAGTTGCGAGCTTTGCGCGCCACTGCCGGCATCCGCCGCGAGACATTATGGCGCGATCACTCAAACGCGCTCAATGTCGCCCCGCTTGAGATACTGCAGCACTTCGCACCGCATTGAGGGGATAGGCTCTGACCGCCCCATTTGCGCAAGTGCATCGCGGTCGATCATGAGTTGCACGGCCGTCATGTGACGCTCGCCGTCCGCCCCATTCTGCCAGTCGATATATCCGTCGTACTCGCCTTTAGGGACAACAAGTACCGATATATTCGACAACTTCACCTTGTCCGTCACAACGCGCAATCGGACGTGTTCGGGCCATTGAGTCATGGACACGTGCTCCATCAACCATTTAACCGACCATAGCCGTTCGTATGTGGCGCTTTGTTGGCGACAATCGTCACTTCGCGGGCGCTAGAAACCATGGTGATCACATTTCTACTCATGCACTTTGCGCCGTCGATCTATCGGGGAGCGACGCACAGCACAATCGTTGCACCACCGCTTTGGTCAGTCGCGCCGGTCAAGCCCGCGCATGACAACCAGGTGGATCAAATCGACCGGAATCCGCTGTAGTTTGACCTTCGGACGTAACGCCACCCGCTCGCTCGGCAAGCTGAGCATGTTGCGCCAGAAACCCCGACCAGAGCCATTGCATGAGCCGCAAGTCGCCCAATCGTGCTTGCTTAGGGTGCTTCCATAAACGCCCCGACAGCGCTTACCTCCGGACCGCCTGCCACAGTTGCCGTTGATCCGAGCCGCGTCATATATGAACTCACCACACTTAGTACAGACACCGACAGGCGGAAGTGCAGTCATAGCAACCTCCTACTTATTGGTATCAACTGTCACAGTTCGAGATATGTGCGCAGTTGTCTTTCCATTTTGATCGAGAATGTCGGCAGGAAAGATGGTGCTATCGCGGAGCGCCTGCGCCGCTAGTTCCCGTCGCTATCGAAGCTACTCGATTCCAAGGTGGGGTGCGCGCGATCAGCAGGTCTTTCACCATGGGAGGTGATCGGACATCCCTCATTGTGGTGGCTCCTTGCTTCTAGCACGCCTCCTCTCGATCCCGGCCTCCTGCGATAGCTCCACGAGGCTTTGAATTTTCATGGCGTGCGTTCTAGCGCGCGACGCACAATCTCTGGCTCGCGCGCAATGACTGTGAGATAGGCGCGCGCGGCGGCGTCCGGCTCGAAGCGGCCTTGTTCCCAATCGCGCAGTGTACTCACAGGAATATGGTAGCGCGCGGCAAATTCCTCCTGCGAAAGGCCGAGCGCGCGCCGTAATGATTTGGTGCGCGGCACGCGACGCATCTTGGCCAGCCGCTCCGGAGTCAGCGGTTGCGCGTCAGGGTCGGCTAATGCGGCGGCGTGAATTTCGGCGTCGGTCAGCGCATCGGCCTCCTTCCAATCATGTTTGATTCTCTTCATGATACCTCCGTCGTTCAAAGGCTTCCGCGCGCCGTGCTGAAATGATCCTGATCGTGTCTCCCCTCATCGTGTAGGTGACGAACAAGAGACGATTTTCGACCATGCCGAGCGCGCTGAAACGCTGCTCGTGTTCGTCTTGTCCTTCGTCAATCCACTCGATAATGAAGGGATCGGCGAACACTTCGCGCGCCTGTTCGAACGTGATCTTGTGACGCCGATGATTGCTCGCCGCTTTGGTGTCATCCCATTCGAAATCATCGCTTTTCATATATACGGGTTACCCGTATAATTCAACGTTGTCATCACCTTCGCCCCTTTTGTCATGAGCCGACGTTTGCAGTGCACCATTTCTGTCGCCCTTCGTTGATCGATGCCTGTGACTCTGCTTCGTCATCCCAAAAGCCGGACGTGCCGATGGTTTACCTCGGTAAGCGGCCTCCACTCAACGTCCGTCCGACCGCATCCTTCCAGCCAGCGATCTTACGGCGGCGCGTTGCCTCATCCATAGCCGCCGTGAAGCGCCGCTCCAGCGCCCAGCGGCTCGCGAAGATCTGCGGATCAGGGTAAAGCCCCGATTGCAGGCCGGCCAGGTAGGCGGCGCCGAGCGCGGTGGTCTCCAGGATAGTGGGACGATCGACCGGCGCGCCAAGAATGTCGGCGAGCCGTTGCATGGTCCAATCGGACGCCACCATTCCGCCGTCGACCCGCAGCACCGTGTCGGCGAAGGTGACGCCATCTTTATCGCCGCAATCGGCCCGCATCGCCTCCACGAGATCAAAGGTCTGGAAGCACACGCTTTCGAGCGCTGCGCGGGCGAACTCGTTCGGCCCGGTGTCGCGGGTCAGCCCGAACAATGCGCCTCGCGCCTCCGCGTCCCAGTATGGCGCCCCGAGCCCCACGAAGGCCGGCACCAGAATGACGTCCTGGGCCGAGTCGGCGGCTTGCGCCATTGTGCTGGTGGCTGCGGCGGAGGGCAGCACGCGCAGACCGTCGCGCAGCCATTGCACAGCCGCGCCTGCGATGAAGATTGCGCCTTCGAGGCCGTAGGCGGTTTCGGCGCCCAGCCGATACGCGATGGTCGAAAGGAGGCGATGGTGAGATCTGACCGCAGTGGCGCCGGTGTGGAGGATCGCAAAGCACCCGGTCCCGTACGTCGACTTCATCATGCCGGGCTGAAAACAGGCTTGGCCTATCAGCGCCGCCTGCTGATCGCCCGCAATGCCACGGATCGGGATTGCGGCGCCGAACAGCTCAGGTGCGGTGATGCCGTACTCGGCGGTGCAATCGTACACCTGCGGAAGCATCGACCGCGGCACGCCGAACAAGGCACACAACTCGTCGCTCCAGGTATTGGCGTGGATATCGTAGAGCGCCGTGCGCGACGCATTGGTGACGTCGGTGGCATGCACGCGGCCGCCCGTCAGTCGCCACAGCAGGAACGAATCCACGGTGCCGAAGGCCAACTTGCCGCGCTCCGCCTTTCCCCGTGCATCCGGCACATGGTCGAGGAGCCAGCCGATCTTGGAGGCAGAGAAATAAGGATCGAGCAGCAGGCCGGTACGCGTGGTGACTTGGGCTTCGCCCCCGGCGTCCTTGAGCCTGCGGCACATATCGGCCGTGCGTCGATCCTGCCATACGATGGCGTTGTGGATCGGCGTGCCGGTAGCGCGATCCCATACCAGGGTGGTCTCCCGCTGATTGGCGATGCCGATTGCGGCGATGTCCCGTGCCGTGAGACCCGCCTTTGCGACAGCCTCGCGACCGGTTGCCAAAACGCTTCGCCAAAGATCTTCCGGATCGTGCTCGACCCAGCCGGAATGGGGAAAGTGCTGCGGAAATTCCTGCTGGGCAACGGCCGCGATGGTGCAGTCATGGCGAAACACGATGGCGCGGGAGGATGTTGTGCCCTGGTCGATGGCGAGGATGTGAGTCATCGGGCTCCTATTGCGGCTGGCATCGGGTTATTCCTGGAACCAAAGGGACATGCTCGGCGTTATATAGTTCCCGGCTGCGAGCGCACCTTACCCAAAGCGCTTGCCTATGTAGGTTTCCTTACTGAGACTGTTTGCCGGGCGGGGCCAAGGAGGGTTCGGCCATGAAGCAGATTTTCGATCAGTTTCTGCAATTCCTGCAACGGGGCATTTCCGAGATCTTCCGGTTCGTTCATCTCGTCTGGACGTGGTCGACCGACCAGATCACAAAGCTTACGCAGGTGCCGTGGGAGCATTGGCCGCTCTGGAAACAGATCCTGCTCATCATCGTCATCGTAGCTGTGGCCTATACGCTGTTCATCGCTGCCAAGCAGCTCTGGGAGGCGGCCGTACATGTGTTGTCCGCGTTCGCCAGCTTCCTTGCCGCATTGGTCGTGACCCTACCGACAATCTTGATCGCAGGAGTCATTGCCCTCGCCGGCCTGTGGGTACTCAATAACCTCAACTTGTCGTCCCTGAACTCCATCACTGTGTTTCAGCGTGGCAGCACTGGACCATCGAACGCGGGTGGCAACAGGCAGTCGGGTCAGACGACTGGACAGGGCCGGAGCGAGACGACCGGCAGCAGGTAATAGCAT
>Ga0209465_10000144_pt1 | contig 33042 bp, 31 predicted proteins | sample PanSoiPlot1MoBio_FD_188321 | JGI IMG/M metagenome (GOLD analysis project Ga0209465, IMG submission 188321) | Tropical forest soil microbial communities from Panama analyzed to predict greenhouse gas emissions - Panama Soil Plot 1 MoBio (SPAdes)... | ecosystem: Environmental > Terrestrial > Soil...
CCGCAGCGAGTGAAGTTCGACCTTGAGGTGGGGGAGACCCGTCACATTCTGCCGTCCTTCGTAGGCGTAAAGACGATGCCGGACACAAGTCCGCCGAAGCGCCCGCTCAAATTGCCAACGCTAGACTCTTAACGCCTGCACAGATGAGCCATTCCGACCTCTTCGATGTTTCCAATGGAACTGTCGTCACAAACTGGAGCGGTCGCGGCTCGGACTCCGTGAATTCCGGCGGCACCTCCTGCGGAGAATTCTCCACCACAACCAAATACCCGCCGGATATGTTCAATGGGTCGGGTGGATCACCCTGTCGCGCAACGGTCTTCGCTGACAACCAGCCGCTCGGCACTGAGCACCGGATTGAGTGGAAGACGCCGCGGCCGGTCACGGTACAGAGTCTGGGTCTGTTCGCGGCCCACGACCAGATTCGGCTGAAGAGATCATTTAGTAGTTTCAACTTCTACGTGAGAAAAGATGGGAAATGGCTACTAGTCAAGCAGTTTAGCCCACGCCTGAGCCCTACGGTAATTTACGGCGGAAGCTGTGGCTTGCAGCCCTGTTTCCCACCGCCCGCTCAAGCCTACGCCCCAGGTAACGTGCTTGCAGTGTGCATCAACATTCCCCCGACCACCGGCCAGGAGTTCCGCGCGGGATTCGTGCAGTGGACTAGCATGGCGGAGCGCAGCTCGGGTCCGCGCGTGCTGCAACTCGACGGTTACCCGAATCCTGACTGCCGCAACTAACTGACCCATCTACTTGAATGCTGGAGATCGCATTTTCGCTGTGCTCTCTGTGTTTTCAGTGGTGAATTTATCTTCGACTGCGTGTCTGCTCTTCCACAGCCCAGCACCGTATAATCGAAGCTTCTGTCGATGAGCTATCAAGTTCTGGCCCGCAAATACCGACCGCAAAAGTTCGCCGATGTTATCGGGCAGGAGCACGTCACCCGTACGCTCAAGAATGCAATCGAGCAGCGGCGAATCGCGCATGGATACATCTTCAGCGGGCACCGTGGCATCGGCAAAACCACCATTGCCCGTATTCTGGCAATGGCCCTCAACTGCCGCTCCAAGGACCACCCGGTTTCCGAGCCATGCGGTGTTTGTGATTCCTGCGTTGAAATCCGCGCCGGCAATGCCGTTGACGTTATTGAGATCGACGCTGCCACCAATCGCGGCATCGACGAGATCCGCGAACTACGCGATGCGGCTCGCTACCGCCCCGCGCGCGACCGCTACAAGATCTGGATTCTCGACGAAGCCCACCAGATCACCGACGCTGCCTTCAACGCATTGCTGAAAACGCTGGAGGAGCCGCCTTCGCACGTCATCTTCATGATGGCGACCACCCAGCCGGAAGACATCCCGCAGACCATCCGCTCTCGCTGCCAGCACTTCAGCTTTCACGCGGTTAGCTTCGACGACATCGTCGCTCAGCTGCGCGATATTGCGAAACAGGAAGGCATCAAGGCCGACGATGACGCGCTCGCCATGCTCGCCGAAGCCGGCGACGGATCCATGCGCGACGCTCTTAGCATCATGGACCAGGCTATCGCGAGTTGCGGCGACACACTGAGCAGCGATTTGGTGCGAGGCCTGGTTGGCAGCGTTGGCTCCGACTGGCTCGAAGAGATCATGGACGCGGTGTCGCGTAATTCCAGCGAAGACGTGCTTCGTCTGCTGGATCGCCTCCTTGTGGAAGGACACAATGCGCAACATCTTGCGCGGCAGATGGTTCGTTTCCTGCGTAACACCCTGGTGGCGAAGGTGGCAGGAAACCAATCGCCTCTGCTTCAGACCTCGTCCGATGAGCGAGCTCGTCTCGCTCGTGTCGCCGCACGCTTCAGCGAAGAAGACCTGGCACGCTTCCTGCAGATTATGCTGCGCACGCATTCCGAGCTCGGCTACAAGCAGGAACAGCGCTTCCATCTCGAGCTGGGGCTGCTGAAGCTCGTTCATGCCCAACGGTTGCTGCCGCTGGAGGAGTTGCTGGGCGGGGAAGCGGGCAAATCTGCAGCCGCGAGTGAGCGTGAAACCAGAGCAGTTGGCGGACCTGGCTTGTCCTCTTCACGTCCCGCTGCGGCTGGCGGCCGTCCGATACCGCCGGAATCGTCGGTCCCGCGCACGCCAACTGCCACTCCTTTCGGCAGCAAGCCATCGCCTTTTGAGGCAGACCGAAGCCGCAAGACGGATCCCAAAGCCGAATCATGGAACTACGCCGAGCCAGTTCCAACTCGTCCCCCGGGAACGAACGGCGGACTCTCGGCAACCACAGTCGAACCCGCTGGAATCACATTAACTGCGGCTGCAGTAGCCGATGAGCCGGGTGTCGCAGAAATGCATTCCACGACCACCGTTGACGGGCTGCGTAACGCCGTGCTGGCGGCGCTGGAAGATGCCGGCCAACAGGTGCTTGCCCACAATCTGCAAGTCGGCGAGTGGAGCATTCGTGGCAACGAAGTTAGCGCGACGGTGGCAATGTCGCAGGTGATGTGCGATCTGGCTCTCGGCGAGGGTCCGAAGCGGATCATTGACGTGGCCTTGGCGAAGGCCGCCGGACGGCCGATGAAATTCAAGATGGTCAGTGGCGGGCCACAATTCGCGACTAAGCCGACGGCTGTGTCGCGTCCGGCGAACGGCGCTGGCGCTCGCAGTCGCGCCATGGCCGACCCGATCGTCCAGCGCATGCAGGAGAAATTCGGAGCCGAAATCCGCTCCGTCATCGATCACACGGATCGCGGATAGCGTTGAAAGGCGGTGGGCAGTGCAGAAGAACGGGTTCGTGCGACGACAATGAGTCATGGCATACTGCAGAGCCTGCCCCGAGCATAGTCGAAGGGTGCCGATAAGGCCTTCTATTTCTGTTATTCCGAGCGGGCTTGAGCCCGCGACACAAGCTTGGAATCACTATGAGCGGATTCAACATTCAGGAAATGCTGGCTCAGGCGCGCCAGCAAGCAGAAAAATTACAAGAGAAGATGCAGCAGACCGTCGTCGAAGCGTCCTCCGGAGGCGGCAGCGTCACAGTCAAAATGAACGGCCAGAAGCAGGTGCTCAGAGTCGTGATCGAGCCAGAGGTCATGAAGTCCGGAGACGTCGAAATGCTGCAGGACCTGGTGGTCGCCGCCGTGAACGCAGCTGGGCAAAAGGTCGATGACGCTATGAAGTCGAGCCTGGGAGGCATGCTCGGCGGCCTGGGCCTGCTAGGAATGTAAGTAGACAACCGAGGTTCGAATTGTCACGATTTGCCGAGCCCATGGCTCGCCTTATTGAAGAACTGAAAAAGCTCCCCAGCGTGGGTAGCAAGACCGCGCAGCGCTTCGCCTTTCACATTTTGCGATCGAGCGATGAAGATGCTGAGCAACTGGCCGATGCCATTCGCCACCTGAAGGCCAGCCTTCACCTTTGCTCGGTTTGCAACAACATTACCGACATCGATCCCTGCACCTACTGCGCCAACCCTACCCGCAACCAGCGGTTGGTTTGCGTAGTGGAGGAGCCGACCAATATTGCGGCGATCGAAAAGACCCGAAATTACAACGGCGTCTATCATGTGCTGCACGGAGCACTTTCGCCCCTGCACGGCGTAGGTCCTGAACAGTTGCGGATTGCCAGCCTGGAGCGACGCGTCGAATCGGGCAGCGTCGATGAACTGATCCTCGCCACCAATCCAACTGTCGAGGGCGAAGCCACGGCGACTTATATTTCGCGGCTGTTCAAAGGCACTCCGGTGAAGATCACCCGCATCGCCACAGGCGTTCCCGCCGGCAGTGACATCGAATACGCCGACGAACTGACAATGCAGAAGGCTATCGAGGGGCGTCGAGAGCTCTAGGACCACTTTTTGCGCAATTGCCGAACTCGCCCACCGAGAGGCGTATAGCTTGTCGGATGGTAACCCCTTCCCCCCGCCGCTTATCTCGCCGTCGTCCCACGCAGATAGCCGTTAATCGCTTCCGCCCAATGGGGTCCGCTGTGGGCGTCGTCGTGCGCCATCCGGCTGACCATTTCATTGGCTTCCGGGCGAAGTGCAGTCCGTTCGTAAACGACTGCTACTTCGGTTTGATGAGGACCGGCATTCTTCACCCAGATGTCGATAAAGGCCACCATCACGTCAGCGATCCAATACACGTACTGCACGTGGCCGGTGGCAGCATCGAAGCAGGTATTCGTCCACACCCGCGGGAGCCCAGCTTGCACGGTCGTAAACACCATGCCTGGCTGGTCGTAAGCGGGTACAGGATGCAGGAATTGGGGATCAAATCCAGGGGCCCACTTTCTTTCTTCATAAGCGCCAAAGAGTGGAAACACCTCGACCTGAGGAGCTGAAACAGTAAAAGCGAACGCCTCGCGCGTATGGGTTAGTTCGCGGGATGTTTCTTTCTGAGCCTGGAGCTGGGAAGGGAAGACCGCACCTACGAACAGCGCTGGCAGGAAGCAAGTGATCAGGTGATTCATCTGCGCTTCTCCCGGAGTTGGTGGCTATCGGAGGCCTTCAGCGTCAGCCCGTAAATGCTGCGCAATTTTTCGATCTCTTTAATTGTGGCGTCGGAGAACGGCGCTTTGCCTTCGAAGGCGTGCAGGACGATGCCTTCCAACAGATCCCCGAGTGTCATGTCTTTGAGCTCGGCCAGTCCTTTCAGGACCTTGAGCAGGCTTTTCTCCATGCGGATGCCGGTTTGCACACGTTCCACCACGACAGGGTGCCCGGATTGTGTTGTCATAGTACATATGTACCAAGTTTTATAAGCTTACGTCAAGCCGCGGCTATTTCCTCGCTCCGCCAAACGCTACCGGCCCAAGGAAACGTAGGTCCGGCACGGACGCGATCAGGCCCATTTCCTGGGCGAACTGCAGGAACAATTGCAGTCCGGCATGGTTCTCGCGGTCCAGAGTGTAATGAATGTTCTCGGTCAGGTAAGTCGTGACCTCAGCCTCGGTAAGCCCGAGCCGGGGACCCCACTCCCGCGCCAGCCTGGCGATGCTTTCCGGCTCCAAACCGTGATCGCGTGATTGCTGGAAAGTCCGGGCGAGATCCAGTTCATCTGGCTGCTGTTGCAAAGCATCCATTCGCACCGCCCAAAATGCAAACACAAACGGCTTGCCGGTAAGCCGCTTCCATTCGTGTCCCAGGTCATAGAGGTAGTATGGCGAATCGTGCAAGGAGATTTGTAGCGCCGAGTCGCCGATCAGCAGGGTGGCGTCATGGTTCTTCAGCATCTCGTTCACATCGGGGATGTGAGGCGTAAACTCGCGATTCCCGCCGTAAAACTTCGCAAACAGAATCTGCGTAAGCGCGACAGATGTTCGAGACGAGATGTCCGTCGCGACGGTTCGCACGTCTTCCAGCGGCTTCTTACTGACCAGCAAGATCGAGCGAACGTAATCTTTGGCGGCAATTGCAATGCGCGGAAGGATCACCAAGCCGGGTATCTCGGCATACGTTACCGCGGGGATGATCCCGATGTCTGCGCGATCTTCGGCCAGCGCCGCCGCGCATTTCGAGGGTATGGTGTAGTCGATTTCAAAATGCGCTCCGGCTGAGCCGTGCTCGAAATCCCACATGAGCGGAGCGGTATTCAGGAACGATATAGCTGAAATACGAAGGCGGGACATGAAAGCATGAGTCTAACAAACGTCTGCCGCCCGCCCCATCTCCCTCCCGACCATGTGCACTAGCAACCGGCCCGTGATGCCCATCCTTGACGGTAATCTGCCTGGTAGTTACCTTAGCCTTAATGATGGGGGAAATTCTCAGCGAGTTCCCCATGGGCACTCTTACCGCGCCGCAAACCTATCCCATCCGTAACCGGATCTTTAGGGCATACGCGGTTCCCGGCAACCTAACCCAACGAGCTGTCCTAGGGCCTAACACATTGATAAAACAGGTGCTTGCGCTTGTTGCCTGACGGGAAGACGTGGGCCAAGCTCTGCCCGCCGATGTAGGTCTGTCGCACACCCTAGCGGAGCAAACTGCATCCGAACGCTCGGAATCCGCATCATTGTTTGGCGGCCCGGGTGCGAGCCCAACGAAAAACGGATGTGCCTGGTGCTGCGGGCCGATGAAACGACACACGCCGGCGAGTTGGTGGAACGATTGTGTTGCCGAACTCTCTTCCTCGCAGATTTTCGCCGCGGCTGTTTGCGCTCGAGCTGGGCGGCCGGATCGCGGCGCTGCCCGGAAAGTGTTATGTACGAGCGATTTAACGCCACGACGAAGCAGATCGCGGAGGCCTCGGGGAGAGATCGATTTCGGATTTTCCTGAGAACCGTGCTAGTGTCGTAACCGTATCCCGGTCACTAGCTGAATTGCTGCAATCATAAAGAAGAGGTTCCCTTGCCTAAAGGTTTAGTCATCGTCGAATCGCCCACCAAGGCGAAGACGATTCAAAAATATCTTGGTTCCGGCTACGAGGTGGAGGCCTCGCTCGGCCACATCAAAGATCTGCCCAAGAAGTCGCTCGGGGTCGATCTCGACAACGAGTTCGCCACTGAGTACGAAGTCATTCCCGGTAAAGAGAAGGTCATCGCCAGACTCAAGAAAATGGCCAAAGGGGCGGACACGATCTACCTTGCTCCCGACCCTGACCGCGAAGGGGAAGCCATCGCGGCACACCTGGCCGAAGAACTGGGCGGCCAAAGCTTCGACGGCAAGAAGAGGAAGAAGGCCGCCGGCACCCCCATTCGCCGCGTCACCTTCAACGAGATCACCAAGCGAGCTGTCCAGGAAGCATTCCTGCATCCCCGTACCATCGACCGCAACCTGGTAGACGCGCAGCAGACGCGCCGCGTCCTCGACCGGCTCGTGGGCTATCAGGTTTCCCCGCTGCTCTGGGATAAAGTGCGCCGCGGGCTCTCTGCCGGCCGCGTTCAGACGGTTGCTTTGCGACTGATCGTGGATCGCGAGCGCGAGATCAAAGCCTTCGTAAAAGAAGAATACTGGACGATCGCAGCTCATCTCGCGGCCTCCAAACCGCCCCAGTTCGTCGCGAATTTCATCGGCATCGGCGAAGACAAGACACCGATTCCCAACGGCGAAGAGGCAGACAAGCTCAGAGCCGCGCTGGAGAAGGCCGAATGGTCAGTTCGTTCCGTCGATAAGCGGGAGCGCCGGCGCAATGCCGCGCCTCCCTTCACCACCAGCAAATTGCAGCAGGACGCCTCGCGCAAGCTGCGTTTCAGCGTCAAGCGCACCATGATGATCGCCCAACGCCTTTACGAGGGCATCGATCTCGGCGAGGAAGGCACGGTTGGCCTCATTACCTATATGCGTACCGATTCGACGCGCGTTTCCAACGACGCCATTGCCGAGGTGCGCGATCTCATCGGCAAAGAATATGGCCCGCAGTTCTTGCCGGAAGCGCCGAACGCCTTCAAGTCGAAGAAAGACACGCAAGACGCTCATGAAGCTATTCGTCCAACTTCTTCGGCGCGTCATCCCGAGGCGATCAAGGGATATCTCCAGGAAGACGAGTTCAAGGTTTACAAGCTTATCTGGCAGCGTTTCCTGGCTTCGCAGATGAACCCTGCCGTCTTCGACCAGACCACCGTCGAGATCGACGCCAAGAGCGGGGCAGTAGACTACCGCTTCCGTGTTACCGGTTCAGTGCTGAAGTTCGAAGGCTTCCTGAAGGTCTACGAAGAATCAAAGGACACCAGAGACGAGGAAGACGAGGCGCTCAAACATAAGCTGCCGCCTCTGGTCGAAGGACAGAAGTTGACGCTGAAGTCGCTCGATACCGAGCAGCACTTCACCGAGCCTCCGCCGCGCTTCAACGAAGCCTCGCTGGTGAAGGAACTCGAAGAGCGCGGCATCGGCCGGCCTTCCACCTATTCCGCCATCCTGAGCACCATCCAGGAGCGTCAGTACGTACAGAAAGTGGGCGGCAAGTTCCTTCCCACCGAAATCGGGCTGGTCGTCACCGACCTGCTGGTCGAGAACTTCAAAGACATCTTCGACTTCCAGTACACCGCGCGCTTGGAAGAAGAACTCGACGAAATCGAGGATGGCAAACAAACCTGGACCGATGCTCTGGCCGAGTTCTACAAGAAGTTCGAGAAGGACCTCCATTACGCCGAAAAGCACATGGAAAATGTGAAGCGGATGGAGAAGCCAACCGACCAGGTTTGTGAGCGCTGTGGCTCGCCGCTTGTAATTAAGTGGGGTAAACACGGATCATTCTTTGCCTGCAGCGCCTACGACAAGAACGATCCCAACAGTTGCACCTTTACCAAAGAGAACCCCATTGACCTGCCGGACCTCGACTCCGCCGATTTGCAGGAAACCTCGCAGGAAGAGTACTGCGAGAACTGCGGACGACCGATGGTGCTCAAGCGCGGCCGCTTTGGCACGTTCATGGCCTGCACAGGATATCCAGATTGCAAGACGACGCGTCGCCTTGATCAGGCTAAGAAGGTGCCCGACATACCGCTGGACGAGAAGTGCCCGCAGTGCGGACGCAATTTGCTCATCCGTCATGGTCGTTTCGGCGAATTCGTCTCGTGCAGCGGCTATCCGGAGTGCAAGTACGTTAAGCAGAACCTGATTGGCGTAAAATGTCCCGAATGCAAGGAAGGCGACATCGCAGAGAAGAAGGCGCGCCGCGGTAACATTTTCTACGGCTGCACCAATTACCCGAAGTGTGAGTTCACCTCGGCCTATAAGCCGGTCGCGGAAGAGTGTCCGGTTTGCAAGAGCGCTTACCTGCTCGAGAAGCAACTGAAGGACGGCACCTACCTGGTGTGTCCAAACAATAAGAAAACGGCTTCTGCCGAAGAACCGCAACGCCGCGGCAAGAAGAAGTTAGAACCCCAGGAGACCGGCGTGAAGTGCGACTACTCAAAGCTGGTCAACGTCCCTGAAGCCGTGGCCTGAGAGACGAAATCCTTATGCCTGAATCCGTGCCGACACATCGAGATGCCGAGTTGATCTTAAAGCTCTACGAACTGCGCCGCGAGCCTGTCATGCGAGAGGCTCGCGCATTCTACAACAGCTTGCCACCCAACGAGGAAAGCTTCCTCAGCGTGGTGGCCAATCCCGCGAGCAAGGAAAACTCCTACGTCCGCCAGGTCGTCGGCTACTGGGAGATGGCAGCATCGTTTGTCGTACACGGCGTGCTCAATGCGCGGCTGGCATATGAAAATCTTCAGGAAATGTACTTTGTTTACGCCAAGATCAAGCCGTTTCTCCCCAAGCTCCGGGAGATGACAAATTCGCCCGACTTCCTGATCAACATGGAAAAACTAGCCGAGAGCACCGAGGAAACTCGCGCCCGCAGCACCCGCGTGCAGGCGCGCATCGCGGCCCGGTTCGCCGCCCCCGCGAAAGCGAAATCCTAGCTCAAATACTCTCGAATATACTGGTCGTGGCTCCGTAACAGTTCCGCCGCCGTGCCTTCAAAAATGATCTTGTGGTCGCGCAGAATGACAAACGTTGTATGGACGTTGCGCGATGAACCTGGTTCCACAGGCGCCATTTTGTTCAGCTTGCGATCGAAGTAATGGCTCGCCATAGTGAACGCGTCTTGCAGCCGGTGGGTCACGAGCAACGATCCCGTCTCATACACGTCCCGTTGCTTAACCACCAACTCGATGATGGTGTTGGATGTGACAGGATCAAGACCGCCTGTCGGCGAATCGTACAGCAGCACCTGAGGTTGTGTGATTATGGCGCGCGCAATTGCCACGCGTCGCCGCATTCCACCGGAGAGCTCCGAAGGAAACAAGCTATAGGTCTCCTTTAGTTCGACGAAATCCAACGCCTCCAGCACCCGCTGATGAATCTCGTCCGTAATGTCGCCGGTCTCCTCGATTAACCGGTACGCTACGTTCTCTTCGACCGTTAGCGAGTCGAACAATGCGCTTTCCTGAAAGACCATACCGATCTGCCGCCTCAGCGAGAATAGATCCCTCTCCTGCATGGCGGTTATTTCTTCCCCTAGCACGGTGATTCGCCCCGAGTCTGGCTTGATGAGCCCCAGCGCCAACTTCAGAATCAGGGTTTTGCCGGTACCCGCCTCTCCCAGCAGCACCTTCGTCTCTCCCCGCGCGAGTTTGAAGGAGACTTCCTCGAGCACCGGCTGCTCGAATCCGATCGACACCTTCTCGAAATTCAGCAGCGTTGACGGCTGATTTGTCGCCGAAGGACTCGGCTTTTCAACAGGAGCTGCCGGGCTGGCCATGATCAGTAGTGGAAAATCTGCATCAGCAGCTTGGTGAGGAAGAAGTCAGTGACGACGATCAGCACCGACGCCGACACCACGGCTTGTGTCGTGGCGCGACCCACGCCTTGCGTGCCGCCTCGTGCCGACATGCCGTAATAGCAGCCAACCGAGGCGATGATGAAGCCAAATACCACCGGCTTGCTGAGTCCCATGAACACGTCGCCGAACCGCAGCGCCTGGTAGGCGGTGGTCCAATACTGGTTGCTGTCGAGTCCCAGCAGCAGGTAGGAAATCATCCACCCGCCGGCCAGCCCGACAAAATCGGAGATGATGCTCAGGAAAAACAACATGGTCACCGTGGCAATCACCCGCGGTGTCACCAGCTTCTTCGTCGGATCAACGCCCATGGCGCGCATGGCGTCGATCTGCTCGGTGACCTTCATCGACCCCAGCTCGCTAGCCATGCCACTGGCGTTGCGCCCGGCTACCAGGATGCCTGTCAGCACCGGACCCAATTCGCGCACCATCGACAGCGCGACCAACTGGCCTGTGAGCGATAGCGAGCCAAACTGCTGCAGTGTGCTGGAGGTTTGCAGCGCCAGCACCGCGCCGGTAAAAAATCCGATCAGTACCACGATGGGCAGCGAGCCGACACCGATGAGGTCGGCCTGCAACAGTGTATCGGCATAGTACCGTGGCGGCGAAAACAGATTGCTGAGCGACCGCCCGGCCAGCAGGGAAAAGTCCTGTACGGCTTCGACCCGTTCTTTTACCGCGTCCTCAAAATATGCCATGGCAATGTGCGGATTCTCCTGCTCCCCTCTGTTCGAGACTATAGCAGAGGCGTTAACGCCCATTCCCGGACCGGGTGGCCTAGGCAACCTTAGTTCTTAGTCCAGAGGGATCCCACCTTATCCGGCATTGCACTTACTGGTTCCTCCTCACCACTTCTGTTTGATTGCACACCCTCGTTCCGTAAGTTACTATCGATTACCTGTAGCGGTGTTGGCTGGTGCTGGAGGGCGGGGATGGCTTTTCAAGTGGATCGGAGCGCGTTTGACCCCGATTCAGGTTTTGAGTACTACATTTGCTTCAAGCCTGCGAGCCAGGTGGAAGGCGACGAAGTAACTGCACGCATTTCCATCGAGGTCGCAGTTTCGGTATCGGAGACCGGCGACATTGCCGATCTCAGCTTCATGTTGCCCAAGGCCTGCCGAAACGATTACTCTCTGAGCTATATCAAGAAAGATCCGTCTGCCGTCTGTGTTGAGAACAGGGTATTTGTGTCGATTCCCGGTCTCAGTGGCGACGCCGTTCTGACCGCCCCAGGCACCGTCGAACTCGACAACGCCGGACGGATCGTTGCCGTCGAGATCAACGGCTGCATCCCGCACACCACCACCTTCAAGCCGGCCCGCGCCTGAGTCCACACGCCCTCCTCATTTATCATCACCAAATGCAGGACCTTTCCGCATTCGTGCTGGCGGGCGGGCGCAGTTCGCGTCTGGGCAGAGACAAGGCCCTCGTGACTCTGGGCGATCGTAATTTCCTGCAAATCGCGCTGGATAACGCCAGAGCCGTGTGCCCGGCCCCCATCATTGTAGGGGCAAGCTCTCTGTATGCTGAGTTTGGAGAAGTCATTGAAGACCGCATCCCCGGTTGCGGTCCACTCGGCGGAATCCACGCGGCACTCTCTGCCACAACGTCAGACTTGAATCTCGTGCTCTCTGTGGATATGCCCCTAATGGACTCAAATTTTCTGAAATGGCTGGCTAAGCAGGCCGCAGAAACCACCGCGTCGGTCACGGTTCCACTATCCGGCGGCCGCCTACAGCCGCTTTGCGCTGTCTACCGTCGCACGATCCTTCCGCAGATCGAAGCGGCCCTGGCACGAAGGCAATATAAAGTTGAGGCCGCCTTCCTGGACACGCGAGTCGTCGAAGAGGGCGAAATTACAAAGTCCGGTTTTACTCCTGACATCTTCCGCAACATCAATAAGCCATATGAATACGAATCTCTCATCCGGGAATCGCTTCCCGAAGCTGCTCCAGTGAAGGGTTCCGAGCGATGAACGAGCGCAAACCCTACATCGAGTTCGAGCACGTCTACAAAGCCTTCGGCGACAAAGTAGTCATCGACAACGTGAGCTTCGACGTGATGTCCGGCGAGACGGTCTGCATTCTCGGCCGCAGCGGCGTAGGCAAGTCGGTTTCCTTGCAGATGATCATGGGCTTCCTTAAGGCCGATGGCGGCACCATTCGCGTCTCCTATGAAGATGTCACCAGCTACACCGAAGAGCAGATGGAGCGGATCCGCAAGAAGGTAACGATGGTCTTCCAGAACGGCGCGCTTTTCGACTCGCTCACGGTCGGCGAAAACGTTGCGTTTCCGCTGCGCGAGCGCGGCGGCCTCGAGGAAGAGCAGATTTATCAGATCATCGACGGCCTCCTCGACATGGTCGGAGTGCGTGAATTCCGTGACCAGTTGCCCTCAGACCTCTCCACGGGAATGAAGCGGTCGGTCGCTATCGCCCGCGCTCTGGCGGCTCAGCCCGAGGCCGTCTTGTACGACGAGCCGACCACCATGGTCGACCCGCTCATGGCTCATCTTCTTGGAGACCTCATCAAGAAGCTCAAACGCCAGCTCAAGCTCACCAGCATTGTCGTGACTCACGATATGGCGCTGGCGAAAAAGCTTGCCGACCGCGTGCTTTTTCTGTACGAAGCACGCTCGGTTTTCTTCGGCACCTTCGACGAGATGCAGAAGTGTCAGGAGCCCATCGTGCAGGAGTTCCTGGATCTCGACTCGCTCGACTTTGAACGTTACTTCGGCGCGCAGAGGCCTCCACACTCAGCGTCGATATAGCCCCTCAGCTTCCTCCAGCCGCAGCCTGCGCATAATCGCGCACTACCTCCTCCGGCTTCCATTGATTTCCGCTATAGACCTTGATTATCTTTCCGTCACTTCCGACGAGCACGGTGCGCAAGTTGTGTACGATCTGTCCCTCCTGCTGGTTGTAGGCCAGCCCGAAAAAGTCCGCAGCTTTGCGGATCCCCTCGGGTGAACCTGTCACAAACTGCCAGTGCTCGAACTGCGGATCGGTTTTCGCGACATAACGTTCTCCGTACTCGTGCAGCACCCTCGGTGTGTCGAATTTTGGATCGATGCTGATGCTCAGGAGTTGTGTCTTGGGGTAAATTGCGGGAACCTGCCGCAACTGCTTTAGGACGCTGGCAAAGTTGTTGCTCATCAGCGGACAGAAGTCGGGAAACGGGCAACGCGTGTATACGAAGGTAAGTAGCAGCGGTTTGCCGCGAAATTGACTGAGCCTGACGGCCTTGCCGAACTGGTTCAAGAACTGAAAATCCGGAACCGCATCGCCCGCATCGGGAAGGTGTAGGTGCGACGTGCCGTCGCCAGCGGGGTTGCCACCGGAAGTGAAGGAAATGTCTTGCAGCTCAGCGTGATCAGTCATCACGAGGGTGGCGTGGATGTGGTCCCCGGGAGCGATCTTGCCGAAAACCCAGTCCTCATTCTTCGCTACCTGGAAGGGCATGGTCATCGCCGGCATTAGTTGGGGGACGTCGCCATGGGCGACCGTCAGAATTCGGCCGCTCGAATCCACGGCAACCACACGGCCCTCGAGTTCAAAGCGCTTGCCAGCAGGCTTCTTCGAACATCCGAGACAAGCGAGCAGCGTCGCCCAACAGAGACTGAGCACGACCAGCCGGCGGAGATTCGAACTCATGGCCCGTTCAGTTTAACCGGCACCGATGGTTGCTGATTCGCGGCAACTGCTTTCTTCCGGCTTCTGTGCCGGAGGTAGGCCTTGTGGCTTGTTACACTGCTCCACAACCATGAAGTCACTAGCATTGGCGCTGATGCTCCTGTTCACCACCCTCTCTTACGCTCAAAACCAACCGCGTGCTCGCGATCTCGGCATTCCCTTCGACGGCATGCCCGGCCCGCTCAACGCCATCACCGACGTAGCCGGTGTCGAAGTCGGTTTTACTACGCTCATCTCTGGAGAAGGGAAGCTCGTCGCCGGCAAAGGCCCGGTACGCACCGGAGTCACCGCTGTTCTCCCCCGCGGTAAGCAGAGCATCAACCAACCAGTGTTCGCAGGATGGTATTCGCTCAACGGTAATGGCGAGATGACTGGCACAACTTGGGTTGAGGAATCGGGATTTCTTGAAGGCTCGGTCATGATCACGAATACCCATAGCGTGGGAGTGGTCCGCGACGCCACGATTCAGTGGCGCTACCAGCATGGCGAGGCCGACCGCAGCGGTTACTGGTGGTCTTTGCCGGTTGTTGCCGAAACCTATGACGGTGTTCTCAACGACATCAACGGCTTCCACGTGAAGCCCGAGGACACTTTCCACGCCCTCGACTCTGCTGCCACCGGCCCGGTTGCAGAAGGCAATGTCGGCGGCGGCACTGGAATGATCTGCAACGGCTTCAAAGGCGGAACCGGCACCGCCTCACGCCAACTCCCTGCCAACCAGGGTGCATACACCATCGGAGCGCTGGTTCAATGCAACTACGGCTCGCAGGAACAACTGCGCATCGCCGGAATACCTGTCGGCCGAGAACTCCCGCCCGGCATCCCGCGCAAGCAAGATCAAGGCTCGATCATTGTCATCCTCGCCACTGACGCACCGCTCGTCGCCTCTCAGCTCCAACGTCTGGCGCGCCGTGTCCCTCTTGGCCTCGGACGCCTTGGCAGCTACTCCGGCGACGGCTCAGGCGACATTTTTATTGCGTTTTCCACTGCCAATCCAGGCGCCTGGGGCGGCGGCAAAGTGAAGCATATCGATATGCTCCCCAACGATGAAATGAACCCACTTTTCATCGCCACCGTGCAGTGCGTCGAAGAAGCCGTCGTGAATGCCATGGTGGCCGCCAAAGACATGAAAGGCATTAATAACACCGAAGTCCGGGCCATTCCCCACGCCGAACTGCAACAAGTGCTGAAAAAGTACAACCGCCTGGTCCTGCCATCGGAGAAATAAATTTCAGGGATTTTGACCAGTGGTGCACGAGCAAAAACAGTCCCTAGCCAACCGCGGGTTGCGGCGCAGGCGTATCCGCCGTTCGCTTCTGGTAGAGCTCGATGGTGCTGAGGATCAGGTCGACCGCGGCGTCCTCGCCGATCGAGGAGTTCACCATGAGGTGGAACTTATGGCGGTCGGGCCATTCGACGTTGAAGTACTGCTTGATGAAGGCTGCACGCTCGTCATCGACGGTTGCGGCTAATTGAGCAGCGTCTTCCTCGCTTTTGCCGCGGGCACGCAGGCGACGAACCTTATCGTTGACCGGAGCGTAGATGAAGACATGAAATGCATCCTTGCGCCCCTGCAGGTAATAGGCGGAACCGCGGCCCACAATGACGCACTCGCCCTTGTCGGCGGCGCGCTTGACGATTCTTTCGGAAACCTCTCGGATGCAGTCGGTGTCGGCCATCTTGACGGTGTGAACGTTCTGGCTGCCTTCGTAGCTGCCGCGCATGAATGACTTCAGCAGGCGATAGTAAAGAGGGTCGCGTTTTTCTTCGTGCTGTTCCACAACTTTGCCTTCGCAATCCATCTCGCGGGCAATTGCGTTGGTGAGGGCCTGATCCCAGAGCTTCCAGTTAAGGCGGTCGGCCAGCGCCTTAGCGATTTCGGCGCCGCCGCTGCCGTATTCGCGGTCGAGAGTGATTACGCGTATGTTGCCGATGTCTGTCATGGGGCCCCCGGTGGATGCCGCAGCTGTCCGTGGGGCATCATACTCTACTCTGCCATGGGCCGTTGGCCGCCAAGTTCGTTTTTCTTCACGAAGAAGGCGAGCACGAACATGACAAGGGCGATCGTCCCCAGGAATATGTAGGTATCTATGTAGGCAAGTGTGGTTGCCTGGGTGATGACGGTGCGGTAGATCAGGGCATAAGCCACTCTGCCGGCTTGCGCGGCATCGACACCGGAAGCAATGACGCGGGCAGTCAACCCAGCAGCAGCATCAGAGAGCGTAGTGGCTCCTGGAGTGATGTTACCGACGAGGTAAACCTGATGGACCTGGGCACGGCGCGCGATAAGAGTGGTGACCATCGAAGTACCGACACTGCTGCCGATATTGCGCATGAAATTCATCAGGCCAGCCACGCTGCCGCTCTTCTCAGGAGGCATGCCGACGTAGGAGCTCAGATTAATCGGCACGAAGAGGAAGGAAAGGCCAAAGACCTGAAAAACGCGCAGCCAAGCCGCGCTGCGGAAGCTCAGGCCAAGCTGAAGCTCGCGGCCGGAATAGAACATCCCGAGAGCGACGGTGAGCCATCCGAAGGCGATCAGGTAGCGAGCTTGAATCTTGCCAGAGAGTACGCCGATTACGGGCGTCATGAAAAGTAAGAACAGACCTCCTCCCGACAGGACCAGCCCGGCAGATTGTGCGGTGTAGCCGAGAAGCGTTTGCAAGAAGAGGGGCAGCATCACCAGGGCGGCGAACAACACCAAGCCAAGGATGAAAATCATGATGTTGGCTTGTAAGAAGTTGAAGCTCCGGTACATGCGTATATCGATGATCGGGTCCTTGGTCAACAACTCCCAGATAACCAGCGACACCAGCCCCACCACAGCCAGAATCGCCAGCGTGGTGATGAAGTTCGAGCCAAACCAGTCGTCTTCCTGGCCCTTGTCGAGCATGATTTGCAGAGCACCTACGCCCAGAGCGAGCAGTGAAATTCCGATGTAGTCGATGCGCGAGGCAACTCCGGCCTTCAGCCTGGCCCAGGGCGGATCTTCAATGACGCGATAGACCAGCAGCAGTGAAAGAATGCCAACCGGGATGTTGATGAAGAAGATCCAGCGCCAACTGTAATTGTCAGTGATCCAGCCGCCGAGAGTAGGGCCGACGGTGGGGGCGACGATGATCGTAATTGTGTAGAGCGCGAAGGCGAGGCCACGTTTTTCGGGAGGGAAACTGTCGGCGAGAATGGCTTGGGCAAGAGGCTGAAGACCGCCGCCGCCGGCTCCCTGCAGGATGCGGAAGAAGATGATGGCGCCGAGGCTGGGTGCGATACCGCAGAGGAATGAGCTGATAGTAAAGATCGTAAGACACAGCATGAAGAAGCGCTTGCGCCCCAGCAGTCCCGAGAACCATCCGCTGATGGGTAGTACCACGGCGTTGGAGACAAGGTAAGAAGTAAGAATCCAGGTGCTTTGGTCGGTGCTGGCGCCGAGGTTGCCGCCGATATAAGGAAGCGCAACGTTGGCAATGCTGGTGTCGAGGACTTCCATGAAAGCGGCGCCCGCGACAATTACCCCGATGAGCCAGGGATTGAACTTTGGGTGCCAAGGCTCAGGTGGGGACTGCGCCGTTGTGGCGGGAGGGTTTGCAGGTGCTGAGGTTTCGAGACTGGTTGCGGTATCAGCCATAGATATGAAGTCAGGAGCTTCGTTTCACGAGAACCTGAGGTCACATCGCCCGGAGGTTTCTCGCGAGCATCACAAGACAGCAAAAAAGGTTGTTCAATTGGATGCAGGAAAGGGCGAAGGCGAAGCGACCTCGGGCTACGACTTGCCCGCCGTGAAGGGGAGCACGTAGAGCCTGGCCGCTCGCCCGTGGCTCCCACATATCCCAAAAGCTGAGATATGCGGGCCACCCATCGGGTAGCCGGGTCGCGCGTACGCCATAGCGGGAGACACGGTCAAAGCCAGAGCTGCTTATCAGGAGTCTCAACGGGGGCAAAATGCCGATCGCGACCTCCCGGTTTTGAAGCCGGCGAAGGCAGAATACGTCAAGGTGCCGGCGTAGCCTTGGCTCTTCGTCTGCTAGCGCCTAGAGCTTCAGCGGCTGCACGTGCCAGATGTCTCGAGCGTATTCGTGGATGGAGCGGTCGGAGGAGAACTTGCCCATGCGCGCGGTATTGAGGATCGACATGCGCGTCCAGTGCTCCTGATCGAGATAAGCGTGGCTGACGCTCTCCTGACAATCAACGTACGAGCGGAAGTCGGCCATCAGCATGTACTCGTCATTATTCAACAGGGAATTGACGATGGGGCGAAATAACTCTCGATCTCCAGCGGAAAAGGCACCAGAGGCGATCTGGTCGATGACCTGTTTGAGCAGGGGATTATTGTCGTAGTAGTAGCGGGGATTGTAGCCGCTTTGCTTGAGGCTCGTCACCTGCTCGAAGGTGAGACCGAAGAGGAAGAAGTTTTCCGCGCCTACCTGTTCGCGGATTTCGACGTTGGCACCATCCAACGTGCCGATAGTGAGCGCTCCATTCATCGAGAATTTCATGTTGCCGGTGCCAGAAGCTTCTTTGCCTGCGGTGGAGATTTGCTCGGAGAGTTCGGCGGCGGGATAGATGACCTGTCCGCTCTTGACGTTGAAGTCGGGGATGAAAACCACGCGGAGACGGTCGCGCACGTTGGAATCGGCGTCGATGACAGCGGCGACGGAGTTGATGAGCTTGATGATCAGCTTGGCCATGTAGTAGCCAGGCGCAGCCTTGCCGCCGAAGATGGCTGTACGGGCCACCATAGGATCGTGACCGTCGTGCTTGATGCGGTTGTAGAGCGAGATGACGTATAAAGCGTTCAGCAATTGGCGCTTGTATTCGTGGATACGCTTCACCTGTACGTCGAACATGGTGTCGGGGCTGACGGTGATACCGGTGCGCTCGTGGATGAGCGTGACCAGCTTCTGCTTGCGCGCGAACTTCACCTGGCGCCATGCAGCGCGGCATTCAGGGTCTTCGGCCAAGGGTTCCAGCTTGTGTAGTTCGTCTTCGTGCGTGAGCCAGTTTTCACCAATTTTGCTGGTGATCAGATGCGACAACTCCGGATTGCTCAGCATCAGCCAACGGCGCGGAGTAACGCCGTTGGTGATGTTGAAGAATTTCTGCGGCCAAAGTTCGTAGAAGTCATGCAGCACGGTCTTCTTGAGCAGCTCTGTATGCAGGGCAGCGACGCCGTTGACAGCATGTGAGCCAACCGTCGCGAGATTGGCCATGCGAACGTACTTCTGGCCACTTTCATCGATGAGAGAAACGCGGGCAATCCGCGCATTGTCATTGGGGAAGCGGGAGCGGACCTCGTCGAGAAAGCGTCGGTTGATCTCATAGATGATCTCCAGATGGCGCGGAAGCAGGCTGGCAAATAGGGGCAGGGGCCACTTCTCTAGCGCTTCGGGTAACAGTGTGTGATTCGTGTAGGCGAGCGCCTTCTGGGTAATGGTCCAGGCTTCTTCCCACTCCAGTTCGTAAATGTCAACCAGAAGCCGCATGAGTTCGGCCACCGCGATGGAGGGATGGGTATCGTTGAGCTGAATGGTGTAGGTCTCATGGAACTTTTGCAGCGGAAGTCCGCGCAGCCTGTGAATGCGAATCATGTCCTGTAGCGAGCAGCAGGTGAAAAAGTATTGCTGCTGGAGGCGGAGGACTTTTCCGGCTACGGCTTCGTCGTTGGGATAAAGAATCTTGCTGATTGTTTCGGACGCAACTTTTTCATGCACGGCGTCGTAATAGTCGCCTTTATTGAAGGCCTGGAAATCGAACGATTCGATCGCTTCAGAGGACCACAGTCGGAGAAAGTTCGTGTTATTTGTGTTGTAGCCGGCGATGGGAATGTCGTTCGCAATACCGCGGACAACATTCGCGGGAATCCAACGGACACGGAATCGGCCGTGCTCGTCATGGTACTGCTCGGTGTGGCCGCCCGTGCCGACATAGTGCGCTATCTCAGTGCGAGTCGTTTCCCATGGATTACCCAAGGTAAGCCATTTGTCGGTCTTCTCGACCTGCCACCCATTCTGGATCTCCTGCTGGAACAGACCGAATTCGTAGCGAATGCCGTAGCCTATAGCGGGGATGTTCAGCGTGGTGAGCGAATCCATGTAGCAGGCGGCGAGACGGCCCAGGCCGCCGTTGCCCAGACCGGGTTCGGGCTCGTGCTCGAGAAGCTTGTCGAGGCTCTGGCCGAGCTCGGCCAGTGCAGTTGCGACCGACTCGCGAATGTTATGGACCGTGAGCAGATTGTTACCGAGCTGCGGACCGATGAGGAATTCCGCCGACAGGTAGCTGACGATGCGAGTGCGGGTGCCTCGGGCGCGGCCGAATGCCTCGATCCAATCTTGCATCATGCGATCGCGAACGGCGTAGGCGAGCGCCATGTACCAGTCATTGGTGGTCGCGAGCACAGGAATCCGGCACTGCACAAAATAAAGGTTGTCGAGAATAGCCTGCTTGAGCTCGGCCGCCGAACGACCCGTACGCACGTTTTCCTGCACTGCTTGCATCTTCACACCTCAGCCAAATCACGATTGCTGATTGACAGCAGTCTCATTAGATATCACAGCGGGCAGTGACAGGCACGCGATATGAAAAGAATTTCACAATGAGGTGCGCCGGCGCTATCGAGCTGCCTTGAGCGATTCAGCGTCGGGGGCGGCGATTTCGATTCGCCAGACAGGAGTGCCCTCGGCCAGGGGGCCTTCGGACTGAAGGAATGAAGGCGCCTCGCTTTCCAGAATCCACATCTGAAAATCGGGCGGCTGCTTGCCGACGAGCGGAGCAATCACACCGGCGATTCCACCGATCTTGATCTTGACGATGAAGTGCTGCGTTTTGTGAAGGGCAGAGGCGAATTTGAAAGTCGTCTCCTCTTGAGGAACGAGATTCAGTCTCAACAGTCGTGGCGATGACGAAGTAGCAACCATCGATACTGTGGCGGCAGTCCCGGGCTTACTTAAGTTCTTCATCAGCACCGGGAGCATGCCGTTCGATACATCGGCCGGAAGATTCAGATGCTTGGTTGTGACCCTCTGCTTGCCGTCGTCGATCGTGCGAACGGTAACATTACCGGTTGCCGTGTCGATCTCGGTCTCGCTCTGGTGGGCAAAAGAAGGACCCTTCTGCACAACTTTGTCACTCACCAGCCGAAACTCGCTCTGCTGGGTAAATTTCGTGATCTCGCGAAAAGAAGAGCCGTCATTGAAATGGAAGTTCATATCGGTGGTAACGATGCCGGTTTTGCCGCCCACCACCTGATCGAGCTCACCATAGGCGATGGTTTTTCCGTCGAGGCCACGCAGAATGAGGAATCCGTGGGTGATTCCTTCCATATGGCGCACACGCACGGGAGTGGCAGCGGAACTCGCGGGGTAGTAAAGCAAGAGCAACATTACGAGAGAGGAGAAGCGTCTTGGCCAGCCACTTCTGGGCATATAGGTGAGATGCCGATATCACCGACGGAGTGTCCTGGGGCCGAGCGCAGGAATGAGCTGTCAGTCCTGCCTGCCCCTAAGCTATACCAACTTTCAATCCGGTCTCGTTTCTTCGGTCGAAAATTGATGCGTGACGCGTCGTCCTTAACCTCCCGCAGGAGCCGTCTGTCCACAACGCGGTACCGGAGTGGTGGAAAAGTAGGACCACGTGAACAGGTCACGCCAGCTAAACGCGCGAGACGGGGCACCTGCAATAGGATCCCTGATTCCCACCCTATCGCCCAGAACAGGGCGATTAGGGTGGGCACCCAGACTTCTTGAGTCAGGCCGAGCTATTGCGGCTTTGGGGTGGTCGAAGCGGGTTTCTTCGGAGGCGTGGAAGTTGCCGGCTTCTTGGCAGGCGTTGTTGCCGCCGGTTTGTTCGGGTTCACGATCTTTACATGCGTAATCTTGACCGGGTTGAACGGGCGATCGTTCCGCGGATCGGTCGCGCCACGGGCAATCTGCTTCACCAGATCGAGGTTCTCGCACTGGCCGAAGATGGTGTGTTTGCCGTCGAGGTGCGGGGTTGGGACTTCGGTTATAAAGAACTGGCTGCCGTTGGTATTGGGGCCGCTGTTGGCCATGGCCAGTCGCCCAGCCTGGTCAAAGTGCAGATCACTGAATTCATCCTTAAAGCTGTAGCCGGGACTGCCGGAACCGTTCCCCAGCGGGTCCCCGCCTTGAATCATGAAGTTCGGGATAACACGGTGAAAGATGGTCCCGTCGTACAACGGGCGGTTGTGCATGGTCGCGCCGTTGAAGGGGTTCTTCCAGTCTTTCGTCCCAGTAGCGAGGCCGACAAAGTTATCGACCGTGATCGGCGCCTTGTCGGGGAAGAGCGTGCAGTTGATGTCGCCGGCGGTAGTTTGGAAGGTTGCGAGAATCGGCTGCTTTGCTGGAATGGCCTGTGTGCCGGTTGTCGATTTAGGGCTGGCAGGTTTGGCGGTGGATTTTGGGCTGGTGGTGGCGGTTTGCGCGGCGAGCGAGGCAACGACGGTGGTAATGAAGACTGCAATCAGTATTCTGTGCATGAGACCTCCGGAATTCTTTACCTCAGCGGCTGAAGCCGCTTGTTTTAGGTGGGCCTAAATGCACGGCTGAGGCGGTGCTTCACCCACCTTGCTTCTTATTTCGGCGCTGCTTCGGGCGCGATTTCGGGACGCTTGTCCTTGTTGCCGGTAGCGTCTTCTGCCTGGATCTGTTTGGCTGTCTTTTCCACTTCCGAGAAGACCCGCATCAGGTTGCCGCCAAGAATTTTCTGGATATCAGCAGCCTTGTAGCCGCGCTGGTAAAGGGCTTCGGTAATCTTAGGCAGGTCAGCAGCCGAGTCGAGGCCCTGCGGCGAGCAATCGATGCCGTCGAAGTCAGAGCCGATGCCGACATGATCGACCCCAGCGATTTTCACCATGTGATCAATGTGGTCGATGAGGTCGCTCAGCGGCGGGCGCGGCACCTTCTTCTCGATCACCGCTTCGGCTTCATAAAGTTGCTGCTGCATTTGCGGTGTGCGCTTGGCCATAAAGAGCGATTGCAGCTTTTCATAGTCAGGATCCTTTTCCGCCGCGAGTTTCTTCATGCCGTCGGCCCACCTCTGCGAAATAAAACCGCAATAGAAATTCACCTGTGCCACGCCGCCATTGCGGGCGAGCGCCACCAACATGTCGTCGGTCATATTGCGTGGCACGTTAGTGAGGGCGCGCGATGAAGAGTGCGAGGCGATCACCGGAGCACGGCTCGAGACCAGCGCCTGGAAGAACGTCTGGTCGGCAACGTGCGAAATGTCGACCATCATGCCCATGCGGTTCATCTCGTGCACCACTTGCCGACCAAAGGGCGTGATGCCGTTGTAGTGCTTGATTTCTTTGTTGTCGAGGTCGCCGCTGGAGTCGCCAAGCTCGTTGGTGTTCGACCAAGTGAGCGTCATGTAGCGTACGCCAAGGCGATAGTAGTCGCGGAGAACACGAATGTCGCCCTGGATGGCGTGACCGCCTTCGACGCCCATAAGAGCAGCCAGCTTGTGCTGGCGATGCGCGGCCAGGATGTCCTGCGTGCTGAACGCCATCATCATCTTGTCAGGATGGCGGCGCGCCTGCTCATAGACCGAGTCGATCATGTCGAGCGCGCGCTGAATTTCTTTGCCTTTGAAGTTCTTGGGATCGACCCAGATGGAGAAGAACTCGGCGCCCAGGTTGCCACTCTGAATCTTGCTGAAGTCGAGGTGTCCTTTGCCGGCGTTTTGCGCGAGGTCGAAGTTCTCGTCGACAAAGCGGCCCGGCGTGTCGGCGTGAGTGTCAATGATGAGGGTGGAATTATGGATGGCACGCCAGCCGGTGGTGGCGCCTTGCGGGCCTACGGTTACGCCGTGCGCCTTTGCTTGGGCAGCTGGCAGAGTTGTGGGGACGGCAGTTTGTGTGAAGGAGAATGAAGATAGCAGGACAAGACAAGCACCGACCCGCATACGGGGCATCAAGGTAGCAGACTCCGATGAGATTGAACTGGCGTCGATTGTAAATGATGTTTTGTCGTAGACCGGTCTGCGAAAAAACCTGCGATTGCATCTTTGCCCACAATGGAAACGGTGCTACAGTGCGCGTGTCCGCATACAAGAGATCACAAACTGCGCTTTTGGGAGGCGCTCCATGCCCGAGGACCTGAAAACTGCGCTGTCTCCGGTTCACGATCACCCCGACGACCCGCAACAAGAACCTACTACCGGCGTGGCTCTCTGCATGTCGGGTGGTGGTTATCGCGCCATGCTCTTCCATTTGGGCGCGCTCATTCGCATGAACCAGTTGGGATTCTTGAGGAAACTCACGCGCGTCTCCAGTGTTTCCGGCGGATCGATTACGAACGGCGTGCTGGGCCTGAACTGGAAGAAGCTGACCTTCGACGCCAGCGGTGTTGCCACCAACTTCGACGATCAGGTCACGAAGCCGATTCGCGGTATGGCATCGGATTCCATCGATGTGAGCTCGATCTTGGAAGGCATCTTTGGAGGCGTTTCGAAGCATGTTGCCGATCATTACAACCACTACCTGTATAAGAAGGCCACGCTGCAAGACCTTCCCAACGATGACGAAGGGCCGCGCTTCATCTTCAACTCGACCAGTCTGCAAACCGGAACGCTCTGGCGCTTTTCCAAGCCGTACATGGGGAATTACAAAGTCGGCCTGGTGATGAAGCCGATGGTCCAGCTGGCGACCGCTGTGGCGTCGTCGTCAGCTTTTCCCCCTCTTCTTTCCCCGTGCCTGCTGAATCTTGATCCGAACCAGTTCGATCCGAACGTTCAGCCGCCTCCTCCCATAACATCTGCGGATTTTCGCAAGCAGATCGCACTCGCGGATGGTGGCGTGTACGACAATCTTGGGCTCGAGACAGCCTGGAAGCGTTGCCGCATGGTCCTGGTGAGCAACGGTGGAGGCGGATTGCCCTCGGAACCAGATCCCAAGCACGACTGGATCAGCCAGACCAATCGCATTCTGATGATCGTTTACAGCCAGGTTGTTAGCCTGCGCACGCGTTCGATTATCGAGCTGTACAAGCTGGGTGTGCGTGACGGCGCGTACTGGGGGATTGGCTCCGACATCCTGAACTATCAGTTGCAGGACGCGCTGGTGTGTCCCATCAAGGACACCACTGCACTGGCGGAAACGGCGACTCGGCTCACCGCCGTAAAGGACGATGTCCAGGAACAGCTGATCGACTGGGGTTACGCCATCTGCGATGCAGCTATGCGCAAGCATGTGCTTCAGGGGGCTCCGGCGCCCGACAGGTCGCGGTACGGAACTTTCCACAAGCCGCTTTGACAGTGGGAATCAGCAATATAAAACGCCGCCCACAGCATGACTCCGGCGGCGATTTTCATTTACACTGCAGGCGATTCGTACCCCCAGTTCGTCGGGGTGCCTTGAAAGTGACGCTTCTGAGGGTTGCGATAGCGTTGCCAGCCATGTACAACAACCAAGAGGAATGGTCATAGCCTGGGTTCATACCATTCGAGTCGCCGCTCGCATTCATTTGCGCCCTGTTTATCGAAAATTTAACTCTCCCCGGAGGGGTCCTGATGCGAACTGCTGAAAAACTTTCCGCAATCCTGATTGTCGCGCTCATCGCCTGGGCGATCGTCATGCTGATGGCGACGAATTTGCAGTTTGAGGGCAGAGAATCGCAGCGAATTCTTCGGGTCGAGCTGGGATCCGATGTGGCTTCGCTCAACCAGGCAGTGGCGGGCGCCGACCCGAGCGATACCAGTGGCATGGCGCGCAACATCGTGCTGGTGAAACGCAACACCTACCTGGACTTTCTGTTCATTGGGCTGTACTTGTGCACCGTAATAAGCCTGGCCTACCTGGCGGGTCGCCTGGGCAAACCGTTCCTGGCCTGGTGCGCAGGCATCTGCATAACGCTCGCGGCGATCTGCAATGTGTGGGAGAACCGTGCGATTCTCTTGGCCATGAACGTCAAGACGTTTACCGACCAGGTTGCTGTCGATGTCTCACAGTGCTCCGAGGCTAAGTGGGCATTCTTTTTTGTGGCGATACTGTTCCTTGGACTTGCCATCGCCTTGAACCGGCGCGTCTCGCAAATGCGGCGCGTCTGCGGAGCAGTGTTCATTGCTTCCGGCGTCTTCGGAATTTTAGGCATTTCGCGTTATCGGGTTTCGCTGGATTTTGCGATGGCGATGATCGGGATAGGCTCGCTGCTGTTTTCAGTGGCGTTGCTGCTTACCTTGTGGAAGCTCTATCAGTCTCTGAAGGCCTTGAATTACCTGTATTCGATTGAGCATGAAGCCGTACATGCGTAATCTTTCTTCATGAAGCGCGTTCTGGTGGCTACGTCGAATGCGGGGAAGATCCGCGATTTGGTTGGCGCTGCCGCTGCGCACGAAATTGAGATCGCGACGCTGCCGGATTTTGTGAAGCTGTCGGGTGTTATCGAAGATGGCCCGACCTTTGAGGCCAATGCCCGCAAGAAAGCGGAGCACTACAGTAAATTCAGCGAAGGCGAGCTGGTTATCGCCGACGACTCCGGTCTGGAGGTAGATGCGCTAAAAGGCGCGCCCGGGGTGCGCTCGGCACGCTACGCGGCGGATGAGCACGGGCGTAATGACGAGTCGAGCAACTCGGACGACGAAGCGAACAATGCGCGCCTGCTGCGCGAGTTGCACGAAGTTCCCGAGGAATTCCGCACCGGGCGGTTCGTTTGCGTGATCGCCGTTGCGCGTAACGGGCACACGCTGGCGACGTTTCACGGCAAGGCAGAGGGCATCATTTTGCGCGCTCCGCGCGGTCGGAGTGGGTTCGGTTACGATCCGCTGTTCTTTTTTTCCCAGATTGAGAAGGCGTTTGCCGAACTCACGGCTGAGGAGAAGGCAAAGTACAGCCATCGCGGCGCCGCCTTCCGGCAGTTTCTCGACTGGGCTGACCACATGCAGGAGCTGCATCCTCACAGCGCTCAGTGACGTTCGTCACCACGGGTCGGCCATCCCTCTTCGCTATCCTGAACCAGTGTTCGAGATGTTACGGCAGCTTTCATCACCGAGACACCTTGTACTCCGCTCCGGCAGACTTGGGCACTGAGAATTCTCTTCAGGAGCTGTTTCCTCTGTGGCGAAGTGAGTGTTCCGCCAAGGTTCAGGCATTTCTTGACTTGCGCAGTTTGCGAATTTGATAATCAGAGGTTCGCTTTCATACGCTGCGAATGAGTAGGGAGTCGGCGTCGTGGCTTCATCGGCTAGTCCTGTTACCAAAAGCACCAGGAGGGTGGCTCGAGGCGTTCCCGCGCTGCGTGCCGGCGGCAACTCGTTTGTCCTTCGGCGGTTGCATTCGCTGACCGGCATCGTTCCCATCGGAGCGTTCCTGCTGGAGCACTTTATTTCCAACTCCGAGGCGATCCGGGGCGCAGCGGCCTATAACGATCAGGTGAAGTTCCTCACCAGTCTGCCATTCGTCGCCGTACTGGAGTGGGGATTCATATTCCTACCGCTGCTCTATCACGGACTGTACGGGTTCTACATCTGGTATCGCGGCGAGTCAAATGTCGGCGAGTATCCGTGGACCGGTAATTGGCTGTACACGGCCCAGCGGTGGACGGGCGCAATCGCGTTCTTCTACATCCTCTACCACACCTATTACATGCGTTTTACCGGAGTGCACCTGATGAGCGGTGGGTACAACGCGGCCTTCTGGAAGGTGCAGCACGAGTTCCAGAATCCCTGGGCGGTGGCGGCGTATGTAGTCGGCATTACCGCGGCATCGTGGCATTTCGCTTACGGAGTGTGGCTGTTCGCTGCGAAGTGGGGAATCACAGTGGGCGAGCGCGCACGCAAGCGTTTCGGCTATCTCTGTCTAGCGTTGGCCGTTGTGTTGGTCACCATTGGCTTGGTTACGATTCGCGCTTTCATCACCGCTCCACCGGAACCGGCCCCGGCAGTAGTGCATTACGAGACCACGCAGTTACGTTAGTTCGGCGGCTGAGACCGCCTGTATTGTTGCGCAGAAATCGACATCATTATGGCTCATCCTGGAATCATCGTCGTGGGTGGCGGACTGGCGGGACTGGCGGCCACCATCAAGATTGCCGAGATGGGAGGCCACGTTGACCTCTTTTCTATCGTCCCGGTGAAGCGGTCTCACTCGGTCTGCGCCCAAGGCGGCATTAACGCCGCCAAGAATCTGAAAGGCGAAGGCGACTCCACCTGGCAGCACTTTGACGACACGGTATATGGCGGCGACTTTCTCGCCAACCAGCGGCCGGTGAAGGTCATGTGCGATATGGCGCCGGGCATCATTGACCTGCTCGACCGCATGGGTGTGCCGTTCAATCGCACTCCCGAAGGCGTGCTCGACTTTCGCCGCTTCGGAGGAACGCTGTACAACCGCACCGCCTTCGCCGGCGCAACGACCGGTCAACAGCTTCTTTATGCGCTCGACGAACAGGTGCGGCGCTACGAGTCGGAAGGGAAGGTCACGAAGTACGAGGGATGGGAGTTCCTATCCGGAGTCATCGACGAAAACCGAGTCTGTCGCGGCATCTGTGCCATGGACCTGCGCGGCATGGAAGTGGTGACGTTTCCGGCAGAAGCAGTCATCATCGCGACCGGTGGCATTGGAGCCATTTTCGGCAAGTCCACCAATTCCGTGGTCTGCACGGGATCGGCGCAGTCGGCGCTCTATCAGCAGGGCGCGTATTACGCCAATGGCGAGTTCATCCAGGTTCACCCGACGTCGATCCCGGGCGAAGACAAGCTGCGGCTGATGTCTGAGTCGGCCCGTGGCGAGGGCGGCCGAGTATGGGTGCCGAAACAGGCGGGTGACAAGCGCGAACCGCGCAGCATTCCCGAGCAGGAGCGCTGGTACTTTCTGGAAGAGTGGTATCCGAAGTACGGCAATCTCGTGCCCCGCGATGTGGCCACGCGGGCGATTCACAAGGTCGTGTACGAACACCACCTCGGCATAGACGGCCAGCCGATGGTGTATCTCGATCTGACGCATATCGATCGCGCCACACTCGATCGCAAGCTCGAAGGCATTCTCGAAATTTACGAGAAATTCGTCGGCGACGACCCGCGCGATGTGCCGATGAAGATCTTCCCCGGCATGCACTACACCATGGGTGGCCTGTGGGTGGACTTCAACCAGAAGACCAACATCGAGGGACTGTACGCCTGCGGTGAGGCGGACTACTCCATTCACGGCGCAAACCGGTTGGGCGCGAACTCGCTCATGTCGTGCATTACCGGGGGATTCCAGGCCGGCCCGAATGCGATGAACTATGCGCGCGGTGTCCACAAGAGCGGATCCGGCGTTCCCCAGCCCGTGTACGAGTCGGAAAGGAAGCGGCAGCAGGACATCAACCATCGCCTGATGAACAACGACGGCACCGAAAACCCATTCCTGTTATGGCGCGAGCTGGGCGACATCATGACCAAGAACTGCACGGTCATTCGCTACAACAAGAACCTGGAGGAGACCGACGCCAAGCTGGTCGAGTTGCTGGAGCGCTTCCGCCACGTGAACTTAAGCGACCGCACCCTGTGGGCCAATACTTCCTTTGCCTTCACGCGCCAGCTTTACAACATGCTGCAACTGGCGCGCGTGATCGCCCAGGGCGCAGGGTTGCGTAACGAGTCGCGTGGCGCGCATTACAAGCCGGAGTATCCGGACCGCGACGACGTGAACTTCCTGAAGACAACCAAAGCATACTTCGCGGCCGATGCCGACGAGCCTCGCTTCGAGTTGGAACCGGTGGACACGTCGCTGATTCCTCCGCGGCCCAGAAGGTACGATGCGGCAAGCTAATGGCTAGTTTTGGGTATTGCGGCCTCAGATCGAAGGGGGAAATCAGGCTCGCCAACGAACTTAGATTCGTATCAAGGCACGATTTCAGTGGTGCGAGAAAGCGAAGTATTATCTGGGGCTTTCGCCCCCGTGCTTATAACTGAAGGCTGACGGCTGAGAGCTGACAGCCCGAATAGCGAACAGCGACTATGGCTACTAACGGCAAAACCGTCATCATCAAGATCAAGCGCCAGGACAACCCCAACTCCAAGCCTTACTGGGAGGAGTTCGAGCTGGCTTTTCGCCCGGGCATGAACGTCACGTCGTCTCTGATGGACATCGCTGCCAATCCTGTCACTCGCGACGGCAAGAAGACGACGCCTGTGACGTACGACTCCAACTGTCTGGAAGAGGTCTGCGGCTCATGCGCCATGCTGATCAACGGCCGTGCCCGCATGGCGTGCTCAGCTCTGATCGATAAGCTGCAGCAACCTGTGAAGCTGGAGCCGTTCTCGAAGTTTCCCGTGGTGCGCGATCTGTCAGTCGATCGAAGTGTGCTGTTCGAGAACCTCAAGCAGGTGAAAGCGTGGGTCCCGACCGACGGCACCTACGATCTCGGCTCGGGCCCGCGCCAAACCGCCGAGCAGCAGGAAATCAATTATCCTCTTTCGCGTTGTATCTCGTGTTGCTGCTGCATGGAAGCCTGCCCACAGTTCAACGAGAAGACCGGCTTCGTTGGAGCAGCGACCATCTCACAGGTGCGACTGTTCAACAATCATCCCACCGGCCAGGCGCTAAAGAAGGAGCGCTTGCGGGCACTCATGGGCGACGGCGGTATCCAGGAATGTGGTTACGCACAAAACTGCGTCGAGGTCTGCCCGAAGGACATTCCACTCACGAAGTCGATCGCTGACGTAGGCGGACAGGTGACGTGGCAGGCGATGAAAGACTTTTTCCGCAGCTAAAGCCTGACTGAACGCAAAAGTTTCGCGAATCCGGGCGGAAAAGTTCCCGAAATAGAATAATTTGACCCGAAATCGCGAGAAATGTGAAGAACTGTAAAATAAGTCAGATTTTTACGTGCCAAAGGCGACTTTTTGGGGGAAAATGCGTCTATAGTAGTAACCCAAATCAGGTGGGCGCCGCAACCCCGACAGCAACCCAAAATAGGCGCCCACCGCCCCCTTGAAATCAAAGACTTGCTTCCTGTCAGACGTGCAGTTGCGTCTCAAGCGGCGTTTGGTCGGCGGTACAATAGCAAATCAAGGGCAGTAACCATGAAGTCACCAGTTCAGGACGCCCGGTGGTGGGAAGCCATGGCCGATGGGCGTCTGCATTGCTATCTGTGCCCGCGGCATTGTCATATCGGCGAAGGCCAACACGGATTCTGCTTCATTCGCAAAAATGAAGGTGGACGTCTTTTGCAACTCGGCTACGGACGTCCCGCCGCGGTAGCCATGGATCCCGTCGAAAAGAAGCCTCTGAACCATTTCTTCCCGGGAACGAAGATCCTGTCAATGGGCACGGCAGGGTGCAACATGGGCTGTTTTTTTTGCCAGAACTGGGACATCTCCAAGGCCAAAGCGGACCAGGTGCGGTCAGCCGACCTTCCACCCCGCGACGTTGTGAGGCTGGCCATCGAACATGGCTCACCACACCTTGCCTTCACCTATAACGAACCGACAATCTGGGGTGAGTACGTAGTCGACATCGCGCGCGAAGCGCATGCAGCCGGACTCAATACGGTGATGGTTTCCAACGGCTATATCACGCGCGAGGCCTTCTTCGATATCTATCGCTACATCGATGCCGCCAACATCGACCTCAAGGGCTTCACGGAAAAGTTTTACTCGAAGATAACGCTGACGCACTTACAGCCAGTGCTGGAAACTCTGCGCTGGTTGAGGCACGAGAGCGGCGTCTGGTTCGAGATCACCAACCTGATCATTCCCACGCTCAACGATGATGATTCTGAACTAAAGCAACTCTGCGATTGGGTCCTCGAGAACCTGGGCGATGATGTGCCGCTGCACTTCACGGCATTCCATCCTGATTTCAAGCTGCAGGACAAGCCGCCGACTCCGCCAGAGACACTACACCGCGCCCGCCGAATGGCCATGGAAATGGGCCTGAAGTATGTATATGAGGGCAACATCTGGTCAGATGGCGGAAACACAATTTGTCCGGGTTGCAGGCAGGTTGTGGTAAAGCGCTCGTGGCATTCGGTGACCGCGAACAAGTTGAAAAATGGTCGCTGTCCGAACTGCGGGACGCGCATACCCGGCGTGTTTACACGAACTGAAGCAGAAAAACGGCGAGAGTGGGCGAGCGCATTGACCGCAGTTAGCGAGTGAAGCTGTCTCCGATCACACTTGCTGCACGGCACAACAATATTGGTCAACTGAATCTTAGTGGGAGGACCAGCCTTCAAGGCTGTGAATACCTGTTCCCAAACAATCGGGCTTCAGCCCCGGACACAAAAGCCGTTAATCTGCTTTATTAGAGGTGGAGGCAACATGAAACGCCGAGCATTCTGTGGGATGCTTCTCTTCGCCTTCGTAATCAGTTGCATTTCATTGCCGGCGCTGGCCCAGGTGATGGTGATCGTCAGCCGTCACGGCGAGAAGGCGGCGACCCCGGCCAATGACCCTCCATTGACGGAAGCAGGAAAGAAACGGGCGGAGTTGCTGGCCTCCATGCTGGTCGATTCGGGCGTGGATGCGATTTACGTCACGGAATTGCAGCGAACGCAGCAGACGGCAGCGCCTCCGGGTTCTCGTATCCACATCCAACCAACGATTATTCCGGCTGACGATACCGGAAAACTGATTGATGCGATTCGCGCGCGAAAGAGTGGGGTAGTGGTTGTCATCGGACATAGCAACAAGCTTCCTCAAATCATCGCGGGACTCGGCGGCCCGGCGATCGTTATTCCCGATACCGAATACAACAACCTGTATGTATTGACTGTGGAAACGGCAAAGAGTTCGTTGCTGCAGCTGCACTACGGCGATTCCACGACCGTTCCCGCGCAGAGCGGCAGTATGGATCGGATGACGCCGAGACCGTGACCCTAAGGGGAGTTAACGAGGGAGGGCAGTTGATCTCCTCCGAATTTCATTCGATCTTTTCACCTGTCCGTAACCCCGCTGTCGTGTGTCGCCACTGTGGTGGGGCGGTCTGACGGCGGGTAGCGAGACTAGCCTCAAAGACGGGTCTCATGGTTGACGCCAGCCTTTTCAGGGCTGCGCTCACAATGAGATTGGCGTAGGGTTCAGGGCCAAAAACCGCAGTTTTATTGAACTCACAATAGAGACAAGGTCGTTGCTTTGTTTGCGGTCAGCGAATTAATCCGCA